>Ga0209332_1000216_pt1 | contig 14966 bp, 15 predicted proteins | sample BlaSpr_A8_OM3_M1_FD_187974 | JGI IMG/M metagenome (GOLD analysis project Ga0209332, IMG submission 187974) | Forest soil microbial communities from Thunder Bay, Ontario, Canada - Black Spruce, Ontario site 2_A8_OM3_M1 (SPAdes) (version 2) | ecosystem: Environmental > Terrestrial > Soil > Boreal...
CGACATGAGCTTTCGCGCTGGTCCCCAAGGCGGTGATCGCCGACGTTCCGGCCTGCCGTTATAAAAGCACAACAAAAGCTTAGCCATGGCGGAGGGCGGACTTGCGGCGCCGCGCCGCTTGTGGACACTGCTAGGGCTGGAGCGCGAATCGTCAGCGGGCGGCGAAAGCGCCGCCGGCGCGTTTGGTGAAGGGCATGGGCGTTCTGTAGGGCGCAATGGGGTTCGGCATGGTGCGTATCAGCGCCATCTTCATCGCTGTCTGCATGGTGCTTATCGCCGGTTCGGTCGGCTTTGTGGTCTATCTGCGTTTCGGTTTGACCGGCGCCGAATCGTTTCTGATCGGGCTCGGTGTCCTGACTGCGCTTGCGGTCTACAACGCGGTCGCCGCCCGCTCCCGCGACCGCGCCGAGGTCAGCGACCAGATCGCCTCCATCTCGCGCAGCTCGGCAGACCTGGCGCGCCAGCTTGCCGAGTTCGGCCGCCACCTCGGTACCGTGGAGACCAAGGTCCATTCGGTGCTCGACAAGGCGCTGGCGTCGGCGCAGCCGCTCGCCGTCGAGATCGAAGAACTGTCGACCTTGGTCAAGCATCTCGCCGACTCGGTGGCGGCGCACGAGGCGGCGCTGGCGGGCTTGAGCGGCAAGGAGCGCATCGCGCCCGTCGCGCCCAATATGACCGCTCATGCGACTGCCGCCGTGCCGATGCCAGATCCAGCGGCTGCGCCGGCTGCGTCGACGGCCGCTAGGGTTGCCGCATTCGCCGGCTTGGATCGGGATGGCGTCATCGCCGCGATCAAGAGCGCCATCGAAGGCAGCAAGATCGAACTTTATCTGCAGCCGATCGTCACGCTGCCGCAGCGCAAGGTGCGCTATTACGAGGCGCTGTCGCGGTTGAAGGCCGACGGCGGCGATCTGGTCGCCGCTGCCGATTTCCTGAAATTCGCCGAAGCCGGCGGCTTGATGCCGCAGCTCGACAATCTTTCGGTGCTGCGCTGCGTACAGGTGGTGCGGCGGCTGTTGCTCAAGAACCGCGACATCGGGCTATTCTGCAATCTGTCGGCGGCGACGCTGACCGATTCAGGCTTTCCGCGGTTTTTGGAATTCGCCGAAGCCAACCGCGCCATCGCGCCGGCGTTGGTGTTCGAATTCACCCAAGAAGCGGTCCGCGCCATGGGGCCGATCGAGCACGAGAGCCTGGCCGCGCTTGCCGAGCGCGGCTTCCGCTTCTCCATGGACAATCTCACCGACCTGCGCGTCGAGCCGCGCGAGCTGAACGAGCGCGGTTTCCGCTTCATCAAGGCGCCGGCGGCACTCTTGCTCAACCGGATCGGCGCCGCCTCGACCGATATCCACCCGGCCGACTTGTCCGATCTGCTCGGCCGCTTCGGCATCGACCTGATCGCCGAGCGCATCGAGGCCGAAGGCGCGGTGGTCGATCTTCTCGACTACGACGTCCGCTTCGGTCAGGGCTTTCTGTTCTCGCCGCCGCGCCCGGTACGCCCCGAAGCCTTGCAAGGCGCGGATGCGGCTAACGATGCCGCCGAACAGGCCAAACGCGATGCAGCCGCGCCGCGCGGCGCCGGTTTGGCGCAGCTCGCGCGCACCGGCAGTGGACGGCCCTGATTTTCCGCGTGAAATTTCCAGCCTTGAATTATTGCTGACCGACCTTCACCGGCACGAACTGCGTCGTGAACATCTCCTTGTCGTCGGGCGTCTCCTTGAGCAATCCCATTTCGATGTAGGATTTCTTGAGCACCGCGACCGCCTTCGGATCGAAGGTGCCGTCGGTATTGAAGGCGCCGATCTGCTCGTCATAGACGCGGCTGATCACGGCCTCGCTGAGACCCAGGACTTTTGCGGAAATCGCCACCGACTCCGCCTTGTGGGTTTTCATATAGGCGATGGTTTCGAACCAGCCGTCGAGAAAAGCCTTCACCGTATCCGGATGTTTTTCGATCTGGTCGTTGGTGGCGAAGATCACGTGGGTGATGAATTGGTCGACGAACGGCGTCGCGCCGGTGATGACGCGCCATTCCTTGGCTTCCTCGAGCGCGTAGCCGGTTTCCAGCGCCCCGATATAACCGTCGATCTGATGGGTCTTGATCGCGGCGCGCGCCGGCGGCATGCCGCCGATCGGCACCGTGGTGATGCCGTCCGAGCCCCAGCCTTCCTTCTGGTTGATGCGGGCGCCGATCCAGTCGGTCAGCGATCCGACCGTGGTGCAGCCGAGCTTCTTGCCCTTGAGATCCGCAACCGTCTTGATGTCGGAATCGTAGCCGACCATCACCGCCATGTTTTGCGGCGCGCCGAACATGGCGGCGACCGCCTTGGCCGGCACACCCTTGACGATGAAGGCCATGCCGGGGCCGGAGCCGATGCCGATATCGATCGAGCTCGAGGCGAGAAGCTGCTGCAGCTTGGCGTCGCCGGCCGATGCCGATTCCTCGATATCGAGGCCGTGCTTGGCAAAGATGCCGGTCTGGATGCCGATGTCGAGCGGCGTGAACGACCAGGCGAACGGCACCACCTTGGCGACGCGAAGCTTTTCGGCGGCGTGTGCCGGTGCGAGCCATGCGGCCAACAGCAGCGCGGCAAGGCCCGTGAGGCCGAACGTCAAACGCGCACCGAAAAATCGCCTCATCAGCTTCCTCCCATGTCGCCCCGTCCCCGGCCGGACGGTGGCGAAATCATTGCAGAATTGGACGCCTATTGCCATGCGGCAGGGTGTGGCGCTGCGTTGACCGGGGCCGCCCCGCTCACTAGAATCGCTATATCCTCACGCCGTCTGGCAGGAGCGCCCCGTGCACATCATCGACTCGCATTTCCATTGGTGGCCTCGATCGATTTTCGACAAGTTGTGTAAGCGCAAGGCTTATCCGCGGGCGAGCGTGAACGACAAAGGCGGCTACAGCTATTTCCGCCGCGAGACCTCCGGCTGCCACCTCAACTCGTGGGCAGAGTGGTTCGATCTCGACAAGCAGTTCGAATACATGGCGAGCCTCGGCCATCAGGTCGACGTGGTCTGCTCGATCGGCCCGTTCTCGGTGTCGTTCTCCGACATGCCGCTTTCCGAAGGCCGCGACTACGCGCTGATGTGGAACGAGGAGATGGCCGGCGCGCAGAAGAAATATCCCGGCCGGGTGTGGGCGAGCGCCGCGGTGCCGCTGCAGGATACGCGTGCGGCCATCGAAGTGGTCGACGACGCGGTCAACCGTCTGGGACTGATGGGCGTCAATCTGCCCGGCAGCGTCGGCGAAGACGCCCGCATTGACGCCGAGCGGCTCGAGCCATTCTATGCCCATGTCGAGAAACTCGGCCTGCCGCTGTTCCTACATCCGACCGATGTCATCTTCCAGGACATGCTCGACGGCTACGACGGCGCGCTGCATTTGAGCGTCGGTCGGGTCATCGAAGTCTCTGTCGCCGGCATGCGCCTGATCCTCTCCGGCGTGATGGAGCGGCATCCGAACTTGAAAATCGTGATGTCGCATACCGGCGGCTCGCTGCCCTACCAGGCCGGCCGCATGGACAAGAATTCGAAAGCCGCGAAATTGCCGAAGCCGGTGCAGGACTACATGAAGCGCATGTATACCGACACAGTGTCGCCGCACTCCGCCGGCATCGAATTCGCCATCGACTATTACGGCATCGATCACGTCATGTACGGCACCGACTATCCGTGCTGGGATCCGGCGCCATGTCTGAAGTTGATCGAAGAGATCAAGCTGTCGGATGCCGACCAGCGGAAACTGTTCTACGACAACGCGCGGCGGATTCTGAATTTGCGCGATCCGGCGCCGGCGAAGGAAGCCAAGCGCGAGCCGGCGCTGGTGTAGCCTTTTCCGTCACCCTGAGGTGGCCGCTCAGGATGACGGTTCATAGTTATTGCTTCGGCGCAAAGCGCTCGTCGATGCTTTCCCATTTGTCGTAGCCGACGAGTTTTTTGTAATCCTCGAAATCCATGCCGTCGTTGCGGTGGGCGAATTTGCCCGACTTCATGTCGACGAGCACCGCCTCGATCGCCTTGGCGGCGTGCATGATGGTGTCGAGCCCAAGAACGGCGCAGTTGAAGCCCAGTTGTCCGAGCTCCTCCATCGACAGGATCGGAGTGTGGCCGCCCATCAGCGGATTGCAGATCTGCGGCACGTCGAAGGCTTTGCCGATCTTCTCCATTTCCGCAATGCTGCGCGGCGCCTCGATGAAAATACCGTCGGCGCCGGCGCGGATATAGCGCTCGGCGCGGCGCATGGCCTCATCGAGATCATAGACTGCGCGCGCATCGGTGCGGCCTAGGATCCAGGTTTCCGGATTGATCCGCTCCGAGGCGGCCGCCCTGATCTTGGCTTCGGCAAGCTCGATGGCAACGACCTTCTTGCCGACCATGTGGCCGCAGCGCTTCGGCCATTGCTGGTCTTCGATCAGGATGGCGCTCACGCCCATGCGCTCGTAGGTCTGCACCGTGTGCACGACATTCTTGACGTCGCCATAGCCGTCGTCGCCGTCGACGAACACCGGCAGGTCGCAGGCGGCCATGATATCGCGCACGGCGGCGGAGATTTCGCCAAAACCTTTCAAGCCCACATCGGGCACGCCGTAACGGGCGCCGACCGCGGGAAAGCCGCCGATGAAATAGGTCTCGAAGCCGATTTTTTGGATCAGCCGGGCGCTGAGCGCGTCATGGGCGCCGGGCACGACGAGAAACCGCTTGTCCTTGACGGCTTTGTCGATGATCTGGCGGAAACTCGTCGGCATTGCACGGCCTTGGGTTTTGGGGGGAACGGGTCAAATCCCATACATGCCGCGGTGATTGCGATCAACTCGCGGGGTTACAGCGGCGCCGCGCGCGGCTATGATTTTGCCGAAGCGCTGGCCCGGCCAGGGAGGGCCGAGATCATGAACGCCGAACAAACCAAATCTCCAGTCGTGCATTTTGTCGGCAGTATTCCGCTGCCCGATTCCGAAACCGTGTTCCGCACGCTCGCCGGCGCGGTCGGCAGCCACATCGCGCGTCTGCCCGACGGCGAGACCGGGGTGCGCAAAACCTGGATCCGTTTCCTGCAAGACGTGCTCGCCGAAAACCCGGCGATCGAATTGGCGAGCGACGTGCCGCCGTTCAAGTTCGTGCAGTGGGACGGCAAGGTTATTCGCGAAATCCCGCGGCTGCGCATCAAGCCCGGGCGTACGCCGGACCGCAAGCATTTCAAGACCGGCTATGCCGCCATGGCCATCGAATCGTTCGGCGTGTTCGATCGCCTGCAGAAGGCCGGCGTCATTCCAGCCGGCGTCAAATTCCAGATCAGCATCCCGACGCCGATTGCGCCGACCTACAATAACATGGTGCCGGCCGACCGGCCGAAATTGCTGCCGGCGCTGACCCAGCATTTTGTCGGCGAGGTGCATGCCATCGCGGCGGCGCTGCCCAACGACCGCATTGCCGTGCAGTGGGACGTCTGCCAGGAGGTGCTGGCCTGGGAAGGCTATTACGAGCCGGGCCCAGTCGATTTCCGCAAAGAGACCATCGACGTGCTCGGCCAGATCGGCGACGCGGTGCCGAGCAAGATCGAGCTCGGCTATCACCTGTGCTACGGCAGCCCGGCCGACGAGCACATGGTGCAGCCGAAGGACGCCGGCATCATGGTCGAGATCGTCAACGGCATCGTGGCGCGGGTGAAGCGAACCATCGATTTCTTCCACCTGCCGGTGCCGAAGGGCCGCACCGACGACGCCTATTTCGCACCGCTCGAGAAGCTGAAGCTGCGCCCCGGCACCGCGCTCTATCTCGGCCTCATCCACTACAACGACGCCGAGGGCGACAAGGCGCGGCTCGCCGCGGCGCGCCGCCACGTCCGCGTCGACGGCATCGGCACCGAATGCGGCATGGCCCGCGGCGATCCGGCGCGGCTGCCGGCGCTGCTCGCCGCCCACGCCCGCGCCGCCGAGAGCACCGATTGATGATCGCGCGCGAATGATCTAATCACCTCGCGCGCTCCCGTAACGCGCCGAGGCTTGCGAGACATTTTTGCCCGACTTCATCGAACATTTCGAGCCGCTTTCGCAAAACTACGACGTGCTATTGTGCGACGTCTGGGGCGTCATCCACAACGGCGTGGCGGCCTTTGCGCCGGCCTGCGACGCGCTGTTGCGCTTTCGCAAGCGCGGCGGCACGGCCATCCTGGTCACCAATGCGCCGCGGCCGGGTAATTCGGTGGCGCGCATTCTCGACCGGCTCGCGGTGCCGCGGCAGGCCTATGACGCGATCACCAGCTCCGGCGACACCACGCGCGGCATCGTCTCAAGCCGCCGCGGCCAGCGCGTGTTTCATCTCGGGCCGGAGCGCGACGTGCCGATCTTCGCCGGCCTCGATGTCGCGTTCACGCCGCTCGACACCGCAGACTACGTGGTGTGCTCGGGCCTGTTCGACGACACCATCGAGACGCCGGAAACCTACCGCGACATGCTGGCTGCGATGCGGCAACGGTCGCTGTTCATGGTTTGCGCCAATCCCGACATCATGGTCGAGCGCGGCGACACGCTGGTCTATTGCGCCGGCGCGCTCGCCGATGCCTATGCGGCGCTCGGCGGCGAAGTGCTCTATTGCGGCAAGCCTCATGCGCCGATCTACCGGACCGCGCTGGCCGCGGCGGCGACGGCGCGCGGCGGCGCCCCGGTGCCTCTCCAGCGCGTGCTGGCGATCGGCGATTCGGTGCGTACGGATCTGAAAGGCGCAGCCGCACTCGGCATCGACAGCCTGTTCGTGACGTCGGGAATTCATGCCGAGGAGTATGGCGGCCGCCACACGCCGGAGATCGAGGCGCTCGACGGCATCTTCGCCGCCGGCGGTGTTACGCCGATCGCGGTGACGCGCGGATTGAAGTGGTAGCCGTAAGCCCGGTTAGGTATTTGGCGAGGTGTGCTCAACCTTTTCGGCGAACACCGCTTCGATCTTGGCCTTGAGCGTCTGGGCGTTGAACGGCTTGACGATGTAGTTGTTCACGCCGGCCTTCTTCGCCGCGATGACGTTCTCGGTCTTGGATTCCGCCGTCACCATGATGAACGGGATTTCGCCCAGGCCCGGATCGGCGCGCACTTGGCGCAGCAGGTCGTAGCCGGTCATCGGCTCCATGTTCCAATCGGAGATCACCAGGCCGTAGCGCCGCGAATGCATCTTGGCGAGCGCGCTCTGGCCGTCGCGGGCGTCGTCGACGTCGGCGAAGCCGAGCTGGCCGAGCAGGTTGCGGATGATGCGAACCATGGTGCTGTAGTCGTCGACCACCAGCACCGGCATTGACGGATCGAGAGCCATCGCTCTGCTCCTGGCGCGCAAGCGCGGGGACCCGACCGGGGTCGGCATATCACATCAAGGCAGGGTGGTCCCAACACGAGCCCAAAAGCGTCCGCTGCCGGATGTCCGGCAAACCTACCTATCGTGTTTGAATATCGGGTTAATTGTCGTCAATTTACCGGCAAACGGGTCCCATAACCGCCGCCGGCGGTGCGGCTTGACTCCGGCATGGCCGGCACGGCACCTAGGTCGGGAGAGACTTTCTTAACCATTGAAGCCCGATGCCGACGAAAAATTTCCTCGTCGTGCGCGACAGTGCGCCCGATGACGCCTTGCGCGGCGCCGTTGTCGCCATCGGCAATTTCGACGGCGTGCATCGCGGCCACCGCGCGGTGATCGGCGCGGCGCTGGACTTGGCCCGGGCGATGCGCCGGCCGGCGGCGGCGCTGACCTTCGAGCCGCATCCGCGCGCCTACTTCAATCCCGGCGAGCCGCTGTTCCGGCTGACCGACGAGGCCGTCAAATTGCGGCTTCTGGCCTCGACCGGCCTCGACGGCGCGATCGTGCTCACCTTCGACGCGGCGCTGGCCGGCCTGTCGGCGGAAAGCTTCGTCGAGCGCATCCTGGTCGAGCGCTTTGCCGTGAGCGGCGCCGTGATCGGCTTCAACTTCCACTTCGGCATGAACCGAGCCGGCTCGCCGGATTTCCTCAAAGCCCAGGGCAAGCAGCACGGTTTCGCCGTCAACGTGGTGCCGCGGTTCGAGGACAATGGCCGCCCGGTATCGTCCGGCCCGATTCGCGACGCGCTCGCCGCCGGGCAGCTCGACCAGGCAGCCGAGTTTCTCGGCTATCCGTGGTTCGTGTCGGGTCCGGTGATTCACGGCGACAAGCGCGGCCGTGAGCTCGGCTTTCCCACCGCCAATCTTAAGCTCGACGCGGCGTGCGGGCTGCGCCATGGCATCTATGCAGTACGCGTCGGCGCCGGCGGACGGCGTTACGACGGCGTGGCGAGTTTTGGCCGGCGGCCGATGTTCGATACCGGCGCGGTACTGCTCGAAGTCTTCCTGTTCGATTTTGCCGGCGATCTCTACGGCAAAAACATCGACGTTGCCTTCATCGGCTGGATTCGCGAGGAGCGGATGTTCGATTCGGCGACCGCGCTCATCGCGCAGATGCAGGATGACAGCCGCCTGGCGCGCGAGGCGCTGGCGCGTTCGAGCGATATATTTCCGCCCATTTAGGCAGGGCGCGGATTCACCCTAGTCGGCCCTCATAACGGTTTGCTTTCGCTCGATGTGGCAGGCGGGGCAGCGATAAACTATCTCGTCGAGCGATGGGGACAGCATTGCTGGCGCAATCGTTTTGATCTTCATCGGCGCGTCACAGCGCCAGCAGGCTACGGACATAGGAAAGTCATACGGATTTTGACGCTCATCCTGAAGCGACATCGGAGCCTCCACGCATTTTAGTACTGACTTGACTGCATGATGTGTCGGCAATGAAGGCGGGACAGTATAAAATTGACCACTCCACCCACTAAAATTTCAAACTAAGGCGCTGTCTGATACTTCAGGGTGCCGGCCTCTTTAGACCCCCAGCGGTCCCTTTTTGAATTTCTCAGTGGCCTATTTTGCTGTGGAGAGATTTGAGCCGAGCAATCCAGGTGAGCAATTTTGAGCAGTCAGCAACTGCCAAGGAGCGCATTCCCATATTGGGGTGCCGGGATACGGGAGGATGCCCATGTCCGAAGCGGAACAGTTCTGGCAATACGCCAAAGAGGCGCTGCTTTCGGCCTGCCATGCCAAAACCGACGAGGACAAGCAGGATCTGCTTGATCTTGCGCGGACCTGGACGCAAGCGGCGTTACAACGGCGAAAATCCTTTAGTCGATCACAACAGCCCGGCTGAATTAACGGAACGCATCCGTCCCCTCTCTAGCTATGCGGCGGAGGCGCTCATATCGCCGGACCAAATAGCTTTCCCTTGGAACTAACGCGAGCCGAGCGCGGTTGCAAAATGTGAACGCTTCATCAAATTGGCCCCGCAATCGGCTTTTGCTCGCGCTGCCCGCCCGCAATCTCAAGCGGATTATGCCGGAGCTTGAACAGATTCGCTGTCAACGCGCGCAAATCTTGATGGACGCCGACAGCGCACTCGACCACGTCTTCTTCCCCGATAGCGGCGTCGTCTCGGTGGTGGCGGTTTATGCCGACGGCAGTGTCATTGAGATGGCGACGATCGGAAGGGAGGGCTGCAGCGGCGTTCAAGCCATCTTGGGTGCCAAGCGCTCCTCGGTGCAGCTTCTCGTCCAAATCCCGGGGAGCGCCGCGAAGATGTCGCGCGTGGCGTTTACGCAGGCCGAGCAATCAATGCCGTCCTTCCGAAGTGTCATGAACGCTTACGTCCAGGCATTTCTCGAACAGGTCATGGTGTCGGTCGCGTGCAACGGCGCGCACAGCCTCAAGCAGCGGCTGGCGCGTTGGCTGCTCATGATGCGTGACCGCAGTGACGGCGACACGCTTCCCATCACTCAGGATTTGCTCGCCGAAATGCTGGGTGTCCAAAGGCCAAGCATCAGCAATGCCGCCCAGGAGCTGGAACGTGCCGGTTTGATTGAACGCGGCCGACGGCAGATCACGATTCTTAATCGGCAGGGTCTCACCAGGGCATCCTGCGAATGCTACCAGTTGGTCCGGTCGCGGCTCGCTTTTCACCTGCCAAAAACATACGGTTGATGAATTCCGCGTCCCACAGTACGGTAATGTACATTACCGACAGCGCGCCCTAAATTGACTTAGAATCAGAATTCGCAGGCCGGGCGGGTGGCGGAAGTGGCCTCTGCAGTAGGATTGTATGTCCTGCTATCGAGGCTGAACTCGTCATCAGAAGGCGCGCAGGAACCGGCGGTGTGCGACGTCGACCCACTGGATATCGTAGCGCCAATTCGTGAAGGCCTTCTCGTGCGCGTTTGCGATCTGACGGTCAGGCTTGTGCGCCGTTCCTTTGGCGACGCCTTCGCAGTCTTCCCAGAGGTTACCCCGTCCGAAAAGGAGGGCCCGCAATGAAACGCAAGGTAAAGCGCCCATTCGATCCCAAAGTGTTTCTCTCGAAAGTAAACGGCGGACGAGCCATCTCCGAATATCGGAAGGATAAAGTTATATTCAGGCAGGGCGATCCTTCGGATGCCGTTTTTTACATCCAGAGCGGCAAGGTCAAGACGACTGTTGTCTCCGAGGAGGGGAAGGAAGCCGTGGTCGCGCTTTTGGGAACCGGCGATTTCTTTGGGGAAGGGTGCTTGACCGGACAGCCACAGCGTCTGGCAACCGTCTCCGCTCTGGCGGAATGCGTGATCGTGCGAATTTCAAAGACAGACATCACTCGCGTGATCCACGACGAGCCGGCGTTCGCCGAGTTGTTTATATCGCATCTCTTGGCGCGCAATAGTCGTGTCGAGGAAGACTTGGTCGATCAACTTTTCAATTCGAGCGAGAAACGCCTGGCGCGAACTCTTCTCATTCTGGCGAATTTCGGGAAGGAGGGCCGACCGGAGCCGATCATAGCGAAAGTCAGCCAGGAGACGCTTGCGGAAATGATCGGCACGACCCGGTCCCGCGTCAGTTTCTTCATGAACAAATTCCGAAAACTGGGCTTGATTGATTACAACGGCAACATCGAAGTCCACAGTTCATTGCTGAATGTCGTTCTGCGCGATCAACCGCAGCTTAGGCGCTGAAGCGTTTGACGATTGTTCGCGCCGCATCGTAAAAACCGCGGCCAGAAATTTGAAAGGCAATTTGAAAGCCATGTTCGGACAGCAATCGATGCATTCGTGCGTGCGGTAGATGTGCAATGAGGGCGGCGCGAGCCGCCCTCATTGTTTGGCAAAGATGATGAGCGCCGCGAATTAAGCGTCAATCACCGCTACGATTCTCATCGTGCGGGGATCCACGATAAGGATCTCATCGCCGACCAGGATGTATTCATAGCCGCGATATTGCGGGGCATATTCCATGATCGAAACAGGCAAGACATAAAGATGCACTGTCCCTGGAACAGCTTCGCCGACCTTGGTTGAGAAAGGCACCTTGGCCAGGCGCTCGGACTTTTCGACCCGCAGCGTGTCGCGAATCTTCGCGTGTTGTTCGGTCGTCAGCGCAGCCGGCGGGCCGGACTTCGTCTCGTCTCTCGCCGCGCTCGGAGCCATGCGGGAGTTCGGCGGCTCCGAAGTTTGCGCATTGCCGCCGTGTTCGGCGGCCTGAGGCTTGGCAACGGATGGTGCTTGGGCGGTCTCAGCCGGCTTCTCCTTCATTGGTGCCTGTGCGGTTGGCGCCGGAGTCTCTTTTGCGGGCGCCTGCGCGGTCGGCGCCGGCTTCATGGGCGCCTGCGCATTCGGCGCCGGCGACTTCTGCGGCACACTGTTCGGTTGCTGGTCCATCTTGCCGCCCGGGGCTTTCGGCTGTTGTGTGGCTGCGCCCGGCGCCTGATGGGTTTCGCCTGTGCCTTGCGCGGAGGCCAAGCCGGCGCCGGCGATGAGCGCGGTAGTGGCAACCGTCACCAGCAAAGTATTTCTCATGGTATTCTTCATTGAAATCTCCAATAAAATCTGATTGTTCGTCCGTAATAACCCGACCGATCGTCTTTACGTTCCAAGTTATCCGAAAGATTTATACTGTATAAAATTGACCACCATCGAAGATTTCCCTGTGCCCGATTCGGCTGCAGGGAGTGCGGGCTGAATGCTCGAGCGGCACCGGGACAGCGGCGGCAGTCCGGCCATGGCCGATCGATGCGCTTTGCTGGCGAGGAATGAGGCCCGCCTTCAGCCTCGAAGCGAACTATTCGGCGCTGTCGTGCCCGCGTGCGCGGTGTTCGCGCGCCCATTGCGCCACCATGATGCCGACCAGCGCCATCGGTATGGCGCGCTGCCAGCCGAGCGAGCGGCCGACCTGAACGGCGGTGGCGAGGATTTTCGGATCGAGCAGCCACGACGGCGCATGCGCGCGGGCGGCGCGTTCCAGAATCGCGCGTTCGCGTGCCCGTCGCCGCGCCAACAGACCGAAGACGAGGCCGATGACGGCGATCAGCACGAAGACCGCCGCCATCACCAGGCCGGCATAGACGCTGCTCATTTGCAGCGATAACCAGTCATAGGCGGCAACGCAGAGAAACGCGAACGCGGTCAATGCCGCCAGCGCGACGACAATCAGCCAAGCGATGAACGACGTCGTGATCCCGGTTCGCGTTTGAACCGCGAGCACCATGTCGTGCGTCAGGCTTTTGAACATCGCAATCTCGGCTCGCTCAATGCCTCGACGGGTCTAACGTCGCCATGTCGCACCGAACAGGAATCCGAGACCGGCCACGATCGCCAGCGTCGTATAGGGGCGGGTCTTGATCGATTCGTCGATGGCGTCGACAAAGTGGTCGGAGACTTCGCGCACGGCATCGACCGCCTCGCGGCCGGTGTCCTGCGCGCCGGCTACCATGTCATCCACGCTGGAGCGCGCCTTCTGCCAGGCGGCGCTGCCTTTGGTGCCGAGGATTTCGCTGACCTGCTCGGCGAGCTTGGCGAAATCGTCGCGCAGCGCCTGCAGATCGGCCTGGATGTCGCCCGACGCCTCGCCTGCCGCCTTCTTGACCTCGCGCAGGCCTTCGCGGGCATCCTTGGCCGCATCGCGAACGTTCTGCGATGCCGTTGCGGCGGTATTCATGCGAATTCTCCGTGCTTTGGATTGACCCAATTGCCCGGATAATCATCCAGGTTCCGAGAAGTTCCATTGATCCAGATCAACGGCCCGATAGACGCCCATTAATCGGGCAAATTGACCTCTTCGGCCGGAAACAAGTGGTTGAACACGACCAGGCCGATGATCGACAGCGGCACGGCGAGGAAGGCGCCGAACGGGCCCCACATCCAGGTCCAGAACGCCAGCGCCAGCAGCACCAAAAGCGGATTGAGGGTCAGGCGGCGGCCGACGATGGTCGGCGTGACCAAATGGCCTTCCGTGGTGGTGAGAACGATGAAACCGATCGGCGCGATGGCGGCGTGGCTGATCGAGGGAAAACTGACCAGGCCGACGCCGAACAGCACGATCACCATGATGCCCGGCCCGACATAGGGCACGTAGTTCAGCAATGCCGCCAGGATGCCGAAGATCACCGGATTGGGATAGCCGATCAGCCAGGCGCCGACGGCTACGATCGTGCCCAGCACGGTGTTGATGATCGTCACCACGGTCAGATAGCCGGCCAGGTTGCGCTCGATGTCGCGCATGATTTTCAAAAACCGCAGCTTGGCGTCGCGGTTGCCGAACAGCGACACCAGAGAGGTGCGCAGCTCGATCTGGCCGATCAGGAAGAACAACAGCGTGCCGAAAAAGAGCAAGAGCTCGCCGGCCGCGGGCGTGACGAAGGCGACCATCGGCAGCACGAAGCTCGACGCCGGCGGTTTGACATTGACGGAGTCGCTATCGTTGCCGAACAGCGTGGTCTGCAATTCACGCAGCGCCGCAATCGGCCGGTCGAGCACCGCAAGCTTGTCCTTGATGGTCGAGCCGATCTCCGGCGCCCGCCCGATCCATTCGCTCACCGGGCCGGCGAGCATGGTCGCGGCCAGGCTCAGTGCGCCCAGCCCAAGGGCGACAATGACGAGGCCGGTGAGCCACGGCGGAATGCCGCGCCGCTTGGCCGCCTTGACCAGCGGCGCCAGCGTCAAGGCGACGATAGAGGCGGCCAGGATCGGCAACAGGATGGCGCGGCTGATGTAAAGAAACGCGCCGAACAGAATCAGGAAAATGCCGATATTGGCGGCCTGGCCGGCCGACAGCCAGACGTTGGTGACGTTTTCGACTGGTCGCGGGTCACTGATGACCAGGGCGTGACGGACTTCGCGCCTGGCGCGGATATATTCCACAAAACCCTCCGTCGCCCCTGCACCGGCCGCCCGATGGCTCATCGAGGTAACGCCAGATCGGAGTAGCCGTTCCCCGACCGGTGCGTTTGCGGCTTTCCGCAGCGCAAACGGCTTGTTAGAAGGCGCCCCATGAGCGAAACGCCGGCAAAAGCGCGCGATTACTCGGAAACGCTGTTTCTGCCCAAGACCGACTTTCCGATGCGCGCCGGTCTGCCGCAGAAGGAGCCGGCGATCCTTGAGCGCTGGAAGAGCCTCGGCCTTTACGGGGCGCTGCGCGCCGCCGGGAAGGGCCGGCCGCGCTTCATCCTTCACGACGGGCCGCCTTACGCCAACGGCAACATCCATATCGGGCATGCGCTCAACAAAATCCTGAAAGACGTTGTGACGCGAAGCCAGCAGATGCTCGGCTTCGATTCCAATTACGTGCCGGGCTGGGACTGTCACGGCCTGCCGATCGAATGGAAGATCGAGGAGGAGAATTACCGGGCCAAGGGCAAGCCGAAGCCGGATTTTTCCGACGCCGCGGCCTTGGTGGCGTTCCGCAAGGAGTGCCGGCAATTCGCCGAGCACTGGATCAAGGTGCAGCGCGAGGAGTTCGAGCGCCTCGGCGTGGTCGGCGACTGGGCACATCCCTACACGACGATGGATTTTGCCGCCGAAGCGCAGATCGCCCGCGAGCTGATGAAATTCGCGGCGAACGGCACGCTCTATCGCGGCTCGAAGCCGGTGATGTGGTCGGTGGTGGAGAAGACCGCGTTGGCGGAAGCCGAGG
>Ga0209332_1000218_pt1 | contig 14905 bp, 16 predicted proteins | sample BlaSpr_A8_OM3_M1_FD_187974 | JGI IMG/M metagenome (GOLD analysis project Ga0209332, IMG submission 187974) | Forest soil microbial communities from Thunder Bay, Ontario, Canada - Black Spruce, Ontario site 2_A8_OM3_M1 (SPAdes) (version 2) | ecosystem: Environmental > Terrestrial > Soil > Boreal...
AAAGCCGTGTCTCTACGGTCGCGAGTTTGGAAAGAATTACAACGGGATTTGGAATATTAGAGAGAGTTTAGAAGAGGTTGTAAACTGGTAATGGCGATGGCGGATAAGAAAACTGTACTGGTAAGCGGTGGGAACGGGGGAAAAATGGTGCCGGAAGTAGCATCAATTCCGGATGAGGTGGAACGTGCGCGCGATATTGCAAGGCGGTATCGCTGCGAATTTGTCGATCTGACCGACTTCCAGCTGCACCACGACCTCTTCGAAAAAGTTCCCGTGCACCTGATGTTCCGCTACAAGTTTGTGCCGTTGGAAGAGACGGCCGATGGGCGCCTCGCGATTGCCATCGCGGATCCCAGCCAGTTGATGATGATCGACGAGATCAGCCTGCTGCTCGGCAAGCGGATCGTCACCAAAGTTTCGACGCTGAAGCAGATCTCCGACATCCTGCAAAAGACCGAGCAGTCCAAGCGCGTGCTGGAAGACGCAAGCGAAGGGTTCACGCTCGACGTGATCCGCGAGGACGATGCCGGGAACGACGAAACAATCTCCATCGACAAGTTGACGGCGACGGCGGGCACGGACATGAGCCCGATCATTCGCCTGGTCGATACCACGATATTTACGGCGCTGCAGCGGCGGGCGAGTGACATTCACATCGAGACGCGCGACGACTCGGTGGTGATCAAGTTTCGTATCGACGGCGTGCTGACGAATGCCATGCCGCCGATTGGCAAAGAGCATCACTCGACCATCATTTCGCGAATCAAGGTGATGAGCGAGCTTGATATTTCCGAGCGCCGCGTGCCGCAGGACGGGCGTTTTCGCGTGAAGTACAACGGGCGCGCTATCGACTTCCGCGTATCGATCATGCCGTCGATTCACGGCGAAGATGCCGTGCTTCGCGTGCTCGATAAAGAATCGATGAGCGAGAAATTCAAGAAGCTCACGCTCGAAGTGGTGGGCTTTGACGAAGACGATTTGCGGCGGTTCCGACGGTACATTAAAGAACCATACGGCATGGTGCTGGTGACGGGGCCGACGGGGAGCGGCAAGACGACGACGCTCTATGCCGCGGTAAACGAAATCAAGACGGACGAAGACAAGATCATCACGATTGAAGATCCGGTTGAATATCAACTCCGCGGCATCACGCAGATTCCGGTCAACGAGAAAAAAGGTTTGACCTTCGCTCGTGGGCTGCGATCGATTTTGCGTCATGATCCCGACAAGATCATGGTCGGCGAAATTCGCGACAATGAGACGGCGCAGATCGCGATTCAATCAGCGCTTACGGGCCACCTCGTATTTACGACCGTCCACGCCAACAACGTGGTCGATGTGCTGGGACGTTTCCTGAACATGGGGGTTGAGCCTTATAACTTTGTGTCGGCGCTGAACTGCATTCTGGCGCAGCGGTTGGTTCGCGTCATTTGCGATTCCTGCCGGACGGCGGTGCATTATCCGAATGACGTGCTGGAGGCGAGCGGCCTCGACCCCTTGCAGTGGTCGCAGGTTCCTTTATATGAGGGGCAGGGCTGCATCGAATGCGCAGGAACCGGCTTCCGGGGGCGGACGGCGATTCATGAACTTCTGGATTTGACGGATCGAATACGCGAGATGATTCTGGAACGGAGGCCGACGTCGGAGATCCGCAAGGCGGCCCGAGAAGAGGGCATGCGCTTCCTGCGCGAGTCGGCGCTCGACAAGGTGCGCGGTGGATTTACCACTCTGAAAGAGATCAACAAAGTCACGTTTATTGAGACCATGAGGTAGCAGGCGATTATCTCAACAATGGCCGGACTCACAGTCTGGGCATCTGCCGAGGTAACTGTTCTCTTCATGAAAGTAAGAGATATCATCAAGTTGCTGGAGCGGGATGGCTGGTTCTTGAAGCAAACCCGTGGCAGTCATCGCCAGTACAAACACCCGACGAAGGCCGGACGCGTGACGCTGCCGGGGCACCCAAATGATGATTCTTCCGCCGGGTACTCTGAACAGCGTTTTCAAACAAGCAGGGTTGAAAGCATGAACTACGTAGTTATTTATGAAAAATCGGCTACGGGATGGGCGGCTTACGTGCCCGACCTGCCGGGAGTGGTTACTACGGGACCAACCAGAAGCGAGGTACGCTCCTTGATCCAGCAAGCGATCGAGTTTCATCTGGATGGATTAAAGGAAGACCGGCTGCCGATTCCGGAGCCAAGCGCTGAAGCAGAGATCATTTCGGTTTCGCAGCGATGATTTGTCAGCCATAACTTGTCTGTCATGATTTCACGACTATGACTTCCAACTCCAAACACGTTCGCCGTCCAACGCTCGCTTGCGAAATCGCAGCCGACCGGGTTCTGGCCGGGCGCGCGGCTGATGCCGGGCGAATGGTGGAAGTATCGTCGGCTCAGGAACTGGCGCCGGGTAGCGTTGTCCCCGACTTGATGGAGCCGAATTTGCGCGATGGCGCGGCGGTTCGAAAGGCGATTGAAAGTGCGATGGCTGGCGTGGGCGGGCGCTCTCGTGACGTGATTGCAATTTTGCCCGACACTTCGGTTCGAGTTGTGCTGCTGGACTTTGAAACGCTTCCAGCGAAACGCGAGGAGGCCGAGGCAGTGGTGCGTTTCCGGCTGAAGAAGTCGCTGCCGTTTGATCCGAATGAAGCGCGGGTTTCGTATCACGCGCAGACGACTGGCAAAGGCGTGCGGGCTGTGGCCGCCGTTGTTCTAAATAAGGTTTTGGAGGAGTACGAATCCGCGTTCCGCGACGTTGGCTATAACCCGGGCATGGTGATGCCGTCGATGCTGGCGGCTTTGGGCGCGGCGGATGCGGAACGTCCCACATTGGTGGTCAAGGTGGACGCGCGCACCATCAGCATCGCGATTCTCGAGCAGGAGCAACTGCTGCTGTTTCGGACACTTGAAAATTTGCGCGGAGTCACCATTACGGGCGATCAACTGGCGGAGGAAGTCTATCCCTCGGTTGTGTTTTTCCAAGACACTTATAACTTGAACATTGAGCGCGTGTACGTTGCCGGGCTACCAGAGTCAGAAGGCGCAGCGCCGGCACTTAAAAATCAGTCAGGCGCGACCGTCGAAGAACTGGTGGGAGCGTCGCAAATCGGGTCTACCAGTGGCACGGTTCCGCGGTGGCGCATGGCGGGAGTCGTCGGAGCGCTCATTTCATAAATCAATATGCGCCTGGATATCAATCTCGCGACTCGGCCTTATGAAGATGCCCGTGAATTTTGGGGACGCTGGGGACTGGGTGTTGGCCTGCTGGCGGCATCGACGCTGCTGTTAATTGGCTTTGCCGTGCAGAGCTGGATTCACGCAGGCAGAGATCGTCAGGAGATTCGCAGCTTGCAGCAACAGATCGCGGAACGCGACGGCGAGCGGGCGAAGGCGCAAGCGTTCCTGGACCAGAGCGCGAATCGAAGCACTCGCGACCAATCGCAATTTTTGAATGGTTTGATTCAGCGCAAGGCCTTCTCATGGACGCGAGTGTTTGAAGATCTGGAGCGGGTCATGCCGTCCAATCTGCACGTGGTTTCGTTGAGGCCCGAGATCAATGATCAGAACCAGATGCAACTGGACATGAAAGTCGCTTGCGAAACTCGTCTGGCGGCCGTGGAACTGGTTCATCGGATGGAGGGGTCGAGGCATTTCCAGGGAGCGCAGCTTGTGCAGGAAACTGAGTCCGGCGAGGGAACGGGAGTTTCCGCGTCAGTGATTGCGGTCTATATCCCCGATCCGATCGAGAAAGGTGGGAAGTAATGCCCGATCTAGGCAGCTCGCGACGCAAACTGAAAATTGCAATCGCTGCGATGGTGGTGGCGGACGTGATCGCGATTGCCGTCTTGTTTTCGCCTCTGGTGGGCTCAGCGGATTCGCGTCGTCTGCAACTGAATCTGCTCACCATGGACCTGCACAAGAAGACGCGCGAGGTGGAACCGTTGCGCGGCATGGACAAGAAAGTCGTGCTGGCGAAGGACGAGATCGGCGACTTTTATAAGGAACGTTTTGCCGCCACGGATTCAATCCTGACAAACGAGTTGGGAAAGATGGCATCGCAGAATGGAGTGCGCATTCAGTCGGTGCGATACAGGGAAGAAGATCGGGAGGGCGCGGGCATTGTTCCGGTCGAAATTGAGGGCAATTTTTCCGGAGACTACCTGCAACTGGTGCGCTTCATTAATACGCTGGAGCGGTCAAAGCTTTTTTTCACTGTGGATGGGGTTGACCTGGCGGGGGAAAGTGCCGGGCCGGTAAAACTCCAAATCACGATGCACAGTTTTATGCGGTTGGGTGCTTGATTGAAACTGGGAATTGAAAATCGACGGCAGCTCATCATCCTATCGGTGCTGGGTGTGATTGCGCTTTTGTTGCTGGCCAAGGAATTCTGGCCTTCATCGCCAGAAGCGGCGCCGGAAGCGGCGCCCACAGCTTCGACTGCGTCTCGTCCTAATTCGCGGCGCGGCTCATCCGGAAAAGGACTGCACCCGTTTGAGCCCAGATTGGATCCTACTCTTGATCTCGCGCTGCTGAATCAAAGCGAGCAAATCAAGTACGCGGGCAACGGCAGAAATATTTTTGCCGCCGGATCGGTAGCAAAAATCGAACCACCAAAAGGCAGTGGCGTGACTGACCCTGAAGCTGCGGTTCGACCGCTGCCTACGATACCGCCGCCCCCGCCCATCACGTTGAAGTTTTTTGGCTTTGCCAATCGGCCAGGCGAAACGAAAAAAGTGTTTCTATCACAGGGCGAGGACATTTTTATCGCAGCCGAGGGCGACATTGTCGACCGCCGATATAGGGTATTGCGCATCTCGTCGAACGCGGTCGATGTCGAGGATGTGATTAATAACAACCGGCAGAGCCTGCCGTTGACGCAGGGATAAGCTGATTTTGTAATTTCGTAATTTGCAATTTTGTAATCTGAAGGTAGGGACGGTTATGCACCGAGGTTTGAAATCCCAAAATTACGAACTTACGAAATTACAAAATGGCTCCCGCGGTTACATGATGATCACGCTCATGTTGGGATTTGCCTTGATTGCGATTGGGCTACTTGCCGTGTTGCCTGAAATTGGGCAGCAAATTAAGCGTGACCGGGAAGAGGAAATGCGGCACCGCGGCACCGCCTACATGCGCGCGATTCAACACTTCTACAAAAAGACTGGACGCTACCCTTCCCGCCTTGAGGAATTGGAAAATACCAACAACATACGATTCCTACGCAAGCGTTATAAAGACCCGATTAGCCGCGATCCGGAAACTGGCCAGGAGCGCGATTTCAAGCTTCTGCATATGACAGACATCAACCTGGCGAGTGGGCCGGTTATGGGGCAAATGCCGGGCATGACTGGACAAGGCGGATTGAGCGCGATGCCGGGAGTGCCAGGAATGAACGCAATTCAGGGCGCACTGGGCGGGATGGCAGCGCAGATGGGCGGACTTCAGCAGCAGACTGGCCTAAACGGCGCCTCAAATACGAATCTGAATCCGTCTGCCAATTCGGATACTGACAGTAACTCGAATTCGAGTACGAATAACAACCAGCCAGGGTCGAGTTCAGGATCCAGTTCGGGCTTCAACGGACCGACGTTTGGAGGTGGCCCGATATTGGGCGTCGCCAGCACGAGCAAAGAGAAAAGCATTCGAGTCTTCTATCAGAAGAACCACTACAAGGACTGGCTGTTTGTCTATATGCCGATGGCTGACCGCGGAGGACTATTAACCGGCCCGATTAATCCCGGGATGCCGACGGGCGGAAGCTTGAACGGCGCTGGCGGCGGAAGCGTGGGCGGCACGATGGGGCAAAGCTCAGGCGTCGGGCAGGGACAAAGCTCAGGTTTTGGACAAGGCCAGGGACAGGGCTTTGGGCAAGGACAAGGTTTCGGACAACAAGGGCAACAGAGCGGATCTGGAAATCAAAATCAGCAAAATTCCGGGTCGCAACCGCAATAAATTCAACCCAAAGAGATCATGAAAAAGGCCCGGCGCTCAGCGCTGGGCCTTTTTAACAAGCTAATTTTGAATCGCTATGCGAGTGAACTTGGACCGTGAAATTTAGACGTTGAACGACGAGCCGCAGCCGCACGTGCTCTTCACGTTCGGATTTTCGAACTTGAATCCGGCGCCTTCCAACGTTTCGATGTAATCGACGTTCGCTCCGCCGAGGTACATCAACGAAGTGGCATCGACATAGACCTTCAGGCCTTCAAAGTCGAATACCTTGTCCATCATGCCTGCGCCGTTCTCAAAGGCCATGGAGTACTGGAAGCCTGAGCAGCCGCCGCCAACGACCGACAGGCGGAGTCCCGCTGGAACCGGAGTCTGCTGAGCCATAATCTCTTTAACCTTGGCGACTGCACTTGGAGTAAGAACGGGGGCTGCGGTTTTGGGCTGCTGGACTTCAGGGGTGGTAGTGGTCGCCATCTGGTTTAATCTCCTTGTAGTTTCCTATTATAACAAAGCCGGGAAGCGGCCCGGCAAGCCTTTTCCTTACTGGCTGTAACTTTCTAGAAACGTAGCAATTAGATGCTCCGGGGGCGCAAGAAGTCGCGCCCCCTCTTGCCAACGGGTCTATAATCGTCCGCAGTAGGGGCCCGTTCCCCAACGCTGGCGGAAACCTTGAAGTTTTTGCCGCACGAAACAAGCATTTGGGGACTGGCTCGATCTCAGCTCCGAGGTGGCACATGTCTCCTATGTTTGGGCTGCTAGTCGCGTGGGGTATTCTAACGGGGATCCTTGTCATCCTCCTGATTTATAAAAGTACCCTCACCATGCACGAAGATGATTCCATCTTCCTTAACGAGTCAGAATCGCAGATGCATAAGGATCAGGTGGAAGTTTTGGCGAAGATGAAGAAGATTCAGCCCTTCCTCAAGATTCTGGGTGCGTTGTCAGGGGCAATGATTCTGGTCATTGCGGGATTGTTCATTTATCAGGGGCTGAGCGCCGCTACCACGCTGCAATAAGCAACACACGCCGGTTCGAATATCCGAGTGCGTGCGGCATGAGGAGAATCTCGCGCGAGCCGAGGGTTAGTGCGCTGCAATCGTAGTTATGGATTTTCCGACACGCGGGAAGATCTCGGCCGCGTGGAGACGAGGCAAACCTCGTCTCTACAGAAATAATTACAGATAACGACAATGAAGGATGCACATCCTATCGCAATTATTGGAGGCGGACCGGCGGGTGCTCTGGCTGGCTCGATTCTCGCGCAAGGTGGTAAGAATGTACTTCTGTTCGACGAGAAGCTGGCTTGGGAAAAGCCCTGTGGCGGAGGAATAACTTATAAAGCGCTGCAGCAATATCCGTTTCTTGCGGATGCAGGAATACAAAGCAATCCCGTAGAGAATTGCGAGCTAATCAGCCCATCCGGCCAGAAGGTACGCTTCCACATGCAGCATCCAGTCGCGATCTTCTCGCGACGAGAGCTGAATGGCTTGATGCTGGAACGAGCGAGGCAAGCTGGAGCCAAGGTTCATCACGAGCGCGTAAACCGTGTTAGCCGGGTCAACGGCGAATGGCAATTAGTCGCGGCAGAACGTGAGTACCGAGCTTCTTACGTCTTGTTCGCGGCGGGGGCGCGGAATCCTTTCCGGTCACAGTTTCTTTCTCCCATTTCATCAAGCGACTTGATGGTTACAGCGGGTTATTTTATTCCGGGACGCAGCTCGCTGATGCAGATTCAGTTTTTGAAAGGGATTACTGGCTACATCTGGGTCTTCCCTCGCGCCGCTCATGTTTCCGCGGGGATCGCGGGAAAGATGGGCGAGTTGCCCACGATTGAATTGCGTCACATCCTTGAAAAGTGGCTTAAAGACAACGGATACACACTGCAGGGCGCGAGCTTTTACTCGCATATTCTTCCATCGCTTCGGGCACAGTCTTTCGGAACACTGGAGGTCAGCGGTGAGGGCTGGGCAATGATTGGCGACAGTGCGGGGCTGGTGGATCCGATCACTGGCGAAGGTCTTTATTATGCGCTGCGCTCTGCTGAGCTATGCGCCGAAGCGCTACTTGCCGATCGGCCTCAGGAGTATCGCGCCTCGCTTGAAGAAGAAGTGCTTCCCGAATTGAGGCTGGCGGCGCGTATCTCACAGCGCTTTTACGCCGGACAAATTTTCGGCGATAGCGTGCTGGAGAAGATGATCTCTCTGACCGCGAGCAGTGCAACATTCCGCGAACTGATGAGCGATCTTTTCGCGGGCATTCAGGGCTACCGCGATTTGCGTTCGCGATTGTATGGCATTCTGCCTAGAGTAATGGCCGAGGGTGTTGCGGGTACGTTTCGGCGTCCATGGTTCGGCAAGGCAAGTTTGGCTGGCGATCCTGTGGTGGAGTAAACGAAAAGTTTGGCCGGGCGGGGACGTCCGGCGCTCCATTGTTTAATTTTATTATTACGCGGCTTTTGGCTTCAGTCCTTTAATATCCTCCAGCAACACCTGCTCGTGGCCTTCTGGATTTACCTTCTCGTATACCTTGCGGATGATGCCTTTGGGATCGACTATGAACGTGCTGCGCTCCCAGAATTTCATCCCTTTCCACTCCGCCTGCCCTAAGCCGAGCGCTTTCATCAGCGTGGAATTGGTGTCGGAGAGGAGTTCGACGGTGAAGGCAAACTTGTGGCAGAAATTCTTATGCGAAGCGACGTCATCGGCGCTCACGCCAAGCACTTTGACTCCGGAAGCGTCGAACTCAGCCTTGGTGGCGGTGAATGACTTGCCCTGAATGGTGCAGCCCGGAGTGTCGTCCTTGGGATAGAAATAGATGACGAGCCATTGCCCGGCGTAGTCGGAGAGCTTTACGGTCTTGCCGTCCTGGTTGGGGAGGGAAAAATTTGGAAACGGATTGCCGGCGGAAAGCATAGGGTAGTCCTTTCTATTCTTGCGAGGCTTGTCGCAAAGAATATCTTAACGTAGTCAAGAGCTTGAACCACAGGGGACACAGAGGGACAGAGGACACAGGGAAGTCGCTGCGTGCTGCGGGCTCAAGAGCAATGGCCAAATCTTATGCGGCCTGCATGACTTTCTTGGCGCGCTCTTTCATTTCTTCGGGCGATACTTCTTCCTTGTGAGTAGCTACGCCCCAGAGGTGGCCGAAAGGATCCTGGAAGAAGCCGGAACGATCTCCGTAGAATTGATCCGCAACCGGCTTCAGGATTTTCGCTCCGTTCGCAGAAGCCTTTTCGACGACGGCGTCACAGTCTGGCATGTAGACGTAGAGGCTGACTGGGGAAGCTCCGATGGTCTCGGCACTTCGGTTGCCCATGGCGGGATTTTCGTCGGCCAGCATGATGCGCGAATTGCCGATCTGCAACTCGGCATGGCCGACCTGGCCGTGAGGACCATCCATGCGGACAACTACTGTTGCCCCAAAAACATTCTTGTAGTAGTCGATCGCTTTCGCGGCACCTTTCACGACGAGGTACGGTGTGACGGTGTTGTATCCATCTGGAATGTAATTGACTTGGCTCATAATTTTCTCCTCTGGTGTTTGCGCTCATGATGAGCGCTCAAAAGATGGGGGTTGAGGAAAGAGCGTGGCGTGCAAATAAAATTTGCGGCGCCGCAACTTAATTAATTAACCGGGCTATGAGAACACAAATTCAGCGAGCGCTCAAGCGGAAGTTGCCGGCTCCGACTAGAGATATCGTGGCTGCGATCTCCGTGTTGCGGGGCTTGGGTTGGGGATGGACGGGCGGGGACGCCCGTCGCTCCATTGATTGATTAATCGCCACTACAGGGCGAATCGTTCGGGGTAGATTGATTGCCGCTCCACGTCTTACGGATGAGTTGGCCTTGAGGATCGACCAGACCGAGCTTCGAAGTGGGAACCGAAAGCAGCATCTGAGTAGACTCGGCGAACTCAACCGGCAAAGCGATTTCAAAGAGTGGAACTATGGCACGCAAGATTGTTCCACGATTTCCCGAATCTATTTCCAGACGACCATCGAGTTCGCGCATCCGCTCGCGCATTCCGGCGACACCAACCCCTGTTTCCGCCCCGCTTTGATGTAGTTGCGCCAAACGGTCTGGTGGAATGCCGCACCCGTGGTCTCGTATCTCCAGAATTATACTTTCGGGTAGCCGCTGAAAGTTAACTTCAACTTCCGTAGCTCTGGAGTGGCGATGCACATTGGTCAAGCTCTCTTGCAAAACGCGAAAAAGGGCCACTTCGATGCCTATGGGCAGGCGTTCAGGAGTGGGAGCGAAGTTCATGGTTGCTTTGACCCCGCTCCGCTTGGCGAAGCCGTCGATATACCACTCGGCAGCGCACGCAAAGCCTACCTCATCCAGCAGCGGCGGATGCAGCAGGTATGACATAGTACGAATCTCGTCGATTGCCTGATCTACGAGATCTACGACTTCGGCGATGGCAGCTCTTGCGGCCGGATCCTGCGTGCAGTGTTCTTGCAGGAACGAAGCGCTGATCTTGAGAGCGACCAAGGTCTGGCCAGTGCTGTCGTGCAGATCGCGGGCCAGTTTGCGCCTCTCATCGTCCTGAACCTTAAGGAGGCGCTGGGAAAGGCTCTGCACTTGAGCGGTACGCTCAAGCACAACCGATTCCAGTTGAGAATGTTCGATGGCCAGTTGCTTAGAGTGCTTTGAAAGAATCCACATAAGTTCTCCTGGGGAGGGGAGATTGAAGTTCGCGCTGGTCTACATCAGAGTTCCTGAAGTATTCCATGTAGAGCGATGGGAGTCTGTGCAAGATTGCACACTTTAGTTCCGGGAACGAAAGGCTACCGGAGCAGGTCTGCCAGCTCGCGAGGGCTCTCGATCAGGACGTCTGGAGGCACCTGGGCCAGTGTATGGGGCGCGAAGCCGTAATTGACGCCGCAGGTCCATAAACCGGCATTTTGGCCGGTGAGGACATCGACTGACGAGTCGCCAATCATGAGCGCTTCGTCGGCTGGGACGCCGGTTTCCTGCAGGATATGCGTCACACCGAGAGGATCGGGCTTCTTGGTGGCGAAGCTGTTTCCTCCATAAATGTGGACAAAAAAATCGCTCAATCCGAAGGCATGAACAATATCCCGGGACGGATTCACGGGCTTGTTAGAGAGGATCGCCATCAGCCGCTGCAAGTCGTTTGCCCGTTTCGCATTCGAGTCGGCGAGGAGGGCCAGCGTCTCTGGTATGCCCTCATACACCGTGGTGTGATCAAGTTTGTGCAGGCGGTAATAACCGAGAAAATATTGCAGGGCCTCGCGATGCAGGACTTCGTCAGCATCGGCCAGGGCTCGACTCACTAAGGCAGGAGCGCCGTCGCCCACATAGCTGGCGATAATGTCTCCCTCGAGTTCGGGCCGATTGAAGTGCCGCAGCGTGGCATTGACGGAATGGATTAAATCGAGGCGAGAGTCAATCAACGTGCCATCGAGATCGAACACCAGCAAGCGAATGCGGCGGGGATCGAAATGGCGGAGAAACTGGATCATGAGTTTTTAGAATAAATGATTGGAGAAAGAGCGGGCTTCGAGCTGCGAGCTTCGCGGGCTACGAGCGACCCTAGCTGCGGGCTTCGAGCGCAGAACTGGCCACAAGGCCCTGACAGGTGCGGATGGTGCGAAGCCTGTGGCTCCAAGCTTGTAGCTCGTAGCTCGCAGCCCGAAGCTCTTCCTCGCAATACACATTGAACCCCATTTCTCAAATGCCCCACCCCATTTACAATGAAACGGGCTCAAACTCTGTGGGGTGACGAACCAAGCATGGCCACAACCAAAGTCGATCCCAAGTTGAACGAAACGAATGTGGCCAAAAAGGCCAAGACCTATCACGGCCTGACCCGGCAACAACTAATCGATGCCTACCGCATCATGTTCACTTCGCGGCGGGTGGACGATCGCGAAATCCTGCTCAAGCGGCAACAGAAGGTCTTCTTTCAGATCTCTGGCGCCGGGCACGAAGCCATGGGCGTGGCTGCCGCATTTGCGCTAAAGCCGGGCTACGACTGGTTCTATCCCTACTATCGCGATCGTGCTTTGTGCCTGGCCCTGGGAGCGACTCCTTACGAAATGTTGCTAGGAGCTGTCGGGGCGGCGGATGATCCGAGCTCCGGCGGCCGCCAGATGCCGTCCCACTGGGCCTTCAAGAGGCTCAATGTTGTCACCCAATCATCGGCCACGGGCACTCAGATTTTGCACGCTGTGGGATGCGCTGAAGCGGGCCGCTTTTTCACCAAGCATCCCAAAGCGGCGCAGAAAAGCAATAGCGATTATCGCCAGTTCAAGGATGTGCAATTTCAGGGCGACGAAATTGCCTACGTTTCGCTGGGCGAGGGAACCACCAGCGAGGGCGAATTCTGGGAGGCGCTGAACTCAGCCTCAAATCGACGGCTGCCTGTAATTTTTTGCATTCAGGATAACGGCTACGCGATCTCTGTCCCGGTGGAAGTGCAGACTTCTGGCGGGAACATTTCGCGCCTGGTCTCAGGCTTTCCTAATTTTCATTTCGAAGAGTTCGATGGCACCGATCCGGCGGTTGCCTATGCGGCACTGAAACGCGCGGCCGATCATTGCCGCGGAGGGCATGGTCCGGCATTTGTACATGCCCACGTTATTCGTCCTTATTCCCATTCGCTGTCTGACGACGAGCGGCTCTACCGGCCGGAGTCCGAGCGAACCGCCGATGCGGCGCGCGACCCGGTTCCACGGCTGCAAATGTTTCTGCTGCGGGAAGGGATACTCGACGAAAAAGGAATCAACAAGATCGAAAAAGAAGTTGAGGAGCAGATGCAGATCGACACCGACCGCGCGCTGGCAGCGCCGGTTCCGCAGCCGGAGACGATCTACGACTTCATGTATTCGCCCGACCTTGATCCAACCTCGGCGGCGTTTGACACGCAGCCAGCGGTCGCGGTGACCGAGCCCGCAGCAGCGGACGGCAAGCGCCCCGCCGCTGCGAACAAGACGATGGCGGATCTGATCAATACAACTTTGCGCGACGAGATGCGCCGTGATGAGCGCGTCGTTATCTTTGGCGAAGACGTCGCCGACTGCAGCCGCGAGGAGTACATGAAAGGAAAACTGGTCAAAGGCAAGGGAGGAGTTTTCAAGTTGACCTCCGGCTTGCAATCCGAGTTCGGTTCCGACCGTGTTTTCAATTCTCCCCTCTCGGAGGCCACGATCATTGGCACGGCAACGGGAATGGCGACGCGTGGATTGAAGCCAGTGGTCGAGATCCAATTCTTCGATTACATCTGGCCGGCGATGATGCAATTGCGGGATGAGCTGCCGACCATCCGATGGCGCTCGAACAATGCGTTCTCCGCGCCGTTAGTGGTGCGCGTGGCCATTGGCGGCTATTTGACGGGCGGCGCAATTTATCACTCGCAATGCGGCGAGAGTATTTTTACGCATACTCCGGGGATGCGCGTCGTGTTCCCGTCCAACGCTCTTGACGCGGCAGGACTGTTGCGCACAGCTATTCGGTGCGACGATCCAGTTTTGTTCCTGGAACACAAGCGGCTCTATCGCGAGACTTACGGACGCGCGCCTTATCCGGGCCCTGATTACATGGTGCCGTTTGGGAAGGCGAAGGTCGTGCAGCCTGGGACTGACCTCACTGTGATCACGTATGGCGCGGTGGTTCCGCGTGCCTTGCAGGCGGCACAGAAACTTGAGCGCGAGCACCACGTGAGCGTCGAGTTGATCGACCTTCGATGTTTGAATCCGTTTGATTGGGATGCGATTGCGGCGTCGGTGAAGAAAACTAATCGCGCGTTAATTGCCTATGAAGACTCGCTGAGTTGGGGGTACGGTGCCGAGATCGCGGCGCGCATTGCAGATCAATTGTTCCATCACCTTGACGCTCCGGTGAAGCGGGTTGCGGCTATGGATACTTTCGTCGCGTATCAACCAATTCTTGAGGATGCGATTCTGCCGCAGGCCAGTGATCTGTTTCGGGCGATGAAGGAACTGGCGGAGTTCTAGTTACCGCTTCTCCACGAATAGGCGGTCAGCTATTGAGAATCAGGACATTTTTTGCTCTGCTACGAAACACCTGATCGAAGGTGACTAGCCTTAAGCCGGATACCTCCGCGAACGCGAGCAGATACGGGTCGGCCCATTCCTTTGGAGTTGGAATTCGCTTTCGTGAAAATTCACGGAATGCTCCTTCCAACCCGGCCGGTTCGTCGAGAAATGTAACGCGAGGATCATCAAGCCAGCGGTCATAAACCTGCCACGCTTCGCGCTGCGTCATCACTTCCTGACCCATAACAGCTTCCGTTGTCAGTAATCGTAGAAGACTAACTTGCGTTATCCGGCAGAAGCATAGAAGTACCTCGTTCTGCCATATTTATGGCTAAAAAGCGACTGGCTTGTTGATCAGTTTCTCGGCCCCCTTCTCGCTCCGCCTGACCTTCCGCTAAATGTGGCTGCCCAGGGACCGCCGTCGAATGCCATCAGCGCAAAGGAGATCGCCGCCAGCGCCATGGGAAATTCAAATCCGCCAGGGCCCATCATCCCGTTCTTGAAGTGTACTTTCCAGATCGCTACGCACATCTCGATGAAGAATGCGAGCGAGAAGAAGCGCGTAAACAGGCCGAGCACGATTCCGATTCCGCCAAAGAACTCGGTGCCGGCGGAGAGATAGGCCAACCAGCGAGGAATGCCGAGCGAGCCCACCATTTCCATGTGGTGATGAAAGCCTCCCCACACTTTGTGGTAACCGTGGGCGATCATGATCGCTCCGAGAACGAGCCGAAGAACGAGCAGGGCGAGGGGCTGGAGCCGGTTAAGGGAATTCATGTTTTACCTCCGAAGACGGTGAAGGGATAAGGTAACAGAAGGGCAGTTCTCGGCACTCAGCACTCAGCACTCAGCACTCAGCACTCAGCACTCAGCACTCAGCACTCAGCACTCAGCACTCAGCACTCAGCACTCAGCACTCAGCACTCAG
>Ga0209332_1000221_pt1 | contig 14828 bp, 12 predicted proteins | sample BlaSpr_A8_OM3_M1_FD_187974 | JGI IMG/M metagenome (GOLD analysis project Ga0209332, IMG submission 187974) | Forest soil microbial communities from Thunder Bay, Ontario, Canada - Black Spruce, Ontario site 2_A8_OM3_M1 (SPAdes) (version 2) | ecosystem: Environmental > Terrestrial > Soil > Boreal...
TTCTCGCGCGCCTGGCGCAGGTTCACGGTCCAGTCGAGACCGACCGCGTCCACGCCGATTGCCGCGATCTGTTCGAGCCACAAACCGCCACCTTTCGTGAACGTGATCACCGGCACCTTGACGCCGTCGTGCTCGCGCTTCAATCCCGCGACCACCTTCGCGATGTAATCGAGCGAGAAGCGTTGATAAGCGCCGTCGGCCAGGGCGCCACCCCAGGTGTCGAAGATCATCACGGCTTGTGCGCCCGCTTCGATCTGCGCGTTCAGGTAAGCGACGACCGCCTGCGCGTTGATATCGAGGATGCGATGCATCAGGTCCGGCCGCGTGTAGGCCATCGCTTTGACTGTATGGTGATCGGGCGATCCGCCGCCCTCCACCATGTAGCAGGCGAGCGTCCACGGGCTGCCCGAAAAGCCGATCAGCGGTACTTTCTGGCGGCCTTGGGCATCGGTGAGCTCGCGGCGGATTTGCGACACCGCGTCGGTCACGTAGCGCAGCGTGGCGTCGATATCCGGCACATGCAGCTTGGCAACGTCCTCTTCCGTGCGGACCGTGCGCTCGAATCGCGGACCTTCGCCCTGGACGAAATTCAGGCCGAGGCCCATTGCGTCGGGGATGGTCAGGATGTCCGAGAACAGGATGGCGGCATCGAGCGGGAAGCGTTCAAGCGGCTGAAGCGTGACTTCCGTCGCGTAATCGGGATTGGTCGCGAGGCCGAGGAAACTGCCGGCGCGCGAACGCGTGGCGTTGTACTCGGGCAAGTAGCGGCCCGCCTGGCGCATTAGCCAGATCGGCGTGTAGTCGGTCGGCTGGCGCTGCAGCGCGCGCAGGAAAGTGTCGTTCAGGAGTGTGGAAGGCACGTGGCTTGGGGCGTTGGGCAAAAGGCCATTCTACCGGAGGTGACGGCGAGGTTTGACCTTCCGGACAGCGAGCGCCGCCAATGTTCAACCACGCCGGCAGTCGATATCATCGGCGGCTGAAATGATCTTTCGAGGAGTGTCGATGAGAGTCTTTGCCCTTGGTTGCGGATCGCTTCGCGACGTCCTTGGCATCAGCGCTTGCGCCTTATTGCTCGGCTTCGCCATCGGCGCGCGGGCGCAAACCGTGCAGGCCGGCAGTATCACGGCAGCGTCCGGCGCCGCGTCGCCCGCCAGCGCTCCGGCAGCAACGCCCGCACCATCGAGACTCGATGAAATCCTCGCGCGCGGCACACTGCGCGTCTGCACAACGGGCGACTACAAGCCGTACTCGTTCCTAAAACCGGATGGCCAGTTCGAAGGCATCGATATCGACGCGGCGCAAAACCTCGCACAGTCGATGAACGTCAAAGCCGAATTCATCAAGACGTCGTGGTCGAACCTGATGAACGATTTCATCGCGAAGTGCGATATCGCGGTCGGTGGCGTTTCGAGCTCGCTCGAACGCCAGAAACGCGCGTTCTTCACGCAGCCGTACATGGTGGACGGCAAGACGCCGATCGTCCGCTGCGGCGACGTTGACAAATACCAGACCGTCGCGCAGATCGATCAACCCGGCGTGCGCACCATCGTCAATCCAGGCGGCACGAACGAGAAGTTTGCGAAGCAGTTTTTCACGCACTCGCAACTGATCGAGTACCCCGACAACGTGACCATCTTCAAACAGATCCTCGACGGCCAAGCCGACGTGATGGTCACCGACGCCTCCGAAACGCTCCTCCAGCAAAAGCTGAATCCTGGCTTGTGCTCGGTGCATCCGGACAAGCCCTTCCAGTTCGGGGAGAAAGCGTATCTGCTGCCACGCGGCGATGTCGCGTTTCAGCAGTACGTCGACCAGTGGCTGCACCTGTCCCGCTCGACCGGAGAGTTCCAGGCGGTCCTCGATAAATGGCTGAAATGAAGGCGGCGGCGTTCATGGTTACGCCGCCTTATTCGCTAAACGGCTAAAGCGCGGGCGGGTTCGACGCGCTGGGCCGCTCACCGTAAGCAATGCGTAAGTCGATGTCTCTCGGCATCGAAAAGTCAACGCGCTGCGTGTAACAATTCACCGAACCGTTCCGACGTTTTTTTCATCCAGCCCGCCGCCGCTTTCGAATGCGCCTGGATCCGGCCGAATCCGTGCGTCATGTCGTGCGCGTCGATAACCTCGGTGCGCCCCCCGTTCGCTTCGAGAAAACGCGCGAATTCGTGGGCATCGTCGTAGAGCGGATCGTAGGCCGCCGCCACGATCAACGCCCGCGCCGGCGTCCGATCGTAGGACTGAGCGAGCGGAAACGCGCGCACATCGTCGTCGGCAGGCGGTTCGGCCGTCAGGAATTGCGCCCAGTAGAATTTCATTTCTTCAGTGCTCAAGCCTGGCCCTTCGGCGTTCGCCGTAAAGCTGCCGCCCTCGAATCGACAGCGCGCGACCGGGTAAATCAGCAATTGCGCGGTGACCAGCCCTGCTACGCGATCGTTCGCCGCGCGCGCCGCGACGGCCGCGAGATGGCCGCCCGCGCTATCTCCGGCCACGCCCAGCCTGTTGGTCGCGAAACCCAGACGCGAACGGTGCTCGGCGAGCCACAGCAGCGCATCGAGTGCATCGTCAACAGGCGCGGGGAACGGATGCTCCGGCGCCATCCGGTAATCCACGCTCACAACGGCGCAATGTGAATCCACGGCCAATCGCGCGACCATCAGATCGTGGGTATCCAGATCCCCGACCACCCAGCCGCCGCCATGCAGATAGACCACGAGCGGTAACGGCTTCTTAGCCTCCATCGGCCGATAAACACGCGCACGCAGCGCACGCCCGTCAAGGGGCAGAACCATGTCCTCAACGTCCACGCCAGCGGGACGGGGCGCGGCAAACTCACGCGCCACGTTCTGAAATTGCCGCCGGATTGCGAGCGGATCCGCGTCGGCGGGTAGTTCCGGGAAAACTTCGGCGACCTTGGCGTAATAGGCGAGAAGGTCAACGTCGATGGTCATGCGAGGGTCTCCTGTGCAATTCGCCGCCCGGTCGGGTCGACGGTTTTTGATTGTCGTTAAAATCTAAGCATCGCGCTTGACAGCGCAACCATTTCTAAAGTGCGTCGAAATATCGCCTTGTAAATCACGATAATCGGCAAAACCTAGACGAAATAATCGCAGAGCCTTGTGCGTCAAGGGTTACAACCTGAAACACTTTGTTACGGCGATGCCCGGATTATTCGCCCACAATCTCTTCAACGGTCTCAACACGGATGTGGCCGAATGCAGCGTTGGAAAATTACAACGTCTTGAGTTGCATTCGACGGTCGGCACGGTGCCGAATCCCAGCTTCAGGGACATGTTTGTTGCGGTCGTTGGCCGATGGAAAATAGATCGGCCCATATGTCCCACCCTTGGTCTCCTCGCGCTAACCCCGTAGCGTGTGGTTTTTAGCGGGCTCCAGGCCCGCTTTTTTTTCGTCTGTACAAACGTTTGCGTAAGAGTTTAAATGGTCGCCGTGATTGTTCCGGTGACCATTTTTCGTTGTAGATCTCAGAAGTTATCCATAGTCACGCGGTTTTAGCCTCTGATAGCTTCAGTTCCTCGATCATCTTCGCCCGCATGATGAACTTCTGGATCTTGCCGGTGACGGTCATCGGCAACTCGTCGACGAAGCGAATGTGCCGCGGAATCTTGTAGTGCGCGATCTGCCCTTGGCAGAACTCGCGAATGTCTTCAGGCGTCGCGTGCTCGCCTTGTCGAAGAACGATCCAGGCGCAGACTTCCTCGCCGTATTTGTCGTCGGGAATACCGAATACCTGCGCCGATTGGATCTTCGGATGCCGGAACAGGAATTCTTCGATCTCGCGCGGATAAATATTCTCGCCACCGCGAATCAGCATGTCCTTCAAGCGTCCGACGATATTGCAGTAGCCTTCGGCGTCGAGCGTCGCCAGATCGCCGGTGTGCATCCAGCCGTCGATGATCGCTTCGCGCGTTTTTTCTTCGTCGCCCCAATAGCCTTTCATTACAGAATAACCGCGCGTGCAGAGCTCGCCCGTCTCGCCGACCGGGACGATTTCGCCGAGCGGATCAACCAGCTTCACCTCCAGATGCGGCTGGATCTGACCGACGGTCGTGGTGCGTTTATCGAGGGGATCGGTGGTCGAGCTTTGAAACGACACCGGGCTCGTCTCGGTCATCCCATACGCGATGGTGATTTCACGCAGGTTCATTTTGGCGACCACGCGCTTCATTGTCTCGATCGGACACGGCGATCCGGCCATGATTCCGGTGCGCAGACGGCTCAGGTCGTACTTATCGAAGTTGGGAAGATCGAGTTCCGCGATGAACATCGTTGGCACGCCGTGCAGCGCGGTGCAGCGCTCTTCATCGACGGCGGCGAGCGTGGCGGCAGGATCGAAGGCTTCGCCGGGGAACACCATGGTCGCACCCACCGATACGCACGCGAGCACCGCCAGCACCATGCCGAAGCAGTGATACAGCGGCACGGGAATGCAGAGCGAGTCCTGCTCGGTGAGCAACATCGAGCGTGCGATGTAGCGGCCGTTGTTCACCACGTTGTGATGCGTGAGCGTGGCGCCTTTGGGATTGCCGGTGGTGCCGCTCGTGAACTGGATGTTGATGGGATCGTGGGCCGTGAGCCTCGATTCGAGTGCATCGAGTTGTGCTGTTTTTAGGTGATCGCGGCCGCGGGACATGACATCGGGGAAGCGCAGCATGCCGGGCGTCGTGCCTTCGCCCATCCGAATCACTGCTCGAAGGCCGGGGAAACGCGCGGCATCAAGTGACCCGGGTTCGGCGGTGGCAAGTTCCGGCGCGAGCGTTTGAAGCATCTCCAGATACTTCGATGTCTTGAATTGTTCCGCCGCGATCAGCGCCTTGCAGCCGACCTTGTTCAACGCGTATTCGAGCTCAGCCAGCCGATACGCCGGGTTGATGTTCACAAGAATCGCCCCGATCCGCGCGGTGGCGAACTGCGTGAGCAACCATTCCGATCGATTCGGCGACCAGATGCCCACGCGATCACCGGCTTCTACACCGAGTGATAACAGGCCGGACGCAAGGACATCGACTTCATCGGCGAACTCACGCCAGGTCCAGCGAATGTTCTGCTCGCGGAAAATCACGGCCGAGCGCTTGGGAAATCTCGCGGCGGTGTCGCGCAGGAAGCGGGAAACGGTGGCGTCGCTCAATGGAATGTCCGTTGAGCCGCGAACGTAGGATAGGCGGTCGCGTGGTTCGATCTGCGGCCCGGCGTGCGTAGGTTGGGTAGCCATATCGAAGGTCTCCTCCGTGGGGTGGCGCGCTGCGGGACAAAGCGCCATGAAAGCGTTTCGGAAGGCTAATTGTGCATCGCGAGAGGGAGCTAGGGCATTGAGTCTTACCCGCAACGCACGCCCGAATGCGCGCCTGTCCGATATGCGGAAATGCGCGGACGCTCTTCATAAGACGCATAAAAAAAGCAGCCCGAAGGCTGCTTTTTCATCTCGCCGGACTCGCGAGAAACTTAGTGCTGACCGCGCAATTTCCGCAGCCGCTGAATCGCCGCGATCTGAGCCGTCGCGTACGCCAACTCCGCTTGCGCGGTTGCGTACTCGAGGTTCGAACCCGTGTTCTGCAGCGCTTCTTCCGCGCGCTTCTTCGCTTCGAGCGCCTTGGCTTCATCGAGATCCTGACCACGGATCGCGGTATCGGCAAGAACCGTCACCACGCCCGGTTGAATCTCGAGAATCCCGCCCGCGACGAACACGAACTCTTCCTCGCCGTTCTCCGCTTCGATGCGCACTGCACCCGGACGAATCCGCGTGATGAGCGGCGTGTGGCCCGGCAAAATACCGAGTTCACCCGCTTCGCCCGGCAGTGCGACGAACTTCGCCCGGCCCGAGAAGATCTGCTCTTCCGCACTGACGACGTCTACTTGAATAGTTGCCATATCGACTCCTGTGTCGACCGGAGTGAGTGCTTTAGCACTTACTCCGGTCCCATGCAACGCATCTCGTCCCATGCAAGGGTGTGTCGACGAAAGTTAGCGCTTTAGCGCTTACTCTCGTCCCATGCGTATTACGAGGCGCTCGCTTTGGATAAAGCCAGCGCCCCCTGCGTTACACCCGACCCTTACTGGATCTTCTTAGCCTTTTCGAAGGCTTCGTCGATCGTGCCGACCATGTAGAACGCCTGCTCCGGCAGATGATCACACTCACCTTCCACGATCATCTTGAAGCCGCGGATGGTTTCCTTCAGCGGCACGTACTTGCCCGGCGAGCCCGTGAAGACTTCCGCGACGTGGAACGGCTGCGACAGGAAACGCTGGATCTTACGAGCGCGCGCAACTGCGAGCTTGTCTTCCGGCGCGAGTTCGTCCATGCCCAGAATCGCGATAATGTCGCGCAATTCCTTGTAGCGCTGCAGCGTTTGCTGCACGCCACGCGTGATGGCGTAGTGCTCTTCGCCAATCACGTTCGGGTCGATCTGGCGCGAGGTCGAATCGAGCGGATCCACGGCCGGATAAATACCCAGCGAAGCGATATCACGCGACAACACGACGGTTGCGTCCAAGTGACCAAACGTGGTCGCCGGCGACGGGTCGGTCAAGTCATCGGCAGGAACGTACACGGCTTGCACCGAGGTGATCGAGCCGGTTTTCGTCGACGTGATCCGTTCTTGCAGACGGCCCATTTCTTCAGCCAGCGTCGGCTGATAGCCCACTGCCGACGGCATACGTCCCAGCAGAGCCGACACTTCCGTACCAGCCAGCGTGAAACGGTAGATGTTGTCCACGAAGAACAGCACGTCCAGACCTTCGTCGCGGAAATGCTCGGCCATCGTCAGGCCGGTCAGCGCCACGCGCAGACGGTTGCCCGGCGGCTCGTTCATCTGACCGTACACCAGCGCAACCTTGTCGAGAACGTTCGAATCCTTCATTTCATGATAGAAGTCGTTCCCTTCGCGGGTACGCTCGCCAACACCGGCGAACACGGAATAACCACCGTGTTCTTTAGCGATGTTGTTGATCAGTTCCATCATGTTCACGGTCTTGCCCACACCGGCGCCACCGAACAGACCGACCTTACCGCCCTTGGCAAACGGGCAGATCAAGTCAATCACCTTGATGCCGGTTTCGAGCAGTTCAGTCGACGGCGACAGTTCTTCGAACTTCGGCGCCTTCTGGTGAATCCCGCGCGTGACGTCCGAGTTGATCGGACCGGCTTCGTCGATCGGACGACCCAGCACGTCCATGATCCGGCCGAGCGTCGGCTTGCCGACTGGCACGCTGATCGGCAAACCGGTGTTTTTCACCACCGTGCCGCGACGCAATCCGTCCGATGCCCCCAGACAAATGGTACGAACCACGCCGTCGCCCAGCTGTTGCTGAACTTCGAGCGTCAGGTCCGAACCTTCCAAAACGAGCGCGTCGTAAATTCTCGGCATGTCGGAACGCGGGAATTCCACGTCGATAACCGCGCCGATGCACTGTACGATCTTGCCTTCTACCAAAGCAGTAGTACTCATCGCATTTCCTTTAGATACTTGATTCTTCACTCGCGCGACAGGCGCAGTTCGATTCGACGCTTGGCGATCAACCGACCGCCGCGGCGCCACCGACGATTTCTGACAATTCCTTCGTAATCGCTGCTTGCCGGCTCTTGTTGTACACGAGCTGCAATTCACCGATTACGGTCTTCGCGTTATCCGAAGCGGCCTTCATGGCGACCATGCGAGCCGATTGCTCCGATGCCATGTTTTCCGCCACCGCCTGATACACGAGCGCTTCGACATAACGCACGAGCAGTTCGTCCACCACGGTCTGCGCATCCGGCTCGTAGATGTAATCCCACGAGGTCTTCGGCGTGACCAGTTCGCTCTTCGAGTCGAGACCGTCCTTGCGCGCGAAATCGCTTGCCGACAAAGGCAGCAATTGTTCGATCACGGCTTCCTGCTTCATCGTGTTGACGAAGCGCGTGAACGCCAGATACACCGCGCTGATCTTGCCTTCCGAATACAGGTCGAGCTGAACCTTGATCGCGCCGATCAGCTTTTCCAGATGCGGCGTGTCGCCCAGATGCGTGACTTGCGACACGGTCTTAGCCTTCAACCGGTTCAGGAAGCCCAAACCCTTGCTGCCGATCGCCGATGCTTCGATCGTCTGACCTTTCTGCTCCAGCTCCTTGAACTTCAGGAGCGCAGCGCGCAGCACGTTCGTGTTCATGCCGCCGCACAGACCTTTGTCGGTCGTGACGAGGATCATGCCGGCCGCTTTCGCGCCCTTGTTCTCAACCATGAACGGGTGGCGATACTCAGGCGTGGCAGCGCTCATGTGAGCCGCGACGTCGCGGATCTTGTCGGCATACGGGCGGGCAGAGCGCATGCGCTCCTGCGCGCGGCGCATTTTCGACGCAGCCACCATTTCCATCGCCTTGGTGATCTTGCGCGTGTTTTGCACGCTCTTGATCTTGCCGCGGATTTCCTTCATTCCAGCCATTGCTTACTCCTTGATCGAAGTGGCGCGGGATACTTCGCTTATTCCTGAGAGCGGCCCGCGCCGCTTCAAATTTCGATCAAATCCGAAGATCAGTAAGCGCCCGACTTCTTGAAGTCCTTCAGCGCGGTATGCAATGCGCCGTCGTCGTCCTTCGACAAGTCTTTGTTATCTTCGATGCGCTTGATCATGTCCGCGTGCTTCGTCTTCAAGTAGTCGCGAAGACCCTTTTCGAACGGCAGCACTTGCGCAACTTCCAGATCGTCGAGATAACCGTTGTTCGCGGCGAACAGCGCAACCGCCAGTTCCCAAACCTGAAGCGGCTGATACTGAGGTTGCTTCAGCAACTCGGTCACGCGACGACCGCGCTCAAGCTGCTTACGCGTAGCTTCGTCCAGGTCCGATGCGAACTGCGAGAACGCGGCCAACTCACGATACTGCGCCAAGTCGGTACGAATACCGCCCGACAGCTTCTTGATGACCTTGGTCTGCGCTGCACCACCCACTCGCGACACGGACACGCCTGCGTTAATAGCAGGACGGATACCGGCGTTGAACAAGTCGGTTTCCAGGAAGATCTGGCCGTCGGTAATCGAGATCACGTTCGTCGGAACGAATGCGGTCACGTCGCCGGCTTGCGTTTCAATGACCGGCAGTGCCGTCAGCGAACCGCTCTTGCCCTTCACTTCGCCGTTCGTGAACTTCTCAACGTAGTCTTCCGACACGCGAGCAGCACGCTCCAACAGACGCGAGTGCAGATAGAACACGTCACCCGGATACGCTTCACGACCCGGCGGACGACGCAGCAGCAGCGAAATCTGACGATACGCCCATGCTTGCTTGGTCAAATCGTCATACACGATCAGCGCGTCTTGACCGCGATCGCGGAAGTATTCGCCCATCGTGCAGCCGGCGTACGGTGCCAGGTATTGCATGGCAGCCGATTCCGAAGCCGAAGCCGCGACCACGATGGTGTATTCCATCGCGCCGGTTTCCTCCAGCTTGCGCACCACGTTCATGATCGACGAAGCCTTCTGACCGATCGCAACGTAGATACAGAAGAGGTTCTTACCCTTCTGGTTGATGATCGTGTCGATAGCAACAGCCGTCTTGCCGCACTGGCGGTCGCCAATGATCAGCTCGCGCTGGCCACGGCCAACCGGCACCATTGCGTCGATGGACTTCAGACCCGTTTGAACCGGCTCCGACACCGACTTACGCCAGATCACGCCCGGTGCAATCTTTTCGACAGCGTCGGTCATCTTTGCGTTGACCGGGCCCTTGCCGTCGATAGGCACGCCCAGTGCGTCGACCACACGGCCGAGCAGTTCCGGACCCACCGGCACTTCAAGAATGCGGCCCGTCGTCTTGACGACGTCGCCTTCCGAAATGTGTTCGTATTCGCCCAAAATCACGGCGCCAACCGAATCGCGTTCGAGGTTCAGCGCGAGGCCGAAGGTGTTGCCCGGGAATTCGAGCATTTCGCCCTGCATCACGTCCGACAAACCGTGGATACGCACGATACCGTCGGTCACGGAAATCACAGTGCCTTGGTTGCGAACATCGGCGCTCGCTTCCAGACCCTGGATCCGGCTCTTGATCAGCTCGCTGATCTCAGAGGGATTGAGTTGCATTAGTCACTCCTGATAGTCAATTCGGTCAATTCTTTACGTGCGCCGGCGCAAAAGCGCGTCAGGCGGACAGAGCCGTCTGCATGCTGGCGAGGCGCGCGCGGACCGAGGTATCGAGTACTTCGTCGCCTACCGTCACCCGCACGCCGCCAATCAGCGACTTATCGACTTCAACGGTAGGTTTCAGCTTGCAGTGGAACTTGCGTTCGAGATTCGCGACAAGGTCAGTCAACTGTGCGCCTTCCAGCGGGAATGCGCTGACAATCAGCGCATCGGCCGCACCTTCGCGGGAATTCTTCAGCTCGTCGAACTGCGCGGCAATTTCCGGCATCAGCGTCAACCGGTGGTTGTCCACCAGCATCCGCACTAAGTTCTTTGCCTCCGGCTGCTTGGCGAGCGGTGACTTCACCGCCGTCAACAACAGCTCGCTGACCTGATCGCGGCTCACTTTCGGGCTCGTCGCGATGGACAGCACTTCAGGTAGACGCGCAACCTGAGCCAGCTCCTCGACGAAGTCAGACCAGGCGGCGAGCTCACCCGCTTCGGCCACGCGGAACACGGCTTCTGCGTACGGTCGGGCGATGGTTGCAAGTTCGGCCATGATCAGAGCTCGGTTTTGAGTTGATTCAGCATCTCGGCGTGAGCCGATTGATCGACTTCGCGCTTCAGGATCTGCTCGGCGCCCTTCATGGCCAGCGCCGCGACTTCGCCGCGCAATGCTTCGCGCGCTTTCACGACTTGCTGGTCTGCGTCGGCCTTCGCTTGCGCAATGATGCGCGCAGCTTCAGCCTGGGCGTTAGCCTTGATTTCGTCGGCGACAGCGACTGCGCGCTTTTCAGCATCCGCAATGCGCTGCTGGCCGTCGTTACGGGCTTGCGCGAGTTCCTGGTCGACGCGCTTATGTGCGGCTTCGAGTTCGGCCTTGCCCTTTTCGGCAGCCGACAGCCCGTCGGCGATCTTCTTCGCGCGCTCGTCGAGGGCGTTGATCAACGGCGGCCACACGAACTTCATCGTGAACCACGCGAGGATCAGAAACACGACCATTTGCGCAAACAGGGTTGCGTTGAGATTCACGGTGTTTCCTTAAACGTTGCTAATCCGGAGAGTGAAACGGCAAGGCGCTCATCGAAAAAGTCGCATCGATTAAGCGCCGTCGCCCGTTCCGTCCTGCGCTTGTTGCTTAAAAGCTCAAGCGCACACTTCCGAGGAACCTCAGCCTGCGAGCTTCGACAGCAGCGGGTTCGCGAACGCAAACAGCATTGCCACACCAACGCCAATCAGGAACGCCGCGTCGATCAGACCAGCCAAGAGGAACATCTTGGTTTGCAGCGGGTTCATCAGTTCCGGCTGGCGAGCGCACGCTTCAATGTACTTGCCACCCATCAGACCGATACCGATACAGGCGCCGATTGCACCCAGGCCGATGATGATGCCGATACCGATGGCGGTCAGACCCTGGATGTTGGCGATGAAAGCGTTCATGACTACTCCTATGTGAAAAAGACTTTGGAACTAGATTTATAAAATTGAAACTCGATACGATTCTGCTGATTTTTGGTTCGCCGCTGCGTTGTTCCGCAGCGTTTCACCGAACTACTGTGAGCCTTCCCTGCTGCCTGATTAAAGCTTAATGCGAGTCATGTGCCTGGCCGAGATACACCAGCGTCAGCATCATGAAAATAAACGCCTGCAGCAGCACGATCAGAATGTGGAAGATCGCCCAAACCGTCCCTGCAACCACGTGACCGAGGAAACCGAGAATAGAGGCGTCCGCGCCGAAGTGCCACATGCTGCCGAGCAGCGCGATCAGCAGGAACAACAGTTCGCCTGCGTACATGTTGCCGAACAGCCGCATGCCGAGGGAAACCGTCTTGGCGACGAACTCGATGATATTGAGTGCAAGGTTCGGGATCCACAGCAGCGGATGCGCGCCGAACGGAGCGGACAGCAGTTCGTGAACGAAGCCACCTGCGCCCTTGATCTTGAAGTTGTAGTAAATCATCAGCACGAACACGCCGATAGCGATGCCGAGCGTGCCGTTCAGGTCAGCCGTGGGGACAACGCGCATATGCGGGAACGTCTCCGACAAACCCAGCCAGCCGATCACGCGTGTGGGCAAATCAACCGGGATGAAGTCGAGCGAATTCATGAGCGCGACCCACACGAACACAGTGAGCGCAAGCGGGGCGATGAAGCGGCGGCTGCCGTGGATCATCGACTTCGACTGGTCTTCCACCATCTCGACCAGCATCTCGATCGCGCACTGGAAGCGTCCCGGCACGCCGGACGTTGCTTTGCGAGCCGCCAGGCCCAGGATCAGGATGGTGACGAGTCCACACAGGATCGACCAGAAAAGCGTGTCGAGATTCCAGACGTGGATATCGAAGATCGACGTCTGATGCGAGGTGGAAAGATTCTGCAAGTGGTGCGCGATGTACTCCGACGGATCCATCGCGCGCGTTCCTTCGCTAGCTGCCATAACGTTAAAGCCACCCAAATTGTCGAAAATCTTCCGCCGCCCGTGTGATCCTCGATCCGCCATTCAGTGGTCGGTTCGCAGGGCACGAGCCCGCGTGCAGGAGAGGTACTCCGCACGTATTAATTTGCTCTGATACTGTTGGTACGTCACTTACCTGGCGCGTCAAGTCTACGAGGCGCGCTATGTCGCGCGCCTTACTTCCAAGCCATCGCGATCCAGTACGTCTTCAACGCGATGAGGTACGTCACCAGCAGCGGCACCCACAACACGCCTTTGAAACCGTACGCAATGGCCACGAACATCGCAATCGTTGCACCCATCTTCATTGCTTCGCCGATCACCCAGCTTGCGATGGTTTCGGCGCCGCTCTTCGCTCTCAAGCGTGCAGCGAACAATGCGCTCGGTACCCAGCAAATCGCTCCCCCGAGGAACGCGGACAGCGCAGCAGCGCCCGGTGGACTGTAGAACAGCCACCATGCCAACGTCGCACACAGGGACAAAACCATTTGCGCCGCCACAACCTTGAACGGCGTGACACGCGATGGACGACTCACTCCGGGACCAAACAGCGTCTCCGCCTCTGCCCGCGTGAGCGGAACAGTCTTGTTATCTTGTACTTCAGCGTCCCACGAATCGTCGAATGGATGATCCGACGCGTGGCCCGGCTGACCAGAAGAAGAAATGATGCTGGGCGTTGAACCGGGCGTCTTGTGTCCGGTCAAATCCGCGGCAGGGCGTGAATCGCGCCCATCTTGCCCGCCTTCCGGCGCTCGATCCTGCTCTCGCACCGCCATCACACATCTCACTAGAGTCAGTTACAGCCAGCGCATTTGCCGTCCGTTCGTGGCTGGATTCAGCCACATACTTACGTTGCGCTTTCGGAGTCGCCAAGCTGATAAATCCGGGCGATTGTAAGCGATTGTTGTCACAGATTCAATAGCTTAGGGCCATCAAAAATCAAGCGAACGAGCCTTAAAAACACGTCTCCGAATGGAGATTTCGCTTGTGTGGACAACGAGTCTGAATAACGCCGGATGCGTGCTAGTTTCACGTCGCTTTTCGGCAAGACATGGAATGCGTTGCGTGCGCCGCACCATTTTCTGGATGCCTAGACGAGCCACGCTCCGACAGCCGCTGCAACGATCCAGAACGGAATGGAGATGAGGTGAAACGGGCCCCACATGCCGCGTTCGCCTGAGAGTCGAACGGCAATCAGGTTCGCGAGCGAGCCAATCGCGATGCCAAATCCACCGACGCTTACGCCGAATGCCAGCGCACGCCAGTTTTTCGAAAACTCAGCGAGCATGATCGCGGCCGGCACGTTACTGATTCCTTGAGACAACACCGCGCCCGCCGCATACGCCTTGAGCGGCGAATCTAAGCCAAGGCTCGCTATCGCGTGATGCACCCACGGCAACGCCGCCACGCTGCGCAGGACAATGAACATCAGCACGAAGATCAGCAGCAGCAACCAGTCGATCTTCAACACGACCTGACGTCGCCACAACAGGAAGCCGAGTGCAACGGCGACGAGACCAATACCGGCGTAATGGGCATCGGCAAGAATCACGAAAGCGATGAACGCAACTCCCGCTACCGTGCAGAGCGGGATATCGACGGAGTGCGCTTCGGTATCGCCGGAAAGATCGAGCGGCCGGCTGTGAAACATTACAGCGGCGAGCACGTAAAGCATCGCCATGAGCGCCGCGCACAACGGCAGCAGCGCCCACACGAACCGGGCGAAGGACACGCCGCTCGTCTGCCAGAGAAACAGATTCTGAGGATTCCCAAGCGGTGTGAGGATTGAACCGGCGTTCACAGCGATCGCGATGAAGATCACCAGGCGCTTGATGGGAAGCGGTGCGAGTTTGTGCAGCGACAGGGTCAAAGGCACGACTGCGAACAGCGCGACGTCGTTGGTGAGCAAGGTGGAAAGCACGGCGGCAAGGCCGATCAACAGAAACGCGAGGCCACGTTCCCCGTGAATCCGATGCACAACGCGGTGCGCCATCCACATGAGGAAGCCCGACAACTCCACCGCCTTGGTCAGCATCAACAGGCCAGCGAGCGTCAGCACGGTCTGCCAGTCGATCAACGCGGGTAACGACGCCCACGGTTTGGGATGCAGGACCTGCAGCGCAATCAGCGCGGCAACAAGAATCGCCAGCACGGGCTCTTTCGTGACAAGCACCCACGCTTTCGACAGCGGGCTCGGCTGAGCAGGCTTCGCATCCGCGGGCGACTGCATCCGCTTACGCCTGCGCTGCTGATACGTTGTCCGTGGTTGC
>Ga0209332_1000223_pt1 | contig 14801 bp, 27 predicted proteins | sample BlaSpr_A8_OM3_M1_FD_187974 | JGI IMG/M metagenome (GOLD analysis project Ga0209332, IMG submission 187974) | Forest soil microbial communities from Thunder Bay, Ontario, Canada - Black Spruce, Ontario site 2_A8_OM3_M1 (SPAdes) (version 2) | ecosystem: Environmental > Terrestrial > Soil > Boreal...
CTTACTTTCGCTCACCTACAGGGCATTGTCGAAGTGGGTGATATTGCGGCCTTCCTGCAAGCCAACCAGATTTCGTATAGCTCATGATACTCACGCTTTTATCGGCCATCTTTGGTGGCGCACTTCGCTTGCTGCCTGAGGTGCTCAAGTTCTTGGGCCAGGGCCAACAGAATACGCACGAGTTGGCGATGCAAGATAAGCAGCTTCAATTCTTGCAAGTGCAAGGCCAACAGAAGACAGAAGAGATTCGTTTGCAGGGCTCCATAGACCTGCAAAAGTCACAGAATGACGCGGTTGTGGCGGTCAACCAGATCCAGGCGGCAGAATCAGCCGCTGGTGGTTGGATGATCGCAGCACTCAACGCCCTTGTTCGCCCGACAATTACGTTTTTTATGTTCGGCATGTGGGGTGTGCATCGCTTGGCGCTCATGCTTTACGCCTACCATCTCACCGGTGATTCAGTCCAAGTTCTCTCTAACGCATGGAACGCGGACGACGCCAATATGCTGTCGATGATTGCCAGCTTTTATTTTGTAGGTAGAGTTCTTGATAAGGCGTCATAATATGGGCCTTCTAACCTGGATGAAGAACGGTTTGGGAGGTCCAATGTCTGCCGAAGAACTTCGCCGTGATATACGTACAGGTGATGTTTTCGCCGCGTCTGCGGCTATCATTCAATCAATGGAGCATATTATGTCTGCCCTTACTGATCTTCAAGCCGCTGTCGCCGCTGCTGTCGCCAAAATCGACGACCTGCAAGCCAAACTCGCCACTGCATCGGCTCCCGTTGTTGTTCAAGGCACCTCTGACGCCGATTTGGCGGCGGCTACGGCCTCGCTCAACGCTGCTACGGCTCCTGTAGCTGCGCCGGCACCTGCGGCTCCTAGTGCCTAAAAACCGTGCACCTCGCCGACAAACCCAATGTGTGGCTCCACAATGGAATGTGGTATTGCGCATGGGTGAACGGCGAGGGGTATGTTGGTGTAGGGCACACGCCTCTTGAAGCGTACAATCGTTGGCGCAAATGGCACCATCCTCCGGCTTACTGATATGCATGGAAAGCGAGGGGTATGCAGTCCGCCAGCCTGACGATAGTTGTGTGGCTTATTGGGACAGTGCTGGAAGTGTGTGGACTTGTGGTTATGGCACTACTGGCTCTAGCGTCACGCGAGATACGCGATGGACGCGAGACGAAGCACTCCAACAGCTAAGTATCAAATGGAATGAAGCACGGGCAGGCGTTTTACGCGCAAGCCCGTGCTTAGCTCTTCCAGAGAACGCCAACAGGTTAGAAGCGATTACCGATTTCGCTTACAACCTAGGAGTGGGAAGGTATCAAGGATCTTCCTTACACGCCTATGTAGACCGTCAGTCATGGCAACAGGCGGCGGAGGAGTTTCCGAAATGGCGTTTGGCGGGGGGGAAGATTCTCCCAGGACTTGTGACAAGGCGCGCCCGGGAACGTACTCTTTTTCTGAGCCCATTGGTGGGCAGTTCTGGAGTGCTAGCAACCCCTCCAACCGTTGCTTCAACTTCTGTTCCCAGCTTTGGTACGCTTCTAATGGCGTTTTTCCGTAACCTCTTCGGTCGCAGCTAAACGGTTCATCCGGGTAAAAGCAAACCCATTCGTCACGCCAATACCAAGTCGAAACGAACCAACGTTGAATATGGGGCTTCATAAAAATCCTATCAAATCCGCGTTTTATTGAAAAATTCCAGCTAGGCGCGCGTTTATATTAAAAATACCTAGCTGGGGCCGCGTTTATATGAAATTTACGCGCTATCTCGTTGCCGAGCTTCCTCGCTTCTCCAGTAATATCCCTCTTGGGTAAGGCCCGCCTTCTTGAGTGCACGTACAGCGTCACGTCGGCGAGAGTACCGCGCTATCTCAACATTCGTAATGCGATAGCGAATAGCCGTTAGGCCGTAATGGAAAGCGGCGTGACTCATTCCTCCCCATGAATCCACAGTGGTAATAAGCAGGTCAGCATAGGGGTGAGCGTCGATGAACGTTTGAAGCTTGCTTTTCGCAACCATAGGGTTTTCCTCAGTGCAAATGTGGCGCGACTTTAAGATCGGTCGCGCCCTCAGGGGTGTCGCCAAACATACGTGTATGGACCTGGAGCATATTGGCTGACACGAACACGAACGTCTTGGCATCCTGCATGCCTACGCGCTCCATTATGAGGGCGAGGTATCCAAGGTAATTTAATAGCTCACGAGTAAGGCGGACCTCCTCATTTGGGATGTCTGGAAGTTTGCACATACCAGCGTGCCATTGACGGGCAAGGAACCGTAGAACGGGATCCTCATGGCTCTCAAAGAGTCCAACCACGACGCCGGTTTGGGCAATGGCACTACCCAAACCTTCTATCTTTGATATGGTATCTACTTCGTCTATTAATTCCATTGCTTACGTTTTCTCCTGATATGACGAAACCCCTTGCTATAAGCAGGGGGTTTCAGATGTTTATTGCGATGCGTAGTTTTAAGGTGTCCGATCACCTCCCATGTGGCGATAACTCCGAAGATAATCTCAACAGAGCTACAGCCTAACTGTAACCAGATAGGCTCCATAGCACATCCTAATGGGGGCGGTTGGCCCCCTGTATGAGTTATGCGGCGGCCTTGATTTCGGCCATGCGTTCAGCGAGGGTCCAGAGTGCGCGGTTGAGCTTCACATTACCGTCAATCGCCGTGACCTCACGCGTGCTCATACGGCGGCCATTGGCGCTACGCCCGTGTAGACCGCCACGAACTACATTCTCCTGTATGCGGTTGAAGGTAGTCCACACGGACGAGTCGGTATCTTCCATACGCCGGACACTGAGCAGTTGCGTTGCTTGGATGGGGGCCGGCTCGTCGTCATACTTCACAATGAGGGCGGCTTCAGCAAAGGCCAGTGATTCGTCGTGCGAGAGGCGCAGCGCTTTCATGTTCTCCGTTACATCACGCACGAGCCCGAACCCGTCCAGCGTATCGTACGCGCCTTGTATGACGTTGCTGATAATGTCGCCCGTGTGCTTAACACGGATGTCTTTCATGTTCTCACCGCATACCATGCCATTGGAGCATACGAAACGAATCAAGCCCGACAGCATTTGATAGGATGACGTTCCGTCGTGTGAGTTAATGAGAATGATTTCGTTTGCTTCCTTCGTGGCAATGTCTGAGGCGTGGCGCAAGCGAAGCATGTGCTTGGTGAATTCTGCCTTTCCTTCAATGCGCGAGTTCCCTTGAGCAACCATGAACGGCTGGAAACCCTCTTTGCGTAGACCGGCCAGCACTTCGATTGTGGGAACATAGGTGTACCTATCGGAGCGCGAAGCGTGCTTGTCAGCAGCGAATACAGAGGGGGCAATGCGCATGATTTGCTCATTGCTCAGTGGCTCGTTAGAGCGCAGTTGTACAGCCTTACTCATACGGATAGCAAGTGCAGACATGGTAATCTCCCGGTTTAAACAGATAATCAGATAATACTCAGCACCACACAACGTCTTTGTAGTCAACCGTTCTTGAATAATAGGAAGGTTGAATCATCATTCTTAAGTCATAATCCCATTTTGCTATTCCCCTCACATATTCCATATAACCGTGAGAGAGGCAAACGATGATATGAGATATGCGGTTCATGATTTACTCCCTGGTTGACACTTTCAGTATAGGCGCATGCTGCGCGGAATGTGTAACAGGGAGCAAAAAAGAATAAAACACTCATGCTTGTGAGATAATGAGTCAATCGCAAAACTGTTTCCACGCCTCAAGGTATTTGTCAAATGTGATTGAGGGCTTGATACCCATCTCGTGTGAACGATGCATGTATGCAATAAACGCTTCACGCGCTCTGCGTCTTAATTGAAGTGATGGATTAATAGTTGGGCTGTAGCTGTCGGGGTAATTGGTGCGGAAATGGTGGATATACATTATGCCCTCATAGGGTGAATGAGACCCCATCTTTGAATTCAATGGAGCCATTAGGGGTTAGGACAAACCACTTACGAGTGTAGGGTTGTTCCCACACTTTAAATCGGCTCTCACATTGACCGCGAGAGAAGTCATTGAAATATCGGACGGTGGCGCGGTTGCGCAAACCGCCCGATGATAGTGTGACTGTTTGCCCTGAGCGCCGTGCATAGGACGTAGGCGAAGGCCGTGCGGGTATGTATTCAGGCATAGTAGCGCTTGCAGAAGAGGACAGCGCGCCAATGATCAAATGTTGAGGGCGTGATTGGGCACATAGACTGCGCATTGAATCGGTGGCATGCCGCTTTGTACTCAAGATACTGTAGGAAGATTTCAGTAGATGACATAGCGGTCCTTAGTCGGGTAGCAGGAACAAGCGATCACGGCCATCGTCGTCATTGAGGGACAGGTTGAACGGCTGGTGGGCGTTGTCTATCACTGAGTCGATAGCCGTGCTGATGGCATCTGAGAGGCCGCGTGGCCCCATGTCAGAGCCACATATGTGATGATATAAGAGCCGTGAGAGGAAGATCATTTCCTCTTCGCTTAGTAAGAGGGAGAAGTCAGGTACGCCGACCATCATGGCGTGAGGTTTGAAGGCGGTTGCCATGATGTTATCCTTGTTTAATCCAATAGGAAGGGTAGTAACCCGTTTCATAGTTGCAGTTGTACCACTCAAAGTTCTTAACAATGTTATCGAAACACTCGTCCGCCATGCGTTCTGTGTATTGCTCTGGAGCTTGAACCGTGCGTTGCACCATGCAGCTTGGTCTAAACCCCCCGAAGGGCGCGAGCTTGCAAGGGCACAATACAACGGGATGCCCAGCAACGAAGGATTGGCGTGCTTGCCGTTTGTTGATACGCCTAAACGCCGTGCCGCCGTCATATTCAATGCGTGCCATGATCAGTACTCCCCAGCGATGATACGAACGGCCAAAAGCCGTGCGTCACTAGACCAATCAATACAGCCCCAACCTAGATCGACAGTAGACCGTAGGATAAACAGCTGACGCGCAGTTGCAGACATGAATAGCTCCCGGTTTGACCCACACTGATTAGCCTGTTTGCCGTGTGTATGACTACAGTCTAGTCCATGAGGATAGGATAGCAAGGAGCACACACAAACAAGCTGATAAGGCATACACCTATACGTAGCAGGCACACACAGTGCAGGCACACAGGTGGCACAACAGAGCATGTGACCCATGCCGACCATGTGAGCCCATATGCTAAGCACATGCTAAACCCCTACTAGTTGTGGGTGATTAGCTTTCTCACACTCACTCACCCGCGCACTCCCACATCCCGCTCAGCCTTACCCAGCATAGCTCTTTAGCCTATACGGGCATTTGACATAATCACCAATTATCAACGGTTGAGGGGGTGAGCAAGCGATATTGAGCTTGTGAGATGACCATGAAACCCTCCTGAACCGACTAAAAAGGGTGGTCAGAAACGCATGGACTCCCCCCGTCCCTATCTATCACCAACCCTCTCCCCCTCCAGATTTTTCCTTTTGGCCACAGATTTTTTGTCTTTCCCGGTAGCTTATGTAAGCTATTTGTAAGGGTGACTGTAAGGTTACGCTATATGAATACGTACATAGGATGCGTTTTTCCCGGGGAAATACCGGGCAGACTGTAAGGTTCGATTATTCATACATGCAAAATGTTAGGTTCGTTTGTTAGAATGGCCCATGACCAAATTTGAAAGACTTCTCCAACAGTGCAAGATGACGAAGGCTCAGCTAGCCAAAGTCATCAAAGTGCATCCTGGGACTGTGTACCGGTGGAGGACGGATGAAGAAGTGCCGACCGTGGTAATGAAGTATTTGGAGAAGTTATGTTCTTGATCTATCCGTTCTACGCCCTGGCAAGTCTCTTTTTTGCCGTGCTGACGTTCCTGTTGGCTCCGGTCCTGGCACTGCTCGTAGGCAGTGACGGGAACCTGCCTAAGCCCTTGTATTGGTTCCAGACGTTCGATAACCCGGTGACAGCCGGGATGGTGGCTCCGTACCACTGGCCGTACAGCGAATATGTCTGCAAGGTCATGTGGCTGTGGAGGAACCCGGCCTACGGGTTCGATATGTTCCTGTTGGGCCTCCCATTCAACCCGACGGCGTGGACGGTCGTCAAAGACGAGCCGGACTGCTTTTTTGCTTATTCAAAGGGGGGTGCTTTTAGTTTCCGGGGGAAATATTTCAAATTTGGTTGGAAGGCATGGGCGAGATTATCAGGTACGCCTAATTGGGTGAATAACGAGAAGATTCCAGTATGTTTTTGGAGATGAAAATGAATGAGGGATGGCAGTGTCCGGGATGCAAGATGATATATGCCCCATTGGTGAGGGAATGTCATTGTCAGCGAATCGTGGGGGGTCCGGTAACAGTAGGTCCGTTTGATCGAATTGTGAAGCATCCTAATGTGGGATATGGACCGGTCATGGATGATGTGAGTAAGGTATGAACCCCAAGGCTGTGAAAAAGCATATATGCGAAGAATTGGCTCACGGACAGCCAATTCAGCGCATATTAAAACCTGAACCACCTATGGTTGAAAAAACCATAGGTAAGGGGGCGAGGCAAACAACGGCGATGGTCCAGGATCCAGATTGGGTGAAGCCTGATTTGCCGGATTGGAATATGGTTGTTCAGTGGTTGAAAGACGACGAAGAGTTTCGGGCAGGTTATGAGCATGCGATGAAGTATGGGGCCGCGTATTTGGCTGACGAGATGCTCATTCTTAAAGACAAGCTTTTGCTGGACCCCAAATCAGCGCCCGCCTACAAGGCGGCTATGGATATGATTAAATGGGCGACGATGATACGAGACCCGAAGTATTCGGAAAGGACGATTCAGGAGATTAAAAACACTGCCCCGCAGGATTCGGTGGTGGTGCAGGCTCGGATTAAGCAATTGGAAGAGGAACTAGGTATCGCCAACACGGCTATAGAGGTGGAGGCGGTGGAAGTTAAGCCCAAGATCAGCGAACGCATGCGGCTCCATTTGGAGAAGGCGCGGGCGGCACGGGCGGAAGCGAGAAAGCGCAGAGGCGCGGGAGGTGGTGATGGCGGGAATTCACAGTCAGAAGGTACAGAACACCCCGATTTGGGTTCCGACGATACCCCCTCGGAGTAAGCCGCCCTCGCAACCCGCGCAGATCGAGGCCCCTAGCCCATTCACAAGGACAAACCCCGGTGACTTCGGCATCAAACCTTACGCCCCAAGCCCGCCTCCTGAAGCTGATTGAGCTTAAAAAGCTCAAGGCCGATTACGGGCTCTTTCATTACAAGCCCTACGCCAAACAGGTGGAATTTCACGAAGCCGGAGCGCACTTCAGGCAGCGTTGTTTGATGGCGGGCAACCAATTAGGGAAAACGTATGCCGCAGGCGGTGAAACGGCGATGCATCTTACTGGTCTCTACCCGGACTGGTGGAGAGGGAAGACCTTTCCAAGAGCTACGCGCGGTTGGGCAGGATCGAAGAACGCTGAAGTTGCACGGGATGGCGCGCAGAGAATTTTATTGGGGCCTACAAACGCACCAGGGACCGGAACAATCCCGCGTGACCGAATCGTTGAGATTAAAAAGGCTCGGGGAGTCCCCGATGCAGTGGAATCCGTGCTCGTCAAACACACTTCCGGTGATAACAGTCTATTGGTATTTAAGGGCTATCAGGATGGCCGGGAGGCATGGCAGGCGGAAACTCTGGATTTTGTATGGTTTGACGAAGAACCTCCTGAAGACATCTATTCAGAAGGACTTACCCGTACTAACAATACACGAGGTGTTGTTTATCTCACCTTTACGCCACTACTCGGGATGACGTTTGTGGTGCTTCGTTTCTGGAACAGAGAACCCGGGACGAAGTTGATCCAGATGACGATTGATGATGCGGAACACTACACACAAGAGGAACGAGATGCAATCACGCGGGATTACCTTCCTCATGAACGCGAGGCACGGGCCAATGGTATTCCCATGCTCGGTTCGGGCAAAGTCTTCACGACAGAAGAATCTTTCCTGCTCGAAAGCCCGCTTGCTGAAATCCCCGATTCGTGGAAGCAGATTATCGGGCTGGATTTCGGTTGGGACCACCCGACAGCAGCGACGAAGCTCGTCTACAACCCCGAAGACGATGTTGTACACGTCACCTCCGCGTATCGGCAGAGCAAGCAAACGCCAATTATCCATGCGGCAGCTATTAAGCCCTGGGGCGAGTGGATTCCTGTGGCATGGCCGCGTGACGGCCTCCAAACGGACAAGGGTTCGGGCCTACAGTTGGCCGACATATATCGGAAGCAGGGCGTCAATATGCTATCCGAGTTTGCCCAATTTCCTGACAAACGTGGTGTAGGGCTGGAAGCTGGTTTGATTGAGATGGAGCAGAGGATGCAGACCGGTCGTTTCAAGGTGGACCGCAACCTGAAGGACTGGATCGAAGAATACCGCATGTATCATAGAGTCGATGGCGCGGTGGTCCCGATGAACGATGACTTGCTCTGCTCTAGCCGCTACGGTTTGATGATGTTGCGCTACGGGATCAGCTACGAAGTGGCGGCGGCCCGTCCCGACAAGTGGCGTAAAGACAGGTCGCGTAGATCATGGATGGCATCATAAGGTATAAACGCGTGTTCGATTGGACGGCAAGGCGGCTCTATGCAAGATGGTGGCCCCGTCTGGTCGCCTACCTCAAGCATTTGGACTCATAGGAGGTGAAAGATGTTGTTGACGGATTTACTTGCGGTGAACCAACTCGCAGCACAACTTAAACAGATCGACGCCAAGATAGCGGGCGCGGCAGACACGCAGATCATGGTGAACGGCGCACCTATCCCGGCTGATTTGGCGGGGAAGCTGTATGCAGCAGGCGTGCCTATCGTGCAGGCTTACTTTCAGAAAGACCGCGATGCAATAGTCTCGGCATTACAAGCACTTGGAGTGACGGAACAATGAATCTTGAAGAATACGAACGGATCCAACCTCACGCAGAGGTGGATGGCATGAAATTTTACCTGCCTAACCGCCATTGCGAATGGCGTGTGCAGACGATCTACACCAAGGAACCGGACACAGTAGCATGGATCAGGTCAATGAAGGAAGGGGAAGTGTTCTTCGATATAGGCGCGAACATTGGCTTATATACGCTGCTCGCGGCTTCGCGAAAACTGGCGGTTTTCGCGTTCGAGCCGGAGTCTCAGAACTTTGGCGTGCTTATCCGCAACTTGGCCCTAAACTCATTCACCAAAGCGCAAGCGGTGGCGTTCCCATTCTGTATTTCGGATGGCGAGAGGATCGATACCTTACGTCTGTCTTCTTTGATCGCGGGTGGGTCATGTCACTCATTCGCGAGTGACGAGAACTTCAAGCGCGAAGAAAAGCAATGGGCCTACGAGCAAGGGAGCGTATCATTTTCGTTGGATGCTTTGGTGTTTGAGATAAAAATGCCACAGCCGGCCCATATCAAGGTAGATGTGGATGGATTCGAGGACAAAGTTTTGCGTGGAGCAACAAAGGTACTGGAAAACACGAAGTCGATCCTAGTGGAAATGGACTCGGCGAACACGCACCATATGGAATGGAAAAGGGAGCTAGAAAACCAAGGATTCGTCGTCGATGAAACCGAAATGCTCTCTGCTCGTCGGTCTGAGGGGCCTTTTGTTGGAATCGGCAATATCATATTTCGCCGTCCGGTTGGAGTACTCCAAAATGACCCGCTCACCCCAACAGATTAAGTGTAGTCATTATTTCGGCAGGTGCCGCACTCATAGGATAAAGGAAGGAGAAGGTAGGCGACGCGCGATTTACGTCCGCGTTTGCCTACGTTGCGGCATGTACGAACGAGTCACTGGAATGGAGTACAAAAGTGAATGAAGCACTGGAACATGTCATCTACAAACTACGAAATGCGCAGATCAACCTTTACCCATACCCACATTTTTATGTGAAGGATGTTTTCCCGGTAGACTTCTATTGGCGCGAGCTTCTTCCTTCCCTACCGGAAGACGAAGCTTATGAGCCGCTGAAAGGCGGCTACAAGAGCCGCGTGGCATTGAAGGATCCGTTGGAGCTTGTCAGGCCGTTTGATAGCGCTGAATTTGCCTCTCACGTCTTATCAATGTGGGGTGAGCGCACGTTTTTCGAGCGTTTCCAAGGAAAACCGCAATTTCGTTGGGAAATTCGATTCATCCGGGACTCGGAAGGGTACTCCATAGGCCCTCATACCGATGCGCCGTTCAAAGTTGTCTCGCTTTTGTTCTATTTGCCCAAGGATTTCTTGGATTTTGGGTTCGGGACGGGTGTCTACGTGCCAAACGACCACCAAAAGACGTGCATTGGAGGGCCGCACCACAAGTTTGAGGGGTTCACAGAGGTTTTTCGTGCTCCTTTTGAGCCAAATTCGTGTTTTGGCTTCTGGAAAACGCAAAATTCATGGCATGCGGTAGAGAAAATCTCGCGTAAAATACGAAGAGATGTGATGCTCTTCAACATTTATACAGCGGAGTAGCAAAAATGACTTCTTTCGCCAATAACCCGCCGCCAAACCCGTTCGGGTTCCCGACTCCGATGTTGTCGGATGGCGAACAGAAGTACACAGTACAAACCGGGAATACCACCGCAAGCGCCGTGGCGGTGGTCGGAACGATTATCTCCGCATCAACCGCTTACAACATCATTAACCCCAATTGCAGGGGTGCATTGTTTTATCTGCGGCCAACGGCGTTTCCAGGCTCACTTTCAACCACCATCGCACTCAAAATTCGTATGCAAACGGACCCCATTGCTGGGGCTGGGCCGCAAATGATTTTGGCCGCATTCCCTGCGGTGAGTAGTTCGGCGGGCGTGGCATTCATGGTTTATCCGGCAGCACTGACGCCCCAAGCGGGAAGCAACTTTTCAAGCTCTACTCAGTTCGCGATGATGCCGTTGCCGCGCAACTATCAGTGTTTTCTTAGCCTATCGACCGGAGCCACAAGCAAGGAAGTGACCTTCTCGCTCTCTGTCATGCATTTGGTGTGACATGGCAATCTCCAAAGACGATTTCAGGTCAAAGGCAGTTGAGCGTATTCGACAGGCTCGCCAGTTTTGCTCCAAGTGGCACAAAACGGCGCGGGATGAGTACGATTTCGTTGCGGGAGAGCAGTGGAAACCTGAAGACATGGAGGCGCTACGCCTCCAAAATCGCCCGGATGTGACGTTCAATTATTCGGAGAAAATGATAGATGCCGTGGTCGGTGCGGAAGTATCCAATCGCCAAGAGGTCTCGTATAAGCCGCGAACAATGGATAGCGCTGGCCTTGCGGAACTATGGACGAACGCGGCTCGATGGGTACGTGACGAGTGCAACGCGGAGGACGAGGAAACAGATGCTTTCCGGGATGCCCTTATTTGTGGTATGGGCTGGACCCAAACCCGAATGGATTATACGGAAGACAAGGATGGGATGCCTGTTGTTGAGCGCATCGATCCGATGGAAATGTATTGGGATCCGGCTGGCAACAAGCCGGGGCTGGCAGACCGCCGCTTCGATGTGCATGGCGTGTGGATGGATGATGATTTGATTCTGAAGCGCTGGCCCAACCAACTCATTTACAACTCAGACGATCAAATGAGTGGGTCCACTGGTATTATCCGCACAGGTCATAGATATTTAGATGACAATGATTATAAGGACGATCAAGACCGTCACATTGACCAAACGATGGTTTGGAATTATCAGTGTGTGGAATTAGAGCCGTATTACCGTGTTGCAACCGGTGACGGCAACATCGAAGAAATTTCCGCCGATGACTTCGGTGCGATGAAAGGTCAACTCGATAAGTTCGGTCTCAAGTATGTCAAAGAACTTAAAAAGGTTTATTACAGGGCTTTCCTCGCGGATGACTACATTCTGGAGTGGGGCCTATCGCCTTGCCAACATGGATTTACTCGCAATTGCATTACTGGAAAACGAGATAGGAACAAGAATCTCTGGTACGGACTCACGCGGGTCATGAAAGACCCGCAGCGCTGGGCCAACAAATGGCTCTCGCAGATCATGCATATCATCAACTCGAATGCGAAGGGTGGCCTCATGGCCGAAACCAACGCGTTTGTGGATCCACGGAAGGCGGAAGATGAATGGGCGATGCCGAACGCGATAACGTGGCTGAACGAAGGCGGGATGGCGAAGGTTCAGCAAAAGCAGATGACCGCCTACCCAAGCGGGCTTGCTCAACTCATGGAGTTTGCCTTAAACAGCCTACCGCAAGTGACTGGTATCAATTTGGAGGCGTTGGGCCTTGCAGATCGCGACCAAGCCAATGTACTGGAACAGTCCCGCAAGCAGGCGGCCTATGGTTTATTAGCTCCTGTTTTTGATTCTCTGCGTCGTTATCGGAAGATGCAGGGGAAGGTTCTTCTATTCTTCATCCGTGAATTCATTAGCGATGGCCGGATGATTAAAATTAATGGAGTTGGAAGTGCTAAATTTATCCCTCTTACAAAGCCTGCGGACGCGATTGAGTTCGATATCGTCGTGGATCAAGCGCCTACTGCACCTGACGTAAAAGACAGGACGTGGCAAGCGTTGATGCAAATTGCGCCCGTGATGATTAAGGAGGGCATGCCTATGCCTCCTGATTTGCTTAGCTTTGCACCATTGCCGCAAGAGTTGATTACGAAGTGGCAGCAGTTCCTACTCCAACAACAGGCACAGTCTCCGATTAATCCGAAGCAAGTGCAGGCTATGCAACAACAGATCCAGGATTTGACGGACCAAAACAACCAACTCAAGCTTAACAACCAGAAAGACGAGCAAGAATTGCAGCTAAAGGCAGCGAAGACGGCGGCAGAAATGGAGCTTAAAAAGAAAGAGCTTGATTTCAATATGCAGATGGAGATGCAACGCCAAAACGGTGAGATGGAATTGAACCGAACGCGTACGCATGGTGACCTGAAGATCAAAGCAGCAACAGCCGGCCTAAACCCGGATCAAAAGGGTGACGTTAAGATTGCGCTCGATACGGGCATTGATGGTGTGGTGGATGCGCTCGGGAAGATCACGGACAACTTCTCGACAGCGCTAAAGGGCGTAGTGGATTCCATGAATGCGCCTAAGCAAATTGTACGGGACGCAACTGGAAGACCTATAGGCGTGAAGCCTGTAGGTAAATGACATGGCAAGCTACAAAAAGATCGCGGAAGAGTTGGAGAAGGAAATTAAGGACCGTGCGCAAGAGATTGATTTCCTGCGCGCTCAATTGAATGCGTTTCAAGAGCAGTTTGACACGGCTATCGGCGGCCAATTGGATTCCGAAGAAGCCAAGGAAGTGTTGCGCCGATTTGCGGCCAAGGCTACAAATCGCGATGAATTAGTCCTCTTGGTGAGGGCTTTGTCTAAAATTCCCGCGTGATGCGGATAAGGAGTAAGCATGGCATTCGAGGAACTACCTGCGGAATACGCGTCATTTTTCAACTCTGGCGGTGAATTGCCAGATGCTTTGCTGGCCGAACATAAGCCTGCGCCGGTCACGCCTCAACCTGTTGCGGTGGAAACCCCTGCGGAAGTTGTTGCCCCCGTAGTGCCGGAAGCCAAGGTTGAAACGCCCACCCCGGCCCCCGTTGTCCCGGAAACAAATCCGTTTGCCGTGCAACTCCTTCAGGAGAAGGAAAATCAACTCAACGAGCTTCAAAAGAAGATCGCGGAATTGACGGGCAAGATCGACAGGGCGGCGGAAGTGCCGGCCCCAGATAAGACGCTGGATCCGCTGGGCTACATGACGCATCAGATGGAGAAGTTGCAAGCGCAGATCGACGCGATGACGAAGGCGCAGACGGAAACAACTGCGCAGACTCAACAGCAGCGCGAAGCGGAGCAGTTTATGAACACGGTGCGTTCTCAGGTGGCCGCGTTTGAGAAGGCGACGCCCGACTACCAGGAAGCCTACAAACACCTCATGACGACGCGCATGCAGGACTTCACGGACCTCGGCATGACGAAGGAGCAGATTCAGCAAAACCTCGCCAATGAGGAAATGCTGATTACGCGTCAAGCCTTGGCCGCTGGTAAGAACCCAGCGGAGCTGGTGTATTCGATGGCGAAGCGCTACGGTTTCAAGGCGGCTCCGGCTCCGGTAGCCCCTGAAAACAAATTGGACACCATCAAGAAGGGCATGGAGGCGTCAAAAACCGCAGAACGTGCAACCCCTCCAGAATCCGGCAAGGTGACGTTGGAGACGGCATTGCAGGCTTCGGACAGGGATCTAACCCAAGCGGTTGACAAGCAATGGGAAGAACTATTCGGCGGCAAGAAGGGAATTTTCGGCTAAGGAACGGACATGCTTATTTCAGAAATTGGCGAAGTGGTAGAGCACCACAAAAAGATTGAACGACTAGATCAGCTGATCGAGTCCGCAAAGGACGGCAAGATTATGGTGTCTGTGGCCGGGCAAAACCTAAGTGAGGACTTAACTGAAGCCGTACAGGCATCGGTTATATCTCACCTTCGCGCTATGCGTGGCATCCATATACGGGCGCTTATGGCGTTCGGCTTTACGGAGTAACAAATGGCAAATGACGGAAGCGTTATTGTCCCGCCAGACTCTACGGGTAAACGCGTAGATTGCTCTAGCTTGTCTGTTGCGGGAGCAACCGTCTATCGCCAGCGGGTCGTGATTGGAGACCCTACGCGTTCGGCTGGTCTGGCCCTTGTATCATCGGGGGCGCTTCAGGTTGTCAATGTGGCGGGCACGGCCAATATCGGGGCCGTGTCCCTCGCAGCGGGTGCGAGCAAGATTGGCTACATCGGAAAGATCAGTGCCGGTGTTGTTCTGGCCGCTGGCGTGGCTAATATCGGCACG
>Ga0209332_1000228_pt1 | contig 14738 bp, 22 predicted proteins | sample BlaSpr_A8_OM3_M1_FD_187974 | JGI IMG/M metagenome (GOLD analysis project Ga0209332, IMG submission 187974) | Forest soil microbial communities from Thunder Bay, Ontario, Canada - Black Spruce, Ontario site 2_A8_OM3_M1 (SPAdes) (version 2) | ecosystem: Environmental > Terrestrial > Soil > Boreal...
CAACCCAATCTCCCACCTTGCACCACGGGCCTAGAGGGAACTTTTGGGGATCTTTATAACAATCAGGGCCATGAGACATGACAAGAGCGACGCATGTACGAAATTGATCTTCTGCACGAACAGTATCTGGGGTATAAAGAGTCAGTTCTTTGCCATCGGGACCGATTAAACTTTTAAGTTTTTCTGGCCTAATATAAAGCTTAATTAACATGTGATAACCCGCTGGGCGGGGAGGTTCAAATCCTAAACTCTGCGAAATCAAATCTTTTGCCATCTGTTCTTCGTCAGATTCAATAAAACTTACATTATTATTTTTATTCATTAAGTATTTCTCGCTTATTATTTTATATCAATTGTTGGATTTTCTTGTATTGAATCGAATGCGTCGCAGAATATTACTTCTGCCTCTTGCAATCCCTTGATTTTTCCACACATCCACCGGTAATCGTCAAACGTTTGCAAAGATCCAGTGGCGACGCGCGAGGTATAATTTTTAATTTCATTTCTAAGGCGCGATAAGACGACTTCGTAAAACTTGATAATCATAAAACGTATTTATTGTTCTTTATGATAGATTATAGACAAAAAAAATGCCTTTTTCAAACAAAAAGGCATTTATATTTAAATAAATTAATTTTTTATTAGTATCCCTTTGGAGACTTCTTCATAATTGGCCTCCCTGAAGGAGTGGCCACCCCATGTCGAATCTTAGCGGCCCCACCGGCTGCCATTTTCTTGGTATGGTGCTTTTTTACGCGACCACCACATTTCTTATATTCTCCCATTGAGGCATCAAAAGCGTGAGGATTTGAAGGGCCTGAAGGATATCCTTTGGCATGACGGCCTCCATCGGCAGAGCGCATACAATGCTCTCCCATCATCTCATGTTCATAATTGATATGTGGACGCTTGTGCGATGGATGCTCTCCCAACATATGGCGCTCATAAACAGTTCCACCCGCTGCCTTATGCATGCGGTGATGCTTCTTATGATGAACAGCTCCTCCTTTGCGCAACGCTTGAGCTTCCTTAACGCTTTGAACGCTAAGTTTCTCCTTACGTGGAAGATGAAGATTAGTCAAATGACCACCCATCTCCGTTTCCTTATGCTTTTTTACATGACCACCTTTTTTGTAAAGTCTCATTTTTTCGTGACTAGGTGTAGAATGACTTGCAGGTAAATGCATTGGAGTCTTCATCAACTCCTCTTTCATTAACCTCTCTGCCTTTGCTCTCATCGAGTCTTCTCCAGGATATCCGGCCTCATATTTCATGTGTTCTAATTGATCGCGCATTTTCTCTCTCCGTCGCATGCATGTTTATCAAAATAATTTTATTATTATTGAAGTAGAAGGAAAATATTTACCGGCGACTTGCACTTTTATATTTGGCCAATTGCAAATCCTTCGCGTTTTTCTCGCGTGCAATTTCCTTCTGACTATTTATTTTATACTTTTCTCCCTCGAATTTCAATTGAGATTTAAATGCTTCTGTTTCTGCTTTTAGTTTTGTTTCTTCATCTTTTAAGTAAGCAGCCTCTCTTCTTTGATCAATATCAGCCATTAAGACTGCGTTTGGATCGACTGTTTGCGCTTTTTGTTCTTCTGCCTGAGCATCCATTTGCGCTTTAGCCACTTGCGCAGCTTGTAATGCAATAGCATTTTGTACCTCCGGGTTTTTTGACATTGATTCTTCTGGCAGCTGAATACCCATCTTCATTTGCATGTCGATGAAATACTGCATCGCAATATGCTGTTGGATATGCTCCGATACAGTATTATTTATAGGCTGCCGCATCACTTCAGGAATATTTGCAATAATATTAGGATCTTGCAGGAAAGCAGTATGAGAAAGAATGTGTGACGAATGATCTTGCCACATAGCAGCTTGGAGCGGTTTTCCTTGTAAGGCATGCATATTCTCCGAGATTGGATCAAGAGGTTCTACTTCTTTATTCTCTGGCAATAAGACGTCTTCTACGTCATGGATATTCATGACCTGCAAGACTTTCTTATTAACCTCTCGTAAATTATAGATCTGCGGATTCATATGCGCCATCTCTAAGAGAGATTTTGCTTTAAATATCCTCTGAGTTTCTGTGACGTGATTGGGATCACAAATCGGCAAGATGTGTAATTGGTCATTAAAATCCTGACGCATGATCGCCAAGCGCTTGCCGCGAACATTAAAAGGATAAGGCTTATTTTGTAATGTTTTTGAGAATAAATCATACATCAAATTTAATTCATTTGATAAAGAGATGTAGATTGATTCAAATATTGACTTTTGAAAGCGATTTGTAACCTCTAGAAGAGCCAGAGTTGTCTGAACAGGGGCGTTTACATTATTTTCAACGATTTGCGCTTCTGAGGTAGACGCTAGAGTCTGGGTTTGTTGACGTAAATCACCCCATAATTCCTTCAAAACCACGGACGGCCCAGCATAAGGCATTGGCATAACTGCCTGCCTAATGTCCAGACCGCCCGTTTCTATATCTAAAAATTCCCCTGGGCCAATAGGTTTGTCATTATTTTCAATGCGTAGTCCCTTTACTTTTAAACCACCAGGGAAATTCTGCAAGGTACCTGCATCAATCAGCTGTCGCAAAACAGATGTTAAGACAATTTCATTCGTTCCAATGAGGTGGGTGAGGCCCATTCCATAGAGTCCATACCCAGGAAAATAATTATATTGAGTGAAATATTCTTTTCTTCTAAAAAACTCGTCAGTTTCATTCCAATTTCGATAAATTGAAAGCACTTTATGGGTAGTCGCGCAAATACTCACAATGTAGGGAAGAGGGATATCGATCTTTTTTGACTTCTTTTCAAAGTAATCGAATTCATCTAATGAAAGATAAGTATGCACTTCATAAACATCAAACAAATATTTATCTTCATGTATTTGAGTATTGATACCTTCTATATTATTTATTACTTTTTGAGTTTCTGACTCATTCTTAAATGAATCATTAATATTAGAAAGTTCTACATCACGATAAAATCCCATTAATTGGCGGAGTTTTATATCTTGTTTTGAGAGATGCTCTAAATGCGTCAACCGATCAGAACTTAAAATGGTAACGCAATTGTTATTAACGATAAAATCCTGTGGATCAATCATACGCGTCACAGGCATTTTAGTTATAGGATCTAAATACGTCTTACGAAAAATACATCCCACGATGGGAAGATAGATTAATAATCGATCAGAATCTGGATAATAATCTTTATCTTGATGTACTAAATAATAATTAAGCCACTCTTGGATGCGTGATCCCTTATCTTCCAACTCTGAGCTGCCCTCACCCAAGATTTCATAGCTTGCGGGCCCACCACGGGGGAATAACATCGGCTTCATACGGGCATAAAAATTAACTACTGCTGTAGAAAGAGTCGTGTCAAAGGCACGACAAGCGGTCATAAAGGGAACTTCTCTGAAAGTCTCAAGTTTCAACCCAAGATATTTTAACCCATTAAGATAAGATTGTTCCCATTCTGTTCGGGATTCTTTATCTTGCTCAATTCCCTCTAAGATCTTAGCCGCAATACCACCCAACGCTTCTTCGGGCATTTTTTCAGCAAGGTTTTCATAGAAATCTCTATTTTTTAGCTCTTCATCTATTTGCTCTTGTCGGTCTTTGATTTCAAAAACCTTAGTCCCATCGGGAAGCTCTTCCATCTGAGTAACAATTTGGTCTAGCATCTCTGGTGGAACAGATGCATTCTCAGATGGGGGCGCATTAATGGCAGATTCTGTAAAAATAGGAGAAGAAAACTTAGGCATCTGTAAATCTTATATTAAATCTTTATATAAATTTTGCCACACTCGAGAGGATTTTACAATAAATCTATCATATTCCAGGAAGATTATTATAAAATACTTGACTCAGTAACGGTTTTTATTTAATCTGAACTCAAAAATGGACATATTATGGCGCCGAAAAATAAACCAACCAACGAAAAACAAAAGAGAATCAAAACAGACAATATAGAAAAAATAAAAGACGCAAAAAAAGACTTATTTAAGATATTTTATAAGAAAATAAATGATTTCGTAGAAAAAAATAAAGAAGAATACGCTCTGATTTACTTCTGTGAAGAAGAAATTTACTTTATGGTAGTCAAAAAAACAAAATTATTTGTTAAAGAGATTAATCTCAATAACGTGTTTCAGCCATATGAATGTCAAATCTATAAAGAATTTCCCATTTTGTCAATTATCTGCATAAATCATCAATCTAAACAACTTTCAAATGCACATAAAGATCCGATATTTATCGAAAATGTAAAGAAATTTGGAGGTAGGGTGCTGCGAATCAATCTTAAGGACAATTTTGAAGAAAAAATGACTGCGTTTTTCTCTTGATTAATTCAACTAAAATACATATATAAGGATATAGGAATCCTTGAGAATTTGTTCCCCGAGAAATAAAAGGAGAAGTTCTACCCAACAAGGGTTCCTATTTAGATACTCCTGGCAGGGGGGGTGAATTTTTCATCCCCCCTGATTTTTTTTGATAGGTGGCTGAGGGGTCGAAAGCACCAGACTGTAAATCTGGCACGCAAGTCTCGTTGGTTCGAATCCAACCCTATCCACCAAGTGCTCCAGTACCACGATGTACATGGAGTTACCAGGACGGCATGTTCGTTCTTGGTCTCTTAAAAGGAATAAGGCCAATCCCCGACATGCAGTGATCAGCCCCTAAAATGATCATATCATAATGAACTTTAATACAAAATCTTATTCACTCTCATCGATGTATCCGATTGTACATCATCATTTGGATGATGAATCCATCCACTGAGGTTTAAGCGTAATAGCATCTGTGTTAACGTATCTACCAAATCTCTTGATTCTGCATTGGGGAAGAGAATGCAATTCTCAATCAATACTTCAGAAATGTTTCTCAATTGTGAAAAATCGGGAGGTTGCGCAGGTACCCATACACAGCCAGCCTCCAATAAATGCGTGATAAGCCTCACACGCTTCATTTTATCACCATGCTTGTTGGGGTCAAATCGAATTGCTGGAATTCCTGCTCTGATTAAATCCTGAATAAGCGAAATACCCGAAACCTTAGCTTCCACAAGGACCATATCAGGACGAAAGCGCCCATCCCCATGTACAAGTCTGCTACCGTCATCTCTATAATCAAAGTACAGCCGCTGGGCCATTGATCGCAAATCTGGATATTCAACGCGACCTCTCCATAAATTTAATAAAATCACATTTGGATTTTTATTTTCATCATAAAAAACGCCCCAGGTGGTGCACGCAGAATAGGCATTTCTATCTCTAGCCTCTAATGCAGTGTCCCAGGACTGAATAGTATACACCAATTCTGGCGGATTTAATTCCTTCCAAATTTTAAACCAGGATTTCTTTAGAATTCCACCAGATTCTGGCGCCGGTCTTTGCTGAAGTTGGCCTGCGATGTTATATTCCGTCTTTAAGCTCTTTTTTAAGTCATTGAGAGCTTTTTCATCAACATGATTAGACCATAAAAGCTCTCCTTGAGTAGTACGCGGATCTTGCCATACGTGGCCATTAGAAGAAGGCAAGCTGATGGTCTTTGATTTTCGGTTTTCTTCGTATTCCATAGGAAGAATCAGCTTCACCCACTCTTCATCGGAGTCATTAGCCATTATATATCCAGATACATCCGCCTCATGGAGTCTTTGTTGAACAACAACGCGGATGGCAGTCTTTATATCATTCCTTCGCGATGGCCATACTTGCCGCCACCAACCAAGGGTATTTTCGCGAATTGTATCTGATTCCCCATCTTTTGCGTTATTAGGGTCATCACAGACAAGAATAGATCCTCCCTTACCAGTAACAGTGGCTCCTGTACTAGTCGCAATCCGCGCTCCCATTTTTGTATTCTCAAATGATCCTTTTGTGTTCTGATCATCAAATAATTGATACCGATTCCCCCATCTTTCCTGGTACCACGGAGAAAGGATTAATCTCCGACAATCCACTGAATGCTTTAGAGAAAGCGACATAGAGAAAGAAGAATATAAGAATTGTTCTTGAGGATTATTGATCCAAGTAAATGCTGGCCAAGTAATAGAAACAAGTGTACTTTTCATACACCTAGGAGGAATGTTTATTAGTAGGTTTTTTATTTGTCTTCTATTGCATGCTTCTAGATGTTCGCAAATAGCACCAATATGCCAGCCATCACTAAAAGGCTTATCTCCCTCGATCCATGGCCACGCTTGTTTCACAAATTCATAAAATGATCCTTCGCAATCCTTTAGGCTTACTAACTTATTTGCAGCTTGATAGATAAAGTTAGACCGCTTAATCGGGTCCATTTGTTTAAGTTGTTCAATAATATTGTTCATGTATATATTATTGAATTTATGATATGATCTTGTAAATAAGTTTCTAAATTATAATGAATTTGGAATGAAAAAAAATAAAAAAATAGAACAATATTTAGCTGCATCCCCCTCCAAGCGCACCACTCTGAAAGCAGATATGCTAATTCGAAAGCAAATGGAGCTAGCTGCTCAATTCACAGAGAAAGCAGAAAAAGAATGGCCATTTTTATTAAAGGAATTATTCAAGCTTGCTAAGGGAGGAGAGCAGAAGGCTTTGATGTATATCTTTGATAGAATGTTACCTGAGTTTAATAAAAATATGGCAACTGAAGATAAACCATTAGACTTACACAAGATGAATGAACAGACACTCGTGGCAATTGTAGATTGGGCAAGAACTGCGCTGAAAGAAGAGAAAATTGTTCAAGTGGTGGAGATTATTCCTCCGGATGGATCATAAATTTCGGTTCTTCCACCAAACATCTGATAGGAATTCTTCTGGAACGATAAACTTCGCGCCGTAAAGGCCACCTGGCCATCTCCCATCGGATGTAAAAAAAAGAGGGCCACCGACTCCATAAGAAAACCTAATGTGTCCATATTTTTTTTCTTTAACTACATCAAAGTCCATCGCGTTCCCTAATTCATTTTCATATTGTTCTCGAAGCGAAGCAGGAAATGCCTCTCCACAAAAGGGACAAAAGAATATATCAATCTTGTCATATCTTTCTTTGATATAAAAACGTCGAATTACTTCATCATATAAAAAACACTCGTTCCGAGAATTGAATGTATCAATGTATTGTTGATGTTCAGACTTATCAACAAAATTTTTCTTGACATACTTTAAGTTTTTTTGAAGAGCATCACAACAAAACTTATCTTGATCTGGGTCAATTTCCATCTGTTAAAACCGAAAGTAAAAATAAAAAAGACCCACGGGAGACAATGTTGGAGATGCGTGGAATGCTATTCTCAACCGCAGGCCTTTTCACCCAGATGAAAGCATACAAAAATATATATGTCAATTGTTACTTAGAGACCATATGATATTATCTTTTCAGAAAGCCAACTCTACTAAATCTGCCTCAATTTCTTTTTGTTCATTGTTTAGAATTCTCTGTATATCTTCAAGAGTTAAATGAAATACGATTACTTTTTCTTTTCCTACATGCATATCAAAGGCAAAGACTTTTCGAAGCAGAAAATATTCAGCTCCGACAAAATACGACGGGCCATAGTATATTTCAAAGGTACCAATTTCTTTGCGCTCTGCATTAGAATCTTTCATTATACTCGATATCGCGTTTTTTAGTTCATCATCAACTTTTAAACTAATTGCCATTTGTTTTCCCGTTACCATATGACGCTATCACCCAGCAGAGTGAAATTCTTCTTCTAATCTATCACAAATCTTTTGAAGTATTTTTTCGGAATTATTATCATCTAATAGTTTTAATAAAGATTCATCTGATTTTGATAATTTATCGCCGCAAAATGGACAATATTCAATTAAAATCGCACGTCCTCTCAAAGCATCTATTGCTATATAATATTTTATATGATCAGCAAAATATTTTATAAGCAACAAACTGGGTGCTAACATTTTTTTAGAGTGCGGATCTTGCATAAGTTTATGATCTAAATTGTGACAATGCGCATAATATGAATACTTTCTTGTTTCCATTGTATCTTTTTCCAATATCTAACATCTAAAGATTTCTATACCATCCTCATCAAGCTAATGCAACTCAGAAACAAAAAACCCTCTGATAGCAGGGAGCTAACAGAGGGAAAAGTGAGTAACTAAGTGATCATAGTGCCAATGGTAATATAACGATAAGGATAAAGCAGAAAGGTAACCAAAGGCACCCCTTCACTATATCAAAATGTTCGGATATGTCAATTGGAATTTCAGAACATGTTTAAAAAATCTCCTAGATCATGAAAGGCTAGCATGGATAAAGATCTAGGAGATTTAGTGTGGTGCTAGTGACGATCCTCACTAGCGTTTTATCCTAACAAGTGCTTTTTATGAAGTCAAGAGCCTTAAGTGAATGCCTGGAAACCTCCAGGCGCCCACCGACCGAGACAAGCCCAATCCATCTATAGATTAACATGAGTCGGGAGCTTTTTCTTACACCAAACTTCCTGTACATTCCGAAGAGCTTCCTCTGGAGTAGCTCCAGACGCAGAAATTTCAGGGAATTCTCTATCATATCCTTCGCTCTCTCCGAAAAATGAAACCCATTCTTCAAAATACGCAACCCATCGGTCGTCCCTGTCTAAGACGATTTTGATGCTAGATGTGCCACAGGGATGAGGGGCATTCTTGATTCTCCTTTTATCTAGCATGTCCCGCAATGTAGAAATAACCTTTTCTCCTTTTTCGCCCCACCCGTAAAACCCATCGGATTCGTGGAGTAAATATAGCGCAACCTCTGGAAAGTGGAACAGAACTTCAAAAAACTTTCTTGCAATACGACCAATGCTCTTAACATTTTCTACATTCTCAACAAGTTTCTCATTGATATCAAACATAACGGCAAATTCATGAATAGTGAGCCCTAATTGTTCACGAAATATGGTGAGTTGAGAACCAATTAACATATCGTAATAAGAGCGGACAGTAATTGAAAGAGAATCCGGTGTTAGTCCATATTCTTCACAAATGTTCTTAACAATGTCTTCTGGCAATTTCTGATCCATGGTGGGCTCCTGAAGTAATAATACGGTCAGTTTAGCATAGGAGGGGGCCCTTTTGTGAAAATTTTTCCTAAGAGCCATCCAATATTAATGCGCCAAACTATCTGAGTCAGAAGGAGCTCTTATTTTCAGGCCAGAAGATCTACCTGCCTCTTCTATCCAACTAACCAGAGATTGCAAAATGATCTCCATTTCCTGATCTTTGGCAATAATAGGAGATGCTGTCATTCTTTTTGTCTCAATAATATTATTTAAATCATCGTTTAGATGGCAGTAAAAAATAGTTTTAACATGAGTAAGACAAGAAGCAATGAGACCGTCTCCTCTGTCTCTTATTTTTTCAATATCTTTATTCCCATTTATTTTGTGCAAAGTACTTGATAGTCTTACGGCATCTAAAATGGCTTGAAGAAAATTGAAAGCTAATTGATAATCTGAGGCTGCTTTTTCTCTTTTACGTTTTTCATCAGAAGCTTCAGGTTCTTTGATATAATTTGTATCCATTATTCTCTCCCAATTCGGAAGAGTAGATTAGCACTACACTGGTGCAAAGTCCATTTCTTAAAAATTTTTCCCGGAAATTAAAAGCGTAGGTACCATATTATTAATATATATTATAAAAAATTCGGGGGTGGGGGGTTGGAAAAGCATCCTGCGCCGAGTCCAGCTTTGCGCCAAAATAAACTGCGCATCATAATAAACTATTGATAGCAAAGGAAAGCCGGAGCGTCTGCGCGCAGAACTCAGCACCAGCGCCACTGATGCTCTAGCCCAATCAAATCATTACCCACCAACGATTGTAGCGACTGCCCATATCAGGCCATCGCAACGCTCACAAAAACGTTGATGGACAACGCCTTCATATGATATAAATATTTTTGGGTAGCATTTGGGTAGCAAATGGTCTCAAATGTACAAAAGTTTCCGCTCAAAAAGAATTTTGTTTCTTCCCAGCTGGAAAATGTTTTCGCTCGACGAGAATTTTTGCCTAATTGATAATATATTTTAAACACGAGGAAATCATTACTTTCTTTCACAGAAAATCTACAATATTTTCTCTATGTATTCTTCAAAATCATAGTAAAAACACAAATACAAACAAAGTAAAACAAGTAAAAACAACCGCATACATTAACCACAATCCGAGAAACACAAACAAGAATCCCCATCCACTTGGAGATTTGCTCTTAAGATAAACCAATAGCTTTGTTAATAACCAGTGCATTTAGGAATAGACATCGCTGCCATGCGAGCACCAATGACACACATGACAAACAATATAGATGTAAGTATGTTTTGAATATGCAAATGAATATTGTTCTTCATTTCTTTGTAATCATGAATAAACTTTATAATTAAATACGCTCCAATAAAAATAAAACAATAATCTATTATAACGTTATTGTTTATGCCATTGTCTATCGTATTGTTTGCTATTTGTTCCTCATCCATTTTCTTTCTCTTTAATCTGGAAATTGAAGATGAACTGACTTTTTCCCATCGCGAAAGAGGAAGTTAATATACTGAGCATATTTATCTTTCATCTCATCATCCTTAAGCGTATGAATAGCGACCAGCGCATGCTTCCGTGCCAGCAATAGCCAGTTCCACTTCGCTAGCTGACAATTAGAATTAATCTCCTCTAACTCATCAATGATCTTATAATATGAAAATCCTTGTTGTTTTCCACACTTCTTACACATCACATAATGCTTCTCGAAACAATCATATGAACCAACCTTTCGATCTCGATTGTCGAACAAATTGTTTGCTATAAACTCACATTCACAATACTCATAAGATTCATCCTTTGTGAACTTATCAACGTCTTTTAATTTAGTCATACTAACGCCTGTCATTTGCTTCCTTTTCTAACTCCGGCTGTTGTGTTGTGCTTCTAATCATCCTTCGAATAATATTGTTTTGGCTTTCAATCACCTTTAACAATGTGTTGATTAGCTCTTCGTCTGAGATCTTCTCAGGATAATCAGGTTTATAATCATCTCTTATTTTATTTTTATTCATATGCTCTATTAACTTCTATTACGTTTTACTTGAGCAAAGTTTAAAATATATTTATTGAATATTCAAGAAGATTTTGTTTTATTTCTCATTTCCTCCATTTGACAAAGTTCTTAAAATGAGTTATCCTATCCATGTAACGTATGTTGTATCCATACTTTACGTTTGGCCTGAATTAACCTGTGTTTGGCCTGCACGAGAATCTGGAATTTCCCCATAACCATCAACGGTTTCCAGGTTTGGGCTGTTTAACCTGCCCGATAAGATATTCTTCAATAGATAACTTGACAGATAGACAATATATAGACAGGTAAACTCTTATCGGAAATTACAGGTTAAATATAAAAAATAATAATATATTAAAAAAAAATATATATAAATCAATGACTTAGTTGATTCCAGTTTGGTGTACCCAAACACTAGCCCAAACAGGCTAAACTGAAATCGCTGGAACCCTTGATTTTCCTCACTTTTAAACTTATAGTAGAAGAAAAATCTTGTCAAATATTTTGGCAATAATTCTCAAAAAAGAGAAACTTTCGATAAAATCACCACAGGCTAAACCGCCCAAACTGCCAGACCCTTATCCAGTGGAGCTTACACTGCTACTATATATACAGGCTAAATCTAAAAAATATTTTCGTTCCAGAAACATTTTTTGCTTGACGAGAATATTTTACAATGTTACATTTTTTTTAGGGTAGAACTTTAAATCAATAACGAAAGGAACAAATTATGAAAATATCCTATAATAAGTCTTCATCTAACCCATCTTACCTCCAATCACCTCGCGCCTATCATTGTGGGGGATTTTCTGATATAGAGGAATATTTTAACAACCTAGATTACCTTCAATCAGATTTTCATGACTTTGCTTGTCATAAAGCCTGATTGGAAAAGCAGTTAATTAACATTATGCTAAAACGAATTGAAAATAATCATCTTGAAAATAATCATCATGCGCACACCTGTGGAAATTGTGCGCGTTTACAAAGGGAGATAGAAATAATGAAAAAAGAATTAGAAACAATGAAATCATTTGATTTTTCACCATGGCAATACATCGTCACTGAGAAAGATTGGTGGCTTGCGGTCAACACTCAAAGCTGGGAATCAGTGGAATTTTGTTTACGAGGAGTGGAATTACGGCTAAAACAATTAAATATACTAATCTCTCGACAGGAAAGAGAAATGCAGGAGTTAATTAATAAGGAAATATTCTTCAAAGAGCAGAAAGAGATTTCCGAAAACTATCTAGCGAGCTTACGACTAGAGGAAGAATACGCCAGTATGTCTGTAGCGCTTGGGAAAAAGGTTATCGATGAAGCTCGCGCAAAAGAAGAAGCGAAATTAAATGATGATCCGATTGATAAGGAGTACTTCAAGCGAGGCTTGAGGTAAGGTGAAAAAAGCATTACGAAATGTTTATTTTTCGCTTCCTATTGATAGGAATGTTCTGTCTGTTGGTTATTGCCAGCAGCGGAATTTGGGAGGGTGCGACAATACTGGGAAAAGGGATTGTGTTGATAACCATCGGTGCTGTGGCATTTATTATTACCGTTTTAAGTGAGATTTTAACTGATAGAAAAAAGGATTAAGCAGATGAACAATGATTTAAAAGAAAAAGCGAATGAATTAAAAAGTATGACTGAAAAAATGAATGAAATGAATAAAATTCTTCAAGACGGAATTACTAAAACAGAGTTTAAGAGAATTTTAACTGGTATTTCTATAGAATCTCCAGATCTTGATTATATAAAGAATGATATTACTAAGAGAGAGAAAAACAATGACTAAATCAAATATGAAACAAGATGAACAACAATTAATAGAACTCCAAGAATTACTAATTTTCTTTTTAGAAAATGGATTTTGCAAAGAAAATAAAGAAGGATGTAAGTTTATTGGGAAGATTTTAAATTTTTACGCTTGTCAAGTTTTGCACCAAATAAATCCAGATTATGAGCAAAACTATAAAAAAAAATATCCATCTTTTAAAGGAATATTAATCGGAGAAAAGTTATCAGAATTAGTTTGCAAATTATTGGAACAGGGAAAATGTTTACGGAGTAGAATTATGGCGTCAATTCCAGAATTTAAGCATGCAGAAGAAGGTGATCATGACTAAATCGCGCACAGCCAAAAAAAAGTGGGAAATACAATATAAAGGAAATGAAGAATATTCAACTAATTCATGGGTATCTTTGGATTTTGAAAAAAAAGTTATATTAATGAATAAAGCAGGTCATAAACTAATTCATGATTTAGTTGAAATGAATCAGCTAGATAAATTTATAGATGAAGTAGAAAGATTATATTATAAAAAACAAGAACATTGAAATGAATTGGAAAAAGAAAATTAATAGAGATAAGCAGATTATTTGTATAGAAAAATTTGAAACTAATTATCAACAAATATCTTTAGATGCGCTAAAGAAAGTGTGTGAAAAATTAGAGTCATTACCGCGTGATGAATTGCATATACTGAAATTTCTTAGTCCAGATAAACTCATGATGTTGGAAGCTGTTTATCCCAGCAGAAGAACAACAAGTTCAGCGAGCTGTGGAGTATAACTTCTTCGAGGGCGGTTTACGTATCTTTTTAGATAAACCAATCAATAAAGAAGCAGCCTCTGATAAACCAATTAAAGAGGATAACAATAATGAACAATGATTTGCAAGAAAAAACCAATGAATTAAGAAGTATGATCCAAAAAATGGATGGAATCCACGAAGAATTTAAAGATATATTGGATTTTTTCTTGTGCGTTTTGGGGACTGGCCTTCCTATAAGATCAACTCTTGATTATATGAAGAATTATATTGATAAGAAAGAAGAAGAAAAAAACTTACGCAATCGAATTATTTCTTCTATTCCAGAATTTAAATATAAAGGAGAATGCGGTGATAGCCATTAGATATACTTCGCGGAATTCAATATTCGCTAACTGGGGAAAGTTATATAAAAAAGGAAATGCTGATTATGAATGGAAAAAGGCACCTATTAGGATAAGTCCTGGGGATAAAGCTTCTCTGCCTTTCTTTTTATCTATATCTGATAAAATAGAAATTCTTTTAACGAGGATAAAATGTAGAAAGAAAAACAAATAACATTTAACATTAGGAAAAACAGGACGAACATGACTAAATCACGCAAACGCCGTCGCAATACTCCCTCAGCTGCAAAGTCAAAGTTGCTTGCACTGGGACTTTCTGAATCTCAGTTGAAGAAATCTAAGGCAGCGAAATTGCCTCCGCTTTCTCCGCTTCGCGTGACAGGCGGTGGGAATGGAGATACTTTTGCTTATGGATTGCCTGAAAGCCATTCAATAGAAGAGTTAACGAATCAAGAGAAGATTCGTTCAACTCAACTTGCAGCATCTAAGTTTTCGAAAGAAAACAGTACATTTATTAAAGATCAAATTGGTTTAAATGAATATTTTAAAGCACAAGACAAAATCAAAGATTCAAGTCCAACTTTTTATGAAGTATTACATGGATATAAAATAGATCAAGATTTATTAAAGCGGCTTCCGCAATGGAATGTGTGTTATGCATCTCGTTGGTTTCTATTTCGTATTTGGCTCAAATCTTTGCGCAGCCGGTTCATTAATAGGGTTTTGTATGGGGAAATGAAGGATAAATAAGGAGAATAACAATGAAACACCCACATCA
>Ga0209332_1000229_pt1 | contig 14555 bp, 13 predicted proteins | sample BlaSpr_A8_OM3_M1_FD_187974 | JGI IMG/M metagenome (GOLD analysis project Ga0209332, IMG submission 187974) | Forest soil microbial communities from Thunder Bay, Ontario, Canada - Black Spruce, Ontario site 2_A8_OM3_M1 (SPAdes) (version 2) | ecosystem: Environmental > Terrestrial > Soil > Boreal...
CGTAATACGACGTACGTCCCGATCGTGGAGCACAACGTCCCGACGACCAGCGCTGCGACGAACGCGCGCTGCATGAACTCGTACTGAAAGGGCGCGAGCAGCGCGTCAATCATGCTCGGCGTGCTCTTGGGTCACGTCGGTTCGCAGGTGACCGTGCGTGTGCACGTGTTCGCGAATCCCCGCGTACGCGCCGGACTCGAGAACCGTCGCGGGATCCCCTTCGGCGAGCACGCGTCGGTCGACGACCATGAGGCGGTCGAACCACTCCGCCGCGCGCTCGAGATCGTGCGTCGTCATCAGCACCGGCATCCCGCGCGCGACGAGTTCGCGCACGAACTCGCGCAGTGCCTCTTCCGTCGCGGCGTCGACGCCCGTCGTCGGCTCGTCGAGCAGCAGCAGCCGCGGCTCCTGCGCGATCGCGCGCGCGATGAACGCGCGCTGTTGCTGGCCTCCGGAAAGCTGCGAGATGTGCCGCTTGCGCAGATCGCCGATGTGCAATGCATCGAGCGCCGCGTCGACGACCTCGCGATCGTGTTTCGAAAACGGTGCGAGCGCGCGCATGCGGGGGAAGCGCCCCATTGCGATCACATCGTAGACGTCCGCCGGAAACGACCAGTCGACGGCTTCGACCTGCGGAACGTACGCGATCGTCCCCGGCGGCTGCGAGCGCGGCGCGCCGCCAAAGACTTGGATGCTTCCGCCGACCGGTGCGATCAAGCCGGCGACGGCTTTGAGCAACGTCGACTTCCCCGAACCGTTCGGGCCGACGATGCCGAGGGCCTGACCTTCGGCAAGCGTCAGGTTCACGCGATCGAGCGCGAGGACGCGGTCGTAGCGCACGGTCAGCTCGTGTGCGCGAACGGCGATGGCCATCAACGGCCGCCGAGTGCTTTGACGATCACGCCCGTGTCGTAGCGCAACATCGAAGGATAATCGTGGACGCGCGGATCGGTTCCGATCGAATCATCGTAGAGATTTTCGATGGTCTTAATCCCGGCGCTCTCGGCCAGCGTTTGAATCAGTTTCGGGCTGTACTCGGGCTCGGCAAAAACGGCTCGAACGTGGTTCGCGCGCGCGAGACGAACGAGACCGGCGACGTACGACGGATTCGGCTCTTGGCCGGGCGCGAGTTCGATGACGCCGAGCGTGCGCAATCCGAAGCGATCGTCGTAGTACTGCCAGGCGTTGTGGAAGACGATCATCGTTCGTGACGCCGGCGGAATCGTCGCGATCCGCTTCGCGATCTCGCGTTCGAGGGCGAGCAATTGCCGGTCGTATGCCTGCGCGTTTTTCGCGAAGAGGTCACGATCGGCGGGATCGATCTTGGCGAGCGCGTCGCGAATTGCGCGCACATAGCCACGTGCGAGTTCGGGGTCCATCCAGAGATGCGGGTTGCCGCCCTTCGCGGGCAACCCATCGCTTGCGACCAGCACGCGCAGATTCGGATTGCCGGCGTTCTCGATCGTGCGCGCAAGCCAGGCTTCCAATCCAAGCCCGTTCTCGACGAGAAGTTGCGCGCCGTGCAAACGCGCGATGTCGGCCGGCGTCGGCTGGTAATCTTCAGGCGAGACGCCGACCGGCACCAGGCTCTCGACGCGCACGCGCGTCCCGCCGACCGCGCTCACGAACGAGTTGAACGTCGAGATCGACGTGAGTACGGCGACCGGCGCGCCAGCCGAGCCGCGCGACACGTCGCTGGACGAAGCATGGCCGCTCGCGCAACTTATGACCCCAAGCCCCGCGCACGCCGAGGCCGCCGCCATTCGCACGAATTTGCAAATCATTCCGAATTCACGTGCGGCCTCTCATGCGCGACGGCCGCCGCGCATCCCTTGCTCTGGCCGAGGCTTTGGGCCGCAGTCGGGCGTACAAGAGGGGGCTTATGAAACTCGTTCGCACGTTCGGCGGAATCCTCGCACTCAGCGCGCTCATCGCGATCGCCGTCCTGTACGGCCGCCCCGTTGCGGGCTTCGACATTCAAGATTCCCCGACGCTGGTCAGCCGGCCAGGCGCCGACATCTCCGACGTCTACCTCTTCCCGAGCCCGACCAACTCGAACGACGTCGTCGCCGTCATGAACGTTCATCCCGGCTTGCCGGCCGGCACCGCCGCCACCGCTTTCTTCGACTCGCAAGTGCTTTACACGATGAAGTTCGACACGCGCTACTCGGCCGAAGCGATCGGCAGCCGGCCGAGCGAGAATCTCGTCATCCAGTTTTCGATGGGCGTGGTGAGCGGCGGAACGCAGCAGATCTTCGTCTACGGCCCGACGGCGCCGAACCAAACCGGAACGACGACGACCCTGGTCAGCGGCGGTTTGACCACCGGAACCGGCCTCATCAACCAAACCTTCCCGGCCGGGAACCTCACGGTGTTTGCCGGCGTGCGCGAGGATCCGTTCTTCTTCGACCTCACGCAGTTCTACAACATCATCCCCGACCGGAATAAAGGAAGCACAACGGCAAGCTGCTTACCCGGCGTCGGAAGCGGCTCGTGCCCGACCGGTTTCAACGCCACGGGGACGGACTTCTTCGCCAACTCGAACGTCCTCTCGATCATCGTCGAGATGCCGAAGACGGTGCTTACGCAAGCTGTAGGCGCGACCGGTTCGGTGATCGGCTATTGGGCCACGACGTCCACGCAGAGCGGGACGTAGGTGACGGCGATGATGATGCGCATTTTGACGCTCGGCCTCGCTACGGCGCTTTCGCTCGCGGCGTTCGCGAGTTGCAGCAACGATCCGACCTTGACCGGCAGTACGCAAACGGGGTCGACCCTGGTCTTCCATCAAGTCGATCGAGTCGGCGAGGCCGGACTGATCGAACTGTTCAGCGCCTACGCGCGTCACGATGCGAGCAACAGGGCCGACGTGCTTCCCGATGCGACGGCGATGGCGACCGACATCAACGGGTTCGCGACGGGAAGTTTCGGCGGCCGCAGCGCGCAAATCTCGGCGTTCTTGCAGAACCTGTTGACCCCGGACGTGCTCTTGATCGACACCTCGCAGTCCGGTGACGCGAGTTATCTCGGCGTCGAGACCAACGGGCTGATCGTCGATTCGTGCAACGGTCCACGTAACGGCACCGGCAAGTTCGGCGGTCGCGGGTTGAACGAGGACGTCGTCGACTCGTCGCTGGGCCTCGTGTTCGGCAGCACGGTTCCGACGATCGCCGCCGGATCCAACGTCCCGAATTCGTCGGGCGCGATCGCCGACGACGGCGCCGAGAAAGACGGCCGCGCGGGCCGTCCGAACCTGACCACCGACAACGTCGGCTGCGGCGGAAAGCACTTCAACTTCGCGCAGTTTCCGTACGTGGGGAATCCGCTCTAGCACTAGCGCCGACGCTTCGAATCGAGTATCCTATTCGACGGCCCGTGGGGATGTAGCTCAGCTGGTAGAGCACTTGCTTCGCATGTAAGGGGTCGGGGGTTCGAGTCCCCCCATCTCCACCAGTAAAAACGCTGATTTCGCAAGGTTTTTCGGGATCGGCGTTTTGTTTTGTGGTGGCGCAGGGGGAGTTTTGACGACCATTTGACGACCAATCTCGACGCCGGCGAAGACGCGATCCATCGTCAGCGCCGCCGGCCGGCGGGCGCCCTCGAAGAGGTGGCCGTAGCGATCGAGCACCATGCGCGTGCTCGCGTGGCCGTTACGTCGCGCGACCAAAATCGGGTCAGCGCCTTCTTCGATCAGGAATGAGTTCGATGAGTGCTGCGATCTGACTAGGCACGCGTCGTCATCCTTCGCCGGCCATCGCAGCGCAACGTGAAGTTCTCTACGCAAGCCGGAGGGTTGTGCGTACAAACGCCTGCGGCGTTGTCCGCCCAACCAAGGGAAGTGGGGTCGCTTCGCTCAGCCAGCGGTCTACGTGCTGACTCTCAACAAGACCCAAGCGCCTAGGGCAGCGACCGCTTCTTTAAGCCGTTAGAAGCTTCACTTGTCGACGAAAAAGGTTGACTATATACCCGGAAACCGCTATACCCTAAATAAGCGGAGCGCGAGTTCTCCGCGCCTTGGGGGCACGTGAACGGACAACAACGGGTCACTCTCGGTCGAAAGATCGCCGAACGTCGCAGGGCCCAGCATCTGAGCCAGAGACAGCTCTCTGAGCGAATTCTGCGCGAGGACGGAACGCCGATATCACCGCAATACCTCAACGACATCGAGCGCGATAGGCGCGTTCCTCCCAACTACCTGCTCCGACGCTTCGCCGAGCAACTGGGAATGGATATTGAATACCTCGTGTTTCTCGCGGGACGGGTGCCAGCTTCGTTGTCGTATCTCACCGACGAACGCGAGTTTGTCGCATTCCGGAAAGAGAGAACAGGCAGAATCGTTTCGGGCCAGGAGCAAGATTAGCGCTCGTGCGTTGGATCGCGGACAACACCGGGCGCTTTGGACGACGGCCTTTTTATTCGAACGAGGACATGGAATCCGAATGCGAAGGCGTCGTGTCGGACTTTCTCATCGAGGCGCGGGGCCGAGTCGTCTATCCTCTTACGACGGATGACCTGACGCTGATCGTGGAGCGATACGCCGACCTCAACCTCTACGCGGACTTGCGCGTCGAGGGCGAGGACGTGCAAGGCCTCACCTCCTTTGCGTCCGGCAGACGGCCAGCGGTCCGGATCGACGAGCGCCTCTCGACCGACGAGCGGCGCGGCAACCGGCTGCGGACCACCCTCGCGCACGAGTTCGGCCATGTGCGCTTGCACAACGTCCTCTTTCAAGAGGAGGTGCGAGGGGTACCGCTGTTCGGAGACGTGCGCGTCGGCGAGCAGAAGTGCCGACGCGAGGGGATAGCAAACCCATCCCTGGCCGACTGGCTCGAGTTCCAGGCTGGCTACGTCTGCACGGCGCTGCTCGCGCCGAAGCGTTGGGTGCTGGATGTTCTCGCACGATCCAACCCGTCGCGTGTTCCCCTAGTCGAGGGGCGGCCCGCTGCGGAGGCGGCAGCCCGCGCGGTCGCGGACGCGTTTGAGATCTCGTTAGAGGCCGCACGGGTGCGCCTCCGGACGGTCGGTGCGGCGGAACCACCGAGGCAGGAACGAGTGTTCTGAGGAGTTGACGGGGGAAGGCCGAGGTAGTACGCTAAATCTGCGTATTATGAGTATCACCCCGACGCTCCTCGACGACCTTCCACTGTTCGAAGGCGTGGCCCGCGACGACGTGGCTGTCGCGGGCGAGATGTCCGTGCGCTACTTCGTCGACCGTGAGAAGCTGCTGGAGCGCGACGGCAAGCGCCGCGTCTCGTTCGTAATCCTCGATGGCGAGGTCCGCATCGAAGTCAATGGCGTGCGGGTCGCCGAGCGTCGGCGCCCGGAGGTCGTCGGGGAGCAGGCGTTCATCGACGGCATCTTGCACAGCGCCGACATCGTCGCCGACGGTAATGTCCGCGCGCTCGAGATCCCGGCAGCGACGATGGACGGGCTCCTGCGCAACCACGTCTTCGCGCGAAATCTTCTATCAGTTTTAAGCGGCAAATTGCGCGAGGCGACAAACGATCGCTACGTACGGTACGCGCAGCGGGACCGGCTCTTCGCGACCTTCGGGCAGTACGTCGGACGCCGGCACCGCGACAGGCTACTGGAAGACGCGACCGACTTCGGCAAGCCCATTTTCTGTCAGGACGCGGTCGTGATGTTCACCGACGTGCGAGGTTTCACCGCGACGTCGAGCAGGATGGATCCCATGAAGCTCGCTGAGGAGCTCAGCGTGTATACGTCGGCCATCGTAGACTTAGTGCACGAGGCCGACGGGTTCGTCGACGCGTTCATCGGCGATGGCACGATGTCGTTCTGGGGATATCCCGGAATCGGTCCGGTCGCCCCCGAGCGCATCTTGGAAGCGGGGAAACACATCGTCGTCGCGTCGCGCTCGCTCAAGCTCGGTGGTACTCCGATCCGCACCGGCGTCGGAATCAACGTAGGCGAGCTGTTCATGGGCAACGTCGGCTCCGACGAGCGCCGCCAGTACACCGTGCTTGGCGATACGGTCAACCTCGCCGCGCGCTTCGAAGGCCTCACAAAGGACTTCGAAGCCGACATCGTGTGCAGCGCGGCGTTCCACGAGAAGCTACCACTGAAACACCGCGAGGGATTCGTCGAGCATGCGGACTTCGTGGTCCGCGGCGCAGCGGGAGCGATGACCCTGTATGCCCTCGCAGTCGAAGACGGAAAGGAACACTAACGTGTCCTGGGATGAAAAGCGCAGCCGGGAGCGGATCGCCGCGCACCTGGAATCGATGGGAGAGATCGAGATTGAGGATCTCGCGCGCGAGGCGGACCTCGAAGCCCTCCTGACGGAGACCCGGTGCCGAAGGATAGCCGGTGCACACACCTACGCCGAGATTTCGAACTTTCCATCGATCGTTTCGACCACGTCCGGCGACACGCTGATCGAAGCAGTCCGGGCGTTGAACATCTGGCAGCGCCGCGCGATCGCGATCGCTGAGGATGTCTTCGGCGGCGTCTTTGTCCACTTCCAGGGGCCGCGCATGCACGTGCTCTTCTACCGTCCGTACGACAGCGAAGAGCAAGCAACGCGCGCGGTTCTCCTGCTGCTCGTGCTCGACGATCTCGCCGACACGCAGTTTAATACGCGCTTCTCGACGCTCGCCGACTTCCGCGTACGCGGCGGCTGCGACATCGGGACGGTCGTCGGCACGCGCAATGGCGTCAATGGCGACCGGGAGCTCCTGTTTGTCGGTGACCCGGCGAACTGGGCGGCGAAGATAATCGACGGGCGGCGTCGCGCCACCGTCACGCAGCGTATCGTCGATGCGCTTCCTGCGGACATCGCACAATATGTAGCAGACGCCGAGAACGAGGGCGATCCGCGCGTCGTGTCGTGCGGTCCTTCGGAGCTTGCCGCGCTTCTGGAGACGTACGGGTTTGACTATGACGCAACGACCCACGGGGACGCGATGGACGAGGAACTCGAAGCTCTCGACCTCGAGGATGTCTCCATATCGGGCGCGCGCACGCTCATCGACCTGGACTCGCTCAGCGTCCGCAACAACAAGCTCATTACGGCTGCATCGGTCTTCGGGGACATCGACGGTTTCACAGCTTATGTCGCGGAGGCTGACGCGGAGAGCGACGCGGAAGTTGTCGAGGCGCTCCGCGTGTTCGCAGCGATTCGAAAGGAGCTAGCCTTCGTGGTCAAGCGCGACCACAATGGTATCCGCGTTCAATACCAGGGCGACAGAACTCAGGCGCTCGTGCATCTTCCGGACGGTGATGAGGAGGGTATCGCTGAGGAGGCAGTCCGCATCGCGGCGGCGATGCAGTCATCGTTCGAGATTACGCTCAAGGAAGCTCTGCCAGCTGCGAAGCCGCTCAAGCTCGCCGTTGGCGTCGACATCGGTACAACGCTCGCGTCGAAGCTCGGCGCGCACGGGCAGCGCGATCGAATCTGCATCGGTGATCCAGTCGATAGCGGTGCGGCGATCCAGCAGGCGTGCGACGGTGACGAGGTCGGCGTCTCGTCGGCCGTGTATAAAGCGATCCGCAAGGGCTGGCAGAAGCTGTTCGACTACGACGCCGACCGGCGCTTCTACGTGGCAAAGAGCCTGCGCGCCGAATCGCTAGACCTCGCAGACCTCGCCGAAGCGTTCGACGCAAAAAGTGTACACATTGGGAAGGCAGCCGCGGCCGCTACGGTCGCGTCGACCGCATTTCTCGGATCCACTTCCGTCACGCCGGCAAGGTCGTGGTCGGACCGGTAAAGCCGTGGTTCCAGACGCCGACAGGGCTCGTCGTCATACAAAGAGACCGCTCGATCCTGACCGCGCGCCTCGCGTCAGTGTCGAGAGCGCGTCCACAGCGCGGACGGCTAACACTGGAGGCGCGCCTCGTCGTCGAGTTGCCTGCAAACATACGACAGGATGTCCGCTTGCGGATAGTGTTTCCGCACGGCTATCCTTCCCGGCCACCGTCGGCATTCATACTCGGTGGCGTCTTCGCCCCGCACGACCGCACCCGCCACTTCATGGACGATGGCAGCTGCTGCCTGTTCCTGCCGGGAGTCGACGAGCCGTGGGATCCCGCCGATGCGGACGCGCTCGACCGCTGGCTCGACCAGGTCGTGCTCTTCGTCGCCCGCCAGATTATACTCGATCGGCTCGGGCGCTGGCCCGGCGACGCTTGGGAGCATGGCTTCGCGGCCTACGACCAGCACGTGCGCGAAACAGTGGGTGACGATTTGGCCGGCCATTTCTACCAGCACCGCAGGCTCGCGTTGTCAACGAGGGAGCAGTGCCCGTGCGGCTCGACCCAGCCTTTCGGCGACTGCCACCGCGCCGTTTTCGAACAGCTCAAGACGGCGTTGTCGGGTCGCCGCGACCGACGCGTTCGGTCTCGCGACGCGGCGAAGCTCGCAGACTGACCGGCATCCAAACAATCGGCGGAAGGAACAACATGAAGCCCCACAATGCCATCGTTAAGTCGGCGCAGCAAATGCGCCGCACATGCCCCCCGGCTCGCGCCCCGTTCGGGCGAGGCCCCGCGTCATGCCCCTAAAGGCCGACCTCGAAACAAGCGTCGATCAGATCATCAGTACCAGATGGGCCCAGCGCGATGGCCGCGTCGTCCCGGAATCGGACGACAGTGTCAAGTTCATCCATGACGCCGTCACGTTGGACGCGACATTCGTCTACGCGGATCTTGCTGATTCCACCGCGCTTGCACAGCGGGACAAATACCTCGCGGCCGAGGTTTTCCAGGCTTTCCTGAACTCAACTTCGCGAGTCATGCTCTCCGAAAACGGGGAGATCCGCAGCTTTGACGGCGACCGGGTCATGGCGGTGTTCATCGGTGACGACAAGAACTCGCGCGCCAGCCGTTGCGCGCTAAAGATAAACTGGGTGTTCTCGAAAATCGTCAAGCCGAAACTCGAAGCCGCGTACTCGGGTAAGCTGGCCGGCTTCGCGCTCAACTACGCCGCTGGCGTAGACACGGGCGAGGTCTGGGCCGTGCGCGGTGGCGTGCGCAACAACAGCGACCTGGTGTGGGTCGGCCGCGCGCCGAATCTCTCCGCGAAGTTGAGTGCCATGCGCGACGGCTTGAACCGAACGTGGATCACCGGCGCCGTTTACGATCGGCTCGAACGCGCGAGCAAGTTCGCCAACGGCCTGGACATGTGGACGCAACGACGCTGGACGCAGCAAGGCGATATGCGCGTTTTCTGCTCAAACTACTCCTGGCAGGTATCCTAATCCCGAAACGCGTGCCACGGTGTATTCACGTCACGCTGGCGCGCGCCGCGAACCAGCAGAAGGCGCCCCCCGCCGGATCTTATCGGACTCGGGTCACCTTACTTCACGGGATTCAGTTCTGGCGGTTACATCTTCGCGTCGTCGGCTTTTTCCTCGAACAGCACAGGCGCGAGCACCGTGTCTTCCCAACCCGATACGCGCTGCATCGCTTTTCTCACCCTTGTCTGAATCTGCGAGGGCGCATTCTTCACGTACTCGCGCGCGTGATCAAGAATAACGGCTGACGAGTTCTTGGCATCCTCCAGTTCTTGGAGATATCGAACCGCGTCCTCAGTCGTGAACGATCGATCTCGCTTATCTTTCCAATTGCACGTAAGACCAGTCCAGATTGCAGCTTCAACCCCGTCGCGAGTTAGCAGCCACTTGTTGACTCTCGCTTCGATTTCGGACAGGGCATTGTCGGCTTGAGGCTGGACGGCGACCGAATGGATGTCCTGTAGGCTGCACGCCTCTCGCACGCGGAGGTTCTTGCGAGCTTCTGGCAACGTTTCAGCAGCGCTAAGGGCCCAATAAGTGCACGCATCCAGCGAGCCCGGATGTATCACGAGGGTCAAGCGTCCGTCGCGGGAAATCCGTGCAAATTCAAGGGGCAAGAGGGGACCATCCGGCCGCCACTTAGTTCTAATGAGTAGCAAACCTGGGCACCAGATCAGCGAACCCCAGCCGATGACGGCAATCTGCATCTCTTACTGCGACCTTAAGGACGTTGTTCGTGCTTGCGTAAAATTGACCCACCACGTCCATCTTTCGATTTCGCGGAAGGGTCCAAACCGACATCACAACCCGAAACGGGATCGATACCCCTTGGGTCCACCGCTAGAATCCTTTTTGGCGTAAGAGTTTTCGGCGCGTGATCGTGGAAATGCCGTATCTTTGTCACGTCGGCTACGACGCGCGATTCATCCGCGCTGGCAACGGCGCGCCGCTTCGCATCGGACACGCTCTACAACCTCGTACCATGAGATCGTCGGCCCTAGACGGATCTGTACGCCGATCCGTCGCGGAACCCCCATCAAGCCACTCTTTCTGCAGCCGAGCAATTGCGGTCGGCTGGAGCAGAATTTGCGGAATCCATCGCGCGTCAATGCGGGTTCAAGGCGTATCTTGCGCTTGGTCGTACGTCGTCAAGAATGACGTATCGGCTAGCCAGCGTTTGAAATCGGGATTGTCACTGAATTGTTTGAAGAGCTCCGTGTCGTCTTTCATCAGGCCAACGATGACACGTTCGAGTGCCTTATCGTGCTCAATTCGCGCGTTTTGCTTATCCGAGTTACTTCGCGCATTCTGATAAGCACGATCCTCCGCGACCTTTCTAGGAATCTCCTGCGAGACGAGTTCGCGAACGCGGTCGCTGTCTTGCCAAGCTACATTGCCAAAAAGCTCGTTAAAAGTGTTTAGGATATTTGAGAGCCGGTCGTACTCAGGTTCGGCTTTGCTCGCTCTCGCGTCAAGAGAGAATGGTTTGATGGCGCCATCTTTGTCATCTAGGTGAAGAACCTGCACGGCCTGCTTTTCGACGCGATAACTATCCATGTCAATCGCCTCGAGGATCCCTTTTGAGGCATCCTCCTCCATCGGTGCAGGCAGTTTCGGTATGAGGAATTCCAGGAATATCGAAAGCTTCTCCCACGCGGAGTTCGTATAAGGCAGGATCGCCGAGAGATACGCATAGGTTCGGACGAACGCTTTGGCTTTGCTCTTAAAGTCGACTTGCCCGTCCTCGTCCAATTCGTTCCTGAAAATCGCGACGCACGCATCGAGAATCGGATCGAGCCTGTCACGATCCGCGCCACTAAGATACAACCTAACGAGTTCTTCAACCTGAGACTCACCGTAAACCTGATATCCATCGAGCGCCGCTTTCAGATCGTGAAGTTTATTCGGGTCAGTTTCCTCGCTGAGAATCGTTGTCCGGTAGTAGGGCTCGAAGGAAGCGCGGATCGTCTCCACATCGTTTTGGAAATCGAGCACAAAGACGTCATGCTTCTGCGGATGGGCCCGGTTCAGTCGTGAGAGCGTTTGAACCGCCCTGATTCCGGAGAGTGCTTTATCTACATACATCGTGTGGAGGAGCGGCTCATCATAACCGGTTTGGAACTTATCGGCGCATATGAGAAACCGGTAGGGGTTCTCAATGATCTTCTCCGCGATTAAGTTTGACGGGAAGTCATTCAACCTTGCTTCGGTAACCATTGCACCGCCATACTCATGCTCGCCCGAGAAGGCGACGATCGGCTGATATGGACTTTTGCGCTCCTTCAGGTAGTCGCGGATTGCGTGGAAGTACTGGATCGCTCGCTCGATACCGCTGGTCACGACCATCGCGCGCGCCTCGCCGCCAATCTTCCGCAACGCTATTACCTGCTCGTGGAAGTGGTCGACCATGATCTCGGCCTTGAGTTGGATCGCGTGATCGTGGCCTTCGACGAATCGGCGAAGTTTTTTCTTGGCCCTCTTCGTATCAAACTCAGGATCGCCCTCGATCGTCTTGACAAGCCGATAGTAGCTATCGACAGGTGTATAGCTCGCAAGCACGTCAAGAATGAAACCTTCCTGAATCGCTTGCTTCATCGTGTAGCTGTGAAATGGTAGGTGCTTGACCTGACCGCCCTCTGGGATTGCGTGACCAAAGATCTCAAGTGTCTTGTGCTTCGGCGTGGCGGTGAACGCAAAGTAACTCGCGTTCGGCAACACCTTCCGCGACTCCAAGACGCGGTTGATCGTGTCCTCGATCGACTCGTCGTCCTCGACCTCGCCGGACTCACCGAGCGCGATATTAACCGCTGCGCTGCTCTTGCCGCCTTGACTAGAGTGCGCCTCGTCGATGATGATCGCGAAGGCCCGCCCGCGGTGCTCTCCACCGATATCGTCTACGATCACAGGAAATTTCTGGACAGTTGTAATGATGATCTTCTTGCCGCCCTCAAGGAATCGTCGCAAGTCGCCTGAGTGCTCGGCATGACCGACTGTGGCCCTGACCTGCGCAAACTGCTTTATCGTATCCCGGATCTGACGGTCGAGGATGATTCGGTCGGTGACGACGATGATCGAATCGAAGATGGGGCCGTCGCTTTTCTCGGCACCGATAAGCTGGTGCGCCAGCCATGCGATCGAATTCGACTTCCCGCTGCCCGCCGAGTGCTGGATGAGGTAACGGCAGCCAACGCCTTGCTTGGTGACGTCCGCGAGAAGCTTACGTGTCACATCGAGCTGGTGGTAACGCGGAAAAATGAGTTTGCGTTCCTTGCGACCAGTTCTTGAGTTGGTCTCTTCGACGAGCTGCGTGTAATGCTCGATGATATCTGTGAACCCGACCGGCGTGAGCATCTCTCGCCACAAGTAATCCGTCTTAAGTCCGATAGGGTTCGGTGGGTTGCCAGCACCGTCGTTCCAACCGATGTTGAACGGCAGGAACCATGACGCTTTGCCCTTGAGATGAGTGCAGTATCGCACCTCAGCGTCGTCGACGGCGAAATGCGCGATACAGCGACCGAGTTCGAAGAGTTTTTCTCTAGGATCTCGATCACGCTTGTATTGGTCAACCGCATCATCGACGGTCTGTTTCGTGAGACTATTTTTTAGCTCGAAAGTCGCAATTGGCAGGCCATTCAAAAACAGGCCAAGATCCAGCGCCAGCGCGGCTTCATCTTGGCTGTAACGAAGTTGGCGAGTGACCGAGAACCGGTTTAAGGCAAAGTGCTCAGCCGCTTTTGCATTCTCAGGGGAAGGTGTTCCATAAAACAGCGTTACGTCGAGCGCACCGTGTTTTACGCCGTTGCGAAGCACGTCGACCACCCCACGTTTGCTGATTTCTCCTTGAAGACGCGCCAGGAACTTCTGCCTGGTCGGAGAGTCGTGGTCAATATCCAGCGCTTCAAGCACTGGGGCCTGAGTCTCGGTGATGAACGCGCGCAGTTGGGAGAGATCTACCGTCCAGGCCCGATCATAGTCCTGCGGTGACCCAATGACCCAACCTTTATCGAGGAGTCCAGCGGTTATCAGACTCTCGAGACCTTTCTCACTGATATCGGTCGTCATGTAAGGGCCATGGCTACTCCATTCTCTTCTTCTCCGTCATCAATCGTCTCGGTATCTTCCGCATCCGCGAAGCCGCACTCTGACGTGTCATGCACAGACTCCTCGGGAACGGTCTGCGCGATCTTTCGTACGTCAAACTTGCCGGTAACGGTTTCTGCGATGAGGGTCAGTCTTAGCTCTTGCAACAAATCAATTTCGCGGCGCACGCGGCTAATTGCCCGCTCGAGGGGCCCCGTAATGCGCCCGATCTCTCTAACAATGACATCTTGCTCAGCCCGTTCGGGAATCGCGATCTTGATCGCCAAGAGGCGGTCTTTCGTTAGTTTCGGCTGGGCAGCACCCGATATCCATGGCCGATAGCTTATGCTCTCCATTACGGCCGCCAGGTATTCAAGATTTCCGCGCTTAGGCTTCAGAATATGGGCGTGATTGTTTACCCAGAACTTTCCCCGTGCGATAATCGCCAATGGCAAGTTCCTTAGAACTAAATTCGCCCCGTCCTCTGCGATAAGCAAGAGGTCATCATCGAACAGGAAACTATCAACTTTATCGATTGCTCCTGACGCGCCATAGTATTCGAATTGGCGAACTGTCATGGTGCCGCGTTGCGTGGCGCTAAGCGGGACGCGGGCATTATTTAGACATTTAAACTCGTTTTTGACGCGAGTAACATGCCAATGTTCGGGTACGTCGCCGAGCCATTCGATGCCAGATGGTTTGAGTTGCACGTTCGGGTCGAGGCCGCGCGTTACGGCGCAGCGGGTGGTGGCTTGCTTCTGCTCGTTCAAGAGCGCGATGAGCTTACGCTTTCCCTTAACATATCGTTGAATCTGATGATCCGCGAAATCGAGATAATGAACGATAGCGTCTTGCTGAGGAACAGGTGGGAATGGCACCTGGAGTCGCAAGAGCATGTCTGGATAGAGCCGCAGCCTACTATCAACGACGCCCGTGGAAACCATTTTGAAGAGGTCTTTATAAAGCGACGTTCGGAAAAGGTAGTGCAGAAAGCGAGGGTTGTCTCCGGAGGTAGTACGATACACGCAATACGCTGGGCTTGTGATTCCGGCCACCGGAGAGGCCCCCAGACTGCCGTTCCACGCAAGCATGATGTTTACAACGATATCTCCTGGAGACACGAGCTTGTAACCAATGAGGCTCGAGGCTCGGGAAAGCATATTATCGCCGTCCGGAACGCTTTCGCGGCGTCGCGTCACGCCCGTGTATTGCGAGACCGTT
>Ga0209332_1000230_pt1 | contig 14538 bp, 9 predicted proteins | sample BlaSpr_A8_OM3_M1_FD_187974 | JGI IMG/M metagenome (GOLD analysis project Ga0209332, IMG submission 187974) | Forest soil microbial communities from Thunder Bay, Ontario, Canada - Black Spruce, Ontario site 2_A8_OM3_M1 (SPAdes) (version 2) | ecosystem: Environmental > Terrestrial > Soil > Boreal...
CAGCATCTTCACCCGCGACAAGCCGGGAACTTCCGACCCCGCCGTAGCTGAAGCCATGGCCGATGCCGAATTGAAGTTCGGAGACAGCGCCCCTACCGGAACGTATCTCGACATGACGACGCGCCTGCCGATCGTCGATCCGACAAAAGTGCTCGCGCCGGTGCTAATCGCGCGCGGTGAATTCGACGGCATCGCGACCGAAGACGATCTCCTGAACTTCTATCGCAAGCTTCCCGTGCCCGACCGTGAATTTGTGATTCTTCCCGGAGCATCGCATTCCATCGCCCTCGGACTGAATCGGCATCAGTTCTGGCATGTGGTGCGCTGCTTTCTACAGATGCCAAAACGCATGGACGATCAAAGCCAGAAATAACTGCGCCAGAGCTCTACTGCCGCAGCACGGTGAAGCGGCTGATGGAGTATCCGAGCGCAGCGCCAAAAAATACATCCGAGGTAAAGTGGGCGGACAAAGAAAGTCTGGAGAATCCTACGAGCGCGGCCGCGCCATAGGCTGCATAAGGCACCCAGTGATGATTTCCGTAGCGCCGGGCTACAACTGTCGCAATCGAGAACGCAGCAATGGAGTGCCCCGAGGGGAACCCTCCGTTTGATTTTAAAGCCGAGCCTTTGCTGTCAAACCAGGAGTCGTAAAGGTTTCCTTTTGGCGGGAAAGCAGACGGCCGAACCCGCTTGGTGACATCCTTCAAGACCGTTGTAAGAATCTCGGCATCAGCAACCGCCTCGCCCGCCAGGAGCGCGGTGTGTTGCGCCTTTTCATCTTTCCGGACGAGCCCCACCAAATAAAACGACGCGGGAGCAACAATCATTCCAATGCTAGTGTAGTTGCTGCTGAAGACCTTGTTGAACTCGTGATAGGACGTGGAACGGCGAAAGTAATTGCCCTCAGTGGGATCGAGCGCGAGCAACCCTCCAGTGGTGCCCAGAACCGCGACGGTTGGAAGCCAGTCATGTCCACGAGCCAGTCGCGCTGGAAACGTCCAGATATGTTTTTGGTCACTCAGAATATTAGGCAACATCAATTTCCAGGAAACCGGCCGGTCGAAGGCTGGAACCGAAGTTGAAGATCGTGACGCTGACGTTTGATCCGATCCGGATGTCTGGGCCATCACCTGTAATGGGACAGCTAAGGTACAGAACAGAATTAACTCAACCGTCAGCCTCACCGGCAACTCCTTCAGTTCTTGATATCGAATTCAATAAGACGCAGGAAGCGCAGAGGCAGTTGCTCCGAGTCTAGGCCGGGGGCCTAAGAAGGGCATCATCAGATCAACTTTGCCGTTCCGAGAAAAGGCCGGAAAGTAAGGCCGAAAATAAGAAAAAGCACGCCCGGCGGCGTGCTTTTTAGTTCAAGAATCCTTTTCGTACTAATTCACGGTCAGGTTGAAAGTTGTCGTGTGTACGGCCGAAGAGTCAATTACGGTGACGGTGACCGGATAAGTGCCGCTTTGCGTGGGTGTCAAGAGGTTGACCGTTGCCGAGCCGGGGGTACCGGGGTTCGCCGACGTTGCGGTAATGGTTACGGCAGCCGGACTCGGCAGGGAAGCCGGAGCCGTGTATAGCCCGCTCGAAGTGATGGTGCCATTGGCGCTCCCGCCTGAAACCGCCCAAGTCACACTCTGGGAGACCGTCTGAACGCCTGTGGTTGGGGTGACAACAGCAGTGAATTGCTGCGTTTGGGCTGGCGCTCCAGGCAGGCTGGGATACAGAGTGTTTACGTTGCCCGGGGTTACGCTTACCGTGACGACGGGCGGCGGGGGTGAACTGCTTCCGCCGCCGCAAGCGACCAGAAATACGGTCAGTGCCAGGGCGCCGCAAGCGCCCGCGATCTTATAACGGCGCGACAAGCCACGTCCAGCCAAGCCCACGAGCACCATACCGGCCAGCGGCAAGCTGAATGGCAGCCATAGCGGCCGTTTATCGCTCCTCAACTTGGGCCGAGCGATGCTCGCCGCGCCTATGAAGGGACCAGATGTTTGAATGGTGACCGTCACGGGAGTGGCCGGGCTACCCGCGTTCACCATGGGCGGATTGAAGGAGCAAGTAGCATCGGCGGGCAGGCCAGAACACGTATACGTAACGAGAGCAGTGAAGGCGCTGGCGCCGACCGGCGTGAGTTGCATGGAGGTTGATGTAGACTGGCCGGCGTGCGCTGCGGGGGGAGCCGAAAGGGTCGTCGGCACACTGACATCGGTGTTCACAGTCAGACTGACAGCATGCGTGTGTGTGAGTGTTCCGTCACTGGCTGTAACGTCGAAATTGTAAGTCACGGGAGCGCTGAAGCCGGTTGCGCTGCTGCCGACGGTTAGCCCGAATGCGGCTCCGGTAGTAGTCGGGGTTTGCGTGGAAGGAGTGAAGCTGACAGTGCCGCATGGTGAGCCGGTGCAGGTAAGGCTGACGCTGCTGTTGTAACCGTTGAAGGCAGTCAGTGTCCCATTCCAAGATATCGGCTGGTTCACAACCGTCAAAATTGCCGGCAGCGCGAGGGTGAAGGCTTTAGCGGTCGAGGCAGACCACGCCGTGGCGAGGTTATAAGCGTCCACTGAACCGAGGCCAGTGACGAGGTTATAACCGGTATCAGCCGCAGAGTCGAAATTGGAAGCCTGGTAGCCGATAACTCCCGCGTCAGGACAAATCAGTGCAGCTGGTTGCCCCGCCGGTGTGCCCGGATGGCAGTAGACATTGCTGTCGCCTGTGGTGATTTGGTGAAACGCGTTGTGATTGTAAGCCGCGAGGTAATAGAGGTTCGGATTGATATTGCCTAAACCCGCCGTTCCTCCGCTTGCCACTACGTACTGGTTCAACAGCGTTACGATGCCGGCAAAGACCGGCGCCGACGCCGATGTGCCGCCAACTATCGACGGAAAGACAACGAAATTATTGCTGCTGTTCACAATGCCATTCACCGAGTCTGTGATCGAGGTAGCACAACTGCTGGTCGTCTCCGTGTCGTAAGGGCTAGTCGCAGAGAGGTATTCAACCGGCGTACACCAGACATAGCCAGGAAAGTTCGGGGTGGCCAGCAACGAAACATCGGGTACGAAGCGGGCGCTTGGTTGTCCGGGGATACTCACCGTCTGCCATGCGGGCTGGGCGAAGCCGCCAGTGCAAATGAATTGGGCAGTTTCCGTAACGCAGTTGCTGGCTCCTCCTCCGCCCCCGCCGATGCCAAGCACCTCTTGCGCGGCCAGCGGCGAGGTAATTCCGTTTGAACTGCAGAAGGGGTCTCCCGGATTCGACGCGCAGTACGCGGCGAATTCATCGACGTCATTCCACGCTTGCTCGGGAACATATTCCAGCGCCGAGCCGCCATCACTGGCGTTGTTTGTCGTCCAGAATGGGCTAGTGAAATCGTTGAAGGGGACCGCCGTTCCACCTACTCCAGTTACATACTGACTGCTTGCTGGGTAGCCGACCGCCAGCCCGCCTTGCGCCAGATTGTTGTCGGAATTTGTGAAGCCGTCGCATCCTGCAGCGCCCGTATCCCCCGAAGAGTTGAGGATGGTAATGCCTTCGGCGTTGGCCTGCTGAAGTTCCTTTTCATCGTCTTGCGCCTGCAACTCGCAACTGCCATAGCTGATGCTGATAACGTGAGCGACGTTGGAGTTGATGGCGGCGGTCAAAGCATTTTCGACCGATAGAGTGTTGGTGGTGTAATTGCAATTGGAGTCAAAAGTCGCGGGCGCGTTGACGTAAACGATTTGCGCATTCCGTGCGACCGCTCCGGACCATTCCAGATCAAGGTCCGCCTCTGGGAGATCGCCGCATACGTTGGGCGTTCCTGGATCTGATCCCCCCACCACCACGTAACCAAGATTTGTCGCATTGCTGCAGGAGACCAGGGTTCCGCTTCCATTGATGCTGCAGGAATTGTTGCCGGTAGTAGGGATGGCTGGAAGTCCGAAGCCGGACCGAAAAGCGTTTATGTCGGCGAGATATACATCGGTTTGGCCGATTATAGCCAGCTTTTGGCCCGTTCCATCGATGTGGGTCGGGGAATTGTTGTACAGCGCGTTGATATCGTAGATGGTCGCAATGTCGCCGGGCGCCAGAAACTGAGATTGAAGGAAACTGCTGTAATACTGGCTATGCAACTGTTTCTTCATGCTAGCCGGCTTCATGTGGAAGCTATTTAAGCCTCGAATGCTGGTCACAACTCCCGACCACGCCGCCGGAATTTTTGCGGGCGATGAGTTGGCGAAATGCTCTTCTTTGCCAATTTTGTAATGGTGAATCTGAGTTTGGAATGCGGCCTCGATCTGAGTTGCCGTGCCGCTGAATACGATTGAGTTGCGACCTGCCGCGACACTCACCACGGTGAACCCTTGTGCCTTCAGCCATGAAGTAATTTTGTTGAGATCGTTTTGGCTGAGTCCAAACTGGGCGCCATACTCCTCGGGCGTGAGCCACTTATGAAAGTTAGCCGAAGAGGGATCCTGCTGCTCTGCCATCAACTGGTCGAGAGTCCGCTGTTGGCTGGGCGATGGCGAAGTCATTAAAGTTACATAGCCAAAGTTGGTTTCCGGTTCCACCGCGCCCTGATCGTACTCAGGCTTCGCCTTGGGATGGAGACTCCTGGGAAGAACTCTGGCGTGGCTGGAATCCACGGGGCCGAGAATGCGATCTTGTGCAGCGGCGAAATTGAGGGTGGTCAATAAAAGTACAGCAGTGGTTATCCGCAAAAACTTAGGCGCAAAAAGTGTAGAGAAGGACTGCAGGGCCGCTCGCGAACATCGCATGGTAACTCCTGGGAGCTAGGTTGTGGGCAACGTCGGGCTATTATTATTCGTTCCTCTAGTCTGATCAAGTTATTAGTTCGCTGGGTTGTATGGTTTCACAATTAGTTAGATTTCGTTGCCAACGTTACCCTGTGCTCCGGCGCTTTATTAGCCCCTTAAACGAGATGGAAGGCCGATCGTAACGGGGAAGGTTCACGTTTACGTTCTTGCCCTCGCTGTGCCGCGTGCTCAAACTTCGGGATCAGGGAGAGTTTAAAAAGCGAACCACCAAGGCCACGAAGGCACACAAAGGAACCGCTCGGAAGCTAAATCCTTCGTGATACTTTGTGCCCTTAGTGGTCGGGGGTTACGCAGACACCGTCTCCGCCCCACGCGAGCACTAGACCTCGGCCAGCTCCTCTTCCAGCAACTGCTTGTTATAAAGCTCGGTGTAATAGCCGTTACGGGAGATGAGTTCGTCGTGGGTGCCGAGTTCAACAATGCGTCCCTGGTAGAGAACGGCGATGCGGTCCGCATTGCGGACGGTGGAGACGCGGTGGGAGATGAAGATAGTGGTGCGTCCGCGCATGATTTCGCGGAGGTGGTTGAGGATTTTGTCTTCGGTGTGAGTATCGACGCTGGAGAGGGCATCATCGAGAATTAGGATACGCGGGCTGCGGAGTACGGCACGGGCAATGGCGGTGCGCTGCTTTTGGCCTCCGGAGAGCGTGATACCCCGCTCTCCAACCATGGTGTTGTAGCCTTCGGGGAAGCTTTCAATGTCCTGAGCGATGTTGGCGGCTTCCGCGGCGGCTTTGATGTCTTCGAGCCTAGCCTCTTCGTTTTCGTTTTTGATGCCATACGCGATATTTTCGCGGATGGTGGCGCTGAAGAGGAACGTCTCCTGCGGAACGAAGCCAATTTGGCGGCGCAGGGAATCGATAGGGAACTCGCGTATAGGGCGGCCGTCGATGAGAACGGCGCCGGGCGCGGCGTCGTAGATGCGCGGGATCAGGTTCACTAAAGTTGTCTTGCCGGAGCCGGTGGGGCCGACGATGGCGAGGCTGGATCCGGCCGGGATGCGCAGATTGACGTCTTTGAGGATAGAAACGCCGTTGTAGGCGAAGTTCAAATTGCAGAATTCGATTTCGCCAGAAAGATCGGGCGATCGGGTGATCGGGTCATCGGGTGATTGAAGGTCTAAACCTGACCCGGGAGAGGTTGGGACTTTCAATGACCCGATGACCCGATGATCCGATGATCCGATGTCGTCGCCGTCAGCAATTTCCGGCCTCTGCGTCAGAATCTCGTTGATTCGCACCATCGACGCGGTGCCGCGCTGGAAGATATTGATGACCCATCCCAGAGCAATCACCGGCCATGTTAACTGCACCATATAAGTGTTGAAGGCTACAAAATCGCCGACGTTCATCTTTCCCATCAGAACTTCGCGCCCGCCAAGCCACAGCACGATGACGACCGCTCCACCGAGCATAAGCTCCAGCGTGGGCCACAGCATTCCCATTAAACGCACGAGGCCAAGACTGCGGCGAATATATTCCTGATTCGCGTCTTCGAACGCTGCGATCTCCGACTGCTCCTGGATATATGCGCGAATGACTCGTGCGCCGGAAAAATTTTCCTGTGCGCGGGCAGAGATGTCGGAGAACATTGCCTGAATGCGTTCGAAGCGCTCATGAATGCGGCGTCCGAAATACTGGATAACAACACTGGCAATGGGCAGCGGAAGAAAGGCATACATCGTCAGCTTGGGGCTGATCGCCAGCATGAAGCCGAGAGCTCCGGCAGTGAAGACGAAAGTGTTCGCCGAGTACATGATGGCCGGGCCAAGCAACATGCGCACCGCATTCAGATCATTCGTGGCGCGCGCCATAATGTCGCCAGTGCGATTGCGCTGATAGTACGAATAAGAAAGGCGCTCGAGATGCGCGAACAAGTCATTTCGCAAATCAAATTCGATGTCGCGGGAAATCCCAATGACCACCCAGCGGGTTAGGAATTGAAATATACCTTTGATAATTGCAATGCCGAGGATGGCTGCGGAATAAGTAAGAAGTTTCTCGCGTGTAACTCCCGCGTGAAGATCGTTGATGGCGCGGCGCAGAACCTGGGGGAAAAGAACCCAGATTCCATTATTGAATAAAACGCATAACCCGCCCCAATACAGGCCACTTTTGCGGCGCTTCAGATAAGGAATGAGAGGGCGTAGGTTCTTCGGCACCATGGGCGATCAGACGACGTCTTGTAGATAAGATTGTAGCAGCGGTAGGAGTCGATTTTCGCAGCGACGGCGATAGCGCGACGAAGGTTGCGGTGATCAAGAGCGCGGTCCAGAGTGATAACATGCCAGCGGCGAACATCAATCCGGAATAGAGGAAATCGGCACGTTCCATTTATTTCTCCACTATTTCTTCACGCTGAAAGCGATTAAAAAACCGGGCGAGAATGGAGGTTGGAGTTTTCCATCCCCACCCGGGAAGGAGAGAGACTTTATTTCCGTGTAGAGACGCGACTTGCCGCGTCTCGTGTCGCGTTAGAACTAGACGGGGCAAGCCCCGTCTCTACAAAAATTTAGTCCTACAAAAATTAATTGGCGGAAGGAGGCGCCATGTGCTTTTGCATGCGCGACTCGTGCTTGGCCTCAAATTCTGCGAGCTTTGTCTTCTGGTCCGGAGTGAGAATCTGAATCATTTCCGACTTGATGCGCGCATGCTGCACTTGCATTTCGATCATGGTCTGCGCATTTTGCGTGGCTAACGCTCGAGTCTTGTTTTCGTCAAATGGACCTGCATTCTCAAGAGCACGCATCGCGGCATGGTTTTGGTGCATCTGCTGCATCAGCGGCTCCATCGTGGGTTTTTCTTTCGCCCAGATGGCTTTGACTTGAGCTTGCTGGTCGCTGGTCAAATCCAGATATTTGGTGAAGAACGCCATCATGTGGCGAAAGTCACCGTCTGGCCCACCATGGCCGTGCATACCTTGCGCGAGGGCGGCAGCAACTGCCAGTACAACAGCAGCGCCGATGATTAGAATTCGGACACGAGTTGATTTCATTGGAACTCCTTGGGAAGCTCTACGATCTCGTAAACTTCGGAGCCAGCCGAACATCTATGCAGATAAGAACACTATTTGCGAAAAGAGTAGGTAAAGAGTCGGTCAAACGGGGTAAAGTTTTGTAAAGAAACAAAGTGATCGGGCCATCGGGTGATCGCGGACCACTGAGGCGCAGGTGTTAGGCAGGCAATTGTTACGATCGGGAACTTCTATTGGAGCAAACTACCGCGCAGCCGGGCGAGCTCGATCCAAGGCTGAGTTCATCTCGAAGATGGGTATTGTCGTCGAAGAGGCGGACGAAACCATTTTCTGGGTTGAATGCCTCATCGAATCTAAGATTGTTAAGCCGGAACTGCTTACCGATATCCTCACCGAGGCGAACGAATTGGTGGCAATCTTTGCAGCTTCCCGAAGGACAGCAAAGGACAATCGGGCCATTGGGTGATATGGGCCTTTGACTTTAAATGACCCGATTACCAGATCACCCGATCACCCGATCTTCACAAATCACAAATCTTTACCGCGATATCGCCAACGAGGGTGTTAGATGATTAAGAGAATGGATCACGTACTGGTAATCGATGACGACGTCGAACTCTGCGCTTTGGTGCAGGAGTACTTGACTGCGGAGGGCTTCAGCCTGAAGGCTGTTCACGACGGGGAGCAAGGTTTGCAACAGGCAATGACCGGCGAATATACGCTGGTCGTGCTCGACGTCATGCTGCCGGGGATTAATGGCTTCGAAGTGCTGCGCCGGATTCGCAGCGTCTCGAAGATTCCGGTGCTGCTACTGACCGCGCGTGGCGAAGATGTCGATCGCATCGTGGGATTAGAAATCGGCGCGGATGATTATCTTCCGAAGCCGTTCAACCCTCGGGAACTGGTTGCGAGGATCCGCGCCATTTTACGTCGGACCAAACCAGTCAGCGCCGCCGACGGAGTACCGGAGGTGTTGAGCGTAGGCGATGTGGAACTGGATCCGGCGACGCGCAGTGTGCAGCGGGCTGGGCAGCCGGTGGATCTCACGTCGGTGGAATTCAATCTATTGGAAGTGTTGCTTCGCGAAGCGGGACGGGTGGTAACCCGGGAGCGGCTGGTGAACGCTGTGCTTAGCCGCAAGTTCATGCCATTTGATCGCAGCATTGATATGCATGTCAGCAAGGTGCGGCGAAAGTTAGGCGACTCAGAAGAAGATGGCGATCATATTAAAACCATTCGTGGAGTGGGATATATGTTTGCGCGGCCGGCGAAGGCGAAGAAGTAGGAGTGCGCTACGAGCTGCGAGCTTGGAGCTACGAGGTTCGAACAACCGGTGCCTCGCAGCGCGTAGCTCGAAGCTCGAAGCGTATTTAAAATGAAAAGCCTTTTCCTCAAAATCTTTCTGTCGTTCTGGGCGGCGCAGGCGCTGTTCCTGGTACTCGCGATCTTAGTCACGATCGCTCTCCGTCCGGCGCGGCACGGGATGGAGAGTGAAGGGCCGCAGATTTTGGCGGAAGTCGTCAACGCATACCAAACCGGCGGCGAGCGCGCAGCTCGTGATTACCTCGAAGAAGTCTGGCACACGCAGCATGTGCGGGCATTTATTTTTGATCCATTAGGGCGCGAGCTTTCTGGACGGCGAGTGCCGCCATGGATCGAGGATTCGCGTCAGGGCAGACCCGCTCAGGCGGGATCATCGCGGGGAGCGTCGCCGGGGAGTTCAACGCGAGGCGATGAAATGCGCGAGGGGGCTGGCCGGCACACCGGATGGATGGACAGCTTAATGCCTGACCGCATTGTGCGGACGGCGATGACGCTGGATGGAAAACGATACACGTTGATATTGGAGTTGCCGCCCGGGCCCCGAGTATTTTTCGGGCCTCACGACATACCTGGACTGGGGATTGCAATTGCGGTCATTACTTCGGGATTGATGTGCTACCTCCTCGCTTGGTCGATGACAACTCCGGTCACGCGATTGCGGATCGCGGCCCAGAGCCTGGCCGCTGGCGATTTAAGCGCGCGTACTGGCGCTCCAGCCACGGGGCGCCGCGATGAACTCACGGAATTGATGCGAGATTTCGATCGCATGGCGGAGCGGATAGAAGGCTTGGTGGAATCGCAATCCAGGCTGTTGAAAGACGTGTCGCACGAATTACGATCTCCGCTGGCACGGTTGAGTGTAGCGTTGGGCCTGGCGCGCCAACGGGCGAAGCCAGAGGTTGCACCTGAACTCGAGAGCTCGCTGAACCGCATTGAACTTGAGGCCGACCGGTTGAATCAACTGATCCAGCGGCTGCTGACAATTTCACGGTTGGAAACAGGAACGGACGGCTTGCGAAAAACCGCATTCTCACTTCGGGATATGGTGGAGCAGGTAGCTCGAGATGCCAATTATGAAACTCCGGGACGGGGCTGCCAGGTTATCGCCGATCCTGCGGACGAATTTTTGGTGGAGGCTGATCCCGATCTGCTGCGCAGCGCGGTGGAGAATGTAGTGAGGAACGCCACGCGTTATACTGCTGAAGGCACGAAAGTGGATGTGCGGCTGGATCGTCAGCAGAGTGCGGGCGGCGGCGAAATTATTATTCGCGTGCTCGATTCTGGGCCGGGAGTTCCAGGCGAGGCTCTGCAAAAAATATTTGAGCCCTTCTATCGACTGGACGATGCTCGTAATCGGCAAACGGGCGGAGCAGGTTTGGGGCTCTCGATCGCGGAACGGGCGATCAAATTGCATGGCGGCGAACTTCGCGCATCCAACCGTAAAGAGGGTGGGTTAGAGGTTGAAATCCGGATTCCAGCTGCGACCGGGTTTGCTCTTCCCGCTTATTCCTAATACAAATATATTTCGGCTATAAATGTCAGACTCCGTGACGGCTGGCGGAAGATCGCCTGCGGACGGTAAGCGGCTAACTGACCCAATCCGCCACTAGCGCGCCGGTTGGGTCTCCCTTGGAGAATAGATGTCGAAGAAATTAGGCGTAGTCGTCGCGCTCATGGCCGTGTGCGCCTTGAGTTTGTTTTTGCTTAACTGTGGAAGTTCGTCCTCCCGTCCTTCCGGACTCTTATACGTCTTGACGCAGGGAATCAATGGATCCGGCGACAACATCAGTTCGTTCGCTGTTAATTTTGGCAGCGGAAATCTTTCCCTCATTAATTCAAATGCGCAAACCTGCGCCACCGCAAATGCATGCGGGCTTCCACTGGACATCTTGCTTGACCCGACCGCATCGGTGGCCTTCGTTCTGAACCAGGGGAGCCCCTGCATTCCTACTCCGCCGACCTGCACGCCATCGGGAGCTATCGCGCCTACGATCAACGCGTACAAGGTAGGCAGTGATGGGAGCCTCTCTGGGCTTTCAACCGCAGCGACTCTGACGACGGGCGATACTGCAGTCGCCATGACTCGCGATCTAGCCGGCAATTTTTTATTCGTTATTACGGCGTCTCCGCAACTGCTTGTGTACAGCATGAAGCCCGGGTCAACCAGTCTTACTCTGGCCACGACGCTGACGTTGACCAAAGCTCCGACTGCCCTTTCGGTTATCACGTTCACGCCGACCGGAACCACGACGGCGCAGGAATTTCTCTACGTAACCAACAATTACGACTACTGCACGGGCAGCACCTGCAATCCGCCGCATAATGACAATACAGTCAGTGCCTACACGGTTGGTTCGTCTGGATCGCTCACCGAGCAACCGAATTCGCCATACGCCATCACCGCAACCGACCCAATTTCCGTGATTGCGGTCAACACCAATCCCCCGAGCCAGAATACCGGCGGCGTATTTGTGTATGTGGGAAATCAAGACCCGAATGGTGGCCATGTTTACCCATTCCAAGTGTGCACGGTAGTCGGGAACAATGGCTGCACACAAACGGATGTACAGAACAGCCTGATGACACCTCTTGCCACGTGTCCTCAAATCTCTTGTGACGTGCCGCCGACTAGCGTGGGACAACAGCCAGTCGCAATGCTCGTGGATCCTACGAACAATTTTCTTTATGCGTTGAGTGAAGGCTCGAACACAGTGTACGGATTTCGCATCAACACGACGGCGGGTACGCTAACGGCGTTGAGTCCGGCGTCGGAACCCACAGGCTCGCAACCGGTCGCGCTGGCGTTGCAGACGCCTGTAGGATCGAGCGCCCAGTTTCTCTATGTATCGAATAGCACATCGAGCAACATCTCCGGTTTCAACGTGAGCACAACTACCGGATCCATGAGCAATCCGATTACGGTGATCAGCCCGTCAAACCCCAGTGGCATGGTTGCGCGGTAACGAGAAGTAGTGGAGCGGCGGGCGTCCTCGCCCGTCCGTCCCCGGGGCATACGTGGAAGCCGGGCGGGGACGCCCGGCGCTCCATGAGACTACGTGGGCATCCTCAAGATTAAATAGCCTCCGATGAAGCCGAAGACGAGGTCAGGAGACCAGGCTGCAACGGCGGGCGGCAACTGGCTCAAATTTCCCATCGCTTCGAACAGACCTGAGATCGTCCAATAGACAACGCCAATTCCGATTGCGGTAGCCACGCCTGCCAGGGTCGATCGCTTGCCCGCGGAAAGGGCAAAGGGAACCGCGAGGATCGCCATCACCAGGGTGATCATCGGGTACGCAATTTTCTTCTGCAGTTGCACGCGCAAGCGCACCACGTCGAAGCCGCTTTGCTCAAGATCGTGAATGTAGCGGCGCAATTCTTCGTAACTCATCTCCGACGACTGCTTTACTTCCTTCTTGAAATAGGACGGAGGCTCGGTCAGCTCCGGATAAGTGGCTGCGTCGAATTTGTGGTAATTCTCGATAGCAGAACCGCTAAGATTTCGTTCCCATCCCTGTTCATAAACCCAGCGGCTCATGGCGTTCGACCAATGAGCTCGATCGGCCTGCACCCGCTTCGTTATCTGGAAGGTGTGCGGATTAAACTGAAAAATTGAAATGCCGCCAAAGACATCGCGATCCGCGTCGAAGAATTGGTAGTAGTAGATGTCATTGTGCTGGCCAAAAATCCATTTTCGTTCGGGACGAAGAAAGGTTTGTGCAGGCTTACCCTTGATGCGATTGCGAAGCGCGTCCTGGCGTTTATTGGTATAGGGGAGATAGAGCTGATCGGAAAGAAACAGGCCGCCCGCCACAAAAATGGATGTGATCAGGACCGGAATGACAATTCGATACAGGCTTATGCCGGTGGCCTTGATCGCGGTAATTTCATTGGATCGCTGCAGGAGTCCGAAGGTGACCAACACCGCCAGCAATATGCTGAGAGGCGCAATGGGATAATACAAAAAATATGGCGTCACGTTGAGCAGATATTCTCCGACTGTCACTAGCGGCACGTCATTGCGCAAGATATCGCCGAAGAGCTCGAACAGTGTGAAGACGAGCAGAAGCATGACAAATGATCCGGCGATCATAGCCAGGTAGAGCGCGAAGTCACGCAGGACATAATCGTCGAGAATGGTGGGGAAACGCAGATTAAATAATCGGCGGCGTTCGTGCAGGCCCGGTGACTTGGCGGCGGGAGATGTGAATAACGCCGTAAGCCAGGAAATTCGAAACCACGAGCGAAGCGCGGTGAGTTGGATCGGCCTGCGTTCCGATTGCCACAGCAGAAAACTGCCGCCCGCAAAAAACATGATGTCGGCGAGCCAAACCCCCATGTAAGGAGGGACGCTGCCTTGGCGCGCGAAAGAAACTCCAATTAAAGAAATCGAATAGTAGAGAAAGACCAGCAAGATCGTTAGGACGAAACCACTCGATTTCCCGCCCTTTTTTGACGATAACCCGAGCGGTATACCAACCAGCGCGAAAACGATGCAGGCGGAGGGCAAAGCCAAGCGGCGATGAAATTCGATGAGGCGCCAGCGGCGAGTGAGGGGATCGCTGGCCGCCGCAGTGTGAAGAAGTTCGCCAAGGCTGAGTTCACCGAGGGTTGCGGGTTCGTGTTCCGAACCATTTTGTCCGTTGGGAACCTGAATGGGAATGTCATTGGTCTGGAAGGTTGAGATTTGATACTGATCCGGATTTTTAGGATCTGCTTCGTGAGTGGAACCGTCGATGAGATGCAGGTCCAGAGTTTCCTGACCTTGACTCACCAACATGCCTTCATGGGCCAGACTGACGCGCGGCGCGTTCGGGTCAGTCAAATCGGCGAGGAAAACGCCTTTCCATAATGCACCACCAGAGATCGACTTCACATCTTGCACGTAGAGAACGGTTTTCGGAAATCCTTCATAAAACACTCGCGGCTGCACTTCAAACGACGCCTGCGAGGCTTTTAACTTGTCCTGAAGTTGATCGAGAGCGGCGAGGGAATGTGGCGCGAGATACAAGCTGTTACCAAGTGCGAGTATCCAGGCTATAACCACGAAGATGGAGATGACGCGCAGGAAAGTCCATACCCCCAAGCCGCTCGCATGCATAGCGGTGACTTCGCTATCGGCGGCAAGGCGGCTGAGTCCGATGAGGATGCCGACCAGCACGCCCATCGGAACGGTGTAGGTCAGCGCTACTGGAATGGTAAAGAAAAAGATCTGAGCGACGCTCGGCAGTGGAGCGCTGTTGCGCACCACAAGTTCGAGAATGCGGCCAAGGTCGCGGGTGAAAAGAATAAAGGTGAAGACCCCCGCTCCGACCAGGGCGTGGGAGACAACTTCTCCCAAAATGTAGCGCGTGAGGATGCGCATCCGCAAAGTAGTGACTCTTTTGCGAGTCTAGCATGAGGAAACATTTGATGGAGAGGCGGG
>Ga0209332_1000232_pt1 | contig 14466 bp, 17 predicted proteins | sample BlaSpr_A8_OM3_M1_FD_187974 | JGI IMG/M metagenome (GOLD analysis project Ga0209332, IMG submission 187974) | Forest soil microbial communities from Thunder Bay, Ontario, Canada - Black Spruce, Ontario site 2_A8_OM3_M1 (SPAdes) (version 2) | ecosystem: Environmental > Terrestrial > Soil > Boreal...
CAGGCCAGCCACGTCTGACATTTGCGAATCAGCGTCCACCTTGACCCCTCCCATCATGTAGTGGGTTGTAGGACCCACTTCCATCGGCTCCTGGGTAATGTCAATGTCGGCAAGCTGTTTGAACTGGTGATACATGCTGGGTAACTTCTTCTTTATGTGCTCCGCGGCGTTCGGAACTCTCTCCTTGATCCATGCAATGTCCAGGAAGACGCCGCCGTGGGGACTGCCCCGCCCTTCTCGCACCTCTCGCCGGATGCAACGGGCCACGTGGTCGCGGGTCAGCAACTCGGGCGGACGCCTTGCGTTCTTATCTCCCTGCGTGTAGCGCCAGCCTTCTTCTTCCGTATCGGCGGTCTGGTTAGCGTACAGCGGCGGAATATCTTTGAACATGAATCTCTCGCCATTCCGGTTACGCAGCACCCCTCCCTCACCGCGCACTCCTTCCGTGACCAAAATGCCGCGCACGCTGGGAGGCCAAATCATTCCCGTAGGATGGAACTGCACAAATTCCATGTCCATGAGCGCCGCACCTGCATCGTATGCGAGCGAATGGCCATCGCCGGTGTATTCCCAACTGTTGCTCGTAATTTTGTAAGCCCTGCCAATTCCTCCCGTCGCCAGCACAACAGCTTTGGCACGGAACAGGTGGAACCGGCCGCGCTCACGATCGTATCCAAACGCGCCCGCGATGCGACCGCCGTCCTTCAGCAGCGTGACTACCGTGTGTTCCATGAAAACGTCGAGACCGAGATGAATTCCATGGTCTTGCAGAGTGCGGATCATCTCCAGGCCGGTGCGGTCACCGACATGCGCGAGCCGAGGATACCTATGGCCGCCGAAATTCCGCTGCAGAATTCGGCCATCGCTGGTGCGATCAAAAAGGGCGCCCCACGCTTCCAGTTCATGCACTCGCGCGGGAGCTTCCATGGCATGCAGTTCCGCCATCCGCCAGTTATTCAGGTATTGACCGCCGCGCATGGTGTCGGCAAAGTGGACGCGCCAGCTGTCGCGGTCGTCCACATTTCCCATCGCCGCGGCTACGCCGCCCTCGGCCATGACGGTGTGTGCTTTGCCGAGAAGAGATTTCGAAATGACCGCGACCTTTACACCAGCGGCCGAGGCCTCGATGGCAGCCCGCAGACCGGCGCCCCCGGCTCCAATGATCAGAACGTCGTGCTCATGCGTGATGTAATCGCTCACTAGACGATTCTCCAATCCGTCCAGATACCCATCGAGCACATCCGCACATACAAATCGGAAAACGCCACCGAGATGAGGCTGCACCAGGCAAACAGCATGTGGCGCCGGTTCAGGCAACTCACACAATCGTAAACTCGCTTGCGAGCCGGCGCTCCTGCCAAGCGATTGCGAAAACCGCCGACTAGATGACGAAAGGAATGGCATCCGAAGGTGTAGGAGCTCAGCAGCACGAGGTTTGTCAACAACACGAGAGTGCCGACGCCGATGCCAAAGCGGCCGTCGAACCAGAACGCATCCCACACGTCCCGCGCCAGAATTACGAGAAACACCAGGGCCAGATAAAGAAAATACCGATGAACGTTTTGCAGGATCAAAGGAAACGATCGTTCACCGAGATATGTCTTGCGCGGCTCGCCCACGGTGCAGGAAGGTGGATCCGCCCAGAAAGCCTTGTAGTACGCCCCGCGATAGTAGTAGCACGTCACTCGGAAGCCGCCCGGCGCCCAGAGTATGAGCATCGCCCCCGTAACCCAAACCGGCATCCAGCTTGGGTTTGAACCAAACCAACTTTCATGGGCGGGGCCGAACAATTCGGGCGAATAAAACGGCGAGAGATAGGGTCCGAATCTGAAATGCTGCCCCTGCAGCGCAGCCCATGTGGAGTAAACAATGAATGCCGACAAACCAAGAAACACAATCAGCGGCTGTACCCACCATTTGTCGTCTCGCTGCGTCTGTCCGAAACCCACGCGCGACAATGGGACGTCAATTTGAGACATCGAGCCTCCTCACGCGCTCGTGCTGATCTTGCATCCGTTATCAAGCGCTAGCCTGATTGCGATTTAATACGGGCGATAGCCATGATACAGGGAAATTGAATGTCGTTGTTCTCGGAAACATGACCTTTGCGCATCCACTGGCAAGAAAAGAAATCAACGCTTAATATGTCCTGTCCCTCTTTCCAGCCGCAAAACTTGCACGGGATCCATAGGATAGGAGGTTCACGATGATGACGAACGCAAGCCCAACGCAAAATGTGGCCAACCAACTGCCCGCGGCAAATGGGCTGGCAATTGTTCGTCTCACGATTGGCGCAATGTTTGTGTGGGTTTTCTTCGAAAATCTGGGAAAGGGTCTCTACACCCCAGCGGGCTACGCAGGCCTGATCAACTACTACATAAAAGCGAGTCACTCGCCGGCCGCGTGGAAGGCGGTTATGGGTTTGGCGGCGAGTCACGCCGCGATGGCGGCTCCGATGCAGGCGGTGACCGAGATCTCTCTAGGGATACTTCTCGTCATCGGTCTGCTGACGCGTCCGGCCGCCTTTGTCGCGTTTCTGTACCTAGGCAGCCTTTGGATATCGGAGTGGGGCACTGCATGGATCTGGGAGCTGCTGGTTCCGGTGCTCGCATCGCTTGCGCTTTCGGTGGGCCGAGCCGGTCGAGCGTGGGGAGTCGATGCCTTGTTGGCGCGGCGATGGCCGTCCTCCCCATGGTGGTGATTTCAGTGTTGGTGATACGACCATGGTGAGCTGAGCAAAGACAAAGACCAAGTGCGAGTGTCCGTCGTCATTCCTACCTGCAACGAAGCGCAGTCCATCGGCCGCGTCTTAGCCGATCTGCCGTCCGATATTGTCACTGAGGTTTTGGTTGTCGATAGCAATTCCACCGACGGTACTCCCGCGATCGCCTCAAAGATGGGAGCCCGCGTCCTCCACGAACCTCGTCGCGGTTACGGTCGCGCCTGTTTGACCGGACTGGCTGCCGCAAATAATCCGGACGTAGTCGTCTTCCTCGACGGCGATTACAGTGATCGACCAGATGAACTGCCGCTTCTTTTGACTCCAATTATCGACGGCCGCGCAGATATTACCCTGGGTTCGCGCCTGGGGAAGCAGAGTATTCGTGGGGCGTTGCCCTGGCACGCCGCGTTTGGTAATCGCCTGGCCGCTGTCCTGATCAGCCTTTTGTACGGCCTCAAGATAAGCGACCTTGGACCGTTCCGCGCCGGGCGAGCAGATGTCCTTCGCCGGCTTGAGCTCCAGGAGAACACGTACGGCTGGGCGGTTGAAATAATTCTAAAAGGTACGCTCGCGGGATTCCGCATCGTTGAAGTGCCGGTGAGCTATTATCCGCGCATTGGAAAATCGAAAATCAGCGGCACGCTGCGGGGGACAGTCGGAGCAGCGTGGTTCATTCTCTCGCTGATAGTGCGTTATTATTTTCGGAGTCGAAGGGCCGGAATACCACGGTCGGCATAGGTCTTGGCATAGCAATCGAAGGTCAGAGGTCACAGGTCAGATTTCAAAGGTAAAACCGATCGCGCTGGGTTAACTTCTGCAATCTGACCTCTGAACTCTGACCTTCGATTCTGCAATCAGAGCAATCTACTATGAAATCCTCCAGCGAAAATACTGCGCCTTCGCTTAACGAGCCCCGCACGCTGGTAATCATGGCGAAAGCACCGAGGCCAGGTGCGGTCAAGACTCGCCTGACTACCAGCCTCTCTACTGAAGCTGTCACGGCTTTCTATTGCTGTCTTCTGGAAGACACGCTGGCGTTGGCGCGGTCGTTGAAATTGAGCGATGTGGAAGTCGCCATCATGTGCCCGGAGTCGGACGTAAACGAGCTGGCGCAGTTGGCAGGCAATGGAGCGAGCGTAGTTGCGCAAAAAGGAGAGGGCCTCGCCGCAGGTCTGACTTCGGTGTTTGCACACTTCGCAAAGAGTGGACGCAAACGGGTCGTTGCCTTCAACAGCGACAGCCCGCATCTGCCGGCTTCGGTTCTTGAGAGCGCGTTCGAGGCGCTCACCGGGCACGACGTGGTTGTTGGACCAACACACGACGGCGGCTATTACCTGGTAGGGGCCAAGGCCGCCCATCCAACGCTCTTCGATGGCGACGGCATGGGCACAAAGAGCGCGCTTGAGATCCTATTGGCGCAGGCTCGCGCACTGCAGCTTTCGGTTGGCTTCACCGATCCCTTTTACGACGTCGACGTGGACGACGACCTATCTCGCCTTGCCGCAGAACTTCGCCTCGCTCCGGATAGGGCGCCACGAACGGCGGCTTGGCTGAAAAAGTGGGAAGAGACAGCGGCAAAATTGCGAATGAGCGCGGGAGACTCGTGACCCTCACGCCATCCCGCAGACTATACGGGCTCGGCGTCATTATGCTTGTGGCGCTGACGATCTGTTCGCGCAAACTTGGCAGCGTGGGTGAACCGGCTTTCATTGTTCCTCTGGTCGTTGCCGGCATCGCGTACCTCTTCGCCATTCGTGAGTTGTCCTCCACTCCGAAATTCCCGAATCGTGTCATCGTGATCGCACTCGTGCTAGCTGCGCTGTGGCATATTCCATTTCTAATGATGCAGCCGGGTTCAGATGATGACATTCATCGCTATCTTTGGGATGGCCGCGTGCAGCGGCTCGGCTATAACCCTTATATCGTGATTCCTAGCGACCCTGCCTTCGCAGGGTTGCACACTCCCGAGACCCGCACGCTCAACAATCCTAGTGTGCCGAGCCCGTATCCAGCAGGCGCCGAGCTTTTCTTCCGCGCCGTCACGGCGATTCACGAGTCCATCTTCATGCTGAAAGCAGCATTTGTAGTTTGCGAATTGGCGATCGTTTTCATTTTGCTCGACATCTTGCGACGGAGTGGGCAAGCAGCGCACTGGGTTTTGGCTTACGCCTGGAACCCTCTGCTGGCGACGGCGGTGGCGGGCAGCGGTCACATCGATATTGTCGGAGTGCTTCTGCTGTTGTTGTCTTTCGCCGCGCTTAAACGGCGCTTGCGTACACTCGCTGCGCTGGCATTTGGCCTGGCTGTGGCTGTGAAATTTCTCCCGATTGTCCTGCTGCCACTCTACTGGCGGCGAGTTCGTATGCGCGACGCCGCGCTGGCGGCGGTCGTGGTCGGACTCCTATACGTACCATTTTTCAACCACGGAAAGATTCCAATCGGCTCGCTCGGCACTTACGTAAAGACTTTCCGCTTCAACGATCCGATATTTGCAACGTTCGAGCGTGTCGCGGCTCCGCCGCTTTTAGTTGCGCTGGCAGTGCTCGTCGGCTTTCTCACCGCACTCTGGCTGAGAAGTAGAGACCAAGAATTGTCTTCGGAATCGTTTGCCTGGCCGATGGCAGCATCGCTTTTATGCGCACCGGTCGTTTATCCGTGGTACCTGCTCTGGCTGCTGCCGTTCGTGCGGTCGGCCTCGACGGTGCCGATCATCATCTGGACGGTGAGCATCATTCCAACTTACTACGTTTGGCATTTGCGCACGCTCGGTCGTCCGTGGATAGTTCCTGGCTGGATTATGCTGCTGGAATATGGAGCCGTCGCAGCAGCCGCTGCAATTATCCTGTTAGGCCGCTTCACTCGACCGGCCGCGCCGCCGCGCTCAACCGACTAGCTGCGTTGGGTCTGGATACGCAACCAAAATTTTGCTAACATTCCTCTCTTCTTTTGGGCCCTGCTCGTCCTCACAACATCCTTTGTTGAATTCACCAGGGAGGATAAGAAAATGCTCAAGTACGCGGTTCCATTCGTTGTGGCAAGCATGCTCGCAATGGGCGCCCCAAGCAAGTCCGCTTTTACCGGCGGGTCCTATCAGGTGGACGCTCACCATTCCGATATCCAACTTGTGACCGACGCGACCACGGATTACGGGAAAAGAAAAATAGATATAACCCTTGGCTTCGCGCGTGTAAATGGCCGAGTCGAACTGAACAACGACGACCTTGCCAAGTCCTCCTTCGACATCCGGATCTATCCGGCTGACTCTATGCTGCCCGCTATAAATGAGGAAGGAAAATTTCTCAGTATGTGGCTGGCCGACCTATCCAATCACACGTTGATATGTTTCCACTCCAAGGGAGCGGTTCGGATGGCCGAGGGCCGGCTACAAACCACCGGCAATCTAATCATCACCCGCGTGGATCGCAACGTCGACGCAACCGTCCCGAGTGAAGCCTACGCGGGACCCGTCTATGGACCACCGGTGGTTCATCGCGTTTCGCACGAAGCCACTTTTGTTTTCGATGCTCCGTCAGCCGATGGCAAGGGGCAGAAAGACGGCGGAGTCGTGGCCTCAGGATCGACGCGTATGTTCCGCGAAGATTTCCCTCAATTGGTGAGGGCGGTACTCGCCACCTATTGGCCGCCGGTCGTTCAAGACAGAAACTGTGAACCGGCCACCGGCACGGGTGAGGACTACCAAGGCGCCATTTGTACAGGGACGGTTCTAATGGCCGCGGCCCTTCCCGAAGTTCCGCATGCCAGCAACGCCGAGGACTATCCAGGCCCCGGAAACTTCAATGTCCTTGCCGGGAATCGTCTGAACATTCTCGTTCACCTGCGCTTGTTGCCGAAAGGTTCCGGACAACAAGCGGCATCTGGGAACTAGCCCGTTTAGTTGAAGGCAAAGATCTATCGCGGCAAACATCTATCGGCGTGTCTCATCATTGAGATAGTTGGTGATTCTGGTTGAGGCTCGCATTTCAATCCAAAACTACTTAAAGAAGGAGGACTCCGTGACCCAAACCAGTGATGCACAACAAGGCAGCAAGCAGGCAGATGGCAAGAATACAATTCGTCCCTTTCATGTGAATGTTGTGGAAGCGGACCTGACCGAATTGCGCAAACGCATCAACGCGACAAAGTGGCCGGAGCGGGAAACGGTTAGAGATGCATCGCAAGGCGTGCAGCTCGCAACGATTCAGGCACTCGCACGCTATTGGGCGGCAGATTACGACTGGCGCAAGATCGAGGCGAAATTGAAGGCCGTGCCGCAGTTCATCACCGAGATCGATGGGCTGGACATTCATTTCATCCACGTTCGTTCGAAACACGAAAATGCGTTGCCGCTTATTGTCACGCACGGATGGCCCGGCTCGATCATCGAGCAGCTGAAAATTATCGATCCACTTACCAATCCCACGGCGCATGGCGCGAGCGCATCGGACGCTTTCCATCTGGTGATCCCGTCAATGCCGGGCTACGGATACTCAGGAAAACCGACCACCACCGGGTGGGATGTTTCACGCATCGCGCGTGCCTGGGTCGTGCTGATGAAGCGCCTGGGGTACGCGAAATTCGTGGCGCAAGGCGGCGATTGGGGCGCGGTCATCACCGAGCAAATGGGACTGCTTGCGCCTCCCGAGCTGCTCGGCATTCACACCAACATGCCTGGCATCTTTCCACCCGACATTGACCAGGCGGCTTTTTCCGGGGCGCCGGCGCCATCGGGTCTGTCAGCCGACGAGAAGGTCGCTTACGAGCGTTTGCAGTTCGTATATCAAAAGGGAATCGCCTACGGATTCCAGATGGGGCTGCGGCCGCAGACACTATATGGAATCGCGGACTCGCCCGTCGGCTTGGCGGCTTATTTCCTTGATCACGATGCGCGCAGCTACGAGCTTATCTCACGCGTCTTTGAGGGAAAATCCGAAGGCCTCACGCGCGACGACATCCTCGACAACATCACGATCACTTGGTTGACGAACACGGCGCTTTCTGGCGCGCGTCTCTATTGGGAGAATTGGGGCAAACTCGGGTACTTCAATGCCAAAGGCGTCTCCATCCCGGTTGCGGTGACCGTCTTCCCTGACGAACTCTATCCAGCCCCGCGGAGCTGGGCAGAGCGCGCGTATCCCAAACTCATCCATTACAACAAGGTTGAGAAAGGCGGGCACTTTGCAGCCTTTGAACAGCCGCAAATCCTTTCAGAAGAGCTTCGCGCGGGCTTCAGATCACTGCGGTCAAATGTGGCGAAGTCAGACGTGATCTTGGCCAAAGCGAGCTAACTGTTTGCAAAGCAGCAGGAGAGCTTCGATGGTGGAGGCTCTCCTGTTTCGACACTTTTTAGACCGGTACCTTATATAGCATCCGTCCAATTCACCGAGGAGAACTCCATGACAAATGCGAGCCGTCTAAAGATAACCCGTCTTCTGGCTTTCTGCGTGCTGGTCTTTGTTCTTGCTGCAACGTCGTCGGCACAGCAGCCACCAATTCTCCAACAGATCGTCAAAACCTACGGCCTCGATTCGTACGGGACAATCGATGCGATCCGCTACACCTGGAACGGGGAGATCCCCGGCGTCTTCAAACTTGCTCACGCATGGGAGTGGGAGCCCAAGACCAACAAGGTCTCCTACGAGGGGAAGGATAAAGACGGCAAGCCGGTCAAAGTTTCCTACAAGCGCTCTGAGCTCAGCAGCCAGCCCGACGCCGTAAAAAACCAAATCGAACCGGCTTTCGTCAACGATAACTATTGGCTACTTTTCCCCTTCCATGCTTACTGGGATACCAGCGCCACCGTGACCGATCAAGGCATGAAAAAGCTGCCGGAGGGCAAAGGCTCGGTCGAGTTAGTCGAAGTGAAGTATCCCGCGGAAGCCGGTGGTTACACGCCCGGCGACACCTGGGAACTCTACGTAGGCAAGGACAACCGCGTCGAGTACCTTGTCTTCCACCACGGCGGGACCAAGAAGCCGAGTCTCGTCAACGCCACCTGGGCAGGCTACAAAAAGGCAGGTCCTCTGCTGATCTCAACCGAGCACCGCGGCACCGCCGATGGCAAGCCGCTGCACATCTTCATTTCTGACGTGGCAGTGAAGCTGGCGGGGTCAGACTCATGGGTGAAGGCGAAATAAAACGAAGGGTAGCCTATTAGAACCCAATTGTTTCGGGCAATTCCCCCTTGGCCGATGTCGTCAATGAGTGCTATCGCGATACAACTATCCCCCTCGGGCGTAATGCCCATGGCCGAATCGTTCACAAATTGTGATGTTGCCTGTAGAGTACGGTTGGAGGGCACCCGCTTTGCACAGTGCATCACGTATCGTTGCTGCAATAGGCATCGTGGTTGGTGCTTTGGCTATTAGCCTTCTGTGTTACGCCATTGTCATTAGGTCTCAAGCAGAAGAACTGCTAAAAGACCTCACGGCCCTAACAGTTGGCAAGTCCGCCGAAGCTGATGCACAGCAATTTACTGAAAGACACAAGAGACTTTTCACCTCTCGTACCTGCGAAAAAGACTATTGCGTCACAGGTTTCACGGTACGAAACAGATGGCTTTCCGCAGTGAGACTCGAACCACTCGCGGAGTTCTATGCAGAGTTTACGGTGAGGAACGGGAAGGTGACTCGAATACACGCAAAGCTGGCACGCTCGATGCCTATCTATCCGACATTCGATGCTTCGGCTGGACTTGTGACCGAACGCGTAGAATATCCCCCACAACTGGCTGGGCGGCAAGGACACTACGCATTCCCGACACCGATAGGTAAGCCCTACCTCTATGTTGAACTGGATTCCCAGGCATCTGCCGTTCAGCGAAAGCACGCATTTGCCTTCTCTTTTCGCTGCCTTGTGAAACCGGGGTGGGGATGCAACCTATCTTGTGACTATCTCCCCTTGGCGTGGCAGGACTGGAAATTGGAGCTGCAAGATTCCGGCTTCCCAATGAGTGATTTCAACGAACACTACCCCAACAACGCCAGATGCACGCCTTAGTTGTTGCCAACAGGCCATTTCGCTCATTGGGGAGGTGAGCGTGATTGGGGATTTAACCCGAGATGTCCAGTGTTGGGTCGGTCGTAGAAAAGGCAGGATCAAAGGCCCCCGTGGAACCGTGCGAACGCGTGGGCAAGCATGAGCGACATGATGAGGATGCCCGCCCCGAGGACGAGCGCGTGCTGGGTCTTGCGCAGATTAAAGCTGCCCACTCGACAGACAAGCAGGTAGCCGACGGCAAGGTTGACGAGGCCCCATTGGACATTGACCATCGAAGAGGACAAGCCCACCCCAGGCGGTGATGCAAACGGGCTCTGGAAGGCGTGCCCCGAGATCCCGTTGCCGAGATGGGGCAGGGCGTTCGCGAGGAATGCGCCCCCGAAAAAGTAGGCCACGTAGTGGTACCAGCGCATCGTAGCTCCCTTCTGACTGCCAACCCGATGGTAGTGCAGACGGGTCAAAAACTAAAACGCTGTGAATTAACAACAATTAGCATATAAGTCCTTGGAGAACTGCAGGACTTTTTAGTTCGCGAAGTGGTCTCGAATCAGACTACCGGGCAATCACCACGGTAGTGCAGGAACTGCTCATCTTGGGCAGATCGCGACTAGCGGCCATCTGGATCTGCAAGCCTGGGCGTTCCCCGCGAATAATCGGACAGTAGAAGTCAGGCTCCAGCAGCGCGCCCTGGAGGCGTCGACGTCCGGCACAGCCACCATGGCATGATTCCCGGAACTCGCAAGGCTGGCAAGCGACGGGGAGCGTCCGCGCTTGCTCAAACGGCGCAGAGCTCAGAATCTCGGGTCCGGTCGAGATTAAATCCGACAGCGGCTCCCCCGTTCCCGGCCAATAAACGCACGGCTGGGTGGTGGCGCGCGGTGTAACCCGTATCGTGCTCACGCCACATCCTCCTCGGAGCGGCGGAAGGCCCGCCATCGCTCGCACCAGCGGCTCGCCAATGGCAATCACGTCGGTTTCCGCAAAGAGACTCCGGAACCCCTCCCAATACTCTTCATAGGACAACGCATAGCTGTCGGATCGCACCGCCTGATACACGTTCACGCGCAGGGGAGCGCCAAACTGTTTCGCAACTCGCGCGACCGCCGCCAGTCGCAAGTAGTTCGCCTTCATCATGACCGCGATGATGGTTACGGGCACACCCAGCCTGACACAACGCTCTGCCTGCTGCTGGATCAGCTCCCAATTTCCGTTTCCGCGCTGCGCATCCTGTTCCGCTTGCGTCGGGTAATCGAGAGAAAACTCGATGTCGTGAAAGGCGCGCAATTCGTTGTCGTCCAAAACAGCAACGCTGTGGCCGTTGGAAGTGATGGTGAGTTTGATGGATTGTATGCGCAGGTAGGCGAGGATCGTCCTAAACTCTGGATGCATGCCGTTCTCGCCGGTGCCCAAATTCACCGAACGAATCGGCAGTCGTTCCATGACGGACTTCACCTGATCGAGAGAGAGGCGGTCAGTGCGGCTTGGATCTCGGTAGCAGAAGGAGCAAGCGAGGTTGCATTCATTAGTGAGCCCGAGCCCAAGCGCGATCGTCGAATCAGGCACCCTCGCGCCAGATGAACCGGATCCGATGGACAAAACTTTGTCGGCGACGTTATTCATGGATCCAACCGCGCGAAGCACTGTGTGTAACGCGCGACTGCGGCATACTCCGGACGGCCGCCCAGCTTGCGCTCCAGTTCAAAAATTCGTTCATACTCATCGCTGCGAGAAATCCGCGATGGCAAGTAATCCGCTAGAACGCGTACTCCGCGCTCGGCAACCACTCCCAGTGACGCCGCTTTCAACGTTGCTCGCAAGCTATCTGGAGTAAATAGCCGCACCCGGCCTCCATACAAGGACTCTTGTCCCCACTCCGCGGTTAGATTATTTTCCGCAGCCGCCAAATCGCCTGCTTGGATAGCGGCCTTGAATACTTCGCCTGCCCGGTTCCGCACTAAGACTGACAGTATCGCCGATGAATCCCGCAAGGCGCGCGCCGCGCCGCACAATACAGCATCCGGGTCGTCAAGATTTTCCAGCACGTTGTGGCACAGAATTAAATCGAACGATGCGGCGTGAAATAAATTCGTCAACTGGGTAGCGTCCCCATGTTGCAGTACCACCTTCTCCGCGACTCCTGCTTCTTCCACTCTGCGTTTCGCGATATCCAGCATCGCCGCAGACGAATCCAGCAGCGTAACATGTATGCCAAGTCGCGCCAGGCGAACGCCCGTCGCTCCTGTGCCGCACCCAACATCCAGTGCACGCAACGAGTCGTTGCCCTGAGAGTCGCTGGCCTTAAGCGGAAGAAAATTCCGCAGATTGTCAAAACTCAAATCAGACCGCAACCGGCCCTCGGCCGTCTCGAGGTACGCGGCATACTTCTCCGCCCCGTTCTGGAAGCGCTCGCTGTCGGCATTTGCGGCCATCTTCATGCAACACTCAGGTTCATGCAACTAATCTTCGGGGTCGAGGTCTTTGGCGTCCGCATTTTATAAGAGCTCGATCACGGCCAGCCCCTGGGGACGGACGCGACCGTTTTGAACCCAAAGCAAAGAATAACCGTTCGTCTCGTAAAGTTTGGCGACCTCTGTTTTGTAGGGAGTAAAGTCGGACCAGCGAAGATCGGCATTACGACCTGAATCCACAATACCGCGGAGCGCGGGAACACCCGAGGCAGACAGCGTCTGGCCCGCAAGAGCGGTGTGCTGCTCCGCAAAGAACGCAGGGAACGTCCCGCTGCTCGCAACCGACATTCCGGCAACGAGTACGCTCGTTGAAACGATCATCCACTGAGGGCGATAAACAGGATTCGTCACAGCAAACCTCACTTAATTGATCTTCATGCACTTATCAAAGCAGATTAGGCCAGAATCAGCATAACGAATCTATTGGACGAACGTATCGACCAACACCAAAGTATGGATTGGACATATGGGCACAGAGTGGTGCGTACTTCATTCCACGGGGCCCCAATACCAAGGTACCGCCAATACCATCGTCCAATTGATTCGCCGGAGCACCTCGGGTGTAATCGCTCCATCGCAGCCGACTCGGTCGGAAGAGCGACACTGCAAAAGACCTGTCAGGAGGAAAACGATGAGTATTTATCGATAGAGCTAGAAGCAAATCGCAACTATGCAAAAAACTACAATCCAACGCTGGGGAAGCATCCGGCCCCCAAAATCGTAGTTGTAACCTGCATGGATCCACGGCTCTCAGACCTCCCTGGAATCTTGGGTCTACCGCAAGCCGATATCGACGTTATCCGAACCGGCGGACCCGCGGTAACAGAAGATGTTCTCGGGGAACTTATTGTTTCCAACCGTGTGCTCGGAACCATGGAGATATTGCTTCTCAACCACACCGGCTGCGGCTTCACGACATTCACAGATGACGAAATGAACGCGAAGCTGAGCGCTTCTACCGGTGATGCGTCGCCGGCTCCAATGCGCTTCTTCTCCTATAAAGACCCCGAGGAAAATACCCGGGAGCAGATCAAGAAAGTCAGGTCGCATTCCTGGATCGCAAAAGATGTCCCTGTGCGCGGCTTCATTTTCGACGTGGACACCGGCAGATTACGCGAAGTCAAAGCACTTGAACAGGAGCGCGCCGCCTGACTCGCGATCACTTTTCGTTATTCACCGGTTGGACTATTCTAAGAGGGAAATATGGATCACAATGAGGCAGTCCGGAAATTTGAACAGTTGATGCTCAAAGAGGCTGACCGGGCCCACGAGGCGGCAACCGAACTTGAAGCTTTGGTTTCGCTCCTCCCCAATGAGAAATCTCGACAGCTCGCACAGCTCCAGGCAAAGGCCAGTCACAAACAAGCCAAGGACTTTCGCGAGCTAGCGCAGAAAGTCAAAGAAAGGTAGGGTCCCGCGCATTTGCTGCGGATTTATGTCGGCACAACTGAAAAGATGAGGAATGCTCGTCCATTCGCGGTGCTGACGGAGGATATAAAAGACATGACGGAAGCAACCTGGAAACCTCACGAGAAACACGGACGGCTCACGATGCAGAGCGACTTGCCAGACAGTGTCTACGCGTTTCCGAAGCAGCGTAAAGAGCCCCTGACCGACGCACAACATGTGCGTAACGCGGTCGCACGGTTCGATCAAGTCATCGACGTCTCCGATGCCGATCGAGCTTTGGCATTCGCAAACATCGAGAAAGCTGCAAAGTACTACGACGTCAACCTCGCGGAAACGTCGTGGCACGACCTGGGCATTCATCCTCAAAAGAATAGAAGAGAGGCTGCCGCCAAAGGCGCTGTGACGCGCGAACGCCGAGTGCAGAGCTAAGAATCCACAGGTCAGAGAGTCGGCCGACAGAAGCAGTAATGGCAACTCACTAGATTATTTCACCATGCCTATCCCGGCGGCTTCCGGCTTCGAATTTCGGGATTCCATCGGGTCGGCGACCAATTTTAACTTCGTTCATCGGAGTTTTGTTAGTGACGGCTTGCTCACCGCACAAAGGAGATGAATTATGAAAGCAGTTGTTGTCCACCAATATGGCGGTCCTGAAGTACTCAAGTTCGAGGAATACCCTGATCCGGTGGCGGGTCCCGGCGAAGTACTGGTGCGGGTCGCTGCCTCGAGTGTGAATCCGATCGACTACAAACGGCGTGCTGGATTAACGAAGGATTTTTATCCCCTCAAATTCCCTGGCCTCATAGGAGTCGATATGGCGGGGACTGTGGTGAAGGTTGGGCCGGGAGTGGAAGGCTTTTCCGCCGGGGA
>Ga0209332_1000236_pt1 | contig 14263 bp, 17 predicted proteins | sample BlaSpr_A8_OM3_M1_FD_187974 | JGI IMG/M metagenome (GOLD analysis project Ga0209332, IMG submission 187974) | Forest soil microbial communities from Thunder Bay, Ontario, Canada - Black Spruce, Ontario site 2_A8_OM3_M1 (SPAdes) (version 2) | ecosystem: Environmental > Terrestrial > Soil > Boreal...
GGGAGGCGGCCTCGGCATGCCACGCCGCCTGCGCGTCTCGATCGGCCTGCCGGACGAGAACGCCGCCTTCATCGCCGCGCTGGAGGCGCTCTTGCCGGCGTGGCGCAGCGCCCCTGCCGACGTCGGAGCCGTCGGCTGAGCGAAGACTTCAAGATCCGCACGGGCGGCGCCGGGGATCACGCGTGGGTGCGCGATCTCGGGCGCCGGACGGTGTCGAGCAGCGTCTCGGCGCTGCGCGATCCGTCGCCCTCAACGGTCGGCGACAGCTTCGACCGCCTGGTCGACTTCGCGTTCGGTCAGTCGCACGTGCTGCTGGTGGCCGAAGACGGACTCGAGCGCCTCGGCTTCGTGCTTTTTCTCGATCGACTGCTCGACGAAGTGACGGGGCTCCCACAGGCCTTCGTCGTCTACGTCGCCGTCGAGCCGCACGCGCGGCGGCGCGGCGCGGGGCGCCGCTTGATGGCGGCGGCTGAGAGCGAGGCGCGAAAGCGAGATCTGGCCTATGCGTCGTTCATGGTCACCGAGGAAAACGACGCGGCCCGCGAATTGTACGCTCAGCTGGGTTATCAGACGGAACGGCGTCAGTTATGCAAGCGACTCTGAATTCGCCACAGTGGCGCCGCCGAGCCTCAATCGGCTTGGTGGCGCTGGCCCTCGCGCTCACCGCGCTGTGGCTCGTGGCGCACATCCCGCGGACGCTGACGGTCTTCATGATCGCCGCGTTCATCGCGTTCGGCGTTCATCCCATCGTCGCGTGGCTCGTGCGCCGGATGCCGCGCGCGTTGGCCATCGCGATCGTCTACACGGGACTCCTGGCGACGATCGTCATTCTCATCGTCCTCGTCGTGCCGGCGTTGCTCGCGCAAGTCACGAACTTGGCCGGCAACGCGCCGACCTACATCGCGACCCTCCAAGACTGGATCGACAACTTGCAGACGGTGCTGCGCGCGCGGCTCGGACACACGATCTTACCGTCAGGCGCCGCCGATCTCAAGGATCTTCTGGCCTCTAGGTTGGCGGTCGGATTCAACACGGGCATCACGTCGGTGACGGCGATCCTGGTCGACACGGTCACCGCGGCGTTCATCGGAATCTCGGCGATCGTCCTTTCGGCGTTTTTCGTCTATCGCGGCAGTCACGTCACCGACTTCGTCGACGACATCTTGCCCCCGGAGCGGCGCGCCACGGTGCGGGCCCTCGTCGCCGAACTCGCCAACGTCTTCGGCGCGTACGTTTCGGGGCAGGTTGCGCTATGCGTCATCACCGGCGCGCTGATCTATGCGTTCAGCGCCTTCGCGGGACTGCGCTTCGCGCTGCTGCTCGGCATCCTGAGTGGGATCGCCTACGCGGTTCCTTTCGTCGGACAGATCTTCGCGCATCTCTTGGCGACGCTGCTCGCCGCTCCGCAAGGCGGCGCCGAAATCCTGTGGGTGAACGCGATCGTCTTCACCGTGGCCCGGGTCTCCGACAATCTGCTGGTTCCGCGCATCATGTCGAAAAACGTCGGCATCTCGCCGATCGTGGTGATGTTCGCGGTCTTCGCCGGCGGGGAATTGTTCGGTCTGCCCGGACTCTTGCTCGGAATTCCGGCGGCCGCGATGGTGATGGTGCTGTGGAAATTCTTCCGCTCCGGCGCGATGCTGACGCACGGGGACAGGGTTCGCGAGGCAAAGGCGTCCTCGTCGATGGCGTCCGGTGCATCGGCGAGCGACGTTACGCCGGCTCGACCCGTTCCATCGCCTCCGGCGCCGAAACCCCGAGGAGCATAAGCGCGTTCGCGAGGACGATCTTCGTCGCGCGTGAGAGGCCGAGGCGTGCCACGCTGAGATCGGCGTCGTCGGTCAGCACGCGGCAATTCATGTAGAACTGGTGGAAGTCGGCGGCGACCTCGCGTGCGTAGCGGGCGAGCCGCTGCGGCGCCAAGTTTTCCGCGACCGACCTGACGATCGCCGGGAATTCCGAAAGCCGCTTTGCGAGCGCGAGCTCCGACGGTTCGATCAGACTTCCCAAAGCCTCGCCGCGCTCGGCGCGTTCGCGTAAGCCGGCGTCGGCGCGCCGCTCGATCGAGGCGATGCGCGCGTGGCCGTATTGGACGTAAAAAACCGGGTTCTCGTTCGATTGTTCTTTGGCGAGCGACAGGTCGAAGGTGAGCGGCGAATCCGGATTCGAGAGGACGAAGAAGAAGCGCGCCGCGTCGACCCCGACCTCGTCGAGGATGTCGTCGAGCGTGAGCACGTTGCCGGCGCGTTTGCTCATCGCGACGATCTCGCCGTCGCGCAGCAGCGTCATCTGCTGCGCGATGAGGACCTCGATCGCGCCGGGCCTCCCAAACGCCGCCGCGATCGTTCCGAGCCGTTCGATGTACCCGTGGTGATCGGGCCCGAGGATCAGGATCGCGCGATCGGTGCGCTGCAGTTTGTCGTAATGATAGGCGACGTCGGCGCCGAAATACGTCGGCCGTCCGTCGCTGCGCACGATGACGCGGTCCTTGTCGTCGCCGAACTGCGTCGTTCGCACCCAGAGCGCGCCGTCTTCTTCGAAGATGAGACCGCGTTCGCGCAGGGCCGCGATGCCGCGCTCGATCGCGCCGCTCTCGTGAAGGACGCGTTCGCTTTGCCAGCGATCGAAGGCGACGCCGAAGCGCGCCGCGCTCTCTCGCTGCTCGTGAACCAATTCATCGCGAGCGTAGTCGGCAAAGAACGGAAGCCATTCGTCTTGCGGGACGTCGTCCCAGCGAGCGCCATCGCGCGCGCGCAACCGCTCGGCGAGCGCGACGAGGTAGTCGCCGGGATAACCGTCATCGGGGAACGGATAGGCCGGATCGGCGACTTGCCGGTAGCGCACGTAGAGCGAGCGGCCGAGGGTGTCGAGTTGCGTCCCCGCGTCGTTGATGATCCACTCGGTCGTTACCTGAGTTCCGCAGAAACGCAGCGCTTTCGCGATCGAGTCACCGAGCGAGAGCGTGCGGCCTTGCACGACGACGAGGGGTCCGGTCGGGTTTGCGCTGCCGAACTCGAGCGAGACGTGTTGGGCGTTGGGCGTGCCCCGTCCGTAATCGGCGCCCGACTTAAGAATGGTTGCGACCGCTTGTTGCCATGCCGCCGGCGTCAGCCTGATGTTGATGAAGCCGCCGAGTGCCGTGGCCTCGCCGAGAATGTCGCGCAGGGAAGGGTCGTCCGCGAAGATGCGCTCGATTAGGTTCGCCGCGAGTTGCTGCGGCGGCCGGCGCGCGCGCTTCGCCAATTGGAGCGCGGCGTTCGAGGCGAAGTCGCCGAAATCAGGATTGCGCGGCGCTTCGAAGACGACCGCCGGCGGAGCGTCGCCGGGGACTAGCGTGACGGCGGCGCGTTCGAGCGCCGCCGCCAGGTGCGCGAGAATTTCGGGGAGCGTCAAAGGCGCCGCTTCCGCGGGACGGCCGCGTCAGTGATGGTACGGCTCATTCCGGGCGATCTTCGCGGCGCGGTAGAGCTGTTCCAGCACGATCGCGCGGGTCCACTCGTGCAAGAACGTCAGGCGCGAGAGCGACCAGCGAAAGTTTGCGCGGGCGATGAGGTCGTCGGAGGCTCCGTAGGTCCCGGCGATCGCGAGGACGAGCCGCCTCGTCCCGCGATCGGCCAGCGCAGTGATGCGCTGCGCCAGCTCTTCGCTCGAGATTTCGGAGCCGGTTCGCTCGAGGAGCCAAAGGACGTCGGTCGGGTCCAGACCTTCCAGAACGCGCGCGCCTTCGTCGCGCATCGCGCGCGTCGGATCGTTGCCGGGTGAGGCCGCGACCTCGACGTCGTCGTAGTTGAAATAATGCTCGAGTCGCTTGCGGAAATCAGCGACCGCTTCCGCGACATACCGCTCGCGAATCTTGCCGACGGCGATCAGGCGGATCTGCACCATCCGCGCTTCGGTTCTCAAAGCACCGCGCCCGCTACGCGGGCTCCGCGCTCCAAGTGCCGTCGTTCCGGCGTTCGACGACGCCTTCGAGTTCGAGGCGGACGAGTGCGGCGAGCGCCGGGCCCGTTTCGGTGGCGCAGCGCTCGAGAAGCTCGTCGAGGCTGCGCGCCTCGTTCCGTAGCGCGGCAAGCAGAGATGCTTCCAACGGATCGACGCGCGACGGCGAGGACGCCGAGTTGGCGCCCGTCTTCGGCGCGAGGCCCAAGTCGGCGAACACGTCGCCGGCGTCGCGCACCAAGGTCGCACCGTCGCGGATGAGCGCGTTGCAGCCGGCCGCCTTCGGGCGATCGACGTCGCCTGGAACGGCGAAGACGGGAACCGAGCGCGCGGCGGCCCAGCCCGCGGTGTTGAGCGAACCACTTCGCGCGGCGGCTTCGACGACGACAACGGCGTCGGCGAGCGCGACGATCACGCCGTTGCGCTGCAAGAAGTTCGAGGGCCACGCGTGCTCGTCGGGCGCATACGGAGAGACGACGGCGCCTCCGTTTTCGAGCATCTGCTCCGCGAGGTCGCGATTACGCGGTGGGAAGAAATGGCGGTGTCCGCCGCCGAGGACCCCGATCGTTGGTCCGCTGCCGGCCAGCGCACCGGCATGTGCCGCGCCGTCGATGCCGAGCGCGAGGCCGGAGATGACGCACGCGCCCGCGCGTGTAAGGCGCTCGCCGAACTCCCGCGCCCGTTTTCTGCCGCCATCGGAAGGCGCGCGCGCGCCGACGACGGCGATCGTCGGTCGCGCCAGCCCTTCGAGCGATCCGACGACCCACAACCCCGTCAAACGCAGCCCCTCGGCGGCCTGAAGACGCGCCGCCAGGACCTCGTCGCGCCCGACCCAGCGTGGCCGATCCAAGTCCATCGCTGGTCCCTTCACGCGGCCGCCTTGGGCCGGCTAGGGGGCCGGCGAGGCGGCCTGCGGGGACGAATGGCCCGTTCGGGCGAGGAAACGGCCCTCCGCCTCAGAATGGGGGGCGCAAATTGCGACCGCTACCCCCACGGCCATTCGTCGGGGCCACCCGCGGCCGACCCCGGAGGGTAATCATGGCAGCTCCGCAGGCGTACTGCGTCAAGTGCAAGACCAAGCGTGAGATCAAAGACGCCAAACAGATCACGATGAAGAACGGCCGCCCCGCTACCGAAGGCAAGTGTCCGGTGTGCGGGACGAAGATGTTTAAGATCGGCGCTAGCTAGATTTAGACGCGCTCCCAGCGCATCGAGCGGCGCCCAGGCTGGGCGCGGATTTGCCGTGCTCGGCGCTTGTGGCCTATACTCGGAGGCGGCCCTACATGTAGTGGGATTCCCCAAAATGCATTTTGCATTGCCCCCACACGCAAAGCGCGTGGGGCCCCCTATGGAGGCACCGTCTCAGTCTGATCTGCCCAAGTTGCCGCAAGAGCGAGACTCGCGTCGTCGACTCTCGCGACGACGAAAGCGTCGTCCGCCGCCGGCGTGAGTGTCTAGCCTGCAAGCAACGCTTCACCACCTACGAGCGGATGGAAGCGCCACGGCTCTACGTCGTCAAGAAAGACGGGCGGCGCGAGCAGTACAACCGTGAAAAGATCCTGGCCGGGCTAAGGCGTGCCTGCGAGAAGCGGCCGGTCTCTGATTCGCAGATGGAAGAAATCGTCGCCTCGCTCGAACGCGAGCTGTTCTCGCGCGGTGAGAACGAAGTGCCGACGACGATGGTCGGCGAGAAGTTGATGGAGGCCCTCAAGCGACTCGATAAGGTCGCCTACATTCGTTTCGCGAGCGTCTACCGTTCGTTCGACGACATCGGTCACTTCGAAGCCGAGCTCGCCAAGCTCGGAACCCCGTAAGCCGGGATGTCGCGCAGCGAAAGGCCGCCGGTGCGCATCGCGTTCAAACGCCTGCCCGAAGGCGAAGGCTTGCCGCTACCGGCGTACATGACGCTCGGCGCCGCGGGGGCCGACGTGTACGCCGCCGTGCGCGAGACGCTCACGCTCTTGCCCGGCGCACGCGCACTCGTCCCGGCCGGATTCTGTCTTGCGATTCCGGCAGGCTTTGAGGCGCAGATCCGCCCACGCAGCGGTCTGGCGCTGCGGCACGGAATCACTTTACTCAACTCGCCGGGGACCATTGATTCCGATTATCGCGGTCCCGTCGGCGTCGTCGTCGCAAATCTTGGGCAGGAGCCATTCGCCATCGCGCGCGGCGATCGCATCGCGCAATTGATCGTCGCGCGTGTCGAGCGCGCCGTCTTCGACGAACGATCCGACTTGGAGGCGACCGAGCGCGCGGACGGCGGCTTCGGCAGTACGGGGCACGCGCAAGCGGCGCAGAAGCAACGCTGCTGACGTGAACGTCTATATCGTCGGTGCCGGCGCCGTCGGCACGTATCTCGGCGACCGATTGCGCAACGACTCGACCACGGTCCAATACGCGCCGCGGCGGCTCGACGACGTCAAGAAAGTCGACGCCGATCTGGCGATCGTCGCCGTCAAGGCCTATGACACCGACAACGCGATCGCGGCGCTGCAACGGGCGCTGGGCGGCGATTCGCGTGCGACCATCCTTTGTCCGCAAAACGGGGTCGGCAACGAGGAGAAGTTGGCGGCGGCGTTCGGCGCCGATGCGGTCGTTGCGTGCGCGCTCACGGTCGCCGTCGATCGGACGCGCGACGGCGCGATGGTTCCATCGAACGAAGGCGGCCTCGGGCTTGCTCCCGTCGGCAAGGTCGCGCACAACTGGTTGGTTGCGGCCTTCGAGCAATCGGGGATCCCCGTCAAGGTCGTAGCGGATTACCGCGCGCTCAAATGGTCGAAGCTCGCCCTCAACATCATCGCAAACGCCTCCTGTGCGATCCTGAACGTCTTGCCCGAGCGCTTGCTGGCGATGGACCAAATGTTCTCGTTCGAGGTGCGCGCGCAGCGGGAGACGGCTGCAGTGATGAAAGCGCTCGGGCTTAAGGCCATCGATCTCCCACGCTATCCCGTGCGCGCGCTGCAGGGCCTCGTCGTTTTACCGACGCCGGTCGCGCGCATGATCTTGGCGAGCCGCATCGCCGGCGGCCGCGGCCGAAAACCGCCGTCGCTCTTACTCGATTTACGTGCGGCGAAAGGATGGACCGAGGTCGACGTCCTCAACGGCGCCGTAGCGCGCGCGGGACGCGACCTCGGCGTCCAGACACCGATCAACACGGTCTTCGCGCGCGTCCTCGACGACATCGCACACATGCCGCAACTCTGGGCCAAGTATCGTGAACGTCCCCAGGCCCTGTGCGCCGAGGTCGAGGCGGAGCAGCAGCGGATGGCGACGGTCGTCGCGCGCGCGTGAGCATAAGGTCCGCTCGGGACGAACGCGAAGGCTAGACCACGATGCGCAATCCGTTCGTCCCTGAATCACTGGACAGCTGGCACATCCTGCACCGCATGTTTGCTTTCAAGCGGCGCGCCTACGACGCGCTGCCTGCCGGACGGCGCGACGAGATCACGCGCGAGGCGCTGGCGTTCCTCGAACCGCTCGCCGCCGATCCCGATGGTGACGTCTCCGCGGCGCAGATGCTGGGCCACAAGGGCGATTTGATGCTGACGCATTATGCGAAGACGTTCGATGCGCTGGGCGAGGCGCAAGTGGGCTTCGACAAACTCGCACTTGCCGATTTCCTGACGCCGACGACGTCATATGTCTCGATACTCGAGCTCGGGCTCTACGAGGCCAGCGCGCGATTTCATGAGACGCTGCGCGAGCGCGGACTGAAACCGCATTCGCAGGACTGGAACGACGCCTTCGACGCACTGCTCGCGGAGGAGGCGGCGCATCCGCGCAGCGCCGGCCGCCTCTGGGCGAAAGTTCCAGCGCGGCGCTACGTCTGCTTCTATCCGATGAACAAGAAGCGCGGTGAAGCCGTCAATTGGTACAGCCTGCCGTATCAAGAGCGCGGGCGCCTGATGCTCGAGCACGGGAAGATCGGACGCTCGTTCCACGGCTTGGTTACGCAGGTGATCTCGGGGTCGATCGGTTACGATGACTGGGAGTGGGGCGTCGATCTCTATGCCGACGATCCGCTCGTCTTCAAGAAGCTCGTCTACGAGATGCGCTTCGACGAAGCCAGTGCGCTCTACGCCGAGTTTGGCGAATTCTACACGGGTATTCAATTTTCGATCGCCGAGCTGCCGGCGTTCTTGAGGGGCGAACGCAGCCCGCGTCTGCTGAGCAAGGTGGTCCCCGAACCCGCCACCGCGTGACGCTGCGCACTATCGGGTTACGCGCGGTAATGCGCGCGTTCGTCGTGCCCGAAGACCCGGGTAAGCATGAACGCCCGAGTAATTGGCGCCAATGTATTGCCGCTCGTCGAGAGACAGTTCCGTTTTCTCGTCGATGAGTACGGCTTTACGCTGGCCCAAACGAGCGATATTCCGACCGGCGCCTGGTACCGCTCGCCCCGCGGCACCGTGGTCGTGCAGTACGATTTGATGCGCGACGCAGCGCTCGACGTCTCCCTCGAAGTGAAGGTTACGAACGAAACGCACGGGCTGTGTGAGATCCTGGAATTCGTTGCTGGAGGGGAGCGGCGCGTCGACGTGCGCGACCCCGATGCGTTTGCCGCGGAACTCGAGCGGATGAGCGGTCTCTTGGTGCGGCATTGCGAGGACTTCTTGCGCGGAGACGTTCCGGGATTCTCAACACGTTTTCGCGAGGCGCTGCTGCTCAAGCGCTGCCGCCAAATCGCGAGCGAAGAGTTTCAGCGAGGCGATCCGCGCCGTGCGCTACGGCTGTTGGGCGCGCTGCGCTCGTACTGGTCGGAGAGCGATCGCGAGCGCCACGAGCGTGCCTTGGAGATTTGCCGTCAGTCGGCTGACGTGCGCAAGCTCGACGCCGGCCGTGCCCCGCTTCGCTTGTTGCGATAAACGACGGCCCACGAATGGTCGGCGACGATCTCGAACGTCGCATGTTGGTCGAAGGCCGCGCGTCCGAGCGGCGTGTGGTAGATGACGTTGAGGTCGCCCGGGTGCGTAGCGAGGGCCTCGACGACCGTCGCCAACACGGGACCGTGAAATGGATTGAACAGGTAGACGATCGCCGCGCCGCGCGGTAGGCGATAGTCCTTCGCGTCGTCGCAGACGATGCGCACGTCGCGGCAACGCCGGCGCGCCGCACCGAATCGCTCGAGATTTTCGCGCGCCACTTCGCAGAGGGCCCGCGAAAACTCGACGCCGACGACCTGGCGGAACGGCCGGCGCGATGCCAAGAGGACGATGCGGCCGAGCCCACAGCCGAGGTCGACGAAGGTGGCGTCCTGCGGCGCAATGGTCGTCGCAGCCATGAGCTTTTCGAAGTCCTCGATCGGCGTCGGGTCGTAGTGCGTCGCGTAATCCAGGCTCCCTCCGAGCGCATCGGGGTCGAGCTCACCCAGAAAGATCGTCGCCTCGGTCGTGACGCCGAATTCGGCGTCGAAGCGTTGTCCGGCGCGGCGTCCCGAGCCTCGCGCCCGGCCCTTAGGCTTCTTGTGTTTGGGCAACGATCCGCCCGCGTGCGCGGGTCGCGTACGCCGCGATGATCATCGCGATGGCGAGCAGCGCCGCGGCAAGGAGCCACGGAGCGCCCGGAAACACGATCGCGCGGCGCGAGTCGATGAACGCCGCGAAGACCGACGCGAAGAGGATCGGGCCGATGAGCGTCGCGAGACCGCGCAGGCTATTGAGCGCGCCTTGGAGTTGGCCTTGCTCACTCGGTTGGACGTGTTGCGACATGATCGACTGCGTCGCTGGCGTCGCGAGACCCCACAGCGAGACCAGCACGATGCCGACCCAGAGGAGCGCGACGTTGGCGCTGAAAGCCCACATCCCAAAGCCGAGGACCCCGAGGGTCAGTCCAAGCAGGAGCGTCCGGCGCTCACCGATGCGTGCGACCGAGAGTTTGACGAGAACGATCGAGATAAACACGCTCACGACCCCGACTAAGGCCAGTGAGAGGCCGTTGAGCTCGGGCCCCCAGGCGTACCGGTAGATCGTATAGAGGACGTACACGCCGAACGATTGGTGCGCGACGTAGGCGATGAAGTTCGAGGCGGCCAGTCCGAAAAGTTCGGGATGCGAGCGCAAGAGGCGCAGCGACCCGAGCGGATTGGCGCGCGACCAATCCAACTTCGTCACTCGCTTTTCTCGTGGCAGCGATTCCGGCAAGACGAAGATGCCATACAAGCCGTTGATCAAACTGAGCCCGGCGGCGATCCAAAACGGTACGCGCAAACCGAAGTGCGCACCAAGTCCGCCCAGCGCCGGTCCGACGATGAAACCGATCCCGAAAGCAGCGCCGATGATGCCGAAGCCGGCAGCCCGTTTTTCGGGCGGCGTGACGTCGGCGATGTAGGCGCCGGCCGTGACCATCGTCGCCGCGGTGATCCCGGAGACGACGCGTCCGACGAAAAGCCAACCGAGATTCGGTGCGAGCGCCATGACGATATAGTCGAGCCCCAGCCCGAAGACGGAGATGAGGATGACCGGCCTCCGCCCGAACCGATCGGAGATGATCCCGAGGACCGGCGAGAAGCCGAACTGCATCAGCGCCCAAACCGAGCCGAAGATCCCGGCCATCAACGACGCTTCGGCGATCTGGCCGCCCGTGAACGTGACGATCAGCGGTGAGAGCACCGGCGTGATGATCCCGAAGGTTATCATGTCGAGCGCGATCGTAATGAACACGAAGGTAAGCGCGGCGCGCCGCGGCGCGGCCGGTCCGCCGCTTTGCGGCGACACGGCGTTTTCGAGGAGAACGGTTTCTTCCGGCTCGATCACGCGGCCGTTTTTTCGCAATCACACCGCGAGCCCTTTGCGCGCGCAAGCGAGATAGCACAGTGACGGCTAGCCGACGGTTATGACGGCGTGGCTCCAGGCGTCGTGGGTCGTGTCCTGTTGGAGGACCGCAGAAGTATCGACGACGATGCTTTGCCCAGCGTGGCGCAAGGCGAAGCGGTCCATACCGCGATCGGGACGGCCCTCGATGAGTTCGCCGTCTGATTGAAAGTGCGCGTCGTGCTTCGGACAACGGAATTCTTTAGAGTCCGGCAGCCACTCCAGCCTGGTCAACGACCGGTGCGGACAACTGATCGAGAATGCGTAGACCGCGTTCTTGATCCGGGCAACGATGACGCGGCTGTCGGCATCGATCGACGCACCGTCTTTTGCCGGCAGCGCGTACGTGAGGAGTTTTCCTTGCGATTTCGTCGGCGCGATCGAATCGATCGCTTGGGCGAAGGCTGGGTCGGCGAGCAGTCCGGCGCCTGCGATGCCGGCGAGTGCGGCCAGAGCGGTCGAGCGCAAGAAGTACGCGCGACCGACGGGACACTGTCCTGCGCACGAGGCGTTACTCATTTTGAGAGCGAGAGCACGACGCTGACAAATACGATCGCTAACCACAAGAGGGCGCTCACGATCGAGCTTGCGCGAATGCGTGTCCAGGCTGCCGCCGCGCCGGCTCCCGCATCGATGCGGAGATCCCGCTCGGTGGCCGTCATGATCAGAGCGTTTCCAAGCAACATTGCGATGAGTGCCATCTTGATCCAGAACGGCACGGACACGATGTACGTCTTGACATCGGACGCGAAAAAAGCGAGACCGCTGAGCAAGCAGATCGCGAGCGCGACGACGATAGTGCGGTGGACCATATGCAGTTCCGCAAGATGATGTTCTTGGATTGCGGGCGTCCAGCGACCGGCGCGCAGGGTGCCGCGGTCGTGCGCTATGGCGAGTCCGCCGGCAACCAGGGTGGAAAGCACGTGCGTACCGACGACGGAAGTCTCGACGGGCGCCGAGTGGCTGTAGAGCGACCGCCATGACGCGGTCAGCCCCACCAGGTCGCGGATCAAAACGCTGCTATCCAGGCCCATGCCTAAAGGGTAGCGCCCGGTCCTTATATCGGCCTGGGATTCGAAACGCGAGGCGAGCTGGCGCTGCTTCGGTACGCGCGCTGTTTGAGGTCGTAGGGCCTCACTACACGCGAGAGCTACCGGGCGGGCTTGAGTTCGAGGGTGCCAATGCGGTCCTCGAGTCGGTCGAACCGCGCATCAAACCGCTGCTCGAGGGCGTCGACACGCAGGTCAATCGCATCGAAACGTTTGTCCATCGCATTGAAACGTTTATCCATCGCGTCGAAACGTTCGTCGTGCGCATCGAAGCGGCGCCACATAGCCTCTCGGAGTTTGACGGTACGACTCTCGGATCGCTCTTCGACTAGACTGAAGCCATGCTCGACCGCGGCTTTGAGGTCCATGAGGCCGTCGTAGACATCGACGATCTTAAGCCGTTTTCGCTTCTGGTTTTTCATGAAGGAAGCCTAGCGTTTCTGGATTGCCAAAGTGTTTCCCGCGTGTGGATAACTCATGTCCTTTTCGAGAGCCTTCGCTTTACGCAGCGAGGCCTTTGCGTTCGAGCGTGCGGTAGCCGACCGCTTCGGCCAAGTGGGCGGGCTCGATCGACGAGCTGCCCGCGAGATCGGCGATCGTGCGTGCGACGCGCGTGATGCGGTCGAGCCCGCGCGCCGAGAGGTGCCCTCGAAGCGACGCGTTGCGTAAGAGCGACATCGCCTCGCGGCCGAGCGCACAGAAACGGCTCAACTCGGGCGCGCCGATCGCGGCGTTGGTCCGCTCGCAGAACTCGGCGTAGCGCTCGCGTTGAACCTCGCGGGCACGCTCGACACGCGCTCGAATCGCCGCCGACGGCTCGCCGGGCGCGCGCGCGACGATCTCGTCGAACGGGACGCGGCCGATCTCAACGTGCAGGTCGATGCGATCGAGCAACGGTCCCGAGAGCTTCGCGACGTACTTCGCGACGGTCGCGTCGTCGCAACGGCAGTCGCTGGTGCGTGTGCCGCGAAACCCGCATGGACAGGGATTCATCGATGCGATCAAAGCGAATCGCGCCGGATACGTAAACGTCCCTGCGGCGCGACCGACGGTCACCGTTCCGTCTTCGAGCGGTTGCCGCATCACCTCTAGCGCGCCGCGACTAAACTCCGGTAACTCGTCGAGAAACAGCACACCGTGCTGGGCGAGCGAGATCTCGCCCGGCCGTGGCGATGCACCACCGCCGCACAGCGCGATCTGGCTGATCGTGTGGTGCGGTGCGCGAAACGGGCGAGAGCCGATGATGCCGCGGCTGCCCAAGAGTCCAGCGACGCTGTAGATTTTTGTGACCTCGAGCGCCTCGTCGTTGGACATCGCGGGCAGGATCGACGGGAGGCGACGCGCGAGCATCGTCTTGCCGCAGCCCGGCGGCCCGACGAACAGGAGGTTGTGGCCGCCGGCCGCCGCGATTTCGAGCGCGCGTTTCGCGTGGTGCTGACCGCGCACGTCGGCGAAATCGCCGAGCGCCTCCGGCGTCGGTGCGAATGCCGGTGCAGGTTCCGTGTAACGAAACTTTGCGCCGTGACCTTGCACGACGGAGACCACATCGAGCAGCGAGTCGAGCGCGTACAATTCGAGCCCGGCGACGAGATTCGCCTCACGCGCGTTCGCGCGCGGAACCAGAAGTTTCGTGTAACCGCCGTTGCGCGCGCCGATGACCATCGGCAAGATCCCGCGCACGCCGCGCAGCGTCCCGTCGAGCGCAAGTTCGCCGAGCGCGAGAAAGCCCTGCAGTGCCAGCCGGTCGACCTGCTCGTCGATGGCCAGAAGCGCCAGCGCGAGGGCGAGATCGAAGCCGGGGCCTTCCTTGCGGATGTGCGCCGGCGCGAGATTGACGAGCAATTTTCCGGACGGGTAGGCGAGGCCGGAATTGAAGATCGCGGCCCGGACCCGTTCGCGCGCCTCGCCGAGAGCGCGGCCGGGCAGGCCGATGATGGTAAATGCCGGCGTCCCCGGCGCCGAATCGGCTTCAACCCGGACGACGTAGCCGTCGATGCCGTGCATCGCGGCCGAATGAGCGAGTGCGAGCACCCAAAGACCTCCGCCGCGCCCATCGCGACGAAGCCGGGCGCCGTCAAGGGCGCGGCTTGCGACGAACGGCCGGATGCTTAGGTTTCGGGACGGTCGAAGGCGGCAGCGACCCCCGCCAACCTGAAAGGGGCTGTCCACACGTTGCACAGGCGCGCGTGGGCTGAATGTGGATAAAACCTTAAGGAGCGCTTCAGTGAGCGACCTACACCCCGACACCGCCGCCGTCCACGCCGGACGCCTCGAGATCCCGTCCAATCGGGCCTCGAGCCCGCCGCTGTTTCAGGCCTCGTCCTATGAATTCGCCGACCTTGAAAACGTCGAAGAAATCTACTCCGGCCGCGTTTCTGGGAAAATTTACGGGCGTTACGGCGGTCCGAACGGCGCTCAACTCGAGTTGGCGGTCGCCGAACTCGAGGGAGCCGAAGCGGCGGCCGG
>Ga0209332_1000240_pt1 | contig 14202 bp, 16 predicted proteins | sample BlaSpr_A8_OM3_M1_FD_187974 | JGI IMG/M metagenome (GOLD analysis project Ga0209332, IMG submission 187974) | Forest soil microbial communities from Thunder Bay, Ontario, Canada - Black Spruce, Ontario site 2_A8_OM3_M1 (SPAdes) (version 2) | ecosystem: Environmental > Terrestrial > Soil > Boreal...
AATCTAAAAGCAGCGGCGCGAGCCGCGCTGAATGGTGTGCCGCGCCGGGTTACGCTCGGTCGCATTGAGTTCCTCGATCTTCATGGCAATCCGGGCACTCGATTCTTTGTGGTGGCAGCAGGCGCGGGTGTGGATGCTCACCTTTTCTATAAACTCCATGCCGGAACCAAGCAGCGCATGGGCATGGCCGCTTACTACGCGAAAGCCTGGCATCTGTGGTTCAGCCATCTCATGACTCGTTTTTCTGTTGAGTTTGAAGAAACCGGATCGGGCAAACGATATCGAGCTGACGTGACAGAGTTGATGGCCATCCGCATCCAGAATTTTGGCGGCGTCCTGCAGGAACTCGCTCCCGGAGCGTCTCTCGACCGCAACGATCTTCGGGTGGTGTACTGCCGCACAGCCAGTCGCCTCGCCTACCTTGCTTACGTGACCCGTAGTTTGCTGCGCCGCAACTGGAAGGTTCCCGGCATTGATCTCGCTTACAGCGGCCAAGTCCTCTGCCAATACTTGGAGGCTTCAACCTCACGGAAAGTTTACGTTGAAACCGATGGCGAATTGGTGGGAACCCTGCCTGCGAAAATCACCGTGGTGCCGGATGCCCTGACGCTGCTCACCCCACATCGATAATTCGTCAAGCCTTGCAATCGCGCAGTGGCAATTACAGATATATCCAAATAGAATCTTCAAACCACTTGGAACCCATCACTCACTTTTTGACCGGCGCATGCCTGGGCCGCGCCGGGCTCAATCGCAAGACAGCGCTGGCCACACTTACGCTTACGCTCGCCGCCGAAGCTCCTGATTTGGATGTGCTCAGCCGCATCAAAGGGCCGGCCTTTGCTTTCGCTCATCATCGCGGATTCACGCATTCGTTCCTCGGGGTTCCAATCGACGCTGCAGTAGTTCTCGGCTTCGTCTATTTGATCTGGCGCTTGCGCGGCCGCAAGGTAAAAGATCCAGCTCTGCCTCCGCGTTGGGGATTGCTTTTCCTGTACGCGTGTCTCGCTGGGCTTAGCCACATCCTGCTCGACTTCACCAATAACTACGGCGTGCGCCCGTTCTGGCCATTTTCCGAGAAATGGTATTCGTGGGACATCGTTTTCATCTTCGAACCCATAATGTTTAGCGTTCTGGTTCTGGGATTGATTGCCCCATCGGCACTTTCGCTGATCGGCGGCGGAATTGGCGCCAGCAAGCGCGGACGTCGAGGCCGCTTTGCCGCTACCGCCGCTTTAATCGCAGTAGTCTTGCTGTGGGGACTGCGAGACGTCGAGCATCGCCGCGCAGTTGGCGCTCTTGCCGCCCGCACTTATCAGAACGCAGAGCCAATTCGCGTTTCCGCTTATCCCGCGTTGGCCGATCCCTTTCGCTGGTACGGCGTCGTGGAGACTCCCGCATTCTTCGTGCTTATTCCAGTGGAATCACTGGGCCCGCATGTGGACCCTGAGGGCCAGCTGAAAATCCGCTACAAACCGGAAGAAACCCCGGTTACGCTCGCGGCAAAAAAATCTTACCTAGGACGCGTGTACCTGGACTGGGCGAAGTATCCCATCACTGAGACCGAAACGCTTCCACCTCCGCAGGAGGGCTACATCGTGAATTTCCAGGATCTGCGTTTTGCGCAGTTGCCCGGCCTGTTGAGCCGCCGAGGCGAAACTCGCCGTGCCCTGGGCGCTGGAGTTCTGCTCGACAAGAACCTGCATGTAGTTGCCGACATCTTCGGCTCCGACACGAAGCCAATCGCCGCCCCCGCGCCCGATTAAGATAGAAGCGACGGCTGGGCGAACGCATCGAACTTGCAGCTGTCCGCCAACCGCCGATCGTACTTGCTTGACGTAGGTACCTTCCCGCGCCCAGAATAATGATTCAGTCCCGAGGTGCTTATGCTGCCCTATCTATTCGTCTTACTCGCCATCGCCGTGCGTTTCCTGCCGTTTGCGGGTCCGTTGAATGTCCTGCCGCACGCCTGGCACTTCACTCCTATAGCAGCATCGTTACTCTTTTTTGGTGCCCGCGGGTCGCGGCGGCAGATGTGGATACCTCTGGTGCTGCTGGCCGCAACCGACGTAGTTCTTACCAAGTTCATCTATTCGTACACGTTGTCGTGGGATCATTTGGTCACTTGGGCTTGGTACGCCGCTATTCTGTGGCTGGGAACCAACTTGAGAGAGAAATCGGGTCCAGTGCGCGTGGTCGGCGCAGCCCTTGCGAGTTCTGTTTCCTTTTTCCTGATCAGCAATTTCGCGGTCTGGGCTGCCTGGCAAATGTATCCGAAGACTTTCAGCGGCTTGATGATGTCTTACGCCGCCGGCCTGCCATTTTTCCGCGGGACCCTGGAAAGCGATTTGTTTTTCTCTGTCGCGATGTTCGGCACGCCGGTGTTTTTGCATGCTTTAAGCGGCTGGATGCACAAGACTACGGGCGATCACATCGCCGCCGCATAAACCGACGTAGGGACAGCCGCCTCCGCTGTCCCGTTGAGCGAAGCGAGCGACTCAGCCGATCCCCTCTCTGCGCTTCCGGTTGCGCCGCATCAGCAGCCATACCAGCAATGCTCCCGCTATCGCCCCTATCACCCAGGAGAAATGTTGCCGGAAGATCGTTCCCATCAGTCCCACGATCTGCGGGCCAAACAACAGCGTGAGCAAAGAGAGCGTCAAGAAGCGGACGAATCTCCCCGCGAAAATAGCCGCCAGAAAATCGCGGAACGGCATCTCAAATACCGCCGCGCCCAGCACGAAGATTTTGAAGGGCATAGGCGGAGGCAGCATTCCCGGAAACATCAGCGCCCAGAATTCGTGCTGCTCAAAGGAATGGTGAATCCTTTGAAATCGCTCCTCGGAAATCCGCTTGCGAAGAACTTTCTCCCCGCCAGCGTACCCGATGATGTAAAGCGGAATGCTGCCTAGCGCCGACCCAATGGCGGCCATTACCACGTAAAAAAGCAAGCGCTTGCGGTCCTGGTACACGTAAGTTGCGACGATCGCATCCACGGGCATGCCAAGGAGAGCGGAATCCGCGAACGCAATCGCGAATACTCCCCAAATGCCGAGGTGCTGCAGCAGCATCCAGATCCATGCTGTGTATTTCGCCAGAATGTGCCCGATGGCTTTCAAAGAGAGGCTAGTCTACGTGAAAACGCATCCCGCATTCACACTGCTGAAACATTTCGGCGGACTCTCCGCGTAAAAGCTTCGTGCACAGGTGATTCTTAAAGTTACCCCTGCACCAATTTTGATGCAACTTTCATCACCCCGTAACATTCCCCTGCTACAACCAAAGTATGGATCTGCCCGTGTACAACACGCTGATCCTCTCCGACCTGCACCTGGGTGCAGAAACAAGCCGCGCGCGCGAAGCGACTCACGTTTTGAAAGAAAATCGTTTTCAGCGGCTGATCTTGCTGGGCGATATTTTCGCTGATCTAAACTTTGCCCGCCTCACTAAGGAACACTGGAAGTTTCTCGGCTACATTCGCAAGCTTTCGAATCCAAAACGCCAGATCGAAATCGTCTGGGTCGAAGGGAATCACGACCACGGGCTTACCGACGTCATGTCTCATCTGGTGGGCGTGCGAGTTTATCAGCAATACGAGTGGCAGTACGGCGGCCTGCGGCACGTTGCGATTCACGGCCACCAATTCGACGGCTTCCAGGTCAGCAATTTGCGCCTGAGCAAGCTCGGTACCTCTCTCTATCTCAAGTTGCAGAAATTAGATTTTAAAAGCAAGCCAATCGTGCGCCTCATCGACCGGATGAACACGCGTTGGCTTCGCATGTCCTCCAAAGTTTCTGTGGGAGCACTGCATCACGCGCGCCAGCACCAGGCTGACCGGATTTTTTGCGGTCATACCCATGAAGCCATTCACGTCGAAAAGGATGGAGTTCAGTATTACAACGCGGGCGGCTGGGTCGATTCCCGCCTTACTTATCTGACGGTTGACGAACAGGGGGTTCAAATCCATGAATTTGACCAGCATGAACACCACGCACGAATTAACGATCGTGATTCCAGCCAAGAACGAGGCCAGACTGATTCCTCGTTTGTTGACTTCGCTGACGATGCAGGACTATTCGAAGATGTCGAGTACGAAAGTGTTGGTGGCTGATGCCAACTCAACCGACGGCACTCCAGAAATCGTGCTGAGCTTTCGCGATCGCCTGGATGTAAGCGTCATCCGCGGCGGAATGCCCTCCGTAGGCCGCAACCTGGGAGCGGCACGGGCCGAGAGCGACTACGTTATTTTTCTCGACGCCGATATTGAACTGGCTCACCCTTCAGTAATTCGCCGCGCCGTGGAACTGGCGCAGCGCAAGCAACTTCATTGCGTCACCACCAACATCCTGTGCCGCGACGGCAACTGGATCGATAAATTATTTTATGCCGGCAACGATTTGTTTCAATACCTGTCTTGCCTGCACCACCCCTTTGCCACCGGAATGTTCATGTTGTTCGATTTGAAAAAGTTCCGGGAACTCCACGGATTTCATGAGCGAGTTCTCTTTGCCGAGGACTATCTCCTCAGCCAGCAGGTGGAGCGCAAGCGCTTCGGCATCGTTCGCGGCGGCGTCTACACCACCAACCGCCGTTTCCAGAAGATGGGCCACCTGCGCGTGGGCTGGCTCTTTCTAAAGACCGCGATGAACTATTGGAACGAAAACTATTTTCTGCGCGACCACAAATACTGGCAGACCTAGACACAGGTTTGTCCCGCTAGCAAAATTGCTGCGAGCTTTCTTCGTGGCCAGAAAGAGCAGGACCCTGCCAACCATCTGGATCCTGCTCTTTGCATTCCCCTCACAGCTCGCATTACGGCCGTTCAAAACCGAAGCACAATTCCAGTCGACAACCGAACGTTGTTCTGTGTCGCTCCAAAAAAACGCGTCTGTACGTAGTCCCCCTGGAAACGCCACGCTACGGGACGGATTATTTTGTAATCGAGGCCACCGCCCAATGCGGTGGCGAACGACGTATCGGAGCCCCCGCCGTTGTTGACACTTACGTGGGCGCCACCGAACAAGGCTTCGGCGAAAGGACGGATCTTTCCGACAGACACGGAAACTCTGGGGCCAAAAAGAAAATTGCGCTCGGTAAAGCCTGCGTGGATTGTGCCGCATCCAACGCCAAGCCCCGTACATGCGCCGACAAAATTCTGCGAGCCGTAATGGCTGTCGACATCAGCTACGATTCCCACCCAGGGGATAAGCTTGCCTTCCACGGATGCCTCCCACCCATTGGTGTTAGCGCGATCGATGGAAGAGACATCGGTGTTGTAGTAGGAGTATCCGAAGAAGACGTTCCCGCTGGTAGGAATTTGAGCGTTTGCTGCGCCTGCGCACATCATCAGGATAATGGCGGCGAGTCCGATTCTTTGCATGACGATTCTTAACCTCGCTTTCTGCGTGAACTGAAGAAGCGGCAGAGAATATTAGATGCCGCTGGAAGCGAATCCGGCACGGTTCACGAGCGCACCCGCGCATGCCGGTCTCCGCGAGACTCCGATATCTCTAACCCAGGAAGGGTCGAGAAGTTTTTGAATTTTGGAGGATCTGTTGAATTCGCAGTACTGCACCGCCGGTCAGAATCGCCACACGAGGCCGGTCGAGCCTCGAAAGTCATTTTGGTTCGCACTCAGCAGGTGGCTGTGCACGTAATCAAATTGCAGCCGCCAGGAAAAGTTCTTAAACGGAAGCTTGCGATCGGCGCCGGCGCCGAAGTCTTCGATCACCGGATGGAACGAGGCGCCTCCAGTCCTGGTCTCCTGAATTCCTGCCATGGCATCGGCAAATACGCGCCATCTTCCAAAGTTCTTCGAGACTCGCGGCCCAAGGACAAAGTTGTATTGATTTACGCCCGAACGGTAGATGCCGCTGGCATCGAGCACAATGCCAACATAAGCATAGCGGTGAAACGGCAACGCCTCCGCCGAAGCATCCCATCCTCGGAACGTAAGCCGGTTTACAACATCGACCGAGTCGGCATAAGCCACTCCGGCATAAACGTTCCCACTCGGAAGGAGTTGGGCTTTCGATGCGGTTGGAAACAACATCAAACTCAAGAATGCCAGAACCACGGCAACGGTTTTCAACACGAAAATGAATCCTCCCGGGCAATGAATGCCAGCAGCAAATTCTACCTGAATGCGCGAAGTTCGTTAGATGCAGTGTATCGGAGGGTCAGGATGCCCGTCCGGCAAATTTGTGCGAGTGCAGGACCGGGAACTTTCTACTAAAAATTACTTTCTTTTCATGATTCCGAAACCGATTTCCGAGCGTCTATCTATTACCATGCAAGCTGATCACGAGAACAAGCAAACATCTCGGCAGTGTCATCCATTAACTTCCTGCGCAACGCCACTCAAGGAGTTTACGTTGAAACTGAGTTTGGAAAGTCGAAATCGCGGCGATGTCTTGATCGTTCACTGCCAGGGCCGCATCGTCTATCGCGACGAGGCTGTGGCTCTTTCGCGTCTAGTGGGCGAAGGTCTTCACAACGGCGGCAAAGTAATTCTCGATCTCAGCGGTGTCACCTCAATCGATAGTGCTGGAATTGGCGAATTGGTTTTTCTGCACACTCGGGCGCGATCCCAGAAGGCGGATCTGAAAGTTGCAAGTCCCACCGGGCTGGTGAGCGAGTTGCTTGATCTCACCAACGTGAATTCGGTGCTTGAGATTCACCCCAATTTGAATGAGGCCATTGCTGCATTTGAGTTCGGCGAGCTTTGCGCCGACTGTTAATGCTCTCGGGTGAAGATGTCGCGCATTTCCCGCATGTAATGATCGGGTGCGGCTGGGCTTTAACTTTCGCGTTGAAAACGATATCGTCCGGTTCGCTCCAGCGATACCGCTTCAGCGACTTTTAAAAATGCGCGGCCCGCGTGTGAGAGTCCAGCCTCCTTGCGATAGATCAAACGTAGCTTGCGCTGCACGCGCAGTTCGCGCACCGGAATACGTACCAGTTCTCCCCGCCCCAATTCCGCCTCCACGCTGATCTCGGGCATAAATGCCACCCCGTTTCCCATAGCGACAAACTGTTTGATCGCCTGCAGTGTGGGCAGTTCAAGCCCCATATGCAACGGAGTTTTGTACTTCTGAAAAGTTTGCAGCACTTTTTCCCGATAGGGAGACGAAACAATGTGCGCCACGAACGATTCCGCCCCCAGTTGTCGAATGCTCACCTCGCGGGCCGTGGCCAACGGGTGCTTTGGCGGTACCACAAACACCAGTTCGTCCAGGTAGGTCACTACCGAATGCAGCCGTGGTTCCTCAGGCTTATAAGAGAGCACTCCCAACTCCGCACTATGCTGCAACACATCGTCCGGAATGCGGCTGCCAAGCGCCCGCTGCACCGTGATCTTGATCATGGGATGCAGTCGCCGGAACTCCGCTAAGACCGGCAGCAGATAAAGCGCGGTGAACTCATTAGCCGCAATTAAAAGCTTGCCCTTGTGCAGTTCACGCAACTCGGTAAGCGATTCGCGGGCATCCTGGCGCAGATTCAGCAATCTTTCGGCATATTCATACAGCACTTGTCCCGCGTCGGTCAGAATGCCTTCGCGCGACGAACGGTCGAAAAGGGCCTCTCCTAATTCCGTTTCAAGTTTGCGGATGGTTTGGCTGACTGCGGACTGTGTGCGGTAAAGTTTCTCGGCTGCCCGGGAAAAGCGATGCTCGCGCGCCACCGCCAGAAACACTTCGAGCTGCGAAAGTTCCATTTTCCCATTCCTTATGTAACTTTACGATCCATTAGCAAAGCTTATTATAGTACAGAGACTAATGATCAATGAAGAATTATAAGTTTTGCTTCAGGGCCATGCGCTCGTACGATATACGTGAAGGTTAGGTCCCACAAGTCGCAATCCATTTCTGAAGGAAGCCATGTCTACGGAGCAGGCGGTTCGCGTCATCGTTTTCGATACCACCTTGCGCGACGGGGAGCAGTCGCCCGGTTGCAGCATGAATCACCAGGAAAAGCTGCGCTTGGCGCATCAGTTGGACCGTCTCGGCGTTGATGTCATCGAGGCCGGATTCCCCATTGCCTCCGACGGTGATTTTGAAGCGGTAAGGGCTATTGCCAGCGTCATTCGCCGCCCCATCATCGTTGGACTTGCCCGTGCCTGCCGTCCTGATATCGAACGCGCCTGGGAGGCTTTGAAAACTGCTGCACGGCCTCGTATCCATGTTTTTCTCGCCACTTCAGATATTCATTTGAAGCACAAGCTGCGCATGACGCGTGAGGAGTGCCTGGCGCAATCGCGAGAGTCCGTAGCCTTCGCCAAGTCGCTCTGCGATGATGTCGAGTTTTCACCTGAAGATGCCACGCGGACTGATCCCGAATTTCTCTGCCAGGTTCTCGATGCGGTCATCGAAGCCGGAGCTACCATTCTGAATATTCCTGACACCGTCGGCTACACCGTGCCCGCCGAGTTCGGTGAACTGATCGCGACTATTCGCCGCCGCGTGAAGGGAATTGAGAACGTAACCATTTCCGCTCACTGCCACAACGACCTTGGCATGGCGGTGGCCAATACCATGGCGGCTGTCGCTGCCGGAGCACGTCAGGTCGAGTGCACTATCAACGGCATCGGCGAGCGCGCCGGCAACGCTTCGCTCGAAGAGATCGTCATGGCCATGCGAGTTCGTCATGACCGTTATCCCTATGAGACCGGAATCGCTGGGGAACACCTCTTTCCCGCCAGCCAGATGCTGAGCGAAATCACCGGCGTGCCCGTGCAGCCCAATAAAGCCATCACTGGACGCAACGCCTTCGCGCACGAAGCAGGCATCCATCAGGATGGCGTATTAAAAAATCCATTGACCTATGAAATCATGACCCCACAGTCGGTGGGCGTGCCCGATTCAAAGCTCGTTCTGGGCAAGCATTCCGGCCGTCATGCGCTGGCGATTCGCTGCGAACAGCTCGGCTACCAATTCGACCGCCGTGCGCTCGATGATATTTATCGTCGCTTCGTTCGGCTTGCCGACAAGATCAAACATGTCGAAGATCACCACCTGCTGGAGTTGATCCGCGATACTCATAAGCCTGCCAGCTCTGCGACTCCGCTGTTCGAGCCGCTCGCCACCGCGGTTGCCGCTGCTGCCAGCGCCTCCACTCAGGAATCACACCGGCCATTTCCGTTGGCAGTAGAAGCCGATACCTTTGGCCACCCCCTCCCTGTTCTTTCCGAGCCTGCTCACGAGCAGCAGCAGGAAGACTATCTCTGGGGCGTGTAACGGTTCGCGGCTACGAGGCTTTATGTGGGGACAGCCGCCCTCGGCTGTCCGCCGGGCGCAGCCCGGAGCCTTACGACAGCACTTTCCATTAAACTAATCCCGCATGCTCCTGAACCTCACCATTCTCCCCGGCGACGGCATCGGCCCAGAAGTCACTGAACAAGCGATCAATGTTCTGCAGGCTGTTGCCGACGCATTCGGCCATCAACTCCAACTCCAGCGTAAGAATATCGGCGGAGCAGCGCTGGCGGCCACGAACGACCCACTTCCTGCAGACACATTGCAGGCTTGCCTTTCTTCTGGCGCAGTTCTGCTCGGGGCTGTCGGAAGTCCAGCATACGACCACTATCCGAACCATCTTCGCCCCGAAGCCGGACTGCTTCGCCTGCGGCGCGAACTGGGAGCTTATGCGAATCTGCGGCCTGCAATTTGTTTCCCCGCTCTGGAAGATTGCTCGCCGTTGCGCACAGATCTGGTTCGCGGCACCGACATTTTGATTGTCCGCGAATTGCTGGGAGGGCTTTATTTCGGCGAGCCCCGGTCAATCGAAGGCGCCGCCGGCTCACGCGTCGCCACCAACACCATGACGTACGGCGAACAGGCGATCGAACGCATCGCACGCGTTGCCTTCGACTTGGCTACCAGGCGCCGCAAGAAAGTTCTCTCCGTCGATAAAGCCAATGTTCTGGAGTGTTCGCGGCTCTGGCGTGAAGTTGTCACCCGCTGCGCGAAAGATTATCCCGGCGTGCAGCTTTCCCATATGTATGTCGATTCCGCTGCGATGTCCCTGGTTCAGCGTCCGAAAGATTTCGATGTGGTGCTCACCGAAAATATGTTTGGCGACATCCTTTCGGATCAAGCCGGCGGAGTCGTAGGTTCTCTGGGGCTGCTAGCGTCTGCCAGCATCGGCGGCCCGGTGGGAGTGTACGAACCGGTGCATGGCTCCGCTCCTGACATTGCCGGGAAGGGACTTGCCAATCCGCTGGGCGCAATTCTCTCGGCTTCGATGTTACTGCGCCACTCATTTCAACTGGATCGCGAGGCGGCTTGCATCGAGAACGCGGTTAGCGCAGTGCTCGGTCGCGGCGCTCGTACTGCGGATCTGGTCAGAGATGGCCAGCAACCGACGACAACGTCTGAGATGGGACGTCAGGTAGTGGAAGCGGTGAAAAATTCGGCTTCAGATACGAAGCGGAAGTCAGCCTGATTCTTCAAACCCTCGGCGCAGGCCGCTCAGGAAGAGGCTTGGCAAGCGTCTTAACTGCCGGTGCAGTCGCCGGCGAGCCGCCATCATACTTGCTGCTCAGGTCGTTCCAACGGATGCGCACCATCTCCTGAAACATGCGCGCTCCGTCCACCAGGGGATTAATTCTCGTTCCGCCCACATGGCCCCAGCGCACCGCAACTTCATCTACCCGCAAACCGAACTTGCGCGCCAGGAACAGAATCTCCGGATCGAAGCCCCATCGTTCGATCTGCTGCAACGGGAGAATCATGTGCGCGGCCTGGCGGGTAAAGGCCTTGAAGCCGCACTGCGTATCTCTAAATTTCAACCCCAAAACAACTCGGTTCAATCCGTTGAACACTCTTCCAAACAACTGCCGGTGCAGCGATTGCCGGTGGATCTGCAGTTCCGAACGCAGCCAGCGCGAACCGATAGCGATGTCCGCTCCTGCCGATATTGCTTCCAGCAGCTTGGGCATTTCTTCAATGGGCGAAGACAGGTCGGCATCACTAAAGACGATAATTTCCCCCCGCGCGTTCAACATTCCATTTTTTACCGCATACCCTTTGCCCCGATTTCCCGGATTCTCCACCAGTCGCAACAACGGATCTTTGGCAGCAAATTCGCGCACAATCTCCGCGGTGTTATCGCGCGAGCCGTCATTGACAACGATCACTTCAGCACCCCACCCCTGCTGGTGGACGTATGCCAGTACCTTCTCAAGGCTGGGAGCCAGCCGTTGACCTTCGTTGTAAGCCGGTATGACGATCGAGTAAGTCATTTTCTAATCGAAGCTTTCCGCCCCAGGCACTTCCCGCTGCATGGGGAATGCTTAAGATGTGGCAAGCACAAGACCCGTTGCCTAAGAAATAACTTCAATATTGTACGTCGTAAAGCTGGACGAATAAGCCGTTGAAACTGGAAACTTTGAAACCGCAAGTTGTACCGGGCCCCTAAGCCACGCTGCGCTGTTCGACCAGCATGCTGAAGAATTCGTTCACCAATTCTGCGTCCCACAAGCCCTGGCGGGCTTCCTCGCGCATGGTTTGCGCGGCCTGGTCGTGCGCCAGCGCGGGCTTGTAAGGCCGCGCCGTCCGCAGCGCGTCGTAAACATCGACCACCTGCAAAACCCGCGGCAGCAGCGGAATTTCACCCGCCCGCATTCCGTCAGGATAGCCGGAGCCATCGGCATGCTCGTGATGATGCCGGATGATTGGCAGCACCAGCCGCAACGATTTCAGCGGCTTGCAGATATTCTCTCCAGTCGCGGGATGCTGCTTCATGATTTCCCACTCCTGAAGCGTCAGATCGCTGCCCTTTTTCAGAATCGCATCGGGCACTGCAATCTTGCCCAAGTCATGCAAATATCCGCCCCGGCGCAGGGCCACAATCGAATCTTCATCCAGCCTCAAGTGCCTGCCCAAATCCGCGGCGCGAACCGCCAGGCGTTCGCAATGCCCCTCGGTATAAGGGTCGCGGCTCTCGACGCTCAAACCCAGCGTGCACAAAACCGAATCGGCAGTCTCCAGTTCGTCGGTAAATTCCTTTACTCGCAGCAGAGATTTCACTCGCGCCGTCAACTCTTCTGCCAAAACAGGCTTATTCAAAAAGTCGTCCGCGCCAGCCTCAATTCCGCGCACCTTATCGCTGCTATCAGTCAGTCCCGTGATTAGCACGAAAGGAATCAGTCGGGTCGCAGGATCGCTTTTGAGTTCGCGGCAGAAGTCATACCCTGATTTTCCCGGCATCCTCACATCAGACAGAATCAAGTCCGGCGCCTGCCGTCGCACTTCCGCCTGCGCCTGCTCCGCATCAGACGCGGTTACTACCTCGTATCCGCGCATGGTAAGCAATTGGCTCATCAGGCCAGCGATGCTCGGCTGATCGTCCACCACGAGAATTCTGGGAACCCGCCGGCGGGGCGGCCACAAACTGAGCATACTCTGTTCAGAACCCCCCTCTGGCTTGGAAGTTGCCTTGGGCGCTCCGTTGTCAGCCAAACGGGGATCGTTGGGGGAACTCATCTAGACGCTTAATAGATTTTACCGCAATCGTACGTTTCCGGAGCGTTCAGGGATGCAATTAGGCAACAGCTGGCTGGTGCCACTTCGGGACCTGCCTGAAATGAGCGACCGCAATTGTGACTTCTAACCTTGTTTTCGACGGCGTTTCCTGCTTTCCTTCGGCCATGATCAGCATCTCCCGCTCTCGCCTTGCGGCCGCATTTGCCTTCTGCTTTTTTTTACAAACTTTCGCCGCTGCCGCTTCCAAACCTCATACAGTTATTTTCGGGAAATGGACTATCGTGCAATGGAATCCCGAATCTAGTGTGAGCGGGGAAGACGAAAAATCCCTCACCATGAAAGTTCGTCCCCTCCTGATCGATGCGCGAGTCAAGGAATTCACCTTCGGCTCGCCCCATGAGGTCACAGACCGCTTGTTCGTCGTGCGTCGCGCCTTCCGGGTCAACGACAGCCTGCCCCAGGAATCGGCTTCGGCACCGCATTGGCGCTGGCAGCGCGGCGGATGGCTGCTCGTCGATCGCACCACTGGCCGCATTTCTCCGATTAACCTTCCCGAGTTCGATGTCGTCTACTCCGAAGCCAGTTGGTACCGCGACTACGCCGCCTACTGCGGCGTCTCCGATGACGGCAAGCAGATTTTTGCTGTGGTCGTCCAAATCAATTGCCGTAAGCCGATAGTGAAGTGGCTCATGGTGAAGTGAAAGTCGCAGCCGAAACTCAGCAAGGGCAGATTCCAGATTCAGCCTGCCGGTTGCCGGACTGGCGGCGCTCTCCTGCCCGCGTAACCTTCGAAGCAAATCCGTCGACGAAGCGCACCTACGTGATTCGCGGCCACTCCGTCGATTTGTCGACTAGCGAAGAAGAAGACGAAGAAGCCGCGAAATAGACACCGACAGGTCTTCTCATTGAAGGCCACAGCACTCAAAACCCCGCTGCAAATTGACTCGCCACTGCTGCAACTGGTTGTCGCACTGTAACGCCCGGTTTCTCGACGTTGACGTAATCAGCTACACGACTCAAGCCGAGGAATTGGGGGGCACGGCGGGTTCACGTAAGACTTTTGGTGGGTGCCTGCTGGACTTCACGTCATGTGCGTACGATAGAATGTGTCCGAGATAATCAAAGGAGCAGACATGAAACGGAGTATGACAGTCGTGTTGATTCTGGCATCGGTAACATCGATTGCTCTTGCACAGGACTGGTATCACGAGCGGGATGAGCGCTACCATGGCGACCAGTGGCGGCCCCACGTGTTCTCTCATGTCGGGCAAGATCTTGACCATATCTGGAGTGCTCGAAACGCGAGCGAAAAAGAAAACGCGCGTCTTGGCAGGACCAAGGAGGAGCTCGCCAAAATGCAGGCCGACCTCGATCAAGGCCGTTTCGACAACGGTCTTCTGAACGATGTCATTGATTCGCTCAGAAAGTCGGCTAACGACCAACGGTTGTCTCCTCGCGATCGAGATGTGTTGAACGACGATGTCAGCCGGCTCCACGATTACCAGCGCAATCACAACCGTTGGCCCCACTAATGGAAGGTCGAATTCCCAATCCTGAGGTCAAGGACGAGGAAGCGTAACCGGCTGAGCACGCACAACCGCCTCCAGCGAAATATCGCTAACATAGGCTTGGGCGCTTCGTGAATGTCGCAACCAAGCGATGTCACAAGCTCGCGCCATCCGTTCGCCTCTGACTGGAGTTTTGAGTGTAATGGAGA
>Ga0209332_1000242_pt1 | contig 14104 bp, 16 predicted proteins | sample BlaSpr_A8_OM3_M1_FD_187974 | JGI IMG/M metagenome (GOLD analysis project Ga0209332, IMG submission 187974) | Forest soil microbial communities from Thunder Bay, Ontario, Canada - Black Spruce, Ontario site 2_A8_OM3_M1 (SPAdes) (version 2) | ecosystem: Environmental > Terrestrial > Soil > Boreal...
AGGCGGGGCATTGGGCATGATCCAATTGCAAGCCCCGCATCCCCATGCAGCGAAAGTGCTGTTTTCAAGCCAGACAAGTTCTCTCGCCACGATTCGAAAAGTTTGCCACAAGACGTTAGAATTGGCTACCGTTTGAGCGCACTAACTGATAGGGGGCGCTGTGCTAGATAGGTGCGGAAAGCAACACCGATGCACGTTCGACTCCCTCTCGCTTCCGCCACTACCAATTCAATTGGTCGCCCAAGCACGTTGTGAACTCGCAGTGAATACATTAGAAGACTCGCTTTCCCCTGTGCCCCCTGTGAAACCTTCGTGTTCCCTGTGGTGAAGAACTAAAACCCATGTCTCGCCCTCACGGCCCGGCGGATAAGACGCCCGCGACATTTTCCCGCCCCACGCATCGAATACCACCATGTCGCTATCAACGGGAAAAGGCGAACTAAGCCGCTCCCACCGCGATTACCACCGTAGCCGGCAAATTGATGCGATCGCCAGTTTGAAACTTGCGCACTCCATCCAGCACTTCGGCAATGACAGTTTCTTTTTCTTCCGGCGGAATCGCCTCGATCAGCTTTTTGAAGGGAGCGGCCAATTCGCTCGTCGCCTGCCAGCATTCCTCCGGCGGTCCCGGCCATGAGAATGTGACTGGTTGTTTGTACGTGCGTACTCCCTGAAATCCGGCTGCCGACAACGTCTTCGCCAGTTTGCCTTCATCCGCGAAGCGAAAAATGTGCGGTGCATCGGGCGGAGGCGCAGGCATCGTTACCCGCCTTAAAAATGGCCCCAGGCTCACTTTGAACACGGGGTTTTCATCTATCGTTCCAAACACCGCGAAGCAAAACCGGCCGCCGGGCTTGAGCACGCGGCGAATCTCCGACATCGCCTTCGCAATATCGGGAAAAAACATGATGCCAAAGCGACAGGTAACGCGATCAAATTCGCCGTTCGCAAAAGGCAAAGCCTCGGCGTCCGCTGCGCGAAATTCTATGTTGCTTAGGCCTTGATCGGCGGCGTTCCGGCGGGCCGCTTCAAGCATCTCCGGAACCAGATCCGTCGCCACCACCCGCCCACTCGGCCCAACCGCCTTCGCCAAACTCAGGGCTGGCTCCCCGGTCCCGCATGCCAAATCCAGAACCTTCATCCCCGCCGCCACCTCGGCTTCCTTTACCACCAATGCCGTAACTTCCCGGGTCTGGATCACAAACTTGTGGTTCCACTTCTGCCACAGCGGAGCTGCGCCAGTCCATTCCCGGCGAACCATCTCTTTGTAGTCGGGACGCGGCGCGTTTTGATCCATTTTTTATCCTTTCGCGAACGGAAACCGATTGTACGCCAACGGTAATCTCGAGCCGGGCAACTCGCCCACACTCTGCTTGCAACTAAATTATTAGTTACTTTTCCCCGCTTCAGACGTCTAAGGAATAGAGGAGAGCAAGAAGTGCCGCCGCGACAGTCCGGAACCCTAACCGAAGCCGAACTTCGAATCATGAACGTCCTGTGGATCAAAGGCTCGGGAACCGTTCAGCATGTCGTTGATTCTATTAATCTTGCCTCCGATCGAAAATCTCAGCTCGCTTATAACTCGGTGCTAACAACGATTCGTGTTCTCGAGAAAAAGCGCTATCTGAAGCATCTAAAAGATGGAAGAGCTCACGTCTACACGCCGCTTGTCGGCCAGCAGGAGGCATCGCGCTCCGAGATCCTCCACCTAGTGACACGCTTCTTTAAAAATTCGCACGAAGAACTGGTCTTGAACGTTCTTGAGGATCAGGGCATTAAGCCCGAGGAGCTTAACCGGCTCCGCCAAATGCTCGATCTCGCGGATTCAAAGCGCACGGAGACGGAGACGGAGACAGAGACGAAGTGAACGTGCTTCCCATGCAAACCTTATTGCAGACCATCTCTCAGACTTCGGTGGAGCAGATCTTCAATGCCCTGCCCGCCGGATTCATCATCGCCTTGTTTGCCTGGTTCGTGTTGCGCGGCCTAAAGCGACAGAATGCCGGCACCCGCTTTGCCGTCTGGTTTCTCGCCTTGATCGCGATCGCGTCACTCCCCTTGCTCACGCAATTCGGCCAGGGCAGAGCCCGTGTATTGCCGTCGAACCTGCATTCCGCAATCTCTATCCCAGAAAATTGGGCTCTCTTCATCTTTCTGGCCTGGGCAGTCGGAGCATCCGTCGCGATGCTGCGTTTGGCCGTAGGCGTTTGGCGTTTGCGGAAGCTACGCAGCAGTTGCAAAGCAATCGACCAAACCTCTTTAGATCCGCAAGTGCAAAAGGCACTCGACTCCATCCAGACACCGCTTAGCAAAACTTGGCTCAGCAAAGCGCGGCATAGCACAGCGGTGCCCAGCAAAGCGCGCGCTGCCGCAAAAGTTTTTGTTCCGAAGCCAATCTCAATCGCAGTCTCCGAAGAAATTCGCGTGCCCGCAGCCATCGGCTTCTGGAAGCGGACGATTGTCCTGCCAGCCTGGACCTTGCGTGAACTTTCGCCAGAAGATCTCAACGCAATTCTTCTTCACGAATTCGCGCATCTGCGTCGCGGCGACGACTGGACCAACCTGATCCAGAAAATTGTCCGCGCCTTGTTCTTCTTTCATCCCGCCGTGTGGTGGATCGATCAGCGCCTCTCCATGGAACGCGAAATGGCCTGCGACGATGCCGTCCTTGCCGAAACTGGCAATCCCCACGGTTACGCAACTTGCCTCGTGTCATTGCTCGAAAAAAGCATGTCCCGCCGAGGCTGGACGATGGCTCAAGCGGCGGTCCATCGCGCTCGCGAAGCCTCACTCCGCCTGACCGAGATTCTGAACAAGAATCGTCCGGCAGCCACACGAGTCTGGACCCCGGCCGTCGGCATGGTAGGAATTTTTTCCCTGCTCTGCCTAGCCGCCATGCCCCATGTACCAAAATTGATAGCCGTCGACGCCGGCACAACGGCAAGCCACGCTCCAGTATTGTCAGCCACTCTCAGCCAACCCGCATTCACCAATGGAGCGTCGCCCAATGAAGCGACAGTCGTCCCAGCATTCGCCAGTGGAGCGCCGGGCGTCCCCGCCCGGCTAGTACGAACCCGGATGGACACTTCAGCTAAGCTGACCCCGGTCAAGCAGACCGCGTTTCGCTCCGCCAGACCCGAACACCATCTTGCGCCGGCTCCGGTTGCTGCGCGCTTGAGTACGCCGACGCCCACGCCGCGCGGGCAATTCGTCGAAGCCAGCGCAACTTCGCAGCCGGAAACCATGCCTCAATTTCAGACGCTGGTTTTCGTTCAAACCGTCCAGTATGGAGATTCAAATTCGCCAATTTTCGTCCAGGTGTGGCAACTGACTTGGATCAACCGCACACCGGCAATCGCAGCAAAGTTGCCGGTGGCAAACTCGATTTAGCGGCAAAAATTTTTTGCCAGCAACAACTAAATCATTAGTTGTAGCCAGTTTTAAGCAAGACAGAAATAACAGAACGCAAACAACAACTCGTAACAAGAATTCGAGTAACAACAATTCGAGTAACAACACTTAAGGAGAAACAAAAATGCAGAAGTGGACAGAACGTTTCAAGTCGCTATCCACCAAACGAGTGCTCGCGGCCGCGTTGGCCGTGGCCACCGTCGGATCGGTCGCGACCCTCAACTTAACCAAAACCGCGCGCGCCGCCACCGCAGCCCCGGCTGCCGCCGCGCTCGATGACAACAGCGTCGGCGCATTGCTCAGCCTCGACCAAGCCATGGAAACCTTGGCCGCTCGCGTCACACCCGCAGTAGTCAACGTCACCGTCGCCTCAAAGTCCAACGGCCAGCAACAAGCCGGAGGCAATAGCAATAACGAAGATCAAGGCATGCCCGACATGCAGCAGTTCTTCGGCCCCAATGGCCCCTTCGGGGACCAAGGCAACGGACGCCAATTCGGCCGTCAATTCCGCATGCCGTCGCAGCCCGAGAACCGCATGGAGCACGGCCTCGGCAGCGGCGTAATCATCTCCCCTGACGGCTACATCGTCACCAACAACCACGTCATCGACGGAGCCGTCGACATCCGCGTGACCATGAGCAATCGCGAAGTGCTCTCCGCGAAACTCGTCGGCGCCGATCCCCTCACCGATCTCGCCGTCATCAAGGTCGACGGACACAACCTGCCAAGCGTTCCCTGGGGCAGCTCCACCAGCCTGCATCCCGGGCAAACCGTGCTCGCCTTCGGCAATCCTTACGGATACCGTTTCACGGTAACCCGCGGCATCGTCAGCGCGCTCAATCGTCCCAACCCTGATCCGAGCGACCGCCGCAAGCCCGGCGAGTTCATTCAAACCGACGCGGCCATCAATCCCGGCAACTCTGGCGGAGCCTTAGTCGACGCGCACGGCGAACTCATCGGCATCAACACCTTCCTGATCTCATCTTCAGGATCGTTCTCCGGAATGGGCTTCGCGATTCCAACTCAAATCGTCCAGCCGATCGTCGACACTCTGATTCGCGATGGAAAAGTAACGCACGCATTCATCGGCGTTCAAATCTCCGACGTGACGCCTGACAATGCGAAGTTTTTCCACATGAACAAAGCTCAGGGAGCGCTCATCAGCGAAGTGCAGTCCGACGCGCCCGGAGCGAAAGCCGGATTGCGCACCGGAGACGTCATCACCGAAGTCAACGGCAAGCCCGTCAACGATGCCGGACAACTGCAGATGATCGTCGCCCAAAAGCGTCCCGGCGACACGCTTCAACTGCAGGTCATGCGCGACAGCAAAACGGAAAATATTTCCGTGACGCTCGAAACGCTAGGCGGCCCGAAAGGCTCTGAAGTTGCCGGATCCGAACACGGAAAAGGCCGCTGGGGCCTGAGTCTAGGCGAGCTCACTCCCGACGTCCGCAATGAACTACAGCTTCGCGGCTCGGTTCAGGGCGCGGTCGTTGAAGACGTCCAGCCCGGCAGCCCCGCCGACAACGCCGGCCTGCAGCGCGGAGACGTAATCACGGAAGTGAACCGTCAACCCGCCAAGTCAGCCAGCGACGCAGCCCAGGTCCTATCCAGCGTCCCCAAAGGACAGGATGCCCTGGTCCTAGTCTGGTCCCAGGGCGGCAGCACCTTCCGCGTCTTGCACCCAGCCCAAGGGTGATAAGAGAACAGTAAACCAGTAAGCGCGCGGCGCCTCGTCGCGATGGATTTCGCGATTGAGGTGCGGCGACGTTTTTTTATTTATTGCATTGGCTAATTTTCATATATACGGCGTTAGTGGATCGACTCGCGTTCTCGCTGTTTGCGATGCGGTGGTCGAGGGCGATAACAGGCTTGGATCGTTCCTGGAGGAAGATTGTTGTCTTCTTCGTTTTTGTTTTTGTTGATGTGCTCGATGGCGGTTTGCGGCACTTCTTCTTTGGTTTCTTCTTTCACTTCTGGCGGGGCGGCGATTAGGTTTGGAATCCTTTCTTCTTTTACGGCGTCGGTTACAACCTGCTCTGGTTGCGGCTTTTCCTGCTCCATGCGTTTCAGGTTTGAGGATGCGATTTGCATGGCGTAGAGGATGAGGGTCGCGGTTTTCTTCTCAATTCTCTTTTGCAGGAGCATCTGCACGGTCTGGCGTAGGACGGCTTGAATGGAATGCGCATCTTCGAAAGCGGGGAGAACGATTTCTCCGGTGGCGTACTGTATGTCGGAATAACATTCGGCGTAGATGGGACGATCCTTGTGATAGAAACAAAAATTATTATTGCGCAGGGCGGGAGAACCGCATTGAGCTCCGCTGACCTTGATGTGGCGGCAACGAGGTGCTGTAAAGGACGACATAGATGCTCCTTATAAGTTCGACTTACTTGGTACTTATTAGTGGCTTAACTCGGGTTAGTGGGTACCCCCTTACCTGCCGGTATATTGGAATCATTGACTTAGCTTGGATTGTGGCGCTAAAGTCCTGATAGATAAGACAGTTAGAGGCAAAGTCTTGATTGCAGGGGTGGTTAGGGATGTTGTACATTTTTCTTCTTCTTCTTTTTCTTCTTCTTTGCCGGGTTCGTCGCGGGCGGCGCGCGCCTTGTTTTTTGACTAAGTTCGAGTGTAAGGGTGGGAGGCAAGTTATTTCTAGAGATTTGTGGGCTTTGATGTGTGTGTGGGTGAGTGCGGTGGACCGATTTGGGAAAGCCCGCGCCTCCGGCGGTGTGGCGGCCCACCCTTCGGCTATCGCTCAGGGCAGGCTTTCTCGAAAACCGCGAGAAAGTGGGGCACCCCGTGGGAGATAGGGGCCACCCGCCTGTGTTCTCGAATCGGTAGAGCTGTCCGTCGAATCTTTTTCTCGGGCCGCGAATAGGACTCACAAGACTCAGCTTGGGAAGTGCCTGTTTCGGATTTGGCTTTCCAGTTGGTGAATCCGCTCTGACTTTTCGTTATATTTGGCGCGTTCCGCTGGCGACAGACCGCCGAAGACTTCGTCTTGCCGAGACTTGGTTTGCTCAGTGCGGAGGCGCTTCAATTCGGACTCGTGCTTTTCCCGTACCATGATTGATCACATTTGTATAAACCAAACTCTAGCGCGAATTGGCTGTCCTCCTCAATACTGTCTACCCCCTACTTTTCGACCACCTTTCGCGTACCGGGGACCGGCGTCGAGGGTTTGGGCAATTTCGGAAAGCTTACTGGAGAAATCGGCACAGTTGAACAATCGAACGACGACGATGCGATCCTAAAATGGGATGATGACGGTCGCACGCAGTTGCGAAGGGCATTTTCCACGTTCTCCAGCTCAGCCTTGATGTTCGCTATCTCGGTTGGTGAAAGCATGGCCACTTTTCTGGCGGCATATTAACGCAGAATGTGGGTATCGTGCAGTCAATTTCAAATGGGTTAGTGTCTCTTATTGCTCAGCCACTGTTTGGAATAAAATATAGCATTGGGAATCCAGAAAACGGAGGCCCTTCGTATGACACTGAACCCTAAAGACCAAGCCTGGCGCGACATTGCGGAGCAAGCAAGTAAAGAAATGGACGGAGCGAAGCTGACGTTACTAATAGCCCAGCTTTGCAGCTCATTCGATGACCGCAACAAACCAACTGAACGGGCGACACCAGTCCATTGAGCATCGTCTAACCTACTCGCCCTGCCACTCACGCATTGATGTTGGTCGCGTGACGAGTAGCGGCGAGTATAGATTATTTATGACCAAGAAATTAATGTCGCTGATAATAGCTATGATCTTGTGGACAACTGGTGGAATCTTTATAGGAAATAACCACTACTGGTTATCGGTCGCCATTATCGCAGTGGGATGGATAGTAACAATAGTAGGTGGAGTGTTTGGTGAATAGTAGGTGGAGTGTTTGGTGAATAGTAGGTGGAGTGTTTGGTGAATGAGAAGGAATGGGGCTAACAATCCGTTAATGGCCGCCGTACAAATTGAGCGTACAAAGTGATCTAATGTGATCAGACATCTGTCGTCGCCGCTTCTATGGTATTAGGTAGTGAAGAAGTGAGACGGCGTTATTAAGGCCAGTCCAGCTTCCTCTCACAAGTGAGGTACAACATGTCAACCGTATTGATAGTTCTTGTAGTGCTGCTTTTGCTGGGTGGCGGGGGCTGGGGATACTCTCGTCGGCGCGGCTAGCGCGATCACAGGATGAAGGCGTGACCATACTGCACCGCGAGGCGCTACAAAACTCACGCTTCTGAAGGCATGTAAATCGCGGCGCTATGGCAAAAGAAACTGCCGATCAACTAATCCAATTTCTAACGGCTATGGCGCATCACTCGCGGGAATATGCGTTGAAGTTGAAAGCTATTGAGCAGATAGCAAAGAAGCATCCTGAGATCTTTCGGGCCTATGAAGAATACCTGGAAGAACTTCGTGCCAGTGCCCTAGCCGAGGAGTCTCACGAACATACCGAAGAAGCCCGGGTGCCCCACCCTTCGATTTGTGAAGGGTGGGATTCCACGGCCGCCGGCAGAGTGGCTATTATCTTTAGTCTGGGGGCTGGCCCACCTTCGACCTCCGCCCCTTTGGCTGCCTTTACCCTTCGCGCTTTTCGAAGGGTGAGCATTACGGACGACGGCATCAGGGGCCTCGGTGCGAATGATTGGGCCGCCGCGCCCGTTTTCATCACAAACGCCCTGTGAGCACCAACATCGCCTCAAATCCTTCCCAACCTGGGAAGAAAGTCTAGGGAAACGCGAAAACGCGCCAACACTTCCTTTACAACAAAATGACAACGGTCTGACACCTTCGGATTCTCCTCTCGTTACATTGCTCTGACAGCGATTGCCGAATGGAGGACTCCAATGAAAACTATGCTTTTGTTGTTGCTCACGGTGGCGGGATTGGGCTGCGGATACAAGCGCCCGAGCCAGATGACTCAGACTGGAATTGTTCCGGCGGTTGCGGCGCTCACGCCGGCGAGCCAGTTGCACGGCGGTTCGGATTTCACCTTGACGGTGATGGGCACTAACTTTAACGCGAACGCGGTCGTGAACTGGAACGCTGCGGCGCAAACCGGCACAACTCACCCGGCGGCGAACACGCTCAGCGTGATGATTCCCGCGGGAGACATTTCAACGGCTGGCACGGCGCAAGTCTCGGTGACGAACCCGGGCAGCACCACTCCGGGCGGTCCGTATGGCGGAGGCAGCACTACGCCGAGCGAAACTTCCAACACCATGGCATTTACGATCAACTAGGTAGGGCGTCTTGGCCGGGCTGGGCGGAATCCGCGGGGATCCGGACGAAATCCGGGGACGGGGAATTCCGTTCTTCTCCCGAACAATGTCGGACCAAACGCGGCGCTGAAGGGCCGCTCTCCCACGATAGCCATCGTTGGGCAGCGTCCATCTGCTGGATTCTGGTTCTTTTGCCCCGGCGAGACTTATTCCAGAAACGTTCACTTATGACCAGTCACGCTTTTCCCCGAGGCTTAGCATTATGACTAGATGGTCCTCACAACAAAAAGGTCGGGACACCGAACCAGTCCGGACTCTCACCAAAGTCGCATGGCGGAGTGCTTATCCGATGCGACCTCCATCTGGAAGCGCTCAAATCGCTGACACTATATAAAAGGAGCCATATGAATCAAGAAACGCAGAAAACGCCGGAGCAGCAGAAACAGCAGCAGCAGGGCAAGCAAGACTCAACCGGAACGGCGAACACTTCGGGAAACACTGCAGATAAGAAGATTCCTACACCGGGGAATCAGAGCCAAACCAACACTCCTCAGGATATTTCCAAGAAAAATCCATCCCAGGACACCGATACTCAGCACAAAAATCAGGACAAGACCGAAGCTGACAAGCGGCGTGCTTCCTGACCGATGTCTTGAACCAGCAACGTTTTGAACCAGCAACGTTTTGAACCAGCAACGTTTTGAACCAGCAGCGTAAATAAGAAGCGCCCCGGCTTAAACCCCGGGGCGTTCGTTTTGGGCACAATCTTTTGCGGCGGGGCAGCGGTTGATCAGCGTAGATAATTGGCTCCGTGCAGAGAAAAAGTAAAAATCTGAACTTCACTGCCTTATACCCTCGCCGATTCCCTGCCACTTTTCATCTTCGGTTCCGCTCCCCTCCATCCCGTGAAAGGCAGTAAGACCGACGCTTCGGAATTACTGCGGAGGAGCAGTGGTCGTGGTCGTGGTTTGCGTATGCTCCCGATCCGAAGGGGTCGTGCTCGTAGTGGTTGTTTCCTTCTCCTTCTTGACCTTCTTGTGATGGTGCTTGTACTTCGTTGTGCTCTCACTCGTCTGCGTGGTTTGCGTTTGCGGCCGATCCGGACTATCTCTCGTTGTGGTCGAGGTTTGCGTGGTTTGCGTTTGCGGCCGATCCGGACTATCTCTCGTTGTGGTCGAGGTTTGCGTGGTGTCCTGCGCGATGCCCGGTAGCGACAGCGCAAACACGACTATCCCCGCAAAGACTACAGCAAATAGCTTCTTCAATTTCATACGATTTTCCTTAATGTTTCACGATTTTGACGGACGATGAACCATCCATAGCTTCGCTCGTCTACGAGCCCAATTCTGTTCAAAATAGCTCATGTCGGCGCTGGCGGGTCGCCGCCATTTCCCGCAAAAGTACTTCCCAAGTTTTCTTAAACCTCGGACTAAACCAGTTGAAAAGCCCGGCTAAAGTGCTCACCGACCCCTAGCGTGTTTGAGAAGTTCCGTTCGGTACTTCGGAGCAAGGGCCTCGGCCTTAGCCATGAATTCGGCCATTTTGGCTGGATCGGGCTTCGGCGGCGGCGTGGTTCTGGTAGCGACCGGAGTGCCTACCTCCATAAAAAATTTTTCCTGCCCGGCTGGAGAACAGATGCAGAGTAATCGGGCCGGCTCCGAAGAAGAGTTGTGAAACTGGTGAGGGGCATTGGCCGGAATGTTGATTGTCTCCCGCGCACGCACGGTAGTTTTTTTGCCGCGAAATGTGGCTTCAATTTCTCCTTCGAGCACACTGAACGTCTCTTCGAAATCGTGACGATGCGGTCCCGGGCCTCCACCAGGAGGAACGTACATGTCGATGAGACAGAAACGACCTGCGGTCTGATCGCCCGACAGAAGGATCGTATAGGTATCGCCGACTAGGCCGATGTGCGGAAGATTTTTATCTTGATCAGGCTGCGTAACGGTAAGAACACGCTTCAGATCGTCGGGTGGAAGCGGCGGGTAGGCAAGACTAGCTGGCATTTTGTACTCCTTAGCATTGTGGCTTCAGCTCTCTTTGAGCTTCTGCGCTACCTCGCGGAATTCTTTGGCTTGTTTATGACTTGCCTTTACCTGCAACTGGGCAAGCTGTCGGGATTTCTCAGGCAGGAGCAGAGCCAAAGCCTCCAGTTCGGTTGCCGTGACGTGGGCGTGGTCAGCCTCTTTCATCATCAGCTGTTCAAATTTCCGAGTTGACTCCTTGTGGTCCATAAGCCCTCCTTTCGAAAGATACAGGCGACTGCGCGAGCGAGACTGATCACTCTTGCTCAGAAAAGCGGCCGCGCAATTGATAGGCTGCAATTTCCCATCGGGGCAAAGAATAAAAAGAATGAAGAGGAGTTAAATATGGCGTCCAAGATGCATGCAGCTGTTGTCGAGCAATTCGGAAAACCGTTGGAACTTCGAGAATGGGACGTTCCTTCTCCCGCAGCAGGCCAAATTCTGTTGAAAACCGAGGCCTGCGGAGTATGCCACACCGATCTCCATGCGGCTCACGGCGACTGGCCGGTGAAGCCTACGCTGCCGTTCATTCCTGGCCATGAGGCCATCGGTTTGGTCACTGCCGTTGGATCGGGCGTCACCATTGTTAAGGAAGGCGATCGCGTCGGCGTGCCTTGGCTCTACTCGGCCTGTGGCCACTGCGAGTATTGCTTGACTGGATGGGAAACGGTTTGCGCTCAGGCGCAGTTCGGCGGCTACACAGCGAATGGAGGTTTTGCCGAATACGTCATTGCCGACCCAAACTACGTTGCTCATGTGCCCAACGGTCTTACGGCTACGGAAGCGGCACCCTTGATCTGCGCTGGAATCACGACGTACAAGGGAATTAAGCAGACCGAGGCGCGGCCCGGCGAATGGGTTGCGATCTCTGGCGCTGGCGGACTCGGTCACCTGGCCATCCAGTACGCAAAGGCCATGGGACTACTCGTCTGCGCCATCGATATCGACGATGGCAAACTGGCCCATGCCACGCGCCTTGGCGCCGACTTCGTGATCAATGCCAAGACCGGAGACCCGGCAGCCGCTGTCAAAAAAGCGACCGGCGGAGGAGCTCACGGCGTTTTGATTACGGCGCCTTCGCTCATCGCATTCAAGCAAGGAGTTGGCATGACGCGGAAGCGTGGCACTTGCGTCCTGGTCGGACTGCCGCCTGGCGAATTCCCAGTTCCGCTCTTCGATGTAGTGGCGAACTGCATCACCATCCGCGGTTCCTTCGTCGGTACGCGCCAGGATATGGCCGAAGCCCTCGCCTTCGCGGTCGGAGGCAAGGTCAAAGCCGATATCGAACTGCAGCCGTTATCTTCGATCAACCAGATTTTCGACCGCCTCGAACGCGGCGATGTTCCCTCACGCGTGGTCCTCGACTTCGCTCCGTCTAAAGCAAAAAACCAACGCTCGGAACAAGATCAGCACTTAGCAACCACGGGCGCGGGTTCCCCAAGGGTTCAGTAAGAGTTCAGTAAATGATTCGAGAACCATAACGCAATCAAGGTAGCGGGTCGAAATTACCGACTACCTCCGTCCCTGCTGACGACCTTTCTAAGAACTGGTGCGAAGAGCGCGAGTTCAGCCGGGTTAACCATAACGTAATAAGCTAAGGGCCATCCCTCAGTGCGACTAAGAACGAAAAGATAAACCGCAGTATGGATTAACAGCAATGCTGTCATTGTCGCCCAGAAATCTAAGCGTTTCCACCCGTCTCGAAACCATGAAATCAGAAATCCAAAAACAACGAACGTGTTCAGCACAAGTGCGATACGTTGCCAGTTTAGAGTTGTCCCCTTGGGTAACGAAAGCAGGTAAGCAACAAACGCTGTCACTAGGACGACGCCAATCAGGATCTCTAGCATGAGGTCCTTCGCTCGTTTGCTGGAACTCCTAGTCTTCAAAATGCCATCCCCGGATATAAGTTCACTTACATTCCCCTGAAAGCGCTGAGGGGACTTCGCTTGCAAGCGCTTGGCCTTCAGCGACAACTGCATTGAGAGCAAGGCTGAATTTGCCAGCATTAGCCAGGCGTGCGGCCTCATCTGCTTCGAGCCACTGGCTTGGGGAGATGCCTCCACGCGCCACTCGAGTATTAGGTATGGCCTGGGCTTGGGACAGGGATACTCCGTAATACGCTGCTGCTCCACCACCCACAGTGTCAATGCCCGGAATCCCCACGAAATTCGCAACACTGTTTTTGACAAAATTTCCGAAGCAGGAAGGCCGAGGGTCATTCTTGGGTCCAAAGAGGCTAAACCCGCTGAAGAACGACTTGGTGAACGTCCAGCCCCAGCTATCGTTGTTTGCGGGCTCAGCCCCGACGCCTCCAACCGGTCCGGATGCACCGTTCCAGAATAATTTAGCGTCGGTGCCGCTTATTATGGCGTTGTAGTCGCCCAACATCCACGAAAAAGGCTCCCCGGGATAATATGCAGGATTCAATTGGCCCGGATAGGGGACATTCCCTCCTCCGGATCCCGGGTTAAAGATATTATTAACATCCGCATAAAGCATAACCGGCGCCCCTCCCAAAGTATCGCCCCATTGAAAATCGAAGGCGGGTGGCCCCGATCACCGTCGGAAGTGTAACTCCAGTTGGCCTTAAAGCTGAAACCAAACACACCGAGGGGGCACCCCCAGTTATTTTGATTTAAAACAGTAAGGGACTAGTTACTGCTGTTGTTGATCGGGGCCACCCGCCGGCGTTATCTAAAGCGCTACTACGGTGCCGGGGACTTACATTTCATCGCTTGCAGTTGTTATCGCCGGCAGCCGTTGCTCGGCACTCCGCGCCGCCGCGACCTGTTGCTGACAGTGCTGGAACAGGTGCGTAGGCGATATCAGTTCGTCGTAGCCGGTTACGTGATCATGCCCGAGCACATTCATCTACTGATAAGCGAACCTCAAAAGAAGAATCCTTCGACCGTGATGCAGGCTCTCAAACTCAGCTTTGCGCGGCGCGTGCTGGCGCAGGCGAGACGCCGTCGCAACCCCTCGCAAGCCAGCCTCTTCGAGCGCGCGCCGCAACACGTCTGGCAAAAGCGATTCCATCACTCCGACTACGACTTCAACGTATGGACCGAACACAAGCGCATCGAGAAACTGCGCTACATGCATCGCAATCCAGTAAAGCGCGGTTTGGTGGCGTCGCCGGAACTCTGGCGCTGGAGCAGTTTCCGCGCCTACTTCCTCGGGGAAACCGGTCGGGTAAGAGTCAACCAGTGGGAAGTTCTCAAGATGAAGATGCCACCTCCGGCCGCGTAAGAGCTGGATCCCAAGCTGCGGACTGTCCGGCCCAGCCACCCTTCGGCTGTCGCTCAGGGCAGGCTTTCTCAAAAAGCGTGAGAAGTGGCGCGCCCCCAGTTATTTCGTGTCAATGTTCTAAGACAACCGGGGTTATACTTTCCACGTTGAAGGGGCCCACCCGCCGAAAATTAAACTCCGGTGAATGGAGTGTCTGC
>Ga0209332_1000243_pt1 | contig 14037 bp, 14 predicted proteins | sample BlaSpr_A8_OM3_M1_FD_187974 | JGI IMG/M metagenome (GOLD analysis project Ga0209332, IMG submission 187974) | Forest soil microbial communities from Thunder Bay, Ontario, Canada - Black Spruce, Ontario site 2_A8_OM3_M1 (SPAdes) (version 2) | ecosystem: Environmental > Terrestrial > Soil > Boreal...
TCACCGTTCCGCTCGAGACGCTGACGACTTGCGTGACCATCGAGAGTTGATCGCCGAGCGGCGTCAAGAAGCCGGAGATGTAATAGTCGGCGCCGAGCGCGCTCGCGGCTTTGAGAAAATCGGCGCGCTGCGTCCCCGGCGGATACGGCTTGACAACGATCGCTCCACCAACCGAGAGGCGCTGCGCGATGGTAACGGCGATGCTCGCCCCGGTTTCGGGGTCGGCTCCGGCCGACGCGGTCAAAGGATAAACGATCACGACCGGTGGCGGCAAGCCACTGATCGCGCCGAGGAACGGTACGACGCCGCAAAGGAGCCCAAATGCGACGGCCAGCGCGCGTAGGAGTTTCATGTGTTCTGCTTGGCGAGGGCGCCGACGGCGGCCGTCTTGGCGGATTCTTGCTCCGACCAGGCGAGCCACTGGGCGTTGACCTGCGCACCAAACAGAAAAATCGTGCTCATGTAATAAAACCAGAGTAAAAGAATTGCGACGGCGCCGAGCGCGCCGTACACGTGCGTGAAGTCGACGTGGGTGGAGTAGACGGCGAAGGCGATTTGCGAAAGCTCCCAAAGGACGGTGGTAATGATTGCGCCGGGAATGCCGAAGCGTAGGCTGAAGCGACGGTTCGGAAGGAACGTGTACAGCCACATGGTTACGACGAAGACGAGTAAAAGGCCCGCACCGTAGCTGGCGACCTGGCTCAAGAACTCGGCGTGACGAAAACCGCCGAAGCGTACGATGATTGAGACGACGACCGGAAACGCCGTCGCTGCGAGCAGGATGATTGTAAAGACGGGGAACGTGATCGCTTCGACCATGATCTGGATCAGAGCGTGCCGCCCTTTAGGGATAGCGAGCGCACGGTCGAGCGAGAACGCAAGCGTTTGAAACAGATTTTTCCCCGACCAAAGAAGCGCGATCAGCGCGATCGCGCCCGCGATGCCACGGAATTGGATGACGTGGCGGGCGTTATCGAGGAGTGGGCCTTGAATGCTCGGCGCGAGTTCGGCAACGAACGCGTTGACGTAGTCGACGCCCTGGTTGCCGTAAACGAAACCCATCACGGAGAATGCTAGGATGAGGAGCGGGAAAACGGCGAACATGGCGTTGAACGCGATCGCTTGCGCGAAGAACCCGCATGCGTCTTGCGCGTAACGTACCGCTGCCGCGCGGAGCACCGCCATCACCCGCCGCATGAAGGACTCCTACCCGTGATCGGGCCGCCGGTCGTTACGGTACTCATCGATGGACGCCCGGTGGCTGCGCCGGCACCGGCGCTCTTGGTGGGCGGAATGGTGAGCGCACCGATCGATCCGTATGCGCGGCTCATCGCGACGAGGATTACGATCGACGACCGGCGGGGATCGGTCACGTTCGAACGCGGTGCGGCGAGGGTGACGATCAACGTCCCCTACCTGCGCGACGGTCGGGGGAGAATCCCGCTCGGCGCGCTCGCGCGCGCGCTCGGCGATTCGGTCCGCTACGACGCCGCCGGCCATACCCTCGCGATCGAGAGCCCACCCGTCGAGCCCGTGGCGACGATGACGCCCTACGCCGCGTGGACGCCGCCGCCTGGACCGCTGCCGACGTTTACACCGGAGCCGCAGCCGACACCGCGGCCGACCGTAACGGGAATCCCACAGCCGCGGCGTACGCCCATCCTCGTGACGGGAGGAAGCTGATGGCGAAGATCGCGTGGTTCGGAGCTGGGATGATGGGTTCGGGCTTCGTCGAGGCGCTGCGGCGGCGCGGCGACGAAGTCCGCGTCTGGAATCGGACGCCCGAAAAGGCAAAAGCGCTCGAGCGGTTCGGCGCGGTCGCCGTCGAGCAGCCGCGCGCGGTACTCGAGGGCGTCGAGCGCGTGCATATCATTCTCTCCGACGACGCGGCCGTCGACGGCTTGCTTGGCCAAATCGCCGACGCGATTCCGAAGGGCGTGCTGGCTATCGATCATACGACGGTCGCGCCGCGCCCGACCGCGGCGCGCTTCGCGCGCTGCGCGGCCAAAGGTATCGCGTTTTTGCACGCGCCGGTGTTCATGGGCCCGCAATCATGTCGGGAGGGTACGGGCTTGATGCTGTCCTCGGGTTCGCTCGGGACGTTCGAGCGCGTCGAGCCGGAGCTGAAGAAGATGACGGGCGAGCTCTGGTACGTCGGCGAGCGGCCCGACAAGGCCGCCGCGCTCAAACTTTTCGGAAACGAGATGCTGCTGACGATTGTCGCCGGCCTCGCCGACGGTTACGCGATCATGAAGAGCGTCGGTATCGCCGCGACCGAGGCGCACGAACTCTTCACGCATTTCCGGCCGGGCGGAGCGATCGACATGCGCGGTAAGAAGATGGCCGCCGGCGAATACAAGCCGGCCTCGTTCGAACTGAGGATGGCGCGCAAGGACGCGCGCTTGATGATGGAGACCGCCGAGGGCGGCGGCGTCGCCCTCCATTTCCTGCCTTCGATCGCTAAGCGCTTCGATGAATTGCTCGCGCAGGGTCATGGCGACGAAGACATGGGCGTCCTCGCCGTCGACGTGGTCCCGGCCGCAGCGACCTAGTCGCTAAAGTCTTCGACGAAGAGTTCGCCGTTGTCGGTCGCGATTGCGGCGATGCCGACGCGCGCAAACTTGGGCTCGAGCATGTTCTCGCGATGCGGGTTGGAGCGCCAAAGCATTTGGTGTGCCGCCGCTTCGTCGACGTCGAGCACGAGGTTCTCGCCGGCGACGCGATACTCGTAGCCGACGCGATGCATGCGCTGGAAGGGAGTCGATCCGTCCCACGACGCGTGCCCGAAGAAGCGATGCGCGACCATGTCGAGGGCGTGCCCGCGCGCCAGGTCGCAGAGGCGCGGCTCGAGCGTCAGCGGCACAAGACCCCGCGTCGTGCGGACGGCGTTGAGATCGCGCAGCAGCGCGCGAGCGTCACCGGGCCTGTCTCGGGCGCTCGATGCGGCGACATTGATCGCTACGCGCGTCTCCGGCATCGACGTAAGTAGCCCGGACATCAAGAATAGTTCGGCGAGCACGCTAAGATTATCATTGCCGCCGCTTCCTTTGGGAAGTGTTTGAGCCCGAGTGCAAGATCGCTCACACTCGGGCTCACTGTGATCCAAGACGCTTTACGTGCGTCTTACATCGTGATCACGTTCCGCGTGTCGAGCGCGCGGTTGACGTCGGTCTGCAGGGCTTCGAGATGCGCCCTCGTCTGCAAATCGAGATTGCCGCGCATCAGGTTGCCGCGCACGTCTCCGGCGATCGAGACGAGCTCGTGCCGTGCGAGCGCCTGGGCGTCGAGCGGTGTGCCGGCGAACGGAACCGTCGCCATCCGGGCGAGTAGACGGGCGTAGGTGCGCTGGAGATTGCGACGGATTGCGGTCTTTGGCGTTCGGCCGTTGGCCAGATCGCCGAAGACGCTGGTCTGCGTCCAGTCGAAGAGATCGGCGAGACTCATCGTCGCACCCGGCGCGGCCTTGGTCGGCATGTCGTCGAGGCGCTGGAGCACCAGCGGCGAGAACATGTACGAGAGGGCTCGGTATTGTGCCGAGTTGGCGATCGCGGTCAACGAGATATCGTGCCGTGGCGTCGGGTTGTAACCGAAGTCCGCGAACGGTGCAAACTCGGTGTAGACCAACCGGTTGAGCGTCGTCGGCGAGACCTGGATCGCGGTCTCCGCGAAGACGTAACGATCCAGGTTACGGAACGCACGCACTTCTTCGGCGCGCGGAATCGGAGTGAGCGGCGTCTTCACGCCGGGGTCACCGCGGCGGCCCCGCGTCAGGTATTCGCCCGCGATGTAGTGCGTCATCGAGTTCGCGCACCGGTTGTACTGACCCATCAAGATGGCAAAGGCGAAGCGTTCCTGCTCCCAACGCTGTTGCATCTTCGGATAGCGCGAGTCGACGCTGCCGATCAGGCCGCGATACATGCCAAGCTGAGTTTCGCACCAACCGATCGGATCGCCGGTCAGCATGTCCTGGGCGACGCGCGGGTCGACGGCGTGGCCGTTGTACGCTACGTCTTCGTCGGAGGCAAAGGCGTAGCGCCGGTCGGTGGCCGCCGAAGCCCACTTATCGAGCGTCGCTACCTCGTCATCCGGGGTCTTTGCGCCGGGCACCGGAGCGTAGCCCCAGTGGATGACGTGGTAGTCGTACGGCCCGAGCGTCGGTTGGAAATAGTCGCCATGCGACGAGCCCTTGGGCCAGACGTTGAACGGCGCGTATTCCATGACCGACGACGCGATGCCGTTGTGCTGCGTGAAGTTCTTGTCGCGTACTTGCGCCGCCGTGAAGGCGTTGTGGCCGATGAAGTTGTGACCGAGCCCGAAGTCGTGGCCGACCTCGTGCAAGATGATCGCTTTGAGGAAGTCGTAGTCGTAGTTGGGCGGGACGTTCTCGCCCAGCATGTCGAGGGCGAGCGCGCCGAACTGCGCCTGCGCGAATGCTGCCGTGTCGCGGTGCAGGAAGGTCCCCGGGCGACGTTTCGGTGCGAAGCCCCAGTCGACCGGGTTGATCTTCGCCGGATCCCACAGTGCCGGATCGGCGAGTTGCGAGGGTGAGAGCGGCGAGGCCGGATCGGGGTCGAGTGCGGCGAGCGGCTGGACGACGTCACCGTAAATGAGCTTGGCGTAGCGCACGATGTCGGCATCGATGAGGACGCCACCGCGGAAGATTTCGCCGGTACGCGGATCCCACTCGATCTGCGCCTCGGCGAAGCCGCCGCCGTTGGCCTCGGTCAGCCAGCGGATCGTGTTGTAGCGGATGTCGTCGGGATCCCAGTTCGGATCGCTCGGCTGGTCCTGCACTTGGATGGCGTTGAGGATTCCGATTCGGGCGAACGCCTTATTCCACTCGAGGATCGCGTCGCGGATCCCGGGACGGTAGCGCTCGGGGATCGTGTTGGTCAGGGTATAGACCAGAGGTTTCTTGGCCGCGCTCGGCCGGGTCGGGTCGGACGCCTGGATGTTCCAGCGCAGCACGTAGTGATGAATGTTGTCGAAACGATTGTCCTGATCGAATTGGACGTGGGGATCGTCCCAGTAGCCGACGCGGTCGTCGACATACCGCGGCATGTAGCCCGGTGTGCTTAAGAACTCGGCGAAATTGTATTTGACCCGGAACTGGACGCTGCGCGGGTCGACGACGGTGTTGAGCGTTTGCGGTTTCGCCGAGACGTAGGTCTGGTCGGCTTCGATCATGACGTTCTTCGGGAACGCTTTGGTCGGGCCGAAATACGTCTTGGTCGGATCGAGGTGATACGCGCCGAGCGGATTGGTGCGTTCGAGGATTTGCGAAAGAGCCGAGCCGAGATCGAGCGTGTCGCCGAGCAAGAATCCGGCGTCGATGACGTACTTGCCGCCGTCCTTGTCTTCGGCGGCGATCGCCGCGACGCTCTGAATGGAATCGGCGGTCGACGCCTTCACGGCCGTGTCGATGTTCGTTCCCGGCTTCGATTCGAAACGAATCTGCGGCCAAACGAGGGCGACGGCTTTCGGCCCGACGCGTACGAATTTGACGACGCGCGCCTCTTGCTGGAAGTCGTCGCCGGAGAGAATGCCGAATCCGCCAAGGCCGTTCGCTGTGGTCGCGTGTTCGTAATACTCTTTGCCGAGTTGATCTTTGCTCAACTCGATGTAGACTTTTCCGTCCTTGTGCCAGAGCGTGAAGAGGCCAGGCTGCTTCTCGGCGTCCTTGGTGAATTTTTCATAGGTCACTTCCGGCGGACCGCCCGGAGCCGCCGCGGGTACCGGTGCTGCCGGCTTCGGGGCGGTCGGGGCGGGCTGTTGTGCCTGCGCCGAACCCGACGCGGTGAACGATAGTGCCACGAGGCCGAAGGCGCTCGCGAACAGCGTAACAAGTTTGGGGATTCGCATGATTAGAGATTGCCTCGCTTTGCTTGCTCTTCCTCGATGGCGACGAAGAGCGCTTTGAAGTTACCTTTGCCAAACGACAAGCTTCCTCGGCGTTGGATGATTTCGAAGAAGAGGGTCGGGCGGTCTTGGAGCGGTTTGGTGAAGATCTGGAGCATGTAGCCGAGATCGTCGCGATCGACGAGGATGGAAAGCTCGCGGAGCGCGGCGGTCGCCTCGGCGATGCGGCCGACGCGCGTTTCGAGCACATCGTAGTAGGAAGACGGCGTTTCGAGAAACTCGACGCCGTTGGCGCGCAGCGCGCGCACCGCTGCCAGGATGTCGTCGGTTGCGATGGCCACGTGTTGGACGCCGGCGCCGCCGTAGAACTCGAGGAATTCCTCGATTTGGGATTTCTTGCGCCCTTCGGCGGGCTCGTTGATGGGGAACTTCACGTGCCGGCGCGCGTCGCTCACCACGACCGAGCGCAGCGCGGTGTATTCGGTCGAGATGTCCGTGTCGTCGAACGAGACGAGCTGCGTGAAGCCGAAGGCGTCGGCGTAGTAGCGGGCCCAACGGTCCATCTCGTTCCAGCCGACGTTGCCGACGACGTGATCGACCGCGCGCAGCCCGGGCGCTTGCGGCGCACGCGCCCGGTCCGACAAGCGAACGAAGCCGGGCATGAACGCCCCGCCATACAGTTCACGCTCGACGAACGTGTGAACGGTCTCGCCGTACGTGCGGATCCTTGCCAGGACGATCTCGCCGTCCTGGTCGGATAGCACTCGTGGCTCCTCGAGCGGCGCCGCACCCCCGGCGACGGCAGCCTCAAAGGCGGCGCGCGCATCGGGGACGCGTAAAGCGACATCGCGGATACCGTCGCCGTGCCTGGCAACGTGGTCGGCAATCGGCCCCTCGGGCCCCAGTGCGCTCGTCACGACGAAGCGCAGGTCGTTTTGAACGAGGCAGTAGGAGGCGCGATCCGAGACGCCGGTTTCGGGGCCGGCGTACGCTTCGACGGCAAAGCCGAACGCGGTCGCATAATAATGCGCGGCCTGTTTGGCGTTGCCGACGTAGAACTCGAGATGGTCCCAATCGAGCATGTCGAGCGCCGCCGAGCGCGGAGAGGTTTGGGTTGGCAACGGCCTCCTCATAGTGCCGGACCTTGGCGAAAACGAACCCCAATTGGCTCATCTGGGCGGAGTCCCTTGACCGCCTCACTCAATTCCGTCATTTGAGATTTCTGGCTACTTCGCTCGGCACGCCTGGTCGATCTCCTCGCGCGGGATCCCGGTCGCGATGCCAGGATCCAGGATAAGGAAGAGCCGAGCAGCGCGCGCACCGCTCGGGCCGCCGTCGCGCGGGTCTTGTACCAGGGCGCCGCGATCTCGCTGAGCATTTAGCGCAGCGACTCCGCGGGTGATTCGATCCAAGAGCGGTAGTACTCAGCGTCTTCGAAGGCGCGCGCGCCGGCCGCGACCGCGAGGGGCTCGAACGTGTCGACCATGATCGCCAGTTCGTCGGTCGAGGTTTTGCCGAGACTCGATTCGACAGCGCCGGGCTGCGGCCCGTGCGGCGCGCCGGCGGCGTGCAGCGTGATCGAGCCTTCTTCGACGCCGCGGCGGCTCATAAAATTCCCGCTGACGTAGTAGAGCACTTCGTCGCAGTCGACGCTCGAATGGTTGTACGGAACGGGAATCGCGAGCGGATGATAATCGAAGAGCCGCGGCACGAAGACGCAGAACGCCGCGCCCGGTGCCTCGAAGGTCGCGTGCGCCGGCGGCGGCTGATGGAGTTTTCCGGTGACCGGCGCGTACTCGTCTGCGTTGAAGGCGTACGGATAGCAGTACCCGTCCCAACCGATCACGTCGAAGGGATGATTTTGCACCGTGTAGATGGCATCGCGTCCCCGATTGGTCACGCGGACCTCGTATTCACCGGGCGCGTCACGCGGATCGGGCAGCGTCGGGAAGCGGAAATCGCGCTCGTAGTACGGGGCGTGCTCGACGAGCTGTCCGAACTCGTTGCGGAATTTCTTCGGGATCGTGACGTGTCCGCGCGACTCGTGAAGGACCAGGCGCGTCGGGGCTGCAGGTCGCAGGCGATAGGTCGTCCCGGCGGGGATCACGAGGTAGTCGTGCGCGCGATAGACGAGTTCGCCGAAGGTCGTCTCGAGCGTGCCGTTGCCGTCGTGCACGAAGAGCAACTCGTCGCCGCCGACGTTGCGATAGAAATACTCCATCGGACGATCGACGTCGGCGACCGAAATCAAAAGGTCGGCGTTGCCGAGGACCGGGACGCGCGACTCGACGGCGTCACCTTTGGCATTCGAACGCCGCGTCAAAAAATGCCGGCTACGCAGCGGTTCGTTGGGTTCGAGTTGAACCGGGGGACGTTTCCAGCTCCGCACGTCGAGCGTCGCGGTCGGCGGCCGCAGATGGTACAGCAGGGAGTACGCGCTTTCGAAGCCCTTGGTCGAGAAGAGCTCTTCGGCGTAAAGGCCGCCGTCGGGACGGCGAAACTGAATGTGGCGCTTCGGCGGCAACGAGCCGGCGCGCACGTACGAGGGCATGGGCAAGTGCTTCGAGTGGGGCCGCCGCGCTCCCGCGCCGCTCGCTTGCCCTCCAAGCGAGCGAACCGCGTAAGGCATGGAAGTCGTTCGGGAGGGGAACGACGAGTTAAGGAGGTTTCACTATGCCACGCGTCCCTCGGATCATCGCCGCGACCCTCGCCCTGATTTTCGGTACGGTGTTCCTGGCGCCGAAGCCGGTCTATGCGGACGGCGCGGCCAGCACTCGTAACATTATCTTTGGTGCCGCCGCTGTCGGCGGCGCCCTCTTGATCATCAACCATAACAAGCAAGTTCACGCGAAGTACGCAGCGTATGACCAGCGTCAGGCACAGCTGTCCGCGGAGAACGCGAACATGCAAGCCGCGTATGCCTCGGAGCGGTCCGCGTACAACCACGAAGTCGCGCTGGTGAACGAGTACAAGAAGGAAGTGGCCTATCAGCACCAGGTCGTGACCTCGCAGCAACAGCAGATCGCGCAATTGCAGGGTCAATCGGGCCTCTCGCACTCGATGAGCTTCGCACAACCGACGCAGCCGACGGCGATCGCGCACAGCGGGCACGCGCAGCCGCAGGTCGTGTCCTACGGTTGGGGGACGTTCTGATGATGACGCCGCTGCGCAACGCTGCCGGACGCGCCCTCGCGGCGCTCGTGGTGGCCGGGTTGCTCGCGGGTTGTGGTGCGAGTTCGGGTCCGCAGAAGACCGCGGACTCGATGACCCACGCGCTCTACGCGAACGATCTCGCCGGCTTCGCGAGCTACTTCGACGACTCGACCAAAGCGACGATCACGCGTGGTGACATGGGCGCCCTCTCCGATCGGATGCATCAGTTGGGCGACATCCAGTCGATCGCGCCGCACGACGCCAATCCCGACGCGGGTCGCTACACGTACGACGTGACCTTTTCGCACGGGTCGATGCTCGTCGAGTTGCGGGTCGACCCGACCGGCAAGGTCGGCGCCTATCGCGTCGTGCCGGTTCCGTCACCGCCGAGGACTGCAGGAAGGTAGAGAGCAGTCCAACCTGCGGGAAGACCCGCAGGTTAACGCAGGTCGTGAAGCTTCGGGACGCGCGGGAGGCTCAAGTTCGTGCGTATCATGTTGATCAGCATGCAGCCCTGTTCGATCGCGTCGTCGAGCGCGACGTGCGTGTGCGGGAGACCGTCGTCGATCCACTCCGACGGATACTGGCGCTTCCCGACCTGTCGGTATTGCCGTTTCATCACGGCGGCCGCGTACGTGCGCAGATCGAGGCTGGCGAAGCCGACGGGACTCTCCCCGAGTTCGCGTTGGAAGTAATAGTAGAGGAAGGTGAAGTCGAACCCGGCCGGGGCGCCGCAGATCAAGGGACGGCCGAAGTGCCGCATCGTCTCGAGCCACTCCTTGCACTCGAGCATTGCGTTGCGAGGTGAGATGAGATTCTCGCGCGATCTCTGGTAGGGGATGACGTTCTCGGGGAGGGCCCACCACGTCATCGTGCGTTCGTCGAGACCCGCACCGTCGAGCAACTCGAGATTGCGCGTGAACGTCCCGACGAGTTCTTTCTCGACCGTGAACGCCGCCAGGCCGAAGCTGAGCATCGAAAAAAGACCCGGACACGGGCCATTGGCTTCGATGTCGGCTGAAACGTAGAGTTCGGCGAGCGGCTGCTGCGAAGCTTCCTGTGCGATGCGTCCCTCTTGGTTCAGCCGAGCGAGCGTACCTTCGAGGAAACGCGGCGCCGTAAGCGCTAATCAACGCACGATGAGCGAGGATGCGGGTCGGGACGCGGTGCGTGCGTTTCTCGGCCAAGCGATCGACGACGCCGGACTGTTTCCGCCGGCGAAACTGTCGATGCGGGACGCACTCGCGGCCCACGAGCGCGCGCTCGGCGGCCGACACGCGTGGATGCTTGGACGCTTCGTCGTTTCCGCCTCGGGGCTCCGTGAATTGACCGAAGCATTGGGCGAACGGAGCACGCCGCTAGGGGTCTCGGTCGTGTTCGACGGCTCGCTGCTCGAGGATTACGCAAATGTTGCACGCGAAATTCATTCCGGGTCCGGTCGCGTCGCCATCGAGGCTGTGGAGCTGAAGCTCACGGATTTGCCCGGAAGCGATCCGGCGGCCAAAGCCGCGATGCTTGGACAGATGGAACGCGTTGGGGCGTTTACGACCCCGTTGTCGACGTACGTCGAGATCGGCATCGAAGACGACGCGCACCTCGAACTCAATCTTCAAACATTTCGAGAGTCTCCGGCTGGCGGATCGCGCCGATATGTCAAGGTGCGCTGCGGCGGTCTCGATGCGTCGGCGACGCCGTCGACCGGGCAGCTCGCACAATTTATCGCGCGAGCGCGCGACCTCGAGGTTCCCTTCAAGGCCACGGCCGGCTTGCACCATCCGGTGCGTCATCACAACGTTCGAGCCGGCTTCCCGATGCATGGGTTCCTGAACGTCATCGGCGCGGCGATCCTCGCCCGAACGCACGCCTTCGACCGGGCGAAACTCGAAGCGATCCTGGCCGATGAGAACGCCACTGATTTTCGGCTGAGCCTGCGCGCTTTCGAGTGGCGGGGCGCTATCGTGAAGGCCGAAGAGATCGCCGGCGCGCGCGCAACGACGATCCACTCTTTCGGCAGTTGCTCGTTCGACGAACCGTTGGCCGACCTGCTCGCCCTCGGCATCGTACAGACCTAGGGAGCCTCTGCTGATGCCGAACGCGCGCTTCGACGCGACGACCGACCCCGGACTTCGCTCGTGGGTCGACGTTCGGCGCGGGAGCGATTTTCCAATTCAGAATCTTCCGTTCGGCGCGTTCCTTCGCCCCGCTGAGAGCGTGCCGCACCTCGGCATTGCCATCGGCGAAAGGATCGTCGACGTGCATGTGTTGGCCCGTTCCGGATTCCTCGACGATGCGTTGCCCGAGGCGGCTGCAATCTTCTCGGCGGCGAGTCTGAACGGTTTTCTTTCGCTCGGACACGCGACGTGGCGGGCCGCACGGGCGCGGTTCTCGGCGTTGCTTGCTGCCGGCAATCGCGAATTGCAGGATGCGGGGATCGCCGAGCGAGCGCTTGTGGAGCGCGCGGCGGCGCGGATGCTGCTGCCGATCGAGGTCGGCGACTACGTCGACTTCTATTCGTCGCGCGAGCATGCATCGAACCTCGGCAAGATGCTGCGCCCCGACGGGGATCCACTCTTGCCGAATTGGCGATACCTGCCCATCGGATATCACGGACGTGCGAACTCGATCGTTGTCTCGGGGACGCCGCTCTTTCGACCGCGCGGGCAAGTAAAACTGCCCGACGGGGCAGAACCCGTGTTCGCGCCGACACGGATGCTCGACTTCGAGTTGGAACTTGCGTTCGTTACAGGTACGGGGCCGCCGCTCGGCGCGCCGATTCCGGTGACGCGCGCGCGTGAATATATTTTCGGCGTCGCGTTGCTCAACGATTGGAGTGCCCGCGATATTCAAGCGTGGGAGTATCAGCCGCTCGGCCCGTTCCTGTCGAAGTCGTTCGCGTCGTCGCTGTCACCCTGGATCGTGCCGCTCGATGCGCTCGAGCCCTTTCGCGTCGAGGGTCCGCTCCAAGAGCCGGGGCCTCTGCCGTACTTGGCGACTAGCGATTCGGAGAACTACGACGTCGCGCTCAGCGTGGAGTTGTCGCCCGCGGCGCTGCGCCGAGCCTGGAATGCGCCGCAGACGATCGCGCGGACGAATTTTCGCGGGATGTATTGGAGCATGGCGCAGCAGCTGGCGCACTTGACCAGCAACGGTGCCGGGATCAGAGCCGGTGACCTGTGCGGTTCTGGGACGATTTCGGGCTCAGAGCCGGATTCTTACGGAAGCATGATCGAGTTGACGTGGCGCGGGACGCGACCGCTCGAGCTCGCCGACGGAACGTCGCGCGCGTTCTTGGCGGACGGCGACACGATCACGATGCACGGGTCGTGCGACCGCCCGGGTGCCGTGCACGTCGGACTCGGCGAGGTCAGCGGAACGATTCTGCCGGCTCCAAACTGAACGGCTAGCGTTACAAACGGCGGCGGAGAAAGTGGGCGGCGACCGGGTTGTCGTTGTATGGCTCGCAGCGCTCGTACCCGCGGCGAAGATAGAATGCTAGCGCAGCCTCCATGTCGGGGCGCGTATCGAGATAAGCCGTGCGGAATCCGCGCTCGCGCGCGTGATTTTCGAGCGCATCGAGGAGCGCCTCTGCCAACCCGCGCCGCCGATGCTTCGGCCTTACGTAGAGCCGCTTGATCTCGCAAGCGGCGTCCCGCCCGTCGAGCGGGCGAAGCGCGATCGTTCCGGCGAGCGCCCCGCCGTCGTAAGCCAGGAAGAGCGCCCGCGGGTCGTCGAGGTATTCGGCGATGGTTTCGGCGTCGTCGCGCAACTCGGCCGGCAGCTCGATCGCCGCGAAGTATTCGGCGAAGAGATCGGTCGCTGCAGCCAGATCGGCCTGATTCGCGCGACGGACTTGCGGCATTCAGCGTTACGCGAAATACCGCCGGATGAATGCTTCGTAGGGGGTGCCGGCGACGTCGAAGCCGCCCTCGGCGATGCGGCGGAGCGTTCCGGCTACGCCTTCGCCGGCGTCTTCAGATGAGATGATGGCGGCTACGACCGCAGCCCGCGTCCCGCCCGCTCAATGAATAAGGACTTTGCCTTCGCTCGACTTGAGTACGGCGCGCGTCTGCTCGACGTGCTCGCGCGAGAGCGTCGCTCCGGTAAACGGGATCGAATGATAGGCAATCCCCACAGGCATATCGGGCAGTGTGCCGTCGTACTCCTCGGGCATCCGAAAGTTGATGACGTCGCCGTAGCCCTGGTCGGCGAGCTTGCGATATTCGTCTGCCGTCGGTTGGCCGCAGACGGTCTGACCGCCAACCTGTGCCTCGTTCTTCATGTTTCCATATTACGACGTGTAACGGGTCCGCTCATGCGCGGCGCGAAGCGAGACCCATGAGTTCAGCGAAGATGCGCGTAGCTGTGGTGGGGGCCGGAACCATGGGTTCGCGGGTGGCGATTCGGTGTGCGCAATTCGGCTGCGATGTAACGGTGATAGCGCGCAATCAAGACCGGGCGAAAGCGGCGATCGCGGCGGCTGCCGAGGAAGTCGATTCGACGCAAGCTCTCGAGCGCGTTACGCTCGAAGAAGATCTCTCCGGTGCAACCGGCGCGCAACTCGTCTACGAAGCGATCCCCGAAGTGCTCGCGGAGAAGCAGCGATTGTTCGGCGAACTGGAAGAATTCGTCGACGACCACGTTCCGCTGGTCTCGGGGACCTCGACATTTATGCCGGATCGCATGGGCTTCTACTTGGAGTTTCCGAAGCGGGTCTTCGTCGCGCACTTCATCCATCCAGTCACGCTCGTGCCGCTCGCCGAAATTGTAACGCCATCCGAACGTGTCGACGCACTTGCCGAGGCTACGCTGAAAACGTGGATCGACACACTCGAGCTCGAGCCGCTCCGCTTGCAGAAGCCGCTCACCGGATTCATCGTGAACCGACTGCAGTTCGCGCTCGTTCGCGAAGCACTCAATATCGTCGAGAAGGGCGGCGCGACGGCCGAAGACGTCGACCTCATCATGCGCCTGGGACTTGGCCCGCGCTGGACGGCGACAGGTCCGATCGAATCGGTCGCGCTCGGC
>Ga0209332_1000244_pt1 | contig 14023 bp, 13 predicted proteins | sample BlaSpr_A8_OM3_M1_FD_187974 | JGI IMG/M metagenome (GOLD analysis project Ga0209332, IMG submission 187974) | Forest soil microbial communities from Thunder Bay, Ontario, Canada - Black Spruce, Ontario site 2_A8_OM3_M1 (SPAdes) (version 2) | ecosystem: Environmental > Terrestrial > Soil > Boreal...
AAGACGGTACAACAATGAATTGGGGCTTCGTCATTCTCTAGGGAAATATCCTTCGAGCCGCCGGCGCCCACTCAAGCCCGGGTTTTGGCTTGAGTGGGGATGTTCACATGTCACAGACTTAGTCCGGCGAACAAAAGTAGATTGTCCTCATGCCATGGGGACTCACGCGTTTTCAGCACAGCGGGCAGAGTCATTTCGTCGCTTTTTTGCTGCTGGCACCTCCGTACAGAAACGGCAAACCTCAGCGGCTGAAAGCCGCATCCGTTTCGGCTGCCCTACGGCAGGAGTGGAACTCGTGCCCTTCCCGATCTGCCGACGCAAGCAGACGAATCTTCGAGTCAGCTTTGGAGCGGGTGCGGCGCGGGTTCAGGCTTCAGGTTTATGGGGCGTAATTCAAGAGAACTTCCTGAAGCTTTCGTGGTGCGGATAAGAGTGCAGGGATCCTTCGGCGCATAAAGCCGCGCCTCAGGATGACAGGGCGTATTCAGCGAACCGAAAGAGGATACGTCCGGAGATGGAACTGCCCCACTCAAGCCAAAGGACGGCTTGAATGGGCCACCGGTCGTTCATCTTCCCATCGGCAAATCGATCAGAAGTTTCTCCTCACTTCGCTGGGACGATATCGAATTCTATTTTGAGTTCGTCCTTCACCTTGACGGTGCCGCCTGCGATACGTATGGGTTCTATGCCGAAGGCGCTCTGCTTGATCGACGCCGAACCGCGGTAGTGGCCGTCTTGTAAAGACACCTCTACAGCTACGGGTTCTTTCTTCCCGTGCAGGGACAGAGTCCCGTGCACTTCCCAATGCGCGTTCCCCTTGCTGGTGACGGTCGTGGATTGGTAAGAGATCTCCGGAAAATGCTCGACATCGAGAACCTTGGCGCTCTGCATTGTCTGCTGAATCTCGGCGCGTTTGTCTGGCGCGATCTCCGGGTCCAGCACGCGCATCTTGCGCGCATCTACGCGTAGTTGCACGCTTGCATTGGCCGAGGAGTCGATCTTTCCTTCGTCAATCTTTCCCTCTGCAATGGGAGCCTCGATCTCATGATCGTGTGCGAACGCGGAAAACGCGCCCGACTTGAAGACCCGTATCTTCAAGCTGGACTTGTTCCCGTCGATCGCTTTGCTTTGGGCGTAGAGGATGCCTGGTCCGATCCATGTTGGTCCGATCCATGTTGGTCCGATCCATGCCACGATTGCCAGTGTTGGGGGCTGGCCCATCTTTAATGTTTCTTGCCCACGCCGCCACAAAAGAGGCTGCCCCAGCTTTGCCGGTTTTGCAAAGCTGGGCACCACGGACCCCGGCGTCGCCGCGTTAGAAACAGGCTGACAGAGTGCTATTGGAGCAACCCGCGGGTGTGCGGTGGGAGATCCTTCGCTCCGCCTGAAAAGCAGCTATGCTCAGGATGACGCCGGGTTTGGGAATCCGCCCGCCCAACTTCGGGAACGGACGGGACGTTCCCCGATCGATGAGAAAATTCCCTGGCGCGGCTCAACTGGCGATTGGGATTGCAGGGGTCCTTCAGTCGCGCAAAGAACGCGCTCCTTCAGGATGACAATGGGGCGGGCAGCGTAATGACGGCAGTGGGCATCCTTTCGCGTTTTTTGCGAAAGGGTGGGACTGCGGTGGCAGCATATGCAAAACCCTATGGCCCCGACAGCTTGGGAATCCCATCCTTTGCAAAGGCGCAAAGGATGGGCCACCGGCGGCTGCCGGGGCAGGGCCTCAGGCGCTGAAGCGCGGGTCTTTCCTAGGGACGGGTTATTGGCACGAGTGGAACTCGCGCCCTTCCCGGTTGGGACTTCTGTCTTGTTTTGTTTTGGCAGCGTGTTTCGGGGGCGCCGGGCTGCGCCCAGGCTTGGACAGCCGAGGCGGCTGTCTCCACATGGTCCGAGCTTGGATGAGCGAAAAAGCGAGGGCCGCGCATCGGTGGCGGACGTAGGCAAACAGCAGGTCCCTCGACTTCGCAAGATTTTTCGCTTCGCGAATGATCTTGCTCCGCTCGGGATGACAATTCGCGCGGGTTACTGCTTACTTGGCCGGAACGATATCAAATTCAATTTTGATTTCATCTTTCACTTTAACCGTCCCACCCGCGATGCGAATGGGGGCGATGCCGAAGTCGCTCAGCTTGATCGAGGCCGATCCGCGATAGTGACCAGCTACTAAGGAGACCTGCATCGCGACCGGCTGTTTCTTGCCGCGCAGGTTCAGATCGCCGCGCACTTCCCAACGCCCCTTGCCGCGGCTGGTCACGGCTGTGGACTGATAAGAGATATCGGGAAACTTCTCGACGTCCAAAACTTTGTCGCTTTGCATTGTGTGTTGTATCTCAGCCCGTTTGTCCGCCGGGGTGTCAGGGTCGAGCACACGCATCTTGCGCGAGTCCACGTGCAGTTGCACGCTAGGCCGGGCGGATGAGTCAATCTTGCCAGCTTCGATCGGAGCCTGTATTTCGTGGTCGTGGGCGAACGCGGAAAATGCCCCTGACTTAAAGACCCGTATCTTCAAACTGGACTTATTCACATCGATAGCTCTGCTCTGAGCATCAAGGTTGTTTGGTCCAAGGCTTGCTGCAACGGCAAGTATGCCGACTAAGAGCCCTCGAAGGTTCATTTCCGCCTACTCCGGCGTCCCGATTGATGTCCTGTGGTCAAGTGTAGAGAACGTATGCTGGCCCGGGGTCATGGGCATGTAAAGAGATTGTCAGGTGGTTGTCATCAAGGAAGCCGAGTTGCCTTGCTGGATGGCAGGCTGCCCTCACTTGAATTCCTTCGTTTGATATAGAATGTAGGCAACAGTTACCCTGTTCCTACTGTACTGACTCAGCAAGTCTGTGGACTCAGCAGGCCGCTACCGTGCTGAATCTCCGCGTAAGAGACAGTGTAAGAAACGCCGGCAGGATCGGCGTGTTTGCACTCACACTACGCTCGCTGGAGGTGGCATGTGGCAGGATTCTTCTCTCGGGTAAAAATCCAAAAAAATATTGCAGTGGCAACGATCGTCCTGGCGCTTGGGGCTGGGTCTTACAGCTCGGCTCAGGTCAATGGGGACGCGCCTTATGACGCGACCGCCGAGCCGACTTATGCGATGGCGCAGAATGAACTAGAGAATCTGGTGGCGCCGATCGCGCTTTATCCGGATGGGCTGCTGGGCCAGGTGCTGGTGGCCTGCACGTATCCCGATGAGGTAGTAGAGGCGCAGTGGTGGCTTGAGGACAACGGGAATTTGTCTGGCTCGCAATTGATGGAAGCCGCGCGGCAGCAGAACTGGGACTCTAGCGTGCAGGTGCTGGTGGCGTTTCCAGATGTGGTGGCGCTGCTGAATCGCGATATTCGCTGGACCACGCAACTCGGGAACGCATTTCTGGCGCAGCAGGCGGATGTGATGAATGCCGTCCAGAATTTGCGGGCTGAGGCGCAGGGAAATGGACAGCTCGCTAGCACTCCGCAACTTTCGGTGAATACGGAAGTGCAAGGGGATCGCAGCGCGATTGCAATTCAACCGGCGGATCCGCAGCGGATGTTTGTTCCGGCTTACGATCCATCGGTGGTCTGGGGGCCTCCGGCCGAGGGTGCTTATCCGGCGCTGCCCTATGCCGAAGGTAGCGGATTTGGATCGCTGATTGGAACCGTGGCGAATCTGGCGGGATTATTGCCGGGATTCGGATTGCTCGGACCGAGAAGCTGGGGATGGGCCCTGGGTTGGTTGGCGCAGACCTTGTTTGTGAACAACTCGTTCTTCAACGATTTCGGATTTCACGGTTACGGCGGCGGCGATCGAGGAACAAGTGTTTGGTCGCACAGTGGGAATCGCGAGTTTGGCGGCCGCTATGGAAATAACGTGGCGGCAGGTTGGCATGGCGGAGGGTATGGGAATCAGGGCGGGGGCTGGCGAGACTTTGGCAGCCGCTCGAGAATTGGTTCCCGTCCGGAAGGGCGACAGACGATCGCGCGAAACGGATTTAATGGCGGCCAGAGTTTCCGCGGCGGAAGCCGGGCGGAACAAGGCGGCAACCGGGGGCATTTCAACGGTAATGGAGGGATGAACTCGGGCCGAGGATTCGAGAGGACGGGCCTAACGGCATCGCGAGCAGGCGACCGAGGAATGCAGCGAGATTATCGCGGAGCAAGAGATTCATATGCCGCGAATTCTGCGGAAAGCCGTCGCGGCTCTTTCGGAGGAGCGAGATCGCTTGAAACTGGACGAGGCTACAACGGGTTCGCTAACTCGGGAAGCGGGCACAGCGGAGCATCATCCCGGAATTACGCGAGCAGGTCGTGGGGCAACAGTCAACAGCACTTCTCGTCCGCACGCATGCCGTCGGAGCGTGGATCTTCGTTTGGACGGGGATCGTCCTCACGGGGCGGTTCTTCGTGGAGTCACGGGTCATCGTCCCAATCGCACTCGTTCAAGCAGCCGAAGGCGCCAAAGTATAAGGCTCCTCATTACGCAAAATCGCACGGGGGAGGCGGAGGACATTTTTCGGGCGGGCATTCGGGGAAGAAATCGCATCGCGGATGATTGGATAGAAACAGAAACTGCGTTTTTTTATTTCGATGTCGGGTAACTGTTACTCGGCGATCTACGGCGCGGTGCAGTTGTAACCTTCGGGAGTTTGCGCCCTGTATACGTTAAGTTGGGTCACGGTCGATTGGATGCGCCGGTTTAGTGCTTTGACGGCTTCGAGAAACTGTTCGGAGTTCTGGTTTAGCTGCTTGATCTGTTGTGCGCCCAGATAATCCGCGTAGATGTCATAGCCGGAACCCATCAGGGAACCGACCGACTTGATGAACGAGGAAGACTCGGGCGAGAGGCGCAGCGCATGTTGGACGGCAGGGTCGCCGAGCAACATGTCGGCAAGCTGCTGAACGCCCTCCATGGCGCCTTTCAGGTCGTCGGGGTTCTTGTGGGTCCACTCAAAAAAATCACGTTCGTTAGCTAGTTCGCTTAGATGTTTCTTGTCGATTTCGGCGCGCCTTAAAGCATCTTTCAGGTGGGCTTTGTTCAAATCGAGCTGCTCGAATTTCTTTTGCAGATCGCCGACCTCGGAGCCTTTCTTGTTCGAGATTTCTATATACAAGTTTTCTATCACTTTATCCTGCCCCTTGATCATTTCCTGGAGATGATCGGTAAGTTTATCGCCGGCATAGTCTCGCACCATGTCGATGCCGCGCTTCAGGGCATCGTCGGAATCGTCATCGATTTCTTTCTCCCAGTCTTCGCGATTCTGCGACTGTACTTCCTGAGTGCGCATAAGGCGGCGAAGCGCGTCTTGAGTCTGGACGAGTTGCGTGCAGAGCTGCGGCAGGGTTGCCTTGAGCGGCGGCGCTGAAGCCGGCGTCGCCTTGAGAGTTAATAGAGGATGCACGGTCACCGCCGGAGGCATTGCCGGCGTCGGCGTCGGTGATGCGCGAAGAAGATTTGGTTGCGAGTGCGTGGCGTGGCTGAGATCGACGATCGAAGTATCATTGGCCGCGCTGGAAGGCGCCAAGGCAGCCAATGCGCTGGCTGCTTTGGTGCGGCTGAGGGAAAGCGTGGCTTGCGCATTGTCGAAAATTCGCTGGCCTGCGGCGGCTGCGTCTTCGTCGGTCTTTGCCGCCTGCACCATTTGGCTGTAAGCCTGCTGTTGCGCTTCAGTGGCGCTGGCAGAATCCAGCTTACTGCGTGCCATCTCCAGGACGGCATGATCGGCCTCCACGCTCGCCTGCTGATTATTCAGTTGCTGTTGCGCGATCTTGGCGTTGGCGGAGGCCTGATCGTAATCCTGCACGTCGTGCTGAAAATTCTGCGCCTGCGGATCCTGAGAAGTTGTGATCTGAGGATTCTTCTGCGCAGCCTGGAGCGCAGTGTCCTGCGCGATCTCGCGTTCCGGTCCAGAAAGTTTTTCGGCTGCTTGCGCTAGTTGAGGCGCCTGGCCCGGCTGAACGCCGTCCAGATAAATACCTGGGAGTCCCGGAATTCCTGGGCCGGTCGTGCCGGTGCCCGGACCGGACGCAAGATTCGGGTTGGCCAATGGCGACGCAATGTCGCCCGCCTGATCGCCATTTGCCGATCCGTCAGCTGGGCCGCCTACATAAATGCCGGGAAGACCTTTCAATCCATATGAGGTCGGAGTGGCAGGGCTCAATTTGAGCTTCAATCCATCCGGCCCGCCGGAATTCATGCTCATGCTCTTCAATTCCAAGTCGGTGTTGGTGTTCATGGCTTTCAGCGTAAGGTCGAAGGCCACTCCTTCCAGCTTTAGCTCTCGCTTCAGGCGGGCAAACATCGCGTCGATACGCCGCTGCTCGGCAATGCGCCGCTGACGTTCCAACTCCGCTTGACGTTCGCGAAGTTGCTGCTCCATCAGTTGCCGCTGCGCCATCATCTGACGTTGGCGTTCCGTGTCTGTGGCGCTGTTAGCGAACAGGGAGACCAGGAAGGAATTAGTCGCGTGCTGCATGAATACGCCGACATAAGGATTCTTGATATTCATGATCATGGCGTTGGCGCCCAGGCTCACGAGATCCTGCGTCAGGTTGCCGGTCGCCACAGGGATGTCGGTGCCGGGAGCGGCCGAACTGTCAGACGTACAGGAGCAGGGAGATGAGTTGGGAGCGCTTTGGCGTGCCGTTTCACACTGGGCGCGGGTGACGCCGGATTGGCTGCGTGTGCCGCTCATTCCACCCATGGTCTGGCCGCACTGCCAGCCGGTGCAGCGATAGGTATAAGAGCAAGTGTCGGCGAAGAGAAAACCAGCAAACAGGCGGAATGCCAGGCAACACAGCACTGGCAGGATGATTGAGTTTCGCGACGTTAACCGAACGAGTCCTATATATAGCTCGTGTCGGGCAGGCTCCCCTCCGAGTTCTGGCGAGAATTGCGGTGAGTTGTGGAGCATCTCAATCTCCTCTTCTTCAGCCCTACAAAGCTGGCCTTACCAAAACCTGGCAAGCCTCGGCCATGAGGAGTGCCTGCAAGCGCTTCGGGGTGCTCTGATTTTCGGTCCACAGCGCCCGCCGCGCGGTACAGCGTGCCTTGAGTATCAGATCAGGGAAAAGAGCGGGCAAGATTACTGTTGGGGATTGGCGCATCGTTGAGAATGAACTGCCGAGGTTACTTAAGAAAGTTACGAAAGGAACGGATGCCGCGGCTTTCTTGTGGTATTGGGCAAGACTCGACTTATAGGCTTGAATGCTGAACCTATCTGCAGGCACGGAGAAAGATCCCACATGAGTTACAAAAAACGAAACGTAGCGGTCGCGGCGGTAATGTTGTGCGTGTCGTTGATTCTTCCGGCGGGCCTCTCCGCACAGATTGCCATGAAAAGTGCGCGCACGACCAGCAGGAGACACGAGAAAGTCGCGAGCGACCAAGCCGAAGCCACGAAGTGGATCAATGAATCGATGAAGCGCTGGTATACCATCGAGCAGTTTGACAATCAGTATCTGCGGTTCTCGTCGGCGGACCGGCGATTTCACTTTGGCATTGCCCTAGCGCGGGTGATCTCCGTCAGAATGGGCGGCGATCCAGCGCGCCCCGGCTATTGCACCGTGAGCTGGCAGGATTACAGCCACGATAGCGAAGACTGCATCCCAATCTACAGCGCGGATAAGTTTGAAGCCGGACTGCGCTTCCTCTCCGACGCGGCACGCCAACAGGAACAGACTCAGCAGGACGCAACCCTGCAGCAGTTCCGGTCGCAGGCCAAGATGTGGCGCGAGGCCGCGGAAAAGCCCGCCATGCCTGAAGGCGCGCGCGAGCATCAAGTATTGGCCGAGTACGCCTTCAAAGAGAAGGAAACGGAAAAAGCTATCCGCGAATACCAGGCGGCTTTAGATATTTTCCCGACCTGGCCGGAAGGACAGTTTAATCTGGCGACTTTGGCAGGCGAGCGAAAGTATTACGACACCGCCATTTTTCATATGAAACAGTATCTAGAACTGGCTCCCGATGCTCCGGACGTTCAGGCCGCCAAGGACAGCATCATCATCTGGCGCGACAGAATCTCAACTCTGATCCAGCAGGCGGAAAATAACTCCGCACCCGCGGAGCAGGGGAAAGCGTTTCTGCGTCACACGTCCGCGAAATAAATTGAGTTCGGATCGAGGGAGGCGGAGTTAGCCCAAGAGGGTTAGCCCCGCCTCTTCTACCTTTAAACTCCCTTTAAACCGCAAGCGATCCTGTTATTTGCCCACTTGCTGGATGCACTCTTCCAGCACATCCATGGCGACGTCGGCTTCTTCGTTAGTGACTACGAGCGGGGGGCACAGGCGGATTGAACTGGGGCCGCAGCCAAGAAAAAGGACGCCGTGCTCGAAGGCGCGTTCAACGATCTGATCGCGCTCTGCGGCTCCGTACTCTTTCGTGGCTTTGTCCTTGACGATGTCAACGCCGATCATCAGGCCGCGGCCGCGAACATCTCCCACCAACTTTAGCTTTGCCGGCCAAGTCGCCATGCGCTTCATCATGTGCGCGCCCACGTCGGCGGAGTGATCGAGCAGATGTTCGCTTTCGATCACGTCAAGCGTGGCCAGTGCTGCGGCGATGCACACCGGATTGCCGCCAAAGGTGGAGGCATGCGAACCCGGCACCCAGTCCATGATTTCGGACCGCGTCATGGTGATGCCGAGCGGCATACCTGAGGCGATACCCTTCGCCATGCAGACCATGTCAGGCTGGACGCCGGTGTGCTCAACGGCCCACCACTTGCCGGTGCGGCCCACGCCGCTCTGTACTTCGTCGACGACCAGGAGAATGCCGTGACGATCGCAAATGCGGCGCAATTCCTGCATGAAGATCGTAGGCGCAATTACGTATCCGCCTTCGCCCTGCACCGGTTCGACGAAGATCGCAGCAACTTCTTCCGGCGCGAGCGTGGTCTTGAAAAGTTTCTCCTCGATGAAGCGGGCGCAACTGAGAGCGAAAGCATCGGGATCTTGAGTGGCATCTTTGCGTCCGCGATAAAGATCGGGATATTGGATGTGAGTCACACCCGGCACAAGGGGCGCGAAGCGGCGGCGCTGCTGAGGCTTCGACGCGGTGAGCGAGAGAGCGCCCATGGTACGTCCATGAAAAGCGCCGAAGAACGCAATGATGTTCTGCCTCTTAGTGTGATAGCGTGCCAGCTTGAGGGCGCACTCGATGGCTTCAGCGCCGGAGTTGCCGTAATAAATTTTATGCGGGCCGGGCATGGGTGCGATCTTGGACAAGCGCTCGGCGAGTTGCACCATGCTCTCGTAATAAAAATCGGTGCCCGACATGTGGATCAGTTCGCCCACTTGCTTCTGCATGGCAGCGACGACGTGAGGATGGCAGTGACCGGTAGAGACTACAGCGATGCCGGCCGAGAAGTCATAGAACTCGTTGCCGTCGACGTCGGTGATGACGATGCCGCGGCCACTCTTGGCCACCAGTGGATAGGAGCGCGTATAGGACGGCGAAATATATTTTTCATCGCCAGCGAGCACACGCTTGGCGTTGGGGCCGGGCAGGGCGGTCTTGATCTTTGGTCCGGTCACAGCGGTTCCGGCAGTCATGGTTTTCGTGGTCATGGAATCCTCCGGGGAAACGGTCGTTGGTCGCTGGTCGTTAGTCGTTGGCTTGAACCCGCGCGGAAATTCGCACGGCCCAAGTGAACGAGGTTGATTGGAGGATTTAGAACTAGTCGCTACCGAAGAGGCTGGGACGAAGGCGGGACGGAAGATTAGCGCGATAGCGGCGCGGGCACACCAGACAATGCAGCCAGCACTCGGGCAAATGCGAATTGGGCAGATGCGAATTGAGATTGTTGCGCAGCATCGACAACGGCCATCATTCCTGAATGATTATAGCCTGAGGCGCAGCTTGGCGTAACCCCTCATGCAGTTTGATATTTCAAGGTTGAAGCTCCTACGAAACTCATGAAGGCGGTCTCAGAATCTCTTCGTGCAGCCCTTAAACTTAGAATCAATTGCGGACGCAAACGCGTCTGATATCTTTTAGCTTCCTCATCTTCTCACTGACATGTCCAGAATTCAGCGTCCAAGCCGATTTGGGGTGCTTCTCGCTTTTGGGCTGGTCTATTTGTTTTGGGGCTCGACTTATCTGGCGATTGATATTGCGGTGCAGACCATCCCTCCGGCGCTGATGTGTGGGCTGAGGTTTTCCATTGCCGGCATCGTGATGCTCGCGGTATGCGCGGCGACGGGGCGACGAATTTGGTATTCAGCACGGCAGATTGCGCTGTCGGCGGTGGTCGGGATATTGCTGCTGATGGGCGGCAACTTGACGCTGGCGTGGGCGGAGCTTTCGGTGCCCTCGGGGTTAGCGGCGCTGATCATTGCCATCACGCCGTTGTGGTTCCTGGTGCTGGATTCGCTGTTGCTCGGGCATCACCGCATTTCGTGGAGAGGGAAGGCCGGGCTGGCGCTGGGCATAGCGGGACTCTTCGTTTTATTCTGGCCCGAACTGCATTCGAGGTCGGCGCTGGGACGGCGCGAATTCTGGGCGTCGCTGTCGCTGCTTGGCGGATCGTTTTCGTGGGCTTTGGGATCGGTGCTGTCGAAGCGCTGGCAGTCGGGGATGGATGTGTTCAGTTCCACCGCATGGCAAGTGACAGCGGCGGGCGCAGCCAACTTTTTGTTTGCCCTGATGTTGGGAGATTTCTCGCGGGTTCACTGGACGACGCGCGGGTTGAGCGCGGTGCTTTATCTGGTGGTGTGCGGGTCGTGGATCGGATACACGGCATACATCTGGCTGCTGGAACATGTGCCGACATCGAAAGTGTCAACGTATGCGTATGTGAATCCGGTGGTCGCGGTGTTTTTGGGATGGCTGGTGCTGCATGAGCGTGTGGACCGCTTTATTGTGATGGGAAGCGTGATTGTGGTATTGGCTGTGATTCTGGTGACGAGCGCGAAGGTGAAGGAGAAAGCTGTCACGCCAGAATTGCCGGCCGTGGAGGCGGCGGGGTAGCTGCTCGGTTCTCAACCAAGAGTTATTACTGTCGTGGAATTGTATTGGTGTGTTGATTCAGCCTGAAAAGAGAGCTGGCGTTCCCCGTTAGCGAAGATAACTCCATTTTCGGCGGGCCGGTGAGCGGGGATTTTGAGTGCTAAGGCCTGGTTTCAACACTTAGAAGGCCGGGAAGGCTTCCGTGACATACAGTCACGCTTCTCGCGTAGCGTATCGCTTACATCACGGAACATCTGCGGCGGGGAGCATTGGCTGGATTGCCTGGAGGTGCGTTCTCCGTGGCTCGCCTCAGGAAGCTGACGGCGCGCTCAACGGTCGATATCGCGCGTCGCGGTATTTCAAGCTGAATACGATTGCCACGATGGCCAAGACGATCGGGCAAAAGATGCTGGCCTCGGGCCCGACCGTTCCGCCGGTCAGCCAGCGCGGCCCACTAAACGATGCGTTGAGAAGATTCTGGGAGGGTAGTAAGCCGCTATTTGGAACACCGTACAAGAAAGTCTGACCCCAGTCATATCCCAGGTGAAAGCCGACCGCACACCATAAATTTCCAGTCCGACGGAGAAACAGGCACAACAACAATCCGAACGAAACCACCGACAGATCTCCCAAAACGGCTTCTCCGCCATTGGTGGCGTGAACCAGCCCGAATAAAACTGAGAGCAAAAATGCGGACGGCCAGAATCCCATGCCAGTCGTCAGTGTGAACTGCGCGTATCCGCGAAACAAAAATTCTTCGGCCAAGCCGGAAAGCAAAAATGCCAGCCCCCAGGCGGCCGCTGCGGTCAAAATCGCGGTGCCATGGATCGCCGCACTTGTGAACCGCACGCCATGCAGGGCGAAAATGGCAAGCACCGTACTGCTGGTAGCGAGCAGGCCTATCAATAGTCCTACCCAAAAGTTTTTCCTCAGCGCTTCGCTCCTGGGAAGGCCATATTGGCCCAGCCTGCGGCCTTCAATCTTGCTCATGGTCCAGGCCGCGACCGCCAAGATGAAGCAGACAAGTAGATCCGGCACGATGATTCTCATAGGTGTCAATTGCGCCAGATCCAGCGCGTCCGGGAAGAAGCGCTTAATGATCATTCGCGCTACGGCCGACATTGCCATTACGATCGCCATGAAGATTAGCAGCCGCCATCCCGCGCGCAAGCCATTAGGACCAATGAAAATTCGCTTGCTTGTCGAGTCCGCTGGGGGTGTCTGAGGATCATGTCGCATTGTCATTTCTTGAGGTGTCATCGATGTGCCCCCCAACTGCTTTTTACGGAACAGGGCTTCCATAAGTTCCAATGGAGAAAAAATCGTAGGGCAGAAGACTGGCGTCGTTACCGACCGGGCCGTGACCACGCCCACCGGCGTGTTAACCAGCAACGTGCCGTTCCACGTGCTGAAGTAGGTTGTGAACCTGGCAGTAACATTCTGAGCCGCCTCTGCGAAGGGGCGGCTTTTTTGTCGTCTCAGGAATCATTTTTCGAGGTTCCGAGTAATCTTCTAGCTGATAACTGTCGTTATATCGCCATAGCGCTCATTGATCAGCGGTCAAAACGTGTAATCGCCTGATTTCGCCAACTATCGGATAGAATCGTCGGCGGCGATCCTCAATCATGGAGGGGACGGGTGGGTATTTCAGTAGCGCTTCAAACAATCGACGGAAAGAAATTAGGGTCGGTGACAAAAACTTGGGGAATACTGGACCGTGTACTCCCCATCGGAGACCCTCGTTTCCCCATGCTCCGTTACGTCGATCCAGATGGAAATACTATCTTCAATGGCCAGCAGATGTATCCGCTGTTGGAGGAGTTGGACAGGCTAGCTCAAGAGTTTTCGAGCGTGGAGGAGAACGACCTTCTTGCTCAGGTCCGTGAGCTTGCGGTGCATTGCCGCGATCACCCCCACACGTTTCTTCGATTCATTGGCGACTAGGGTCCACCGTGACAACGATTGACCAGAATCGCCAATTCTCAATGAGCGAAGTCGCCTGTTTTGGCCACTTGTTAACAGTGGGTGAAAAGTCAGCTAAAATGTCGCGTATGAAAGTCGCGCTTCCGAAGGAATCGTTCGCAAGGATTCTTGCCGCTACGATCTTCTTCTCGCTATCCCCGACTTGTCACGGGCAGACTCACAACACCGTGGTCGCAACCATTAACTTTCTGCACGCCGTCTTCGACAGTAATGAAGGCAAGAAAGAGCTGCCTGCGATTGGCACGAAAGTATCCCAAGAGAGGCAGCAGAGGAACAAGCAGACCGTGCAGGCCATCCTCGTCAAGATGGCTCCCGTGGTTGCCAAATTCGCAAAGGATAACGGATTGGGAGTCGTCACTGACACGTCAAAGCAATTGCCCGAGCCCGTACTCTGGTCCAAGCAACCCGGCGGCGATATTTTGCGAAAACAAGTGGACATTACAAAACTAATCATCGATGACTACAATGGAAGTTCAGTCCATCTCCCGCCCGTGAATGGGGATCAGAGTGTAGAGCTCATAAACCTAGAACGAGCCACCTTCAACACTGATGAAGGTAAACGTGAGTTGGCAGCCATTGGCGACAAGTCCACGCCAGAGCAAAAGCAGGAAATATCGCAGCGCATCCTCGTCAAAATGACTCCCTTGATCGCTAAGTTCGCAGGGGATAGTGGAGCCGACATTGTAATTGATATATCGCAGCAGTGGCCTAAGTGCTCGGTTGTGTGGTTCGATAACCGGCTCGACATTACGGAGCGAGTCGTAAGTGCTTACAATGGGCGGTAACGGAAACGGCCTCGGCGACAGCTTGCTCTTGCTGCCCGCCGCGATGGTTGGCGAAAAATCTCCATTACACTCAAAACTCCAGTCAGAGGCGAACGGATGGCGCGAGCTTGTGACATCGCTTGGTTGCGGCATTCACGAAGCGCCCAAGCCTATGTTAGCGAGATTTCGCTGGAGGCGGTTGTGCGTGCTCAGCCGGTTACGTTTCCTCGTCCTTGACCTCAGGATTGGGAATTCGACCTTCAGCTAGTGGGTCCAATGGTTGTGATTGCGCTGGTAATCGTGGAGCCGGTTGACATCGTCGTTCAACACATCTCGATCGCGAGGAGACAACCGTTGG
>Ga0209332_1000245_pt1 | contig 14018 bp, 16 predicted proteins | sample BlaSpr_A8_OM3_M1_FD_187974 | JGI IMG/M metagenome (GOLD analysis project Ga0209332, IMG submission 187974) | Forest soil microbial communities from Thunder Bay, Ontario, Canada - Black Spruce, Ontario site 2_A8_OM3_M1 (SPAdes) (version 2) | ecosystem: Environmental > Terrestrial > Soil > Boreal...
CGTTTGGTGGATGACATCATCGAACCCGCCGAGACCCCTAAATATCTTGCGCGCGCCTTGGGAGCGGTTATTTCGAAGCGAGAGTTTCGTCCGCCGAAAAAGCATGGATTGATTCCACTCTAGGATCGATGCAATGACTCTCACATACATTTTGCCTGCCGCGCTCGTCATCGCTGGATGGACGGTGCTATTCATCATCTCCCGGCGCACGATTCAGCGGAGGTGCGCCCAACATCGGACTGAGTTCGACCGGCAAATAGAAGCGTTGTCGGCGCAAGTAAGAGTGCTGCAAGAGGCGTCTGACGCCGCGACACAAGAAAAATCTAAATCTACATCCGAAGGTAAAGACAAAGATGAAGCTACTCCCTTGACCGGAGTGAGCGATGAGATTTCACCAGAAACCGTGGCGATGATTTCACAAACCATTACCGCTTTGCTGGGGAGGAAGATTCGGGTTCGGTCAGTGAAGCTGTTGCAGACGCCCACGACAACGGCCAATTCATGGGCTCAGCAAGGGCGGGTCGTAATTCAGGCTTCGCACAATTTGAGCCAGCGAGGCCGCAGGCTATGACTCGGCAATCGGCGATTAGTGCAGTACGCGCGATTGAATCGGAGCCGTCTGTGAAAATGCGGATCGCAGTTGGCGGGCAGGCCTATGAAGTTGAAATTGAGATCGCCGGCGGAGGAGCTTTGCTGGCGGGGTCGAGCGGCGGTCCGAACGTTGGAACGCAGCTTCAATCGAAGGTGTTGCCCACAGTACCTCGACCGCACGCTCACTCAGCCAACGAGCCTGATGAATCGAAATTGTGCCACAGTCCGGTCGCCGGAATAGTTGTACGAGTCAGCGTCAAGGCTGGAGATGAGTTATTGACCGATGATTTGATCCTCGTTCTGGAAGCTATGAAGATGGAAACCAGCGTTACGGCTCCATTTGCGGGGAAGCTTAAAAGCGTCAAGGTAGTTCCTGGGGAGGCAGTCAAACTTAATCAGATTCTGGTTGAGTTCGAATAGCATCCGCCGGGCGAAGGAAAAAGTTATGTTGCTCAAACCGTTTGTGATCAACCGATATGGCCGGATGGTGTTTCCCTGCAATTTTTTCCCGGAGTTGGATTTTTCTGTCTTCGATACGCTGAATCAATTTGCCGCTGTAATCAGGCGGGACTTCGGGGAGAAGGCGCCGACCGAAAACGACATCGTGGCGCGCGTGAAAGCGGGCGCTTACCAGAGCCGCTATGAAATTTGCCGCGACCTGGCGCTCAATCTTTTTTGGACGCAGCGTTACGTCCTGACCATGTACGAAAAACGCCCGACACGCTGGAAGGATCTTCCACGTCACCGGACCGATATTTTTCTACCCGTCTACAAACCCCGCGAAGAAGGCGGCATGGGAGCTGCCGTCGCGGCGGGGTACGATACGCTGCCAGCTCTGTGGGATGAAGAAATCGAGGACAAGAGCTTCCACATTCTGCTGGACGCTTTCCGGAATAAGCAGGGAGCCGGAGGGGAATTTCGAGGCATCAAGCCTACCGTCGACGAAATTCTTTCCGATCCACAAAATTTAACCTATCGGCTGCTCAGTTATGACCGGGACTATCCCGGCTATGATCGCGACGACGTACTCGACTGTCTCCACACGGTCCCTGAACTTGAAGCGCTCATGCGCCAGTCGATGATTATCCACAACCAGTATCGCTGGGATCCGGCCACCAGCAGCAGTATTGAGGTGGGCAAACTACAGGATGACGATTACGTTGTGGCTTATCACCCCAAGAACACAGACGTGCTTCAGTTCATCGAGCGCGTGAAACAAGACGGTCATGCGACTCACCGACCCCGGCGTTCGCGTCCTGAGACGTTGGCCTTAAGCGAGCCGGAAGAACCGTATCTCCCAATCATCGTCAGCGAGCGCTTCAAGGTTCTTCCGCGCATCGAAGCGATTGCCGTGTATGAGGGCGAGATACCGTGCACCAACACCGACCTCATCAGCAACCAGGCTTATTGCTGGTCGCGCATGAGCGCAACGGATATTTCAGAAAAGACCGGCATCGAACAACGCTGCTACAGCGAGTTGAGCCTGGAGGATATGTCTCTGCTGGCGGTGCGAGCGGCGCTCACGAAGTCAGGCCGCAAACCGTCGGAGATCGGCGCAGTGCTGTTCTGCAGTTGCACCAGCACGAGACTCATACCGTCGGTATCTACATGGTTGTCAGGCGAATTAGGGCTGGCCCAGACGCATTGCTCCTGTGACATTGTGTCGGCATGCGCAGGAATGTCTTATGGACTCTCCGAAGCGGTGCGCCTGTTGCAGGAAATCGAGCGGCCAGTTCTGGTCGTCTGTGCGGAAAAATTCTCAGACAAAATCGGCACTGTGCGAACCTCGCGCATGATCTTCGGCGACGGGGCTGCAGCAATGATTGTGGGCCCAGCGCCGGCTGGAGAGCCGTCTGACATTGAGGTATTTCAAACTTACGCTAGCGGCCCATGGTCGGAAGTGAACTCGATCATCTGGCCCAATCCCGAGTTCGACAACAACATCACCGTATACGGACCGGAAGTGAAGATACTGGCGAAACGCTACCTCGTGCAAATGATCGCTGAACTTAAAGCGCTTCCACACCCTAACGGCGGTGACGGCTCGCTGATGGACGCAATCGATCTCGTCGTCCCCCACCAGGCCAACAAAAGCATGGTGCTCGATCTGGCCAAAGCGGCCGGCCTCGACGCTGAACGCCTTTACTTCAACATTGGACGCGTGGGAAATACTTCGTCCGCCAGTATTTTGCTGGCCATTCACGATGCCGTGCGCGACGGACGAATCGACCGTCCCATGCGGGTTTTCGCGCCCGGCTTTGGCGCGGGAGCGGTGGGCGGTTACGTGGTAATGCAAGTGGACCCGGCAATAGTAAGTTGCAACTCTCAGGAGAGGAATACTTCGATGGAAAATAACGGAAATAATGGAAACGGAAATGGAAACGGCTCGCACTCTTTGCATGGAAAAGTAGCGCTGGTTACGGGCGCTGGGCGAGGCATTGGACGCGCCATCGCCATCGAACTCGCGCGGCGCGGCGCCAACATTGCCTTGGACTACCGGTGTGATTGCACGCATGCTGAGAGCGCAGCGGCCGAGATTCGAGAGCTCGGCGTGGAATGCATCGCCATTCAAGGTGATGTATCCAAGAAAGGCGAAGCGCGCCGCATCGTGAAAGAAGTATTGGATAAGTGGCAGCGGCTCGACATCCTGGTTAACAACGCCGGCATAACGCGCGACCGAAGCATGCGCAAGATGACTGAGGATGACTGGGCAGAAGTGATCAACGTGAATCTTAACGGCACCTTCTACTGCACCAGCGCCGCCTTGCCTTCCATGATCAACCAGCGCTTCGGAAGGATTATCAACATCAGCTCGGTGGTCGGGCAGATGGGCGCGTTCGGTCAGGCCAATTACTCCGCCAGTAAAGGCGGCATCATTGCCTTTACCAAAACTCTCGCGCTGGAAATGGCGAAGTTCAACATCACCGCCAACGCGATCGCACCCGGATTCACTTCCACAGAAATGGTCGAAGCGATTCCGGAAGAAATTGCAGCGCAGATAAAGTTGAAGATTCCTTTAGGGCGTTTCGCCTCAACCGGGGAGATAGCGAAGGCTGCCGGCTTTCTGGCGGCGGATGCGGATTACATCACCGGGCAAGAGTTGAACGTTAATGGCGGGTACCACATGTAAGTTGACAAAAACTGCCACGAAACAGTGCTAGCAAACCATGATCTTGTCGAAAGGATTGTCTCGTTGCGGAGATAACTTCCCTGCCCGAGTTTCGCATCGCACCGCGAGCGCCGTCTGCAACTGGATCACCAGGCGTTGTAACCTTTCGCGATCGTCCGCCCGGTTGTTTATGTCCCGGCAAAGTTGCCGGACTCTGGCGCTGCTTTGATGGTGAACAATGTCATCTCGCACGCTAGCATTCGCCTTTTTCATATACGCTCTCTCCGCCTAAAACGGCCGCAATCTAGTCCCACAAAGCTACCGCCCGCCCGGCCCCGAAGGAAATTAAAAATTAAGATTCAGACCATCGATAAAACCGCGGAAGTCTCATTTTGGTTCTCGCGCAGGGAATCCCCGCCCTTCCCATTTTGCTTGTCAATGTCTCCCCCGGCATCACCACTGCCTCGGGTTGGGTCGCTTAGCCCTTTTCTTCGTCCAGCAATTGTGGTCTAATGCAGTGCAGCATCATTGTGCTGCAGTGCAGTATCTCGACTACTTGAATGGTGGTTCCTTATGCCTTTTGATCTTAATGGAAAGACGGCTTTAGTGACGGGGTCCGGCCGCGGTATTGGCCGGGCCATCGCGGAAAAACTCGCCGACTGTGGCGCCTCGGTCATGGTCAACGATTTGGACGAATCCGCGCTGCGCGAGACCAAATCTCTTCTCGGCTCCATCGGGAAAACAGTAGAAGTCTGTGCCGGCGACCTTACCCAGCCGGATTTTCCCGACAAAGTCATACAAGCCACTCTCGATGCTTTTGGCTCCATTGACATCATCGTGAATAACGCCGGCTACAGTTGGGACGGCGTCATCCAAAAAACCACGGACGAGCAATTCCAGGCGATGCTGGAAATCCACCTGGTCGTGCCTTTCCGTATCTTGCGGGCTGCCTCCACATACATCCGCGAAACCGCCAAGCGCGAAATCGCGGCGGGCAAGCAGGTTATGCGGAAGGTGGTCAACATAACTTCGATTGCAGGCACTGACGGCAATCCCGGACAAGCCGGCTATTCCTCCGGAAAAGCCGGTGTGCTCGGTCTTACGCGAACGCTATCAAAAGAATGGGGCCGCTACAACGTCAATGTAAACGCCGTCGGCTTCGGCCTGATCGAAACCCGTCTTACTCAGGTCCTCACGGGCGAAGGGGCGAACATCGAAATGGGAGGGCGGTCGATCAAGCTGGGAGTGCAAGCGACGATGCTCGAATCGGTGAAAACCGCGTGTCCATTGGGACGGCTGGGAACACCGGCCGAGGCTGCAGGCGCAGTCCTCTTCTTTTGCTCGCCCCTCTCCGATTACGTGACCGGAGAGGTATTGATCTGCGGCGGCGGCTTCCACTTCTAGCGCAAACGCTTCCCGAGCCTAACAAAGGCCCAGAATTTAAATCGCCACACCGCGACAAATATTGCTCAAGATGCAGCAGCGTAGGTTGCGGGAGCCGCATCCTTCTCTGCGTCGGCTTCCAGTACAAGCAATTTCACATCGACGCAGCGTTCAAAACTATGCTCATAACCCGAATCAAACGACGTTACTGACGGTGGGATGTGAGTAGGCACGGGCGGAGCCAGAGTTGAAGGTGAATTTGAATTTGAATTCGATACGATTGCTAGAGTCATCGTTCCTCCTCTTTAGAATGCGCTCGCTCACCACTCGATAAGGCAATGGCCTTTATCTAACGCGACCAGGAAGCCAGCCACGGAGCGAGTTTATTCCAAGATGCATCTAGGACTTTGTGATTCTCGTCACCACTGTCAGTGATCCGCGCGACTCGGAGTTTGTTCTTGATTTACACAATTGATCGCGCACCTTCTAAGGCTTTCGGCGCGACGCAGTTTTTCGCTTCCGCGGTTTTTCACCGCTGCGACCTAAGACGAGCGACTCCAGTTCGGCAACGCGATGCTTGAGTTCATCCACGTCATCTCCCCCGCTCTTCTGGCTCCTTCCTTTCTTGCGTGCAGGGCGGCTCGCAGCCATTCCCCTTTGCATGCCGGACTCTGAATCTGGCGGCGCTTGGCGTGATATTGGCTGCCTAAATTCGAAAGGGTTTACTGGGGGCGTTATGGCCCGGTACGCATTCTGGTACATATCGAGTGCGGTCTTCATGTACTTGAGTGTGCTTTCCTGAGTCGCCCGGCTGGAGGCCACGACCATTTCCCGAAGAATATCTAATGGGAAAACGGAGTTCGGCGCTTTTGCTTGCTCTACGATGATCTGAGTGAGCACAAGGCGCGTCAGATCCTCGCCGGTGGCCGCATCCACAACCTGCACGTCGTAGCCACTCTGCAGCATTTGGGCCACTTCATCCTGGTTGATGTAGCGGCTGTTGGTGGTGTCGTAGAGACGCCGGTTTTCATACTTCTTGATGATGACGGGCTTTCCATTCATGTTCCCTCATTTTTCCCTTGACACACCGCAGCAATACTCCTAATATTTAGTTGTGCTGCAGTGCAGCATTTCTCGCAGCATTATTATATTAGTTCCAATTAGTTCTAAGAAGGAGCAGATCATGATCACCCCCCGTAAGTCAACCCGCAGCACGCGAGCGGCAGCTGACAACGCTGAAGTAGCGGCAAGTTTCGTCCCTGTATACACCAAGAGCGTCGAACGTCTGGCAGATCTCCAGAAGAAGTCCCTGGAAGTCGCAGCAGGCCAAAGCGCTGAACTCGCACAGACCTGCAAGAAAGCATTTCATCTCACTCCGGAAACACCTGGCGTATTCTGGTTCGATGTTTTAGGTCACTCTTTAGACCGCTATGTCGAAACCCAGAAGGAATACATCGACCTCGCCGTCGAACAGAGTGAAACGTTAACCGGCCTTGCCGAGGAGCGCGGAGCTTTGGTGGCAAAGTTCGCCGATAACGCAGCTGCGCTGGTCCAGCAGACTGTGGACCACGCGACCGCAACGCAAAAGAAAAATCTGGAATTCTGTGCCGAGCAGCAAAGAGCGGGATATGAAACTGCCAAGAAGCAGTTCCATTTTGCGAATCCATTTCTTGCCAACCCGTTTGCGGAGATGTTTCAGAGTGGATTAGATCTTTTGCTCGAGACCCAAAAGTCAGTACTGGATATCGCATCCAAGCCGGTAAAGCACGCGACAGCGGCGTAACGAAATTATACTTCGCCCGGCAGACAGCCCAGCGCCTACAATCATAGTTGGCGTACTAGGGCTGTCTCCGACTGTGCCTTGACTGTGGAGGACATTGCTTTATGAGAGAGAAACAAGCAGCAAATGGCAAGGAATTCGATTCTACCGATGCGTTCCGCGAGATGCGGGACACCTACCTCGATGCATGGGCCAAGAGCATGGTCGACACGGTTAATACTGATGCCTACGCCAAGGCCAGCGGGATGATGCTGAATAATTATCTTTCTGCCTCTTCCCCGTTTCGTGAAGCGGTAGAGAAGGTTATGCTACAGGCACTGCAGCAATTCAGCATGCCATCTAGGGCCGATGTGGTCAGCATCGCGGAACGGACCGTAAATATCGAAGTGCGTCTCGATGACATGGACGCCAAACTGGACCGTATAGAGAAGTCGCTAGCGAGTTCACGGCCGGCTTCGCGCGCCCGTTCTGCAGCACGGCCTGCAGTGAGACCCGCAGCAACGAAGAGCAGGAAGAAAGGGGCCAAGTAGTCATGTACGAAACGGCTGTTGTCACCGATCAGCTATTAAGCGTTGGAGAAAAGTTCGCTGACTTCACCAAGGCGGTGACCACGAAAGCGTCCATTGCGCAAACTCCGAAAGAATTGATATGGACGCTGAACAAGGCAAAGCTATACCGCTACATACCAGTGCTACCCAAGGAAGAACGGCATCCAGTGCCGCTTCTGCTCGTCTTCGCCCTGATGAACCGTCCTTACATTCTCGATTTAAAACCCGGCCATAGTTTTGTGGAATTCATGGTAAAGAGCGGCTACGATCTGTACCTGCTGGACTGGGGCGCACCCGGCCCCGAGGACAAGAATTTAAAGTTTGACGATTACGCGCTCGACTACCTGCCGCGCGCAATACGTAAGTTGAAGGTAGTGTCGGGCAGCGAAGAATTCAGCATGTTGGGATGGTGCATTGGAGCTATCATCACCACGATTTACGCTGCATTGCGTCCAGATGACGGCTTGCGCAACCTGGTCCTGTTGACGGCGCCGTTGGATTTTTCCAACAAGGATGCCATCACGTTTTCGCGCTGGGTCGACGAGCGCTATTTTGACGTGGACAAAGTGCTGACAGCTTTCGGCAACATGCCGGGCGAGATGATCGACTATGGCGCCAAGGCCCTTAAGCCGGTGGAAAACTATGTCGGAAATTACCTGAAGTTATGGGACAACCTCGACAATCCGCAGGTCGTTGACGCCTGGCGGGCAATGAACACGTGGGTCACTGATAACGTACCGCTAGCTGGCGGAGCATTCCGGCAACTGGTTGTCGATCTCTATCGCAATGATCGTTTAATGCGCGGCGAATGGATAATCCGCGGCGAGCGGATTGACCTGAGCCGTATCAGCGCCAAGCTTCTTACTGTAATCGCCGAGGGAGATCACATAACGCCTCCGTGCCAATCGGCTGCGATCATGTCAAGGGTGAGCAGCACAGACAAGGAACTGTTTCGTATTCCTGGCGGCCACATCGGGATCATGGCCGGGAGTGGCGCAGGTAAGCGCACATGGCCGCACATTGAGAACTGGCTGGCCCCGCGCTCCGATTGAATTTAGCAGCACCTTTTATTTTGCGGGGTAACCGCTGGCTATCGACGGGGCACACTCTCGCATTCGACTTCACATTATCCTGTCTCTCTCTGCGCGTCGCCGTTCCGCAGAGTCGCTAAGCAGTCTTGCCTCTGCCGCACTGCAGCAAGGCCCTCCGCTCCCGTAAATCATTCTTTACTCTTCATTTTGACCCGTGGACAACCAGCGCCAATCGGGCGTTACGCGCTTTGCGAGAGGGCATGTATTGTGATTGGTAAACTGAGTGCTCCCACATCTGGGCAATGGAGAGTAATTGAGCGAGTTGGATTCCGCTAGAGCTGTGGCTGCGACCGATGCGCAGTGGGACGCGTGGCGAGAGTATTGGCGAAAGGTTTTCCACTTTGATCACAGCCACATGGAGCCGTGGATTGCTCTTCGCAACACCATCGGAGTCACGCTGCCATTGGCCGTGGGCGCAGCGATAGGCATGCCGCTCGGCGGACTCGCAGTGGCTACGGGAGCGCTACAGGTTTCCTACTCTGACGGCCACAGCCCTTATTTAACGCGCGCTAAAAGAATGTTGACCGCAACATTTCTGTGCGCGCTCGCCGTGGTCGCTGGGGGACTTGCCGGGCGAAACCTCGTTCTATCGATCGCCGTGCCGAGCTTGTGGGCTTTCGCCGCCGGGCTCGCGGTGTCGCTCGGTCCGACGGCGGAGAATTTGGGCGTGATCAGCGTGGTGACGCTGATCATTTTTGCTGCGCAGCCTCTAACTCCTGAAAGAGCACTTGCATCCGGTCTTCTAGCTCTCGGCGGAGGTCTGTTTCAAACGGCCTTGGCGTTGGTGCTTTGGCCGGTCCGCCGCTACCAGCCCGAGCAGCGTGCTTTGGCCGACTTCTATAGCGAGCTTTCCCGTGCTGCGGTCGTCCCCGCCAAGTCGGAGGCAGGTCCGCCGGCTAGCGAACAAAGCACTGCTGCACGAGAAACATTGGCCGGACTTGGAAATGACAACAGCCTTGAAGCAGCCCGCTATTGGTCGCTGTTAAACCAAGGAGAGCGAATTCGGCTGAGCCTTCTGACTTTGCGCCGGCTGCGGCGAAGAATGAAGCGCGATAACGAGACATCGGCTCGCGTGCCCATGGTGCAGCATTTTTTGGGCGTCGCAGCAAACATACTGGCGGATCTGGCACGATCTCTATCCACCGGCGAATTGACGGAAACAATTTCGAAAAACTCGCAAAACAATTTGCGCGAACTCGAAAAATTGGCGGACAGTTTACGCGACGAGGATAAGAACGCGAGTTCTGCTTCCCTTTCGGCGATGAGCTTAGCGATGATGAGAGATGCCCGCCACCAAATGGATGCGCTCGTCGGGCAGCTTCGCAGCGCTCTGCGCAGCATTAACGAAACCAGTCCTGAAGGATTGGAAGCGCTGGTAACCCGCGACGCGATGCAGCCGTGGCCGCGCAGAATTACTGGAAGGCTCGCGACCTTGCGCGCGAATCTCACGCTGCAATCGTCGGCATTTCGCCATGCGATTCGCATGGCAGTGTGCCTGGCCATAGGAGAAGTGGTAGCCCATCAAATCCGCAGTGGGCGCTCTTATTGGCTCGCAATGACTATCGTTTTGGTGCTGAAGCAGGAGTTCACCGCAACCTTCAGCCGCGGCATATTGCGCATCGGAGGCACGATCCTGGGTTTGGTATTGGCGACCGGTCTCTTTCACTTTTTTCCGCCGAGCAGCGCCATGGAAATAGTGCTGATCGGCGTCTTTACATTTTTACTGCGCTGGGCGGGAGGCGCAAATTATGGAGTGTTCACCATAGCAGTCAGCGCCCTTATCGTCGTGATGGTGGCCTTTACCGGGGTGTCGCCCAAAGCGGTCATCCTGGCACGCGGCGAAATGACCTGCCTCGGAGGAGTTATCGCTCTCGCCGCATATCTGGTATGGCCCACGTGGGAACGGACGCAGGTTGGCAACATGATGGCCGATATGCTGGAGGCTTATCGCGCATATTTCCATGCTGTGGTGGAAGCGCATCTGCAAGGCAATTCGCGGAATGAAACGGAGTTAAATCGCGCGCGTCTGGCAGCGCGGCTTGCGCGATCGAACATGGAGGCCTCCGCCGACCGGCTGCGAGCGGAACCTGGGACGAACGCGGAAAAAGTTCACCTACTGACCGCGATGCTCGCGAACTCCCATCGTTTCGTTCGCGCGGTCATGGCCTTGGAAGTCGTGCCAATCAGCGGGGACCCCGTGCGCAAAGAATTCGTAGACTTCGCCCGCGACGTAGAAATCACAATTGAAAAACTCGCCGCATCGCTACGGGGAGAAAAAGTGTCTCTGCGCAATCTTCCCGATCTGCGCGAAGATCATCATCGATTGCTGCATGCTGGCAATTCCGAAATCGCCCGCTACGCGCTGGTGAATGAAGAAACGGATCGCATAACGAACAGTCTGAATACTCTTCGCGAACAAATATTAAAGTTTGAGCGCTTACTGTGACTAGTCGGGAGGGGCGTGTGGGGACGGGCGCCCCACCCGTCCAAACCGAGCGCAGCTTGGCTCTCCGCAGCGCCTGAATTCCCGACGAAATAACTTTCGCTATAGCTGCATCAGGTTCGCTTGCAGCTTCGTGTATCCCTGCTTTTGAGCCCACAGATCGAGCGGCACCGCAGCGATCTCATCGACCACCGGCTCCGCCAGCCCGTTCTTTGTCATGTCGACTGTCTTGATGTAGATGCGGCAACTGTCGCACGCTTCCACGCGAACATGCTTGAGTTCTTCCGCGGTATATATCGCAAGCTTAGCGGGATTCTCCTCCCCGCATCCGGGACAAAAGAGTCTTCGAAACTGCCATTCCGCCAGGCAAAATGAGCAGACTAAAGACCGCTGTCCACCATCTCCCAGTGGACGCAGAACGCCGCACACCGGTTTTCGTTTGCATAACGGACACTGATACGGCGACGGCCCGTTCCACTGCATAATCGAGCGTGTGCGGATGTCCGCCGCATAAGGCTGGAGAAATGCGCGCGCGAAAAAATCAGCCGGACCGGAGGATACCGCGCCCGGATCGCCAGCCTCCCAAAAAATCGCCAGCAATTGAAAGTGGGCCTCAGAGCCGGCGCGTCTCAACTCGCGCGCAGGCTCTTGCAGCGGAGCAGGGCCACTCCGCTCAACCACGGAAAGAAAATCGCTGAAATCTCTTTGAACTCCGGGCTGAAGCGGGGATGCGAAAGCGTCCGCTTCTGATCCAGCTGTAAGCACCCCGGCGCGAGGCCGTCCGACTTCTGCAAATAAGTCCTTCTGAAAGCGCACAATGGCCGCATAGAAACGCAGAATTTCCGCCGCAAAGCTGTACTGGGCACCGAGTTCCTCTGCCGGTGCAATCCGGCGCTGCCATTCGCCCTGAGTCGTCGTGCGATTAAAAATGCGGCGGTCCGGCAAACTGCGATCAGAGAGTCCGCTATCTGACATCATGCGATTATGAATGCCCGCGTCGCACCATGCACACGGAACATGCAAATGGTCGATGCGCCGGTCTTTGAAAAATCCTGGTTACGATCGCGCGTATGAGCAGATAAGATTCCAATTACTCACTAACACTTGGGAGCCGACATACGGGATCAACCATGAAACGTGCACTGCTTTGGACAGTCACTGCGATTGTCGTTGTCGCCGCTCTGCTGTATGTCGGCGACTATTGCTCGTTGCGCTTCCGGATTCCTGGCGGGCGTCCGCAGTTTGGTCAAGTAACGGTCAATCCCCTTTATGCCATCCATGTAAAGAGCGGCAAGATTCAGTACGAACCCGGCCAACAGGAAACCGACACCTGCGTCCACTCCCTGTTTCCGCACTTCGGCAACAGCCCCTGCTGGTACCTGAGCCGGCATACCGACAAAATTATCAATATTTGAATATGGGACGATTGGTTTGCACTATCGACCGTTTCCTCGATTGACGCACACATGGGCTCGGGTTTATAGTTCCTCGCATTCGCGGGTAATTAAGCTGGACGCAATGTTGCGCGTCTACAACCATTCGCCTCCGTAACCTTCTGGAAAGCGCAGCACGGGGGCCACAAAATGGAGTTCTCTCGCAGGACTTTTCTCAAAGGCACCGTGCTTGGCGGCGCCGGTTTCTCCGCCCTCGGCTTTGATCTGACTCCGGTTTACGCCCAGACGAATGCGCTCAAGATTTCGCGAGCCAGTGAAACGCACAGCACCTGTCCTTATTGTTCCGTCAGTTGCGGCGTAATTATTTACACCTTGGGCGATAAGGCCAAGAATGCGATCCCCCAGGTCGTACACGTCGAGGGCGATCCCGACCACCCCATCAATCGCGGCACTCTGTGTCCCAAAGGCTCATCGCTCGCCCAGGACATATTGAATGAGCGTCGCCTGCTCAAGCCGCAGGTGCGGCGTCCGAGGGCAACCGACTGGGAAGATATTTCCTGGGATCAGGCTTATAGCGAAATCGCGCAGAAGGTCAAAAAAAGCGCGACGATACTTTCTTAGAAAAGGATGCGCAAGGGAAAGACCGTCAACCGCTGCGAAGGCATCGCCTTCACTGGCGGCTGCACCGACACCAACGAACTTAATTATCTGGTCGTAAAAAGTATGCGCAGCCTGGGGGTCTGCTACCTGGAAAACCAGGACCGCGTTTGACACGGCCCAACGGTCTCCAGTTTGGGGCCCACCTTCGGACGCGGCGCAATGACCAATGGTTGGATCGACATCAAGAACACCGACATGATGTTGATCATGGGCGGCAATCCCGCCGAGAATCACCCCTGCGGCTTCAAGTGGGCGGTCGAAGCCAAAGTTCACCGCAACGCAAAGACCATCGTTGTCGATCCCCGCCTCACTCGAACGGCCGCGAATGCGGACATGTACGTACAGATCCGCGCCGGCGCCGACATTGCCTTCCTCGGCGGCGTAAAACTACACCAACGCCGCCTTCATCATTAGAGAAGGATTTAAACTCCCCGACGATGGCCTCTACTCCGGCTTCGATCCGGAAAAGAAGGTGTACGACAAATCCACCTGGAACTACGAAGAGGGCGGAAACCTCGAAGGAAAAGCTACGGCAGTCGCGGATGCCTCCGGACATGGCCATGCAAGTGGACAAGGCGAAGCGGCGCACGCTCAAGACCAAGACAAGGATGCCGCCGGAGCAGCCGGATATCAGGGTGCCGGACCTGCCGGGGCAAAAGGCGGCGTCGCTCCTGTGCCATTGCTTCCACCAAAGACTGCGTACGACTTCACGCTCCAGCATCCGCGCTGCGTCTTCCAACTTCTAAGAGAGCAGTACAGCCGCTATACGCCCGAAATGGTTGAGCGCATTACCGGCATTCCGCAGGACCAATTCCTCAAGGCCGCCGATCTGTTCACGTCCATCCGCAAAGATGGCGACATGAAAAAAGTAGCCACCATCATTTATGCGGTCGGCTGGACCCAGCACAGCTTCGGCACCCAGATCATCCGCACCGCTGCCATGCTCCAGTTGCTGATGGGCAACATCGGCCGCGCTGGCGGCGGAGTCAACGCCCTCCGCGGCCACTCCAACATCCAGG
>Ga0209332_1000249_pt1 | contig 13937 bp, 8 predicted proteins | sample BlaSpr_A8_OM3_M1_FD_187974 | JGI IMG/M metagenome (GOLD analysis project Ga0209332, IMG submission 187974) | Forest soil microbial communities from Thunder Bay, Ontario, Canada - Black Spruce, Ontario site 2_A8_OM3_M1 (SPAdes) (version 2) | ecosystem: Environmental > Terrestrial > Soil > Boreal...
TCGCCCAGTTCTACATCGCCTCTGAAAAAACCTACGAAGGCGTCATCCGCTTCGGCTTCGCCACCAACACCTACGACGCCGATGGTGACCCCATTCAGCCATACGTGGGGACAGCCGCCCTCGTCTGTCCGGCCCCGGGCACTGACCTGAATTTAGATCAACTCCAAAACCTCGCCGCCCAATTCGTCGGCCTCATCGCGCAGACCCCGCCGCCATTCTCCGCCAAAAAAATCCACGGCGTCCCTGCCTACAAACTGGCAAGAAAACAACAAGAGGTCGTCCTCAAACCAGTTCAAGTGGAGATCAAAGAATTTTCCATTCTCTCCCTCGACGCCGACCGCGCCCACTTCCGCGCCCGCGTCTCCTCCGGAACTTACATGCGCTCCATCGCCCACGAAATGGGCCAGCGCCTCGGCTGCGGAGCCCATCTCGAATCCCTCCGCCGCACCGCCGTCGCTGAATTCGACATCTCACAATCCCACACCCTCGAAGAAATCGAAACTCTCAAATTCGATCGAAAGGCGGCGGGAAACAAGGCTGGCAGTTATCAATCTCACGAAGAAATCGAAGCTTCAGAAAAAGTTTGTCATTCCGACCGAAGCTTTGCTTTCCCGAAGGGAAAGGGAAGCGAAGCGGAGAGCCTGCCCCGAGTAAGCGAAGCGCGCCGAGGGGAACCTGCTTTCGCAGATGCCATAACCGCCCTCTTCATCCACCCACGCCAACTCCTCCCCCACCTCCCCTCGGTCACCGCCGATGACCCCACCGCCGCCCGCATCCGCAGCGGACGCCCCATCAATCTCCCCGACCACTCCCGCTCTCCCCAAATAAAAGTCTTCGAGGGACAGCGCGACCTCATCGCCATCGCTACCCGCGTCGCCGGAACCCTCTTCCACCCGAAAATCGTATTTCCCCCTTCCTAACCCACCGGTCCCGCTGAGGTATGATGTTGCCTGTTTAAAACTTCTCCGACAACTATGGCCTCCACTTCACGTCAACGATTCCGTGTTTTGTTCTTCGCCATCGTCTCCGTCGCCGTCTCCGCACAAGCACAGACGGTCCCCACATCACGCTCCCCGATCGCGATCGAAACCATAACCAGTGCCCAGTCCCTGCGCGACGGCATTCAGATTCAGGCGGGTACCGCAACCTTGCGCATCATCGCGCTCCGCGACGACATCCTCCGCATACGCATCACCCCCGATGGTTCTCTCCCCGAGGACGCTTCCTGGGCAGTTCTTTCCGCACCCCGCAGCCAATCTGTCGACGTGCAGCCGACCTCAGACTCCGCCTCAATCGGCTTCCGTACCGCAGCGCTCGACGTCCGCGTTGAGCGCGCTCCTCTCCGCTTCGTCGTTCGCGATCTCGCTGGCAACATAATCTCCGCCGACGCTGTCGGTCGCGCCGCCACCTTCCTTGCCAAGGGTTTCTCCGTCTATAAGACGATGCCCACTGACGAGCATTACTTCGGCCTCGGGGACAAAACCGGTTCTTTCGACCGCAGAAATCAGGCATACACTCTGTGGAACACTGACATTGGTTTCCATGAATCCACCGACCCCATCTATAAAAGCATCCCGTTCTTTATGGGTATCAATAGCAGCCGCAGTTACGGGCTCTTCCTCGACAACACCTGGCGCACTTGGTTCGACTTCGGCAAGCAGTCGCGTGACTCCTATTCCTTTGGCGCTGAGGGCGGCCCACTCGACTACTACTTGATCTACGGCCCCGCGCCGAAACAGGTTCTCGAGGCATATGCCTACCTCACTGGAACACCTCCACTGCCTCCACTCTGGGCGCTTGGCTTCCAGCAGTCGCGCTATAGCTATACTCCGGAATCCAAAGTCCGGGAGATCGCCGACCGCCTTCGCGCGGACAAGATTCCTTCCGACGTGCTTTATCTGGACATCGATTACCAGTACAAGAATCGGCCCTTCACCGTCGATCCAACTACCTTCCCGAATTTTCCCACGCTGGTCTCCGATCTCCGCAAGCAACATTTCCATCTGGTCACCATCACTGACCTCCACATTGCTCATGCCCCCGGCCAGGGCTATGCGCCCTACGACACCGGCGAGGCCGGCGATCACTTCGTAAGGAATCCCGACGGCAGCGAATTCATCGGTGTCGTCTGGCCCGGCCCCGCCGTTTTTCCAGATTTCACCCGCGCTCGTACCCGCGACTGGTGGGGCGGTCTCTACAAGGATTTCGTCCACGACGGCGTTGCCGGCTTCTGGAATGATATGAACGAGCCCGCGGTCTTCGACGGACCCGGCAAGACTATGCCCCTCGATTGCGTTCACCGCATCGAAGAGCCCGGCTTCGTGACCCGCACCGCCACGCACGCGGAGATTCACAATATCGTTGGACTCGAAAATGCCCGCGGCACCTATGAGGGCCTCCTCAAACTGCGCCCCGACGAACGTCCCTTCGTCCTCACCCGCGCGACCTTCGCAGGAGGGCAGCGCTACGGCTTCACCTGGACCGGCGACAATTCCGCTACCTGGAACCACCTCCGCCTCGCCACCCAGATGCTCCTCAACCTCGGACTCAGCGGCATTTCTTTTGTCGGTGCCGACGTCGGCGGATTCGCCCACACGCCACCCTCGGATCTGCTTACGCGATGGGTCGAGATTGCAGCCTTTAATCCGTTTTATCGCGATCACGCGGAGAAGGGAACTCTGCCCCACGAAGTCTGGGTCAACGGCCCAGAGCAGGAAGCCATTCGCCGCCGCTACATCGAAACCCGCTATCGTCTGCTGCCGTTCATCTACACCCTTGCAGACGAGGCCGCGCGTACCGGTATTCCGATGATGCGTCCCATATTCGTTGAATTTCCCGAGGTCCTCGCGCCATCGAAGTCAGCCTTCGCGGGTCTCGACACCGAGTTCCTTCTGGGGTCGAGCCTGCTGATCGCTCCACCCCCATTCGCTGAGACACTCGACGATTACACCGTCTCGTTCCCAAAAGGTCAGTGGTACGACTTCTGGACCGGCCTCAAGACTGCCACTCCTCCCCCAGCACCTTCGAATGTCGATATTGTCACCGGTGGCGCGGGATCCAACTCCGCAGCCACAACCAAAATTCATCCGGTACTTGACACTTTACCTGTATATGTCCGAGGAGGAAGCATCCTGCCGCTCCAGCCACTCATCCAGAGCACGGACGAAACCCCCGTCGGTCCGCTGGAACTTCGCATCTACCCCGGCGAGGAGTGCGCCGGCTCGCTCTACCTCGACGACGGCCACACCTTTCGCTACCAGCACGGCGACTTTCTGCGCCAGACCTTCACTTGCCAGTCAGACGGAAACTCGGTGCGCGTCCATTTCGCCGCGCGTCAAGGCTCCTACACCCCATGGTGGAAAACCGTAGAAGTTGTAATCTACGACTGGCCCTCAAAGCCGGCCGGCGCAACCCTTTCTGGCAGCACCGCCCAGCTCAAAACCACCTACGACGCCCCAAAACATGCCCTCCATATCCTGATACCCGACAGTGCCACCGAGACTGAACTTCAGATCAGAACGCGTTAGCGGAAGGTGGCTAGTTGTTGCAGCCAGGCCTTTATGCTCATAGTCCGGGTCAATGAGGGCGATGGCGATTTTTCGACATCACAGGCATTTTTTGAGTTGATGTTTGAGTTGATGAAGGACACACACTCTCTTCAGCATTACAGGGCGTTGGCGGGAGATTGAATCAATAGCAATAAACCAAATCTGAACCAAGATTATTTCTTGGGACCTACCAGGAATACGACGCGACGACAGTTGGCGATCCGGGAATGTCGTTCACAACGTTGGTGTGGAGCACGATCTGCAGGTTCTTGCGGCTCCAGTCCTTGGGTGCTTGCTTTATGAATTCCGCAACTAGCCCAGGATTCGTGGTGAAATCACCTGCGGCTTGAGTGCCACGATGCGTAAGACCGGCGATGATCACGAGGACGCTCCCCGTCTTCGAGTCCAGAATGCGGGAGACAATTGCGTAGTCTTCACTGTCCTTCTCGCCTAAGAACTTCGGCCACCAGGAGCGGGATGTATCAAATCTGTCCTGAACGTGCATCTGTGGCGAATCGCCCGATTCGTAGACAAATCGGAGATTGTCGGTCATGTTAAGCGTCCAGCCGTTGTTGAAGGCTCCGATTAAGACCGCGGAACTATTACGCAGGTCGCCGAACGAGAGATCAGTGCCAAACCTCAGGTCGTAGGGGTGATGGCGCGAGGTGAGAAGCGATGAAATCTGCGCAGTCGCCGATGCGTCCCCGGTAGTCAGGAACCTGTCTTTCACCGGAATGAAATCATCACCCGAAAGGTTCTTTAATTCTTCGAGTGGCACGACCGTCTCAGAGTTCGTAGTCGCGTCATGCCCGTGCGAGTGCGCGGTTTTATATTTCTTGATCGCCTTCGCCGATAAAACATAAACAGAATTGCTGCCCGTGCACACGAACACCGGTCTGGGGTTCTCCAAAACTGGTCCCCAGAAGAGGTCGAGGGCGTTAACGGTGGGGGTTGTCGTGGGCTGAGGTAGCCTCAGGCTGGAGAACAGGGCGGCGAGCAGGATTGCTGCACCAGTGGCCCAGAACAAGTTTCTTTTGCGGAATCGTGTATTCCCAATCAGTCGCTCTGGGTGCTGGGAAGCGATTGCTTCACTGCTCGGGTGGGTTACGTCCGCAGCCGTGGCAACTTGAGATACGGCACCCTCGGGACGATGAAACTGCGCCCTGTATGATCCGGTCGGGATCTCTATCTTCCACTGACCGGTCAAATTCTTTTGCGTTTGATAATACTGCGCCAGGCGTTTTCTGACGTCCGCCGCGCGAACACGTACGACTGGATCCTCAGCGGTGTCGTAATCAGGAGCGCGTCCGAAGACTTCGATTCCGATCATCCGTTCGCGAAGCGAGTCGTCGGAACCTGCAAGGCTATGCTCGACGATGTAGCGCAATAGGTCCTGGCACTGACGGCTGGTTCGGAAGGGAATGCTCCGAAGAATGTCATCCAGGAATTCCCGCCCTTGCGGCCGAGCCGCAGCAGGAACCGCATCAGCAGACGAACTGTCGTGAGTGGCCATAAGGGGCGAGGACCCTTCGCCTGTCGAGCAAGAACGATCAGTATTTTACTGCTGAAACGTCCCGCAATGCATCTCGTCGTAACTCATTGTCAACAAATGGCATCCGCTATGGTTGTGGGGTAAGTTACCGTAGCCAACCTAGACAGCAGAAGCGATCGGGCATATTGATTAAGGTGACAGTAGGGGGGAACATGGCAGACATTCGGCGTCGCAGCAGAAAAGAAATAATGGCGTCTTTGTCCAGCGAGAGCCTTAACGAGATTCGGGATGCGTTGATCAGTGCGAGCTACTGGGACAAGGATTGGAAGTGGGCATTACAACAGCTACGGAAGTTCGCGGACCACGGCGACGACCTGGTGCTTTGGGCCGTTGCCACTGGCGTGGGCTTTATCGCCGCCTTCAACGGTGAAATTGACGAACCTGAAGCGCAGTCCATCCTCACCCGGCTCAAAGCAAACGCAAACTCCGCTGTGGCCGCGGCCGCCGGAGAGGCGGAGGCAGACATTGAACACTTTGTAAGGCACCGCCAGCGTGGCGAGGATGTTGAACTTGTAGAGCGGCTCTCAGAAGACAGGCTGCTGCCCCCAAGAGAGGTATTTGTACCCAAACCCCACTCGGAATACAGTTTGGTTACATCGTAATTCTTGTGTCCGCCGTCACTGTCAACATGTCAGCGACCGTCCGACGAGTTCTAACTAGGGCAATGATCGAGCCGTACGCCGTCGAAGGCTGGACCTTTCAAACGCCCGCCCCTCGTGGAGGCTGATAGCGATCGCATCCTCCGGTTCACGGCCTTCGCTATCGGCGCCAGCGAAGATCTTGGCCGCCGTCCAGATTACGATGATCTCCGGGCTGCCCTACACGGCGCTGCGCGATGCAGTCCTGACTCATCCAACATTGGTCGAAGGCCTCATATCTTTGTTCTCCTCCGCGGCGTCAGCGCACAACGTCGTCGACAGAAAGGGAACCCAGACCTCTGCCGCATGAGGTGAACCTCAACAGTGATGAGAAAAGGGATGTTCTCATCCGGCCGTTGCGCTGTTTCGAATCGTTCCAGCTCCCTCACTCTACTGTTGCACGATCTGCGTTACAGCTGCTGAACTCTCGGCGATGTTCGAGTCTCCGTAATAAGTTGCTTTGACAGTGGTCGAGCCCGCAGCCAACGTGGAGGTTGTGAACGTTGCCTTCCCACCGCTCAGTTGAGCCGTTCCCAGCACCGTTGTTCCTGCCATAAATGTGACCGGGCCGGTTGGTACGGCCGTCGGCGAGGTGATCGTGGCCGTGAAAGTTACTGCCTGCCCTGGGATTGACGGATTCGCGGATGAACTGATCGTAGCCGCACTGGTCGTTTCCTTTACCACTTGGTTCACCACAGCGGACGTGCTGCCCGCATTGTTCGCATCTCCCGAATACGTCGCGGTTAGCGGATAGGTGTAGACGTTGAGATTGGACTTAGTGAGCGTGGCCACTCCACTGGTGTTGAGAGTGGCTGTGCCAATGCTGTAGCCGTCCCAGGTGAAGTTCACCTTTCCGATGGGTGCGACGGATCCCGTAGTTGTTACGGTGGCTTTGAAAGTTACGGACTGTCCGTAAATGGACGGATTGAGGCTAGAGGAAAGAGTTGTGGAGGTAGCGGACTTGGTGGTGTTATTCACCACCTGCCGCAGGCCGGGCGAGGTGCTGCCGGAAAAGTTAGCGTCACCGGCGTAGCTTGCAGTGATGGTGTCGGTTCCGGCCGGCAACGAAGAAGTTGTGAGAGACGCGATGCCTCCGCTGAGTGCGGCTGTGCCGAGAATCGACGATCCATTCTTGAAGGTGATGAGCTCCCCATTGGGCGGAGCTCCGGCAGCCGAACTCACGGTGGCGGTGAAGGTTACCGCTTGACCAACGAGCGATGGATTCAGCGATGAGACCAACGTGGTCGTAGTCGAGGAGATGATCACCTGACTTAATGTTGAAGATGTGCTGCCTGCGTTGTTGTTGTCGCCGCTATATTTTGCGGAGATGGAGTAGGTTCCAGATGAAGCGAAAGATGTGCTCAGCGTTGCGTGATTCCCGCTGAGCGAAGCCGTGCCGAGCGTTTCCGACCCCGAATAGAAAGTGACGGAGCCTTTCGCCGCGCCGCCGAACTGGCTGCTGACCGTTGCGGTGAAGGTGATGGTCTGGCCTGTGCCTGCGGGGCTCAGAGACGACGCGAGAGCGGTTGTCGAGGTTGCGATCTTTACGGTCTGGCTGAGTGGAGCTGAGGTGGTGCTGCTGAACGTGGCAGAGCCCTTGTAGACGGCGGTGATCGAGTGCGAGGCTGCGGCCAGTGACGAGACGGAGACCGCTGCACTTCCGACCGCTAGAGTCGCGCTGCCGATCGAGGTTACTCCGTCGTAGAAAATCACCGTTCCGGTCGGCGTTCCCGCAGTCGAGCTGACCGAGGCCGCGAACGTAACTCTCTGGCCATAGCTCGACGGGTTCAGCGAGGAGGCGAGCGTGGTAGTGGTCGATTCGCCCGGTCCGCCGTTATTCAGCAGCACGGCGACAGATCCGGTGGGACAACCGTATCCGGTCCCGGTGTCACATTGGTTGGCGGCTATCAGATCAGGTTTCCCGTCGCCATTCAGGTCGGCGACTGCAATCGCGGTATCGTTATACGCGCCCGAACTGAACGTCACCACAGGATCGAAAGTGCCGTCGCCACGGCCAAGCAGCACGCCTATTATTCCCGGCGGCGGCCCACAGGCGCAATCGGCCACGACGAGATCCAGCACGCCATCGCCGTTGACATCGGCAATGGCCACTTCGACCGCAGCGTACGCGCCGGAATCATAGGTGACCGGCGGCTCGAACGTTCCGTCTCCCACTCCCAGCAAGACACTCACCGTGCCGTCTGCAATGCCTATGTTGGTGTTCGCCAAAACCACGTCCAGCTTGCCGTCGCCGTTGAGGTCCGCGACCGAGATCCAACCCGACTCTTTCCCGCCCGTAGGATAAGTCACGGCTGGCCGGAATGTGCCGTCTCCATTTCCGAGAAGCACGCTCAGCGCCGTCAGGGTGCCGCCTCCAGCACAATAATAGAAGCAGCCATTCGCCACCAAGAGATCGGGCACGCCGTCACCGTTTACGTCGGCCACCCTTACTACATTAGCCCCCGGCGCACCAGAGTCGTAGAGTACGGGCGAGCGGAATGTGCCGTCTCCGTTGCCGAGAAACACCGCCGCCGTGCCGTCGCCATTGGCCTCGCCTTGAAAATTCGTAGCGATAATATCGGGATTGCCGTCTCCGTTCACGTCGGCGACATCAACCTGTGCGCCAACGAGCGCGCCCGAACCGAAACTCGTCGCATGCCGAAACGTGCCGTCGCCATTCCCGAGCAAAACGGATACGACTCCTTCTCCAGATCCGCAGGTGCTGGCGGTAGCCGCGCACGAGCTCACAACGAGGTCAAGCTTGCCATCCCTGTTCACGTCAGCTACCACAACCGAGTAGTTGGTGGCTCCGCCGGTTTCATAGGTCGACACGGGCTGGAAGGTACCATCACCGTTCCCGAGGAGAATGCCAATGGCGCCAATGTTGTTGGTATCCCACCAGTTTGCAACAATGACGTCGGGCTTGCCGTCGCCATTGAGGTCCGCGATTTTTATCGATTGGGCGATGTATCCGCCCGAGTTGTATGTCACCGCCGGCAGGAACGAAAGGGACGACTCCTGCACCATGATCGAGAAGTACAGGGTGTTGGAAACGCCGCCGCCCGGCCCGGGACTCACCACTGTAACCGCGGCCGTGGACGCCGTGGCAATGTCCGATGCAAGGACGGCCGCAGTCAGCCGCGACTTGCTTACAAAGGTCGTGGTTCGCGGGTTGCCGTCCCAATTCACTACTGAGGTCGCGACGAAACCGGCGCCATTCACGGTCAGCGTGAACCCAGGCCCGCCGGGCGCGGTGGCGTCGGGAACGAGCGGCTGGTTCGTGAGAGGCACAGGATCCTGCGCCGTGGCTGGCGCGGCGAATGTTGTTATGACGGTGAGAACTGCGAGCGACAGAACCAAGGCGGTGAGAATGCGGATCTCGAAGAGACGCTGGCGGGTCATGGACGACCTCCTTCGATGCGGACAGTCGAGGTCTGATCAGTCGTCAGGAGGTCGGCTTCGTGACGGTTCGCAGGCCGGTGGAACCCGAAGAATGTTTGGCCCTGGTCTAAATTGCGATTACCTGCGGACTCTGCTCAGAAGAGAGAGAGCGGAGTGCGCGTGCTCTCACGACGACGGCATGAATTTTCTCGTGAATGATTTCTTTCTGCGAACCATCCCAGCGACGGCAGCCAAGCCGGTTCCGAGCAGTGCGAGAGTGCCGGGCTCGGGCACGGTCGAGATGGAGACGATGGTATTGCCGCTGCCGAGTGTCCCCGACACTGTCATGAATCCGTCGGTGCTGACGACAGCGTAGCCTTGCACCGTGCCGCCGGAGCCGAGCGAGCCTGCGATGTCGAAGACTTCAGAGCCATCAGAGAGCGTGCTTGAATATGTCCAGGTGACAGTGCTGGTGAATGCGCTGCTGAAGATTACTCCGTTGGGCACACCGTTGGTGCCGTTGCCGGTGATGGTGAAGCTTCCGCCGCTGGCGAAGACCGCAGTGGTAGCGAGGCTGCCGGAGAGCATCGATCCAGTGATGAAGGTTACGGTACCCAGGTCGCCCTGGACCGGGCCGTTGCCGCCGAGGCCGGTGACCTCAGAGAGCGTGGACCCAGTGAGAGTGAGGCCGGAGGAGCTTCCGGCGAGGGTGCCTAGGCTGTTGGCGAAATCCACGTTGTCGGCAAACGCGGCGAGCGGCAAAGCCAGAAACAATAAAGACAGCAGAAGTGTGCGCTTCACGATCAGGTCCTCCTTACTACACGCTCGGAAACCCGTCAAATCTTTCGGAAGCTTCAGGCCTCCTGTTGGCGGGCCTAACCTTGCATCGGAAACCCTGAGAGCCCAGCTTGCGGGGCGGGGAGGATTGCAGCGGGAACATACTGCGGGCGGCACGTTAGCATTGAACGGGCGCAAAGTCAATGCGGTGTATTCCGTGTATTCCGACGGTGGTGGATCCTTATGATTTTCACGTTTGCTGGCGGCAGATCCGGTTTCCGACGGCTAGCCTAGGGCTACGACTATGATCTCTCGTAATATCCAATGTCCGATAAGAAGTATTATGTAAAGTTGACGAGCGCTCAGCCAATTACTTCCACCGTCCCTGCCGGCGCGAATTGCCCGATCTTCCGATCCAGCGTCGCCAGCTTCCCCCGATTCCGGAGCGCCAGCGCAACCAGATATGCATCAGTGACTTGTTGATGGCCGTGAATTGGTTTCTTAAGATTTCGCATCGCATCCGGCGGCGAGATTGAATCTGGCCAGAACTGGCGCTGCAAACGGCAATGATTATTTCAATCCTAACGAAACACACAAGAATGAATCGACGCCTGAAAGATCTGCGCAGATTGAAGATCAGCGCAGATTAGCGTATGGCTTGCTCTTGATCGCCAGCTGTGGGCTGAGAGCCTACATCTTATACTTCCCCAAATCCTCATCATTCAGCCCATCCAGATATTTCCGCAATTCCTCAGCCGTCGCGCGGTCCGACATGTTCGCCGCCTGCTTCGAATTCTTTAGCACAATCTCATCTACAAAAATTGGACAATCCACGCGCAGCGCCAGCGCCAGCGCATCCGACGGACGCGAGTCCACGCTCACCACCTCGCCCCCGCGCTCCAGCCAGATCACCGCATAAAAAGTATCTTCGCGCAACTCGGTCACAACCACTTTGTGCACCTGCGTCTCCAATCCCGTTAACACATTCTTAATCAAATCATGCGTCATCGGACGCGGCGTGCTCACTTTCTCCATCTCCAGCGCAATCGCATTCGCCTCATAAACTCCCACCCAGATCGGCAGCACCGATTCCCCCGCCACATCCTTCAAAATCACAATCGGCATATTACTCACCGGATCCATCAAAAGACCTCTGATAGTCATCTCTACTTCCATATACGCTCCTTCAACCATGCCGCTTCCGCTTCTTATACCACCAATTCACCCAGCAGGCTGTTGGGAAAACTTGTGGTCGCCCTCACTTGGACGTAGCTTCCTACCGCGGGAGTTGCAACCTCGGGGGCGGTAAAGTTTAAAGTTTTATTCTGCGAGGTGCGGCCGATCCACTGTTTCCGCGCTTCGTTCTTCCCTTCAACCATCACTTCTAAGATTGTTCCGATGTATTTCTTATAGCGAGCGATCTGGATTTCTTTTTGCCTGGCCATCAGCGCTTCGAGACGGCGGCTTTTTTCTTCGTCCGGGATCGCATCATCTAATGCGAGGGATGGAGTGTTTGGCCGCGGCGAATACTTGAATGTGAACACCGCGTCGTAGCCGACTTCATCCAGCAGCGACAAAGTCTCGGCAAAATCTTTTTCTGTTTCTCCGGGAAAACCCACGATCATGTCGCTGGTGATGCTGATCTCGCGCTTCGCCGATTTCATCCACGCAATGCGTTCGAGATATTGTTCAAGGGTGTATAGACGCTGCATGGCGTTCAGCATGCGATCCGATCCGCTCTGCACCGGCAGATGCACGTGATCGCATAGCGTGGGCACGGCGTCGATCGCATCGATGATGTCGCGTCCAAAATCGCGCGGATGCGAAGTGGTGAAACGCACGCGGCGGATTCCCGGAACTTCGCCGACCGCGGCCAGCAATTCCGCGAATGTTTTTCGTCCAGCCAAGTTCCCTGCCGGATCTTTGTACGAATTTACGTTCTGCCCCAGCAGTTGAATTTCCGTGTAGCCGAGATCGGCCATCTGACGGGCTTCGGCGAGCACCGACTCCGAGGTGCGGCTGCGTTCTTTTCCGCGCGTGAACGGCACCACGCAGTACGAACAAAACTTGTCGCAGCCTTCGATGATGGTGATGTATCCGCGATGCGGATTGGTGCGCGCGGTGAATTCGGTTTCGAAACACTTGTCGGTTTCGCGATCGTCGAGGCCGGTGATGCGGACGAGAGTTGCGGCTTCCGGCTTTCGGGCTTCGGGCTTCGGCGCATCGACTTGGGAGCTTTCCAGTTGCGCCAGCATCTGCGGCAAATTGCGGTACGAAGCCGACCCGCACACCAGCGACACATGCGGAGCGCGCTCGAAAATCTTTTCGCCTTCCTGTTGCGCCACGCAGCCCAGCACGCCAAACTTTTTTCCCTGCTTCAGCAGTTTCTTATAGTCCTGGAGCCGATGAAAAACTTTCTGCTCTGCTTTGTCGCGGATGGAACAGGTGTTGTACAGAATCAAATCCGCCTGCTCGACCGTTTCCACCTGGCGATAGCCTTCGTGCACCAGCGTGCCAATGACTTTTTCCGAGTCATGCACATTCATCTGGCAGCCAAAGGTTTCGAGGTAGAAAGTTTTGGGTGAATCCCCAGACATATCTACAAGTATAACCTCGCGTTGTCGTACTGAGGACCGCGTTCTTTGGGGGCCGAAGGATCTACGGATTCGGCGGCAGTGCCGGCACTGCGGGCAAAATGCATAGGTCCTTCGTTGGGAGTTCCCCGCCTGAGGGCGTGGAACTCCGCTGCCTCAGGATGAACAGCCGTCTCGAGCTGCTGCGAAACCGCGCGGAAAGAGTTTGTGTGGCCGAGCGATGACCCCGTCAGTTTAAGTGAGTTCTATGCGAAGAAGTAAGTAGATCGGGCCTGAGGGGATTGCAGCCCCAGAGGCCCGTTGAACCAGTTTTCTCCTTTAGCCGGAAGAAAGTGACAAGCACAATGAAGTGCCTGCGGTTCGTTTTGATTCTAAACAAGTCGCCACCAAAAGGGAAAGGGCTGGCTGCTACCGGTGCCTCCGGCAGTAACCGGGCCCTTGTTTTTTCTTGCTGTCCTACGGTGGTGGCCTGCTCATTGGTGCGAGCTAAGGACTGGAAATCCCGAGTCTGCCCAGACGTTTGTGGGTTCAAATCCCATCCACCACCCCACCCTTCATTCTCCATCTAACACCGGCCCGGTTAGTGACCCAAACTCTGGATAGCTAGTTCGGGCGCTGGCCGGGCACCACCGCATGAACGACCGTACCGCCGTCCTTAGGAGTCGGCTGTTGGCTGGTGTGCTCGATCTGGATACGGTATGGATAAACTTCTGTGACCCTCTCGGAGTTTTCCTCTAGCCAGACGTTGACGGTAATGAATCCCGCCTGCGCTACGGGCATTCCCACAATGTTCACAAACGCACGTGTACCTTGGCCATTTCGCGTCATGTCCTTCAGAGGCAAGCTAGCTCGGACCGGAGATGGCGTCCCGTCAGGAAGTAGAACCTCCAGGTGCTGGACGAATGTCCGGGTCAGTTCATCGTCCGTGAAGAACCATTCACAGAAGGTAGACCAGGGAGTCATGGCCAGAACCTCCTTCGGTATGGCCTGGCCTTCAGGAATGAAAGCACCCATCTTCTGGAAGAGGGAGATCAGCGAAGGCTTCCCCTGCTGGTCCGTAATCAGCTTCTCGCAAACCAAGAAGTTACCTAGGCGTGGCATGGTGAACTCTCAGGCGTACTCTAGTTGTTCCAGGCCCTCAGCCCAAACGTCGGCTTGTGCTGGCTGGGCCACAGCCATGGTTTCTACTCCAAAGGAACCATGCAGCAATTGAACCCACGGATTCCAGTCCAGTGGTGGACGGCCAAAGAACCACGGTGCTCCAGCTCGAATCCACTGGTCGCGTAGCTCGCTGTATGTGAGATCCTCGTCATCGTTTCCGAACTCGGTTCCGCAACACGGACAGATGTGGTAGTCCTGCGGAGGGAAGGGCATCTCGGAAAATAGACAGACAGGACAAGAGAACATATAAATCACCTCGCGCACTCCGATGCTAGAAACGCCTGGG
>Ga0209332_1000251_pt1 | contig 13919 bp, 13 predicted proteins | sample BlaSpr_A8_OM3_M1_FD_187974 | JGI IMG/M metagenome (GOLD analysis project Ga0209332, IMG submission 187974) | Forest soil microbial communities from Thunder Bay, Ontario, Canada - Black Spruce, Ontario site 2_A8_OM3_M1 (SPAdes) (version 2) | ecosystem: Environmental > Terrestrial > Soil > Boreal...
CCCAAAGGAACGGCACCGAGGAGACGTCGGTAACGAGAAACGTCGTCACGCCCAGCATCAGACTCGAAGGCGCGGTCGCCAAGAGAATCCAGGCGGCCCGCTCCTTCCAGGAAATCGTTTGTGCGGGCTCCGCCGGAACGTCCGGCTGCGCGCGCATCCGCCGGCTCAAGAGTGTTAGCGCCAGAATCAACCCGACGAAGAGGATGAAGCCGCCGCTCCACAGCGCGCGCTGCGCCGTCAGCGTGACGTGCGGCTCGACGAACGCCGGATACGCGATCAGCGCCACGAAACTTCCGAGGTTGCTCGCGCCGTACAGCCAGTACGTTTGCGCGCCCTCCGACTGCTGGCGCAGCAGTCCGTACCAGCGCTGCAACAGCGGCGCCGTCGCCGAAAGCGCCGCAAATGGGAAGCCGACCGAGATGGCCAGGACCGCGAGCAGCCACGGAATCGGCGCGTTCGGCGAAGGGTCGCCGAGCACACCGACGATGCGCAATGGAAGGAAGAGCAGCGCCGCGACCAGGACGAGCAGATGGATTCCGGTTTGCGCGCGCAGCGAGCGCAGCCGCTGCAGCCAGTGCGCGTAGCCGTACCCGAGCAGGAGCGCCGCTTGAAAGAACACGAGCGACGTGTTCCAGACCGCGGCCGAGCCGCCGAGCCTCGGCAGCAACAGCTTCGCTACCATCGGTTCGAGGAAAAAGATCAGCGCCGCGCTCGTGAAGATCGCGACGACGAACAGCGGCGTAATGCTACTGCGCCGCGAGGGGTTCGCCCGTGATCTCCTCGATCTGCTTGGCTTGGCTGCCGAGATTGGTCACCGCGATCACCTCGTCGCCCGGCTCGAGCCGTTGCAAACGAACGCCCTTGGTGGAACGGCCGGCTTTCCGAATCTCCGCCACGCGAATGCGGATGACCTGATTGCCCGACGTGATGAGCAGCAGCTCGTCCTCGGGCCGCACCAGGATCTGATCGACGACCGTCCCGATCCCGCGCTCTTTGGCGAACGCTTTGACGCCCTTGCCGCCGCGCGAGGTGTGCCGGTATTCCGAAATCGCCGTCCGTTTGCCGAAGGCGTGCGACGTGACGATCAAGACTTCGCGGCGCTCCTTCTCCTCGACGTCCATCGCGACGACTTCATCGCCCTGCGCGAGCGTGATCGCGCGGACGCCGCGCGCGTTGCGACCCATCGGGCGGACGTCCTTTTCATTGAAGTGCACGGCCATGCCGTCGCGCGTGCCCAGAATGATGTCGCGCGAGCCGTCGGAGAGATCGACCGCGAGGAGCTCGTCGTTTTCGTCGAGGCTGACGGCGATCAAGCCCGTGCGGCGGATGTTGGCGAACTCAGAGAGCGCCGATTTCTTGATGACGCCGCGCCGCGTCACCATCACGAGATACTTTCCGTCCTCGAATTTCGTCACCGGGAAAACCGCGGTAACGGTTTCGCCTGGCGGCAGCGTCAAGAGGTTGACGAGTGCCGTTCCACGCGCCTGACGCGTGCTGTCGGGAATCTCCCACGCGCGCAGGCGATACGCCCGGCCCTTGTTCGTGAAGAACAGGACCGTCTGATGCGTCGTCGTCATGAAGAAGTTATCGACGACGTCTTCTTTCTTCAAGTTCGCGATGCCGATGACGCCGCGCCCGCCGCGATTCTGCGCGCGGAACGTGTCGACCGAGACGCGCTTGATGTAACCGCCGACCGTCGAGGTTACCACCGTCTCGGTGTCGGGGATGATGTCTTCGAGATCGAGTTCGTCCTCGGCATGGCCGATCTGTGTGCGGCGCTCGTCGCCGAATCGCTTCTTGAGGTCGAGCGCCTCGTTCTTGACGATGGTCGAAATGCGGCGCTTGCTGGCCAGAATATCTTCGAGTTCGGCGATCGTCTTGAGCAATTGTTTGTATTCGTCCTCGATCTTCTGGCGCTCGAGGCCGGTTAGCGTGCGCAGCCGCATGTCGAGGATCGCGTTGGCCTGGATCGTCGTGAGCGTGAAGCGCGACATCAACGTTTCGCGCGCCTCTTCCGTGGTCGGGCTCTTGCGAATGATCTCGATGACCTTGTCGATGTTGTCGAGCGCGATTCGGAAGCCTTCGAGGATGTGCGCTCGGTCTTTGGCCTTGGCCAGATCGAATTCGGTTCGGCGGCGCACGACGACGTTGCGGTGCTCGATGAAGTGCTCGAGGATTTGCCTCAGCGAGAGCACCTGCGGTTCGAGCGACATTCCGCGGCCCGGAACCGAGGAAGGCACCGGCACGAGCGCGAGCATGTTGAAGCCGAAAGTCGATTGCAGCGGCGTGTGCTTGTAGAGTTGGTTGAGGACGACTTTCGGCGTCGCCGTGCGCGACAACTCGACCACGATGCGCGTCCCCTTGCGGCTGGACTGGTTCTCGAGCTTCTGAATTCCGGTAATCGACTTTTGTTCGTAGGCCTCTGCGATTGCCTCCACGATCCGCGCCGTCGTCACCTGGAAAGGCACCTCCGTGATGACGATCTTGAACTTGCCCTTCTCTTCGATGATCTCGGCTTTGCCGCGCATCGTGACCGAGCCGCGCCCCGTCTTGTACGCCTGCCTGATCGCCTCACGTCCCAAGAGGAAGCCACCGGTCGGGAAGTCGGGACCGTGCACGATTCCGGCGAGCGCCGTGTCGAGTTCGTCGGCGTCCTCGCCGGCGTGTTCTATCAAGTGGGCGATCGCATCGCAAATCTCGCCGATGTTGTGCGGCGGAATGTTGGTCGCCATCCCGACCGCGATGCCGCTCGAGCCGTTGACCAATAGTTGCGGAAGCCGCCCGGGGAGAACGGTCGGCTCGGTACCTTGGTTGTCGAAGTTGGGGATGAAATCGACCGTGTTCTTTTCGATGTCGGCGAGCATCTCGGTCGCCAGCCGCGCGAGCCGCGCCTCGGTATAACGGTATGCGGCCGGACGATCTCCGTCGATCGACCCGAAATTTCCGTGCGGATCGACCAGCGGATAGCGCAGCGTGAAATCCTGAGCCATGCGCACCAACGCGTCGTAGACCGACGTATCGCCGTGCGGATGGAAATTCTTGAGTACCTCGCCGATGACGCCGGCGCACTTGCGATGCTGCTTCTCGGGCCCGAGGTTCATCTCGGACATCGCGTACAGGATCCGCCGCTGGACCGGCTTCAGGCCGTCGCGAACGTCGGGGAGCGCTCTCGACGCGATGACCGACATCGCATACGAGAGGTACGACTCCCGCATTTCGTCTTCGACATTGATTTGAGAGATACGGTCGCTATCCAACAAGAAACCTTACGCGCGGGCGCGCGCTGAAGTGCGGCGAAGCAGGGGAAAGATGTCTAGGCTTGGGTGCGCGGCCTCACGACCGCGCCGATGAAGAATCCGAGATCGCGCCGGTGATGGCGCCGACGAACACGTCGTTTGCTCTCCACCACATCGCCGTTTTCTTCGCGCTTCGGCGAGGCGGTTCATCTTGAAAACCATCGCCCGCGTGAGTGCGAAAAACGTCGCAGAACTCGAGCGGATCGGCGCGGAACTGGCGAGGGCGCTGCGTCCGGGAGACGCCGTCGGGCTCTCGGGCGGGCTCGGCGTGGGCAAGACGAGCCTGGTTCGGGCGATCGTCCGCGCGCTCCATGGCGACGACGCCGCCGCCAGTCCGACGTTCACCTTCCGACACACCTATCCGGGCGAACCCCCAGTCGAGCACCTCGATCTCTACCGCCTCGACGATCCGCGCGAAGCCGTCGAACTCGGTCTCGAAGAGGCGTTCCGGCCGGAGGCGATCGTCCTGGTCGAATGGCCCGAACACATCCCGGGCTTGATGCCGCCGCATGCAATTCGCGTCACGATCGAAGGCGTCGGCGACGCACCGCGGAGCATAGCCATCGAGCGGTCTGGATGAAACTGTTGCTCGCGCTCGATGGCGCGCTCGGCGTCTTCTCGGCGGCGGTGATCGGTGTCGACGGAAGCGGCGCATGCAGCGCGTCGGCGACGCGCAACGACGCGCTCGAACGCGGTCTGGCACTCGTGCCAACGGTTCTCGACGGACGTTCGTTCGACGACGTGGCAACGATCGCGGTTACGACGGGACCGGGCGCGTTCACGGGGCTGCGGATCGCCCTGAGCTACGCGAAGAGTCTCGCCTTCGCGCGCAACCTTCCGCTCGTCGGCGTCTCGTCGTACGACGTCGTCGAACCGGACGACGTCGCTCCGCCGCTGGCTGCGTTCGTGAGCGGGCGGGTGGGGCTCGCGTGTGCCAGAGTTCGCGCGGGGAACGATACCTTCGTGGAATGCGGGCCGGACGATGAGGTCGCCGAAGCGCTCGCCCGCCGGCTTGGCACGGGGACGCCGCTCGCTTGCGCGGGCGCCTCGGAGGGCGTCCTCGCGCGGCTTGGCGAACGCGGGATCATCGTGCGTCCTTATTCCGCATTGGAGTCGCCGCCCGCGCTCGTCCTCGCGCGCAAGGCGTTGCGCCGCACACCCGCCCTTAACCCCCATGCGATTCGAGCCGACTACGGCAGCACGGTGTATTACACGCGCGCGCAGGGGGCCCCACGCGCCTAGAACTCGAGCGCCCGGCGCAGCGGCCGCGCCGCTTGTCGATCGCCCCGATGAGCAACGCGGACGTGCGCGCGGTCATGCGGATCGAGTCGCTTTCGTTCACGACCTCGTGGCCGGCGAGCGCGTTTCAAAGCGAGCTGAACGACAACAAGCTTGCGTACTATTTCGTCGGACGCGAGCCTTCGGGCTCCGAGGCGGACGTGGTCGCTTACGGCGGCATCTGGGTGATCTTGGACGATGCGCACATCACGACGATCGCCGTGCATCCAGATCGGCGAGGCCATCGCTACGGCGAACAGATGCTCGTTCACCTGTTGCACGAGTCGATCGCGCGGGGAGCTTCGTGGATCACGCTCGAGGCTCGCGAGTCCAACGAGGTCGCGCAGAATCTCTATCGCAAGTACGGTTTTGCGACGATCGCGACGCGGCGCGCCTACTATAGCGACAACGGCGAGAACGCGGTCGTGATGTGGGCCGGCAATCTGCGCGGCGAACTCTACGCACAGCGACTGGCGGCGCTCGAGCACGCACTCGACGCGACGCTCACCGCCGAGGATCGTTGACGTTCGTCGAGCTGGCGCGCGCCGTGCGCGAACAACTCGGCCAAGAACAGCGCTATGGCCACGTGGTCCGGGTCGCGCGACTCGCCGACCGACTGGCGGTGCAGCATGGCGAAGACGCGGACAAAGCTCGGCGCGCCGGCCTGCTGCACGACCTGGCTCGTCTCTATCCGGCGGCGCGATTGATTGAAGAATGCGAACGGCGCCGCATGCCGATCGCCGTTTTCGAGCGCGCGAACCCGATCGTCTTGCACGCGCGCCTCGGCGCCGAGCTGGCGCGCGAACGTTTCGGCGTCGATGACCCGGCGATCTTGTCGGCGATTCGTTCCCACACGGTTCCCACTCCGGGGATGTCTCGGCTCGATGAGATCCTGCACATCGCCGACGGCGTCGAGCCCGGCCGCCAATATCCCGAACGCGCCGCCCTCGAAAAGTTGGCCTTCCGAGACCTGGACAGCGCGATGCTCGGCGTGATAAACGCTACGCTCGACTATCTCCGCGCGACCGGCGCCGAGATCGCGCCCCCGACCCTCGCGGCGCGAGCCGTCTACCAGGAAAGGAGTTCCGCCTGCCCGACCTGATCGAGATCGTGCGCGAAGCCGCACTCGACAAAAAAGCCGAAGACGTCCTCACCCTACCCTTGAACGGGCGGACGATCGTCGCCGACGCGTTCATCATCGCCACCGGCCGTTCGAAGATTCAGACTCGCTCGATGGCCGACGCGATCGCCGAGAAAGCCCGTGAAGCCGGCTATCCCAAACCGCGCGTCGAGGGATATGCCGACGGCGGTTGGATCTTGTTGGACCTAGGATCAGTCGTCGCGCACCTCTTCACGCCGGACTTGCGCGTCTTTTACAACCTCGAGCGTCTTTGGGGTGCGCCCGAAGTGCAGCGCGCGCAAAGCTCATGAAATTGAAGTCGCGCCGCCAGCGGCGCTTCGAGGAAAACGTCAAGAAATTCGGCGTCTGGATTTTCCTACTTCTGTTCGTCGCGAGCATCGCGGGAGTCGTCGTCATAACCGCGAGCGTGGCTCGCTAGGCCGCGGCGCACCAGACGCGCAGAAACCTTCCCGCCGAGCGGGGGTAATCAGTCAACGTGACTCGTACGGGGAACTCATGAGAATTCTAGGGGCGATCGCGTTTGGTGCGCTCGTCGTAGCGTCGGCGCTGCCGGCGCCGGCGCGTACCGGGTACGTCGAAGACGGCGCCTCGCTGTTCAGCGCGGCGACGGTCGCCAACCTCAATCGCGAAATCGGCGATTTCGAGCGCCAGACCGGAAAAGAAGTCGTCGTCGTGACCGAGCCTTCGCTCGGGGGCAAGACGCTGAATCAAGCGGTTGAGGACACGTTCGTAAAACAGCAGGTCAACGGCGTGCTCTTCTATTTTGCGAAGGCCGAGAAGCAAGACGCCGTCGTGGGCGAGGGCGCGTCGAAGGCCTTCTTCCCGCCGGGATCGTTCCAGAACATCCACGACGCGATGCGCGGATATTTCCGCACCGGTGATTTCGATCAAGGGATCGCGACCGGCGTCAACTTGGTGCTCGATCAATATCGAAGTCACCAGCGGGCGCTCACCGGCTCGCAAAGCGGCCTCGCGACCACTCATCGTTCTTCGTCGAACGGCACCTCAGGCGCATCAATCGGAGGCGGTATGTCCCTCATTTGGTTGGCGATCATTTTGTTCGCCGGTTTCTTGATCATTCGCGCAATCTTCCGCGCGCTCGGCGGACCGCGCGTGATGCCGCCCGGGTACGGTGGTCCGGGCGTTCCCGGTCCCGGTTACGGCGGCGGATACGGCCCGGGCTATTACGGAGGCGGAGGCGGATTCTTCAGCGGCTTGCTCGGCGGTCTCGGCGGAGCGTGGCTCGGGAACGAACTTTTCAACCGGCCGGGCGGCGGGGCACTTGAACCTGGGTCCGCCGCGGGCCTCGGCGAAGGCGCCGCGACCCCCGACGCGTCGGGTTGGCAATCCGACGCCGGTCAAGCCGACATGGGCGACATGGGCGGCGGCGGTTTCGGCGACACGGGCGGCGGATTCGACGCGGGGGGCGGAGGCGACGGCGGCGGCGGCTGGTAGGCTCGCTCTCGCGGCCTCGCTCGTCGTGCTGGCAGCGAGCGTCGGCGTTGCGTCCGCACAATCGCGCGGAGGGCCTTCGCCCTCGCCGAGCGCGAGCGAATTTCCGACGATCGGAACCGTGAGGGCGACGGCGCCCCGCATCTCGCCGAACTCGGTCAATCGACTGAACATCCTTTGGAAGGCGGCGATCGCGAAGAACACCTATGCGACGTCCATCTGGGACGTCCTAACGTCCGATCTCGATTTGGCGTCGAGCTGGACGCTCGGGGCGGAGTCGAAATCAAAGCTCGATGCGTTGCTCGGCGAAAAGGGCTACGACGGATTGCAAGTCTCCCTTACCCTACGAACCAAGACCGAGCCCAATGGCCCGGTGCAGTTCGGCTCCGAATCCTCGGCCGGCGGGGACCTGCATAGCCAGACCGTCGGCGCGCTGTCTTCCGAGGGCATTCCGAGCGGACAGATCCAGGTCATGATGACCGGTTGGAAGGGGCGCGAGCATCCCGAAGAGATCGCGAAATTCTATGTGGCGCCGGAGCGCGTGCTCTCAAAGGGCCAAAATCAAATCTTGATGGACGAGCGATTCAACAACGACAAGCGCATCCTCAACATCGGCATCGTTTACACCTACGACCGAACCGGCAAAGCGATCGGGTGCAATGTTCTGGTCTACAACTATGTCAGTGCCACGCAGGTAGCTTTCTTGGCTCATGACAGAGCTGACATGACCGTAACGCGTGAAAAACGAATCAGCGCGCTCCTGCAAAAACCCAATAAGGGGTTCGTCCTCAGCAAGTTCCAAAACATCCCACCCGGCTTCAGCGACGATTACATCGTTTTAGAATGCTCTGCCGACTCCGGCGCCCTTGGTGAGAACGCAGTCGCTCTGTTCAATCTCCAGAACCTGATCCGGACGTCTTCGGCCGCCAAGCCCCTGGAGTACGCGCTTCCGTCACGCTGACATAAGGCGCGAGCTCCTCGAGCAAACGCGGGCTCACCCCGTTGACGTCGCCGAGCTCGTCGAGCGACGCGAACGGGCCGTTACGGTCGCGAAAAACGACGATGCGCTCGGCGAGATGCGGCCCGACTCCGGGCAGCGCTTCGAGTTCTTCGACGCTGGCGCGGTTGAGGTCGACGGAGCCGACGCTTTCGGATTTCGCAGCAGCACTTCGCGCGCGCGATTCGGAGAATCTCAAGCCACGTTTGACGCTTCGACGACGCCGCGGCGACGCGCATTGCGCGGGACGTCGCGTGTTCGCGCCCGTCTCGGCTCCGAGCGGCGGGACGACGATCTCTTCCCCATCGCGCAGTGTCGCGGCGAGATTGACGGCGACCGAATCGGCCTGCGCCGTGAGTCCGCCGGCGGCGTGGAGCGCGGCCTCGACGCGCGTTCCCGTCTCTAGCCGGTAGACGCCGGGGCGTGCAACCGACCCCGCCACATAGACGACCAGGCGTGCCGGCGACGAGGTTCGCACGGCCGAGAACGGTGCCTCGGCCAATGCTGCGACATGCTCGGCCGGAGCCGACGGGTGCGCGCGAAGAAGCGCGGCCGCGGCCGCCAGAGCGACCACGGCGACGATGAAGCCGCGACGTTTGTTCATGCCACCCACATCACGCGGCGCTGGAGCGCCGTCTAGGGGTCCAGCGAGGAACCCGGAGACGGCGAATGTTACAATGGGAGTCCATGATCGAGGAAAGGGCCAAAGTTTACGATTTCCGGAACGTCGAGCGCCGCTGGCAGGAACAGTGGGAGCGCGACGGGATCTATCGCGCGCTCGACGACGATCCGCGCGAGAAATTCTATACGCTCGAATTCCTACCGTATCCGTCGGGCGATCTGCACGTCGGGCACGCCAAGAATTACACGCTGGGCGACGCGTATGCTCGCCTGATGCGCATGCGTGGTTACAACGTGCTCCATCCGATGGGCTTCGACGCGTTCGGCTTGCCGGCCGAGAACGCGGCAATCGAACACGGCGTCGATCCGGGAGAATGGACGCGCGCGAACGTCGACAACATGCGGCGTCAGATCCGGCTGATGGGGGCGGGCATCGATTGGTCGCGCCAATTCTCTACGTGCGATCCGTCGTACTACCACTGGAATCAGTGGCTCTTCTTGCGCATGTACGAGGACGGGCTCGCGTACAAGCGCGAGGCACCGGTCAATTGGTGCCCCAAAGATCAGACGGTTCTGGCCAACGAGCAGGTTGAGGACGGGCGCTGCTGGCGCTGCGAGAGCCTCGTCGAGCGGCGGAATCTGTCCCAGTGGTTCTTGAGGATCACCGCGTACGCCGATCGGCTGCTCGAGGCGATCGATCGGCTCAAAGGCTGGCCCGACAAGATTCGGACGATGCAGCGCAACTGGATCGGACGTAGCGAAGGCGTCACGTTCGCGCTGGAGGTCGAGCATCTGGACGATCGCATCTCGGTCTATACCACGCGCATCGACACGCTCTTCGGCGTAACGTTCGTCGCGCTCGCGCCCGAGCACCCGGTGGTCGCGAAGATCGTCGCGCGCTTTCCGAAACACCGCGCCGTGGTCGACGATTTTGCGGCGTCGGTGCGCAACAAGTCCGAACTCGAGCGCACGAGCCTGATGGAGAAGGCCGGCGTTCCGACCGGCGCCTACGCACGCAATCCCCTCTCGGGCGAACGCATCCCGATCTGGGTCACCAATTACGTGCTGGCCGAGTACGGCACCGGCGCGGTGATGGGCGTCCCCGGCCACGACGAGCGCGATTTCGAGTTTGCGCGCAAGACGGGTTTGCCGGTCGCGCGCGTCATCGAAGAGCCCGGCGTCTCGAGCGAATTGCCGATGCAGGCGGCGTACGTCGGCGAGGGCCGCTTGATCGCGAGCGGCGATTTCAGCGGGATGAATTCCGAGCGCGCCCGGCGTTCGATGGGCGAGCGTCTCGTCGCACTCGGCATCGGCGAGTGGACGGTCAACTACAAACTGCGCGACTGGCTCATCTCGCGCCAACGCTATTGGGGGACGCCGATTCCGATCGTCTATTGCGAGCGCGACGGCGAGGTGCCGGTTCCTGACGCGGACTTGCCCGTGCGGCTCCCTCCAAACGCGCCGCTCACGGGCGAGGGTTCGCCGCTCGCGCGGATGCCGTCGTTCGTGAACGCGACGTGCCCGCGGTGTGGCGGAGCGGCCCGGCGCGAAACCGACACCATGGATACCTTCTTCGATTCGTCTTGGTATTACATTCGGTACCTCGACCCGCAGAACGATCGAGCCGCCTGGGATAGCGCGCGCGTCAATCCTTGGCTGAACGTCGACCAATATATCGGGGGCGCCGACCACGCCGTCATGCACCTCCTCTACGCGCGTTTCTTCTACAAGTATTTCCACGACAAGAAATGGGTGAGCGGTTCCGACGAGCCATTCGAGCGGCTGTTCAATCAGGGCAACGTCTTGCGGTTCGGCGAAAAAATGAGCAAGAGCAAGGGCAACGTCATCGGCATCGACGAGGCCGTCGATAAATTCGGCGTCGATGCGATGCGGATGTTCTTGCTCAAGGCTACGCCGCCGGAAGATACGATGGAATGGACCGATGAAGGGATCGCCGGCCGCATTCGCTTCCTCGATCGAGTCTGGCGCGTCACCGAATCGCTCGCGCCGCATGCGCGCTCGGCGTCGCTCGACCGGCTGCCGGAGATGCGCGGCGACCCGCAGCGCGAGCTAGTCCGAGCGGTGCACGCTGCGCTGAAATCAGGGAACGACGAAGCCGAGACGCGCCGCTTCCACTTCAACACGACGCTCGCGCGCCTCGACGAATTGGTCAACGCCATGACGAAGTTCGCGCAAACCTCCGGCGCGCATCAGGATCCGGCGCTGCTCTATGCGGCCCACGTCCTACCGATCGCGCTGGCCCCGTTTGCGCCGCATATCGCCGAAGAGCTGTGGCAGCGGTACGGCCACGAACGCTCGGTCCACCTCGAGCGCTGGCCGGCCGTCGACCCGAAGGCGCTATCCGTCGATCAGATCGACATCGTGGTGCAGGTCAACGGAAAACTCCGTGGCCGAATCGTCGCGACGCCCGGGATGGGCGAGAAGGACGTGCTAGCCCTAGCGCTCGCCGACTCTAAGGTCGCCGGTTACTTGCACGGCAAGAACGTGCGCAAGCACATATACGTGTCGGACAAACTCCTCAGTTTCGTTGTCGACTAGCGCGCGGCTCTTTTTCGTCGCAACTTCGTCGCTCCTCGCTTAAATGGGTCTGCACCATTCTGCGCTCGTCGCTCCTCGTTGCGGCAAAAAATAGCTCGCGCGTCGCGCGTTTCGAAAGCTAGTGAGCGGCCCAACCTCCATCAATTGAGACGGGCGCGCCGGTGATGGAGCGGGCGGCGTCGGAGCAAAGATAGACGCAGAGCTGCGCGACCTCGACCGGCTCGATGAAACGGCGCGTCGGCATCGCCTCCAAGAAGGCTCGCTCGAGCGCTTCTTCCTCGCTGATGCCGCCGCCGTACGACTGTACGAGTTGCGGCGCTTGATTCCGCACGAGATCGGTCATCACCGCGCCGGGACAAATCGCGTTGGCGGTGATACCGATCTGCGCGCCTTCGAGCGCCGTCGCTTTGGTCAATCCGACGACGCCGTGTTTGGCTGCGATGTACGCCGGCTTGTAGAGTGACGCCAACAATCCCTGAACGCTCGCGATATTGACGATCCGGCCCCGCTTGCGCGCGAGCATGTGCGGCCAGACGGCCTTGGTCGCGTAGAAGACGCCGTCGAGGTTGATGCCCGTGACGAAATCCCATTTGTCGTCGGGAAACTCGGGCAGCGGGGCGACGTATTGGACTCCGGCGTTGTTGACCAGGTGATCGAGGCTACCGAAGTCCGCACCGACCGCGTCGCACATGCGTTTGAGGACCTCTGATTTTCGGACGTCGACCGCGTAGCCGCGCGCGGTCACGCCGGTTTCGCGTGCGATCCTGCTGGCCGTCGCGCCGACTTCGTCGCCGTCGAGGTCGAACAGCGCGACGTTTGAACCCGCTTTCGCAAGTTCGAGGGCGCACGCCGCACCGATGCCGCGACTGCCGCCCGTAATGACGCTCGTGCGCCCGGAGAGATCGATGAACGTTGCGGGCATTACGCCGGCATCCGCTGTTGGAAGTAGGCCACGGTCTTTTTCATCCCTTCGAGTAATGTCGTCGTCGGTCTCCAGCCGAGATCCTTTTTCGCAGCTGCCGGATCGATCTGCGCGTCGCGCACGTCACCCGGTCGTTTCGGCAAGTACTCGATCGGCGCTTCGAAGCCGGTGACCTCGACGAGCGCGCGATAAATCTCGTTCACGCTGGTTTTCTTGTTTGTTCCGATGCCATAACACTTGCCGGCCCCTTTGTCCAGCGCCAGAACGTTGAGTTGGGCGATGTCGCCGGCATAGATGTAGTCGCGCGTCTGCTCGCCGTCCCAGAAAATCGTGACGTCCTCTTTCGCGAGGAAGCGCCCGACGAAGATCGCGATAACCCCCGCTTCGCCTGACGGATCCTGGCGCGGTCCGTAGACGTTGCCGTAGCGCAACGCCGTGAAATCCAGCCCGTGCTGCGCTTTGTAGAAACGCAGGTAGTGTTCACCAATCATCTTCGTGATCGCGTACGGAGATTCGGGATTCTGCGGCGTCGCGTCGGTGATGGGCAGTTTCTCCGGTTCGCCGTAGGTCGCGCCGCTTGATGCGAAGATCACCTTGCGGACACCGGCTTTGACGGCGTTGTCGAGCACGTTGATCAGGCCGAGAACGTTGACGTCGGCGTCGTAACGCGGGTCGCGCGCGCTGATCGCGACCGAATGCTGCGCCGCATGATGGCTGACGACCTCGGGCGCGAACTCGCGAAAGACGCGCTCGATCCCCTCGTCGCGAACGTCGAGCTGAACGAACGAAGCCGACCGCGGGACGTTTTCCTGCCGACCGCCGCCATGCGCCCACAAGCTGTCGATCACGACGACCTCATGTCCCGCGGCGCAATAGGCGTCGGCGACATGCGATCCGATGAACCCGGCGCCGCCGGTGACGATAATGCGCAAGCTCGATTGACTTACCCGCGCGCAGCCCGGCGCTCCTTCGGCGATCCACTCCTCTCTTGGCAGTCCGGTCCGAATGCGTGACAGTACGGCGTGCACCGCGCTCATCTCTTGCCGGTCGCCGTCGGCTTTCTCGGCGGGATCCTCGCCGAATTGCACGGGTTCGCGCTCGTCGCGCTCGGTTGCGGCCTCGCATCTGCATTCGTTCCGTGGCTGCCCAGGCCCGACGCTCGGGCTGCCGTCGTCCTCGCGCTCGCGTTCGGCGTTCTTCTTGCGCGCTTTCACGGCGAAGCGTCCTTTGCGCCGGGCGACGTTCGTCCGCACACCTACGCGGGTGCGCTCGTGGAGCAAAGCGGACCGTCGGAAGCCGCCGAGTTTGTCGTACGCCTCGACGACGGGCGACACGTCACGGTCACGCTGCCGCACGCCTCGCTTCCCATTGGCGCGCGCGTCACGGTACGGTCAGCAGGCACGAAAAACCATACCGTTTTGCCGTCGGAGATAAACAGTTGCTGCGCGGGCGACTCGTACTCCCAGCGCATCCGGCCAGGCCGGCTGAAATACACGGTGCCAGATTGAACCTGAGGTCCTTCGCGCCCGTCGCTATAGCGCTGCAGGAAAATCGCCTTCAGGGTTTTGACGTTGCGGTAGTGAGCTTCCAGCGCATGCACAGCCGGCGCGGCCTGGGGCTCTATTGTAGCCAACACCGAAGTCGCCGCCCGTC
>Ga0209332_1000252_pt1 | contig 13865 bp, 13 predicted proteins | sample BlaSpr_A8_OM3_M1_FD_187974 | JGI IMG/M metagenome (GOLD analysis project Ga0209332, IMG submission 187974) | Forest soil microbial communities from Thunder Bay, Ontario, Canada - Black Spruce, Ontario site 2_A8_OM3_M1 (SPAdes) (version 2) | ecosystem: Environmental > Terrestrial > Soil > Boreal...
ACTTCCGGGGTAGCGGTTTTCGCGGTAGGTCTCGTCTTGGCGGCTCATCCAGTTCGCCTTTCGCCTGCGGTATTGGTCGGTTCCCTTGCTCGTGTCACAGTGCAATCCGCAGTTCTGTTCGCTCTACTCCATTTATTGCATGTTGTTAGTCCGTTCGCGCGTGAGGCGCTGGTGTGCTGTAGCTTTCCCCTGGCAACCGTGGTCGTACTATTTGCAGCCCGGTACAAAGCAGTCGAATCAGAAGCCGCTTCCATGCTTCTCATCTCGACACTCGCTTTGGTCATCACGGTACCGACGATCCTCTGGTTGAGCCATTGACTTATGAACGAAAAGTTAGGAAAGGGAATGGCCCGCAAGCTGGCGGTTCTGGACCATCGCATCTAGACCACGCAAGAAACTTACATACCCTTTTACGTAAAAGCTGCCTGAGGAATGTTTACGCTTACGTGTTGCGACGACCCCGTGTTCCGATGACTGCGAGCGCGGTTGGCCTTCCAGGCCGGCCGATAAATGGCAGCATCGATTCTCCTACTAAACCCCAACCGGCACCGAGCTTCAGACAAGCTCACCAAGAGTGCGAATAGAAACCCGGTGGAGAACAACATGCGTCGCGACACCAACAAGTGCAAAAGCAAAAGCCCTGTGAAAGGAAAAATCAAAAACAAACCTTGGCCCCAGCGATCTGTTCATAGAAAACGCGCTTGTGATCAGTAACCAGGCCAATTCCCGGATCGTCGACAAACAGGAAGTAATCGGGCGAGCCACGACCTCGCGAGGCACGAGATCCACTACGAGATCCGAAGACGGGCTTCGAAGCACGCTCACTCTTCCAGGCATTCTCGAACGGTGGCCTTGACCGATGGGAGGGCGGATGTCAAACTATTGCCGGCAGGATTGAGAGAAGGCGCTTCGGCGTGGTTTCTCTACTGGCTCCGCGTGTGCGCCGTATAGTAAACGTACAATGGAAGCGGGATTGTGGGGCATTTGGGCCTTTAGGCCGGATGCACAATCAGTAAGTTGCGTGTTATCAACGTGATGGAGTAGTTCAAGTCCCCCCACCAAGTTTTCAACTAGTTACCGGCGGCTGCAGTTACAGTGCAATTCAACATCGCTACGACGTTGGCGTTGGCAATACGGTTTGCAGACTCCACGCCGGGTTCGTAGGTATCCATTGTCATAGGAATACAAGAGTGACGCATCAGTTCCTTACCGGAATTGACGCGCCAGCTTCGTCCAGCCAGGTCCGGTAGTTGTGGCCTAGAGCATGCCATCCCAATGGACCAGCCAGCCCGAATTTCGCCAGGATGGAGCTTATCGCGCTGTGCTGAATTGCCGCTGGACGGTTTCTTCCCGAGCTTTACGGAGCTGACAAAGCCGCAGGCCACTGCAGAGGTGATTAGGCTATGAGTTCAGTTGCTCCGATATTTCTTCCGGATGAATTCAACGCCGCTTCCTACTTCGTAGACCGCCATATCAAAGACGGCCGCGCCGATAAAGTAGCCATCGAATGCGGAGAAGTTCATGTCACTTATCGCCAGCTTTTTGAGCGTGTGAACCAGGTTGGGAATGGGTTGCGAAGGTCAGGCGTGCGCATTGAGGAGCGTGTGTTCTTGCTCCTGTTGGATTCGCCGGAGTTTGCTGCCAGCTTCTTCGGTGCCATCAAGATCGGAGCAGTCCCGGTTCCGGTAAACACGCTACTGAAATCCGCGGACTATGAATACCTGCTCAACAACTCACGCGCGCGAGTGGCGATTGTGAGTGACTCATTGATGGCTGGCATTCAGGCGATTCCCAGACAGCAATTGCGCTATCTCGAAACCATCATCGTTGTCGAAGGCGAGGTTGTCGAAGGCGAGGTTGTCGATGGCGAGCCTCGGCGAAGCACCCTGTCGTTCAAACAACTGCTGCAAGAGAATTCCTGCGTGCTCCAACCAGAGTCGACTGGGAAGGACGATGCTGCCTTTTGGCTCTATTCTTCTGGCAGCACCGGGCCGCCCAAAGCTTGCGTTCATCTGCAACATGACATGGTGGTGAGTTCCGAAAGGTATGCCAGAGGCATACTGAACATTACAGACAAAGATCGCTGCTTCAGTGTCGCCAAGCTTTTCTTCGCCTACGGATTGGGAAACGGACTCTATTTTCCCTTGGCCGTAGGCGCTACCAGTATCCTATTACCGGGGCCACCCAAACCTCAGAGTGTGTTCGAGATCATCGAACGCCAGCGGCCAACGTTGTTCTTTTCGGTTCCGTCGAACTATGTCAAGCTTCTCGCTCACACCGCAAAGGGTGGAAGGGAATTTGATCTTTCTTGTGTGCGTCATGCGATTTCTGCCGGGGAGGCGTTGCCAGCCAGTGTTTTTTATCGCTTCAAAGAGCGATTCGAAGTCGAGATTCTGGATGCCATCGGCTCCACAGAAGCACTGCACATGATCATCTCCAATGCCCCTTGCGCCGTGCGCCCTGGCTCCAGTGGAAAAATTATTCCCGGCTTCGAGGCCAGAATCGTGGACGACAACAACCGCCTCGTTGTGCAGGGTGAGATCGGCAATCTGTTGGTTAAGGCCGACTCCACCTGTGCTTACTATTGGAACCAGCATGAAAAGACCAAAGACACAATTGAGGGCCATTGGATCCGGACTGGCGACAAGTACTATCAAGATGAAGACGGATATTTTTGGCACGCGGGAAGAGCCGACGACATGGTGAAAGTGAGCGGCGTGTGGGTCAGCCCCATTGAGATTGAACGCGCGTTAATCGAGCATCCTGCCGTGCAGGAAGCGGCGGTGGTCTTCCGAAAGGACGAAGACGAATTGCCCAAACCGGTCGCCTGCATCGTGACGCGTAACGGTGGCGCGGGCACTCCGGAACTCGCCCGTGAACTGCAGGAATTTGTGCTCGGCCGATTGCCTGTCTTCAAGCGCCCGCATCGCATAGAATTTCTCCTCGAGCTTCCGAAAACAGCGACCGGAAAGCTACAACGTTTCAAACTTTGCGCGGACGACAACGAATAGCGCAGCCGGGTGGCAAATCGAACGTGACGACATGCCGGACCTGTGGCCGGCGACTTCAAACCGCGTGCCTCGGCGCGGTTTTACCCCACATCCGAAACGAATCCAGGAGCAGACAGGGGCCGCTCGAGACAGCGATCTGGAAGCACGAAGACATTTCGGGCGAGATCGGATTTCAGGGTGGACTCGCGATAGTAGCGGGTGAGAATTCCGTTTTTCCAAATCAGGAGGTCCGGATTGCGGCGTGCGAACTCTTCCCAGTTGAACCCCTGGTCGCGCATCATGCGTTCGTGGATGAGGAAGAAATAGGCGCAGGTGATGGTTTCATGATAGAGCTGCGGCTTGCCATGAGCGGCGGCGAAATTCTTTAGGGCGCTGGTAAATTTCTGCAGGGCATCCAGAGTTGGATGTTCGGTCAGGTAGGCGAAGGCGAGGCGGACATGATCGGCGTGGTGGAAGGAATTTTCGGGAAGAGAGTTGGTCTCGAAGCGGCGGATTAGGTCCTGGTTGGTCATTGAGGTTGCCGGGCTCCGTGGTTCCCGGGCTGCGTGTTTGTTATCGTGCATGTCGTGATCGTTCCGCCGGGCTTCGCCTTGGCGGGACAGCCGAGAGCCTGCCCTGAGCGAAGTCGAATGGGCGGCTGTCTCTACATGAGTATCTATCGAGACGAGTAACTATCGAGTCGCAGCCACGGCCCATGCGGCGGCGGTGTAAATCGCCAGGTTTCCGACGTTGAACATTCCGTGCAGCAGGTGGACGATTATTGCGAACAGAAAAAGCGCAACCAGCACCCAGGCGCCACGAATCGCAGTTCGCGGAATCAGAAGGAGCACGGCGCCGATGATTTCTCCCCATCCCAGAACTAGCCGCACGAAATTCGGCATGTGGGTTCGGGCAAAGCCTTGGCGGGCGCCCGGCATTAAGAACAAGACAGCTTCGATCAGAATCACAAGGCCTAATGTCCACTGCAATGCGGTGAGAGCGATTTTTGTTGGTTGGTGGGCCATATGCACCTCGGTTACTTCTCCGCGCTGCGCTTGCGCGCTGGCCGGGATTTGATTTCTTTCAGGCGATGGCTGGCGCGGGAATCGAGATCGAAATCGTAAAAGCGCTTCAACTCCTGAATGCGCTGCAGCGATGCTGGGCTGAACGGCGTCTTGCCGTCGAAGGCATGGAGAACGATGCCTTCTAAGAGATCGCCGAGAGTCATGTCGTGGTACTCGGCGAAGGCCTTCAGGACTTTAAGAAGGCGCTTCTCCATGCGGACGCCGGTCTGGACGCGTTCCACCAGCAGTTTGGGATCGTCGGGCATGTGTACCAATGTACCACAGTACATAGGTACTCTGCGGCCTTTTGGCGAGAGAGTCGCTCCATGCCTATCGATACGAACAGCATGGTTCAGCGCGACGCAAGTTGCATAGGTCCTTCGCGCAAAGTACGCGATCAGGATGACAGCTTTGGGGCGGCGGGGTTGGTTATAATCGCAGTTCCCTCTTTTGGTCAGGAAAGGTCCCCATTGGCATTCGACGAGAATATTTACGAACTGCGGCGGCAGAAGGTGAAACAGATTGAGGCGCTGGGACAGATCGCCTACCGCAGCAAGTACGACTTCACGCACACCATTCCGCAAATTCTGACGGACTATTCGGATAAGACAGCCGAGCAACTGGAGAATCCGCGTGTCAACGTGCGCGTGGCCGGGCGGATCATGGCGATCCGGTTGATGGGCAAGGCGGGATTCTGTCACTTGCAGCAGGGCGGGCAACGGCTGCAGATTTATGTGAAGAAGGATGCGGTGGGCGAAAAGGGATTTGAGTTGTATAAACTGCTCGACCTTGGCGATCACATCGGCGTCAGCGGATATTTGTTTCGCACGCGTACGGGAGAACTCTCGATTCACGTGGAAGAAATTACGTTTCTGAGCAAGGACCTGCTGCCATTGCCGGAGAAATGGCACGGGCTCACGGATGTGGAGTTGCGTTACCGGCAGCGGTATGTGGATCTGGTGGTGAATCCAGAGGTGCGGGAAGTATTTTTGAAGCGCAGCAAGCTGGTGCAGTCGTTGCGGCGCACGATGGAGTCGCACGGATTTGTCGAGGTGGAGACTCCGATGATGCAGCCGATTGCAGGCGGAGCTGTGGCGCGGCCTTTTGTGACGCACCACAACACACTGGACATGGACTTGTACTTGCGCATCGCGCCGGAACTTTATCTGAAGCGGTTGCTGGTGGGCGGGTTCGATCGGGTGTATGAAATCAATCGCAACTTTCGCAATGAAGGGTTGGGATGGCGGTGGAATCCTGAATTCACCATGCTGGAGTTCTATCAGGCGTATACGAATTTTCAGGGCGTGATGGATCTGACGCAGGAGTTAATTACGCAGGCGGCGAAAGATGTGACAGGCGGGACGAAAACGAAATGGGGAGATAAGGAGATCGATTGGGCGAACTGGCAGCGGCTGACGATGCGGGAGGCCATCATTCAGTATTGGCCGGCGGCGGCGGGCGCGAAGCCGGAGATGCGCGAGTTTGCGAATCACGAGGGAGTCGGCAAATTAGTGGAGCGCTTCAACCGGGCGCACGCGCATATGGCTTACGATCCGAATGAGCCTTTGGGGAGAACGATTGCCGGTTTATTCGAAGCGGTGGCGGAGGAACACCTGACGCAGCCGACGATTATCTACGAGTTCCCTACTGCGGTGTCGCCGTTGTCGAAGCAGAAGCCGGACGAGCCAGAGTGGACGGAGCGTTGGGAGATGTTCGTAGGCCAGATGGAAATTGCCAATGGGTTCAGCGAACTCAACGATCCCGAAGATCAGCGGCGGCGATTTGAGGCGCAGTTACAAGAGCGCGAGCGCGGCGACGAGGAAGCGCACCAGATGGATGAGGACTACATTCGGGCGCTCTCTTACGGGATGCCTCCGGCGGGCGGAGTGGGCGTGGGAGTGGACCGGCTGTGCATGCTTTTGACGGATTCCCACACGATTCGCGATGTTATTTTGTTTCCGCTGTTGCGTCCGGAAAAAAGCTTGACCACAGAGGGCACGGGGGAGGCAGAGGGAAAACCTTAGAACTTGCCGGAACCTGACAATGCACTAGAAGCGGGCCGCAACTTTTTCTAATCTTTTAGCATCAGAGAATTGTGCGAAATTGGCGGCGCTGCCGTAATGTTCTGGAAGCATGGACATTGGGTCGGTAGCGCTTTGCCGTTTAGTGAAAGCAAGGGCTTAAAGCCCACGTCTTTGTTTATCTTACGCGGCGCGGCTGAAGGCGCGCCCTTTCAAATCTACTTTGATGATTTTCCTGACCCGGTTTTTTCCGTGGCAGTTTTCGACGGCTCATACGGGGACTTGTCGGGACTGAAGTTAGTGCTCAGGTAATCGATCAGAGCATCGCGGTCCGCAGCGTCCACTACCGCGCCCCATTTCGTCATCTTATCTACTTCTTTCGTCCACGCAGCCTTGGTCAGGCGCTGCTGCAGGATGATGCGCGCTTCGTGGCATTCGGTGCAGGCAGTGGTGGCTTTGGCCTGCATTGCTCCGGGGGGAAGGTCGGCTGTGGGCTTTGACGGGGCGGGGTTTTGGGCGCGGGCCAGGAATGGAGATGAGACTGCGAGAAAAAGAAAAGCGATGGCCAGAAGGAGCTGGAACATCCCACTTCTCGCAAAGGAAGCGAGAAGTGGGGCGTCCGTCAGTGGCGTGTCGGAATTGCTGCGCCTAAAGGCGCCCTCACTCTGCGGCGTTAGTGGCACGCCTGAAGGCGTGGCCTGATACGAATCATTTTTATGAGACATGGATGTTCACCTGATCGACCGCGTTGTAGAGATAGCCGCTGGGATTCCAGATGGGCGTTGCGGGCTGGGTGCGGCCTTGGCTGTCTGTGGCTCGCGACATAATTGTGTACTCGCCGATCTTGGGCGTTTTCCAATCGAAGGTCCATAAGCGCCAGGCGTAGTGCGCTTGTTCACGGCCGAGTGCGGCGGGAGACCAGGTCGCGCCGGCGTCGGTCGATATCTCGACTCTCGTAATGTCGGCTTCTCCGGACCATGCGGCGCCGTGTATTGAGATCTTCCCTGCTTTCAGATTCGCGCCATCGGTTGGACCTGAGATCACCGACTTCACGCCGAGGACGGTGACTGGATGCGTGTCTTCCGGCTTCACCGTCTCACCTGGTTTTACCGGTTCGTTCGGCAGGCGATAGCCCGGGTTCATGAAATTGCCGGCGAATTCTTTGTCGAGCACTCTGACTTCTGTAATCCATTTGCAGGAGGCCGCGCCTATCCAGCCGGGGACGAGGGCGCGGGCGGGAAAGCCGTGATGCTTGGTGAGAGGCGCGCCGTTCATGTGAGTGGCGAGGAGGGTGTCGGCATCGAGCGCTTTTTCAATTGGGATGCTGCGAATAAAGGGCGGGACTTTGCCGGGAACTTCGTCGAGTCCGCGAAACATGACATGCTTGCCGGTTGGCTTCACTGCGGCGCGCTGCAGGACATCACGCAGTCGCGGACCAGTAAACCGCGCGGTGCCGACAGCACCTTTTCCCCATTGGACGCCGGGCGCCGGCGGCCGATACAGGCTGCGGCCGTTGCCAGCGCATTCGAGCGTGTTGACGACTGAGTGCGTCTCAAGTTTGGAAAGTTCGGCGAGGGTCAGGGCGAACGGTTTCTCGACTTCGCCGCCGACTGAGAAGCGCCAATCCGCGGGATCGAGTTCGCTGGGTTCGTGCATGTGGTTGCGCACGAAGAAGTGCGGGACCGGGGTGAGCCAGGTGTTGAAATATTCGACCGGACTTTCGAGATCGACGAAACGGTAGGAGCGGAGAAGCATGCCGTCTTCGCCGGGGAAGTCGACGGTTTGTTGTTGAGGAAGAGCCCAGGATAATAATTTGGGCGTCGCACCGGCAGCGAGTGCGGCGGCGGATATGTGTTGAAGGAAGTTGCGTCGGGAGTTCATGTTTGTACCTCGATGGCTTGAGAATCGGTTTCGCGGAGGCACCGTCCCCTGAAGGGGACTCGCCTCTTGTCGCAACGTCACCCCGGACTGACGTCCGGGGCTTATGAATGACGTCGCTTCGCGACTCACCACCGCGTCAGAGTCTCACCCAGATTAAGTTAACACCGCCGGCCTGGAAAAGGAGAGTGGCCGAAACCGGGCCGGCGGCTCTGAGATCTACGGCAACACGTAGCGGAACGAGGTGAAGATCATGTTGTCCACTCCTTGCGGAGTTCCGGAAGTTCCTTTCGCTGGGATGCCAGACCAGGTCTGACGGGTAAGGTAAGAATACTGGGTACCGAACTGGAATCTGCCGCGGGGACCGCTATAGAAGCGGTACCAGAAGCCGAGAGTGCCTTCGATCAGGGCACGGGTGTCGGCGGTGCAATTGGCGGGAGTAGTGGGAGTGAAACCGGTATTCACTGCGGGAGGCAATTCGGTGTAGCAGCCCGAATTGTTGAAGAGCGGAGCGCCGTAGCCGACTTCGCCTGCGGTTTTGCCCGCTGCCTGTAAGGGATCGAAGCTCACTGCGCGGCCGGCGTATTCGACTCCAGCGTAGCTGTAGATATCAAATTTCTTGGTGTGGAACTCGAGGGTGCTCAGGCCAGCGAAGTTCTTGATTAAATGAAGTGTGCCATTGCCATTGATTGCAAGATCGGACAATCCACCGGTGGCGTAGCGTCCAACTCCACTTCCACCGAAGCCTTTCACACCGAAGACGATGTGCTTGTTGAGGAAAGCCCAGCGCGCGCTTGCGCCTGCGCCGCCTCCGTTTTTTGAGGCGTCGTACACTCCCAGGGAGTTGGGGCCCGCAACCGTGCTGCCACCGCAAAAAGTGGCAGTGGCGCTAGCTACTTCGCCGCAAGGAAATACCCGATCGGTGAAGCGGTCGTAGAGGCCAAAGATCTCGTAGTGGCCAAAGCCGGGATCAAAGGCCACTTTTGCGATCAGGTCGGGTGAAGGATTAAAGGTGTAGGTCGCAGTGGTGTTGTAGCTGTTACTGGCACCCGGCTGGCCGAGGAGGAAATTATCTCCATTGCCGTGGGTGGTAAGAGTACCCTGCGCATTTTCCATAGCAACAGCAAATGCAATCTTGTCGCCGAAGTTTTTGGCTACGCGGATTCCATACTGGCGGGTGTAGACGAAACCGACGTTATACGACGAGTCGATGGTTCTTGGACGCGCGTCGTTGGTTCTGCCGAGATCGTCGTCAGGAGAGATTCCTGCGCCGTTCTCCGTTAGCAAGCCAAACATCTGGCCGCCGACAAAGCTCCAGCCATTGTCAAACTTGACTTGTCCCCACGCCTGGCGAAGACGAAGGGTGTAACCGTTGGTTGAATTGGAGTTGGAGGTGACGCCGGAGGAAAGAAAGTCGGCGGAGACGTAGCTAGAAAGAGTGACGTTCTTCAAACGGCCATCGACAAAGGTGGTGATTTTAGATTGCCGGCCTGATCCGAAAAATTCCGGGACCGAGCTTTGCGAGGCACCCGGCACAGGCACGGAGTTGAAGGGGGTTTGCACATCGGCGCCGAGCGCTTTCGAGCGGCGCACAAATTCGGCAGCGGCGTATCCGCCGGGTGTGATGTTGATGCCTCGGAAGTGGATGGTCAGCGGGCCCTCCATCTGTTGGTTGTAGGTCTGCGGTTCATCTGGACCCGGCTTTTGTGGTGAGTCCTGCAACGACAGCACGGCGTTGTGCACGGTTGCCTGGTTCGTCGCGGAAGTGTTCACAGACTTCAAGGTGGCGAAGTCGGTTTCCAGATGACTGACGGTTTGCTGCTGCTGGCGAGTCTGAGCTTGCGCAGCGTCCGCTTTTGCAGATGCGTCAGCCGCAGTGGATTGCGCTTGCTCGGCGACTTGATTCTTACGATGCAGTTCCTCCTGCAGGGCTTGAATCTGCTGCTGTTGAGCGGCAAGGGCATCCTTCAACGCCTGGATATCGGTAGCGGTGACGGGCGGCTGGGGCGGTGCAGCGGGCGACGAGGTTTGGGCCCATGAGCCGGCTGAAAGGGTGGCCAGCGTCAGAGCAATGAGAAGTACATCCCTAGTTGGTTTCATCGAAGTGAAGTTCTCTCCTTTTGAATTTCGGTTGCGCGATAGATCGGGAACGACAAAAACTTGCTGGGAGGTTACGAATGATGCGGCCTTCCCATCGTTACTACTATGACCATAAACTTACTAGTGATTCTGATGTGAAATATGCTGCTGTTCATCATTTGTTTGCTTTTTTGCTTAACTAAATCCGGAAAACGCGGGAAACTTTTCCTGACCTCGGTTTAAGTCGACGGTGTCAAACCCCACTTGTTCTGCAAATGGCGCTCCATTGATTTGAAGACGACTCCATCCACAACGTAGCCGATGGCAATAATCAAAATCATCACAGCGATCACTGCGCTCATGTCGTTCAGATCACGGCCCATCATCAGGACTTGCCCGAGCCCCAGGCTCAAGTACAGCATTTCGGCGGTGATCAAGGAGCGCCAGGCAAAGGCCCATCCCTGCTTCAGGCCAGAAACAATGAAAGGAAGGCTGGCAGGCAAGAGCACATGCCAAAACAATTGAAATCCGCTGGCCCCGAGGTTGCGACCGGCCATGCCGTAAATCTTCGGCATCTGCTTGCGGCCGTCCTCCATGGCCAACGTGACTGAGAGCAGCGAACCCATCACAACCACGAAGAGAATTGTATTCTGGCTGAGACCGAACCAGAGCAGCGCCAGCGGCCACCAGCAAATGCTGGGCAGGCTCTGCAGGCTCACCAGCAAGCCGCCCATAGTTTCTTCGAGAAATTTGCTGCTCGCTACGCCTAATCCGAGAAACATACCGAGCACGACAGAAATCGCGTAGCCGATCAAAACGCGCCGCATGCTGACTGCAATTGCAATTAGGAAACTGTGGTCCTGGAAGCCGGCGTATAGAGCCTCACCAACGCCCCAAGGTGTGGGAAACAAATACGGCGGCCAAATCTTCAATTCAGCCAGTAGAGTCCAGACGCCGAGCAGGCCGGCGTAGAAGACGAGTAAGCGAGCGGCGCGTTTCATGGTTATTGTTCCGCTCCGATTTCCACGTGTGGCTTCACGCCTACGTTGAATTCCACTTCGAGGGAGCGGTTGATCTCTTCGCGCAGTTCATCGAGAATCTCGCGCGCGGCGTGCGCGACGTGAACGTCTTCGAGTGCGCGGGGCCGCGGCAGATTAACGGGAAACTCGCGCTTCACGCGGCCCGGGCGGAAGGTCAACAGAGCGACGCGATCGCCGAGGCGGATAGCCTCGCGCACATTGTGCGTAACAAAGATTATGGTGCGTCCGGTCTCTGACCAGATACGTTCGAGTTCGTCGTGCAGCAGGTCGCGTGTCTGGGCATCGAGCGCGGCGAAAGGTTCGTCCATTAATAGGACGTCTGGTTCAGTTGCAAGAGCGCGGGCCAACGCGACGCGCTGGCGCATGCCGCCGGAAAGCTGATGTGTGTAGCTGTCTTTAAACTGCGAGAGGTGCACGAGGCGCAGATAGGACTGAGTCTTCTCTTCCCTTTCGGCCTTGCCGATGCCTTTCATCTTCATGCCGAATTCGACGTTTTGGCCAACCGTAAGCCAGGGAAAGAGACCAAGTTCCTGGAAGATCAGAATGCGGTCCGTGCCCGGCCCTTGCACGTTCTTGCCGTCCACAAGAATTTGTCCTGACGTTTGTTGGTGCAGGCCTGCGATCAAGTGAAGCAAGGTTGACTTACCACATCCAGACGGGCCCACGATGCAGAGAAACTCACCCGGTTTCACCTGTAGATTGATATGGTCGAGCGCGAGCAGCCGCTCGCCGCTCTGGCTGCGGTAACTCAGGCAGATATCGCTTAAGGCAACTTTGGGAACCGCGAGGGAGATTCCGCGGATGGGGCGCGGCGCTGTGACCAAACCTGCCTTGCCGCGCGAACCATCAGCACGCACGGAACTATGATGGTCGACGGCGATTGGAAACTGCGCGGACAAATTATGCGCGTTCGTGCTCATTGAATGGCCTTTCTTCCCTTCTCGGCCAGCACCTGATTGAGCACCGTGACATCGTAGAGCCCGGAAAGGTTGGGCATTTGCCGGCCGAGAAATCCATCGTCAAATGCTTGTTGAGCGGCAGTTAAAAGTGCGCTATGCAGAGGATCGTAAGTGACCTGTATGCGGGCAAAGGCTTCATCAAGAACGATTGCAGGAAGAGCTTTACCGGTCTCGTTGTGGATTTGTTGATTCAGGAGCTTTTTCGCGTCGGCTGGGTGCGCGCTGATCCAATCAGTCAGCTCGACGTGGGCTCGAATCCAGTTCTTGACCAAGTCTGGATGGTTCTTCAGGAACTTTGTGTTGACGACTAACAATCCGATGACGAATTGTCCGTTCGGCCAGAGGCTGCGCTCATCGACGAAGAGCCGGCCGTTGCCTTCGTGGATCAGTCGAGTCGCCCACGGTTCTGGCGCCCAGGCTGCATCTAGTTCCTTCCTCAGGAACAGCGTTAGCTGATCCGGATTCGCCATTGGGATGATCTGAACGTCGCCACCTTTGTCGGTGGTCTTCATTCCATGACTCTTCAGCCAATTGCGCAGGGCCACGTCTTGAGTGTTGCCGAACTGCGGGGAGGCGACGCGCTTTCCGTGGAAATCCTCGGGCTTCTGAATTCCGCTGTCATTGCGCACGATCAGCGACGCGCCACCGCTGGCGGCTCCCGCTATCACACGCACAGCCTCTCCGTTAGACCGGACGTAGCCGTTAATCGCCGGATTTGGGCCGACATAGGTCATATCGATCGCACCGCCAAACAGGGCCTCAATCGCGGCCGGACCGGCGTTAAAGCTGGTCCATTGCACTTTCACTTGCGGGCCCATGGCCTTGTCGAACCATCCGTTCGCCTTCCCAACCATGGCTTGGGCGTGCGTGATGTTGGGAAAAGCGCCCACGCGAATTGCGTTTTGCGCAGCAGCGGAGACTGGGGCGTTGGCTGCCAGGAGCAGCGCGACCAGAAAGCGTCTATTCACCTTTCTTGCCTCCGACCACCATAGGCAGCAGACTGCCCTTCTGTTTCTTCTTGGCCGAGCGCTTGCCTTTGGCAGAGCGAGGGATACCGGAGATTAAGTCAGCGAGCGAAGTGTTATCGAGGATGTGTGCGGCGGCGTCGCGCACATCGAGAAAGACCTGGTAGAGGGAGCGGTGCGGAAGGTCGCGGTCGATGAGCACGCGCAACTGCTCGGCGTCGGCGAAGGGCGCCAGCGGGCCATCGATCAGCCGCATGATCTCGCTTAAACGGATCTCGGAAGGATCGCGACGCAGTTGATAGCCGCCCTTGGCTCCGCGCACGCTTTCAACCATGCGTGCGTTTTTGAGTTCCAGCAGGATCAGTTCCAGGAACTTCTCTGGAAGATCCTCTTCATAGGCAATTTCACGAATCTTGATGGCGCCCTGATGGTGATGACGGGCGAGCATCATCATTGCCTGAAGAGCGTAGAGTCCCTTTTGCGAGATCTTCATGGTTGGCTATTATGCCATAAAGTCTATCGTAATAATAGACATTATCGACAGGCTGGATATAGCAATCGCCAGGCCGTTGTCCGAATTCCATTCATCAGTCTTAACACTAGCTTGTCGAGTGGTTTAGTGTGGTTGCGGAACATTGCGGTGGTCAGGAAGATGTGCAGAGGATTGCAGTTTCGGCGGGAAAATTATGTCTGCCGTGAGCGAAGGACACAATCAAGCGCCGACGTGAAGAACTTGCAGAGTAATGTTATCGGGGCCGCCGCGCTCACGGGCGAGTTTCACCAGGGCGGCGCAGCACTCCGCGGGCACATATTTGCTGACCGCAACCTCCAAGTCAGCCTCGGCCACGACACCCCAAAGACCATCGGTG
>Ga0209332_1000256_pt1 | contig 13737 bp, 17 predicted proteins | sample BlaSpr_A8_OM3_M1_FD_187974 | JGI IMG/M metagenome (GOLD analysis project Ga0209332, IMG submission 187974) | Forest soil microbial communities from Thunder Bay, Ontario, Canada - Black Spruce, Ontario site 2_A8_OM3_M1 (SPAdes) (version 2) | ecosystem: Environmental > Terrestrial > Soil > Boreal...
GGCGACGGTTGATCGCCAGATGGCAGACGCGCTGAATATGATGACCGGAAACTTCAAGGCGCTTGTCCTCAGCCGCTTGCGGGAGGATGACACGGTCAACAAGATCCAGGACGACCAAATCATTACAAATTTCACGGTCCGCACCATCAGCGTGGTCCAGGGTTCACCCCTGACCTTCACAGCGTTCGGGGTTAAAGAGATTCACCGGCTGAAGAATAAGCAGGAGACGACGGACCAAATTGTTGGCCGGTACAACGTGCGGCTGGCGCTGGACCGGCGAACTGAGTACAACCCGAGCGGACTGTTGGTGGCGGATTACTGGGAACAACAGATGGTCGGGGACAAGAACACCGGTCTCTCACAAGCTGACGAGTTATCGCGCGAGGCGACACGGAAAAAGGACTAGTTCAAAGAGCGATGGAAGCGATGGAGGTACGGTGCAATGTTTGATCCGGACGCAAACCAGAAGCGGGAGAACACGGACCTGTTGGGATTTGCAAGATTCGGAGGTTTGGATCGACTGGACTGGCTCATGATCCTGATTTCCGTTCTGCTCGGAACCATCGCCAAACAACACCATGTTCTGGATCTACCCGATTGGTTTCTGGAATGGGTATCTCCGTTCCTGCTGATGGCGTTCGGCTACAAAGCGCGCCGGAAGATTACCGAAGTGGTCGAAAGCCGCCGAGATCGGCGCAAAGACACCCGCGAAGAATAGAGAGGCAAAGATGCGTTCGTTGTTTCCTTCTACGTATGACCGAGCGGATGTGCTGATGAGCGCTGGCTGCAGCACTTTTGTCAGCGCCGCTTTGATTCTGGTAATCCCGCGAGTTGGCATTGTTTTGCTGGAAGTCCTTTTGGGGTTGTTCTTCATCGGATGCGCTCTCGCAGCGCGGGCGCGGCTGCGAATTCAGGCGCGCTCACAGGCAAAGGAAGGACCCGAGGGTTCAACCAATGCGAAGGCGAAATGGTTCGACAGGTACGACGTTCTCATGATTCTCACCGTGATCGTTATTTACAGCAGCATGTCTGGGTTATTGCGGCATGCAGGCTTGTCGGAAGGCACCGTAGGTATCTTGCCGCTCATCCTGTTTGCGGCGGGAATCCTGCTGAAGCCGCGCGCCGTCCAGTTCATCGAAAGGCGCCGGAAGGATCGGAAAGCCGAAACCCACGATGGGAGACCGCACATGGATGCCGGCGAAAAACAGGAGATCGCAAGAAAGGAAACGGTTGAGCGATGCCAGTGAACGGACCAGAAACGATTGCAGATTCGAAGCCTTCTCAACCCGTCCCGAGCGAAGGAAGGAGCGTGCGGGCAGCAAGGAACGCTAAACCGGCCGTCGGGCGAGGTGCGTCAACACGACGCCGTCGCGACCGGCAAGATAGCTCCGAGACAAACGGAGAAGAGCGTTTTTTCTTGGCCAGTGCGAATCGTAATGGAGACGTTCCGACCTTGGGCCGCGAGTGCGCCACGGAGGCGGAAGCCATCATCGAAGCGTTTCGCGAGAAGGTGAACCTCTATAAAGTTACCGAGTTTCAAACCCGTGCCGATATCGGCCGGTCCGGGGAACCGATCTTAAGGAAGGAGACGTTGAAGAAGAATAATCCGGCTTCTTAAATAGAGGAGACTTCGGTCTCCTGGAAGCACCCAGACTTTCTGGGACTCTGCTGTTCCGTAGGGTGCAGCACAACTTCACTTGCAGTCAAAAAGGAGAAGCCGATGTCAGAGAAGAACCAGATTGTCGTGGTTTTGATCGTGGCGCTCTTTCTCGGAGCGTTCGTCGACCGGATCACGGCACTGAAGATAGTCGCTGGAGTCGTTCTGCTGTGGACATTGCAGAACCAGCCAGCGGTCTTCGAATGTATCCGGAAGCTGTTCTCGTTCGTACAGAGACGGCCTTCGGTTCGGGAGTACCGCGGAGGCGTAACAACCTTTAGGGCCTCTTAGGGTAGTGATGAGTTTGGCGGAGTTGGTTCGTTTTCGAGCGACCCAGCCTCACCAAATAGACAACTGAATCGCATCAGCAAGTGGTCGGGCTCTTCGGGGCCAGGCCGGGAACGTTCACGTTTTCGGCAGGGCAGAAGAGGAGCGCGGCTCCTTTCTCTGTTCTGTCATAACCAATCAGATCAGAGAAAAGGAGAACTTGAGATGCCTAACACGAACCACACGACAGACATTCTGCGCGTGAAACAGATCGTAATCGATGAGGAAGGCAACGTGGCGAAGCGATTTCCCCGGATCGACGCGGAAGGGCAGCTGAAAAATACGCTGCTATTCGCGATTCATCCGGAGATTTGCGTCCTCTCGATGCAAGTACCGGGCGGCCTTTTGGACGCATACGAGCAGGCCAGGATCAGCCAGGTCCTGATGCGCGTGCGCTACGAAGGCCGGGAGTATTGTCTCGTCGGCGCCAGCGGTTCGGCCAAAGACGGAAAGTTCTATGCCGTCGACGCCCAACACGAGAAACTGATCGCCGAACGGTTCCAGAAGTGGCCGCAGGCTGCCATCACGTACTTCGGCATTCTGGTTTCCGACTGCAAGGTCGTGATCCAGGAGCCGGACGTCGACGTGTTGGTGGTCGAAGATCATGCGCTGGGAACCAACGACTGCCGCGGGTGGATTTCGGAGAGGCTGTTCGGGAAACTCAACCTGCCCGATCATCGCTTCTACCAGTTCCGCCTCGCCTTCGACCGGACGCAGGCAAAAGGCTCCTTCAAGCTCATGCAAGACGACGTTGCTGATCTCTTGAAGGCCGACATCATTCTTCCGGAAAGCTCGGTTAAACCAAAGCTCGAGCTGGGTTTCCTCGATGAGTGCCAGAAGTGGTTTACGGGGCTCACGAGCGGGATCCAGGGGATGCGATTTCGGTCTCCCATTGTTCTGGGGATTCGGGACTACTCTCGCGAGCTGCAGTTCAAGTCGAGCTACACCCTGACCGAACACGCGCCGCTCGACTCTCTGAGGACCGAGATCATCCCTCGCGCTCTTGAGGAAGTCCGCAGCGTGGTCTCCTCTGCCCTGACCGGCGACTACCAGAAGCTTCTCGAAGCAATTGGGACGTCTCCTGCGCAGCCAAAGGTGGAGGACTCCGAAGACGAGGAGTTCACTTCCTACGAGAACAGCATTGTCGAAGCCGTACTGAAAGCGGACGGCAGCGGCATGCTGTTCAAACACCCCTTCATCAACAACAAGCTACAACAGTTGCTGGCGAAGTGGGCCTTCAAGGTATCGACCGGCGGTGGCTTTCGGATGCCGGCATTTGCCCTGGCAGACGACGGATATCTGTTCAGCCACAACGGACAGGTATTCGCTGGGTCGGACTGGATTCCGGAGGACTGGAGCATCAGCTCGCTTTCAACTAAGCGGGGACTGGTGATTCGTTATCCCATCCGGATGAAGGAAGACCTGTTGCCCGTCCAGATGCTGTCGTTCGAAGATACCGCTCGCCTCTTGGAGCAGGTTCTCCGTGGAACCGGCTGCAGGATGGATTCGGCGCAGATTCCCGACTTGGTCGAGCGCCAGCTTCGGCTTCCCGGTACCTTCTCACTGCACTCGAAGACCGCGGAACGCAATGGCGGCGATTTCGACTTCGACTTGGTTGCCGTCCTTCAAGACTCTGATTTCCCCCGCTTTGTGCAAAGCCGTTTCGACATGCGCGAGGGCTTTCAGAAGAAGAAGGATAAGAAAACCAAGACCAAATCCCCTTGGTGGAACCTGGCGGACGTTGCCATGAAGGCTCGTGGCAATCAAATCGGCAGGATTACGAACCTGATCAGTGACTGTATCGCGGCCGGGCGGAGCGACAACGCTTACGAACTGGTGGATCAGTTGCAAAACGCACTGGACTCGCTGAAGCACAACGTCCAGGTGGATCAGGACGTGATCAAGCGGATCCGCACTGAAGTCCCCAAGGCACCATGGCTGGCGACAAAAGAGGCCAGACGCATTTCCGACATGCCGATGGAAGTAGCCATTAGCAACTCGGATATCGTTGGGCAGCTTTATAACCACGCCCGCAAAGAGATCGGCATTCTCTTCCAGGATGTTCTTCCGCTGCGCGACTTCGGCGGAATGATCCGGGGAGAGACATTCGACCGGGAGATTTACGAGGAATGCCGGAAGATCAATAAGACGTTCGGCACCCTGGTAGGCGAGCTCCGGAAACGAACTGAGAAGTGCGAGGCTGCTATTGCCGACGCGTATGCGAAGTTCGAAGCCGTGAGAGACCACAAGAACGCCGACGTCCGCAAGAAAGCTTCGAAGGCACTCTATCGGGCTAAGGCTGCTCTGCGTAACAACGAAGAGCGCTGCCGGGAAGAGATGCGAAACTTTCACCGTTTCCTCGCCGATTGGGGAAACGGCAAGCGGGAGAACCGGAGAGGCTGGTGTCAGGCATTGCACTCGATCGCGACGAGTACACGAAGCGCGCAAGAGGGCAAAGCCACCGGTGCCATCGTCTTTCACGCCTTCCCGCAGGAAGCTCTCGACAAGCTGCTCGAAGAGACCGGCGGACGTCCCGTTCAACTTCATTTACCTGAATTGCCTGATGGAGAGATTGTGTTCGACAACTCGGGGAATGTGTACCGGGTGGAGCGAATCCGGCTCGAAGGCGGGCAGATCCAGGAGCGGCGTATTTTCCTGTTCCAGATCACGGAGCACGGAAACATCATTCTCGACGGTGTGCGTGTGGATTCGGTACAACCGTTCGCCATCCAGGAAGGATCTGGAGAGATCCGGAATGGCATGGTGACGTTTTCGAACCTGCCGCAGCACCCCGCTGTTCGCACCCGCAAGGCCAGAGTTCTGCGCAGTCGCGAGGAGCGGCGCGAGTTTCTGGCAACCTGCGAAAAAACCCTCGGTTCGAGCTTTTCGGTGTTCGTGGACGGCGATCCAGCGAGCATCCGGCAACTCGACACCGATGCCAAGAAGCAAACGTTCCTCGAACATGCGCCGGTTCGCCCTTGGGAATCCCGGCCGTTTCAGGGAGCGCGAGTAGAGCAGTAAATAAGCACCCGGGGCCGCTCGAAAGAGCGGCCGCTGGGCTAGTTGGACAAAGGAAAGGAGATCAAGAATATGAGACGCCTTCTGATAGGAACTCTCGCGCTGACAATGACGTTCCCCCCGCTGCCGGCGCAGAAAATCGACACTGAAACCCCATCACGCGAGCGCGTGGTGCGGGTACAAACTGCTATGAACCATCTGACCGTAATCGAAGTAGCGGAGCCAGTAGCCACCGTTGCTGTCGGCTCTCCCCAAGCTTTCAAGGTTGAGCGACGCGAGAACAAGGTGTTCATCCAGCCGCTTCAAGAGAACGTGGCCACGAACCTTTTCATCTGGACCGCCTCGACCCGCCTGAACTACGAACTGGTACCGGCCGTCAGCGACGCGGGGCAAATGGACTTCGCCATCGATTACCGCCAGCCCCAGCCTCAGGCACAGGACGCGCAACCGAAGCCAGCACCGGTAACCGTCGTGTCTACCGTGCCGAACGAAATGCTCCTGAACAGCACGCCAGTCCGATTGGTTGGCGGAGCAGCGGCCGCGAAGGCCGACCTGGGTGTGCTGATCCGGGACGTCTATCGCAGGCAGGATGAGGTCTTTGTCCGTTTTTCAATCGAGAACCGCTCAAGCCAGACGTTGCGCGCGGGCCCTCCGGCGGTCGTATCCCTAACTGGACTGAAGTTTGATCGGTCGCTGTGGGCCTTCCAGAACGCGCAGCTGGGGATGGAATACGCCAGCCGTTTGAAGACTTATGACGCACCGATTCCAGTCAAAATCACACAATGCGAGCCAGGAGTTGCGGAAGTGGGTCCAGGCGAAGCGCGCATTGGCCTGATCGCGCTGCAGCTTCCGCCGGTGAGCCCGGACGCGAAAAAGACCCAGCCCACCGTACTAAAGATTCTGTTTCCGATCGATCGCGCAGGAAATCTGACCGCCACACTGGTGCTGTAGATTCTCAGAGTCGAAGCCATGGAATCCGAGTATCAGACAGTCGGGCAGATGTACGAGCGTCTGCGGTTGATGATTCGTCAACGCAACGACACGGGATTCCGGCTCGCCATGACAGATGCTGTCTTGGAGCCGCGGAACCCGTTCGAACCTGCACACAAACGACGCCCTAAATCGGTTGTCGCCATCACCCTCATCCTCGTACTCGTCCTGTCACTAATCTTTCTCTATTTCAGCTTCCATCACGCGAGATAGATGGAACCGGAACGAGATGCACAAGAGGAGCTGAGCAGTATGGCGTCAAGCGCAACCAAAATGGCAAACGAACCGGAACAGACGGGGGAGGAACGGCAGCCTGATGTCCAGCTTCAGGACGTGCTGTTCTCGGCACTGGTCACTTCGGTATGTTACTGGACAACCATCTTTCTTCTGGCCATCGTCGGCACATACCTGATTGATTGGTGGCTCACCCATCCCGGACCCTACGCCGCGCCGGCGAACGATCCGTGGGGCATCACCACACCTCCGTGGCTGATATTGCCGCTGGCGCCGATCGGCGTCGTCGGATCTCTCGGACATGCGGTTTGGTGCGCCCTACGAGGACAGCGGACCTGGAAGATGCTCATAACGGCCGCCAGCCTGGTCGCCGTCATGGGCTGCAGCAAGTTGCTCGAAATCTATCTCGCGCCGATGTAGAGCGGCCACAAGCGGCACGGTGATGGGCCGTGCGTGAGGTGCATATATGATCCAACACTCTGAAAACTCCCGGCGTGAGATCACCAATGCCGAGGCTGGCGTCGTTGGCGCGGTGCTCGGTTTCGGGCTTATTGCCCTGCTGCTGTACCTTGCAGTCGACCGCTACCACATCCGCAAAGAACAGTTGGTCGAAGCTGGCCTCTACCTCTTCGTCATTGCCGCGGCCGTAATTGCGCCGGTCTTACGAAAGTTCACCACGAGGGGCAAGCGGAACAAACGTCCGCCGTTTGTCATCCCGGCGCGCAAAGATGAGCGTGCAATCGAATCCGCCTGGAACCAAAATGCCGTGCTGCTCGGCTACGACATGGACGAAACGCCCTGGCTTTGGCCGGATGAGGTGCGCGTGATGCAGGGCATTGTGCTCGGCATGACCGGATCGGGGAAGACCACTCTGCTCAAAAACATCATCACCCAGGATATTGCGCGTTTCGTTGGGCCACCGGAGGATCGTCACCACATCCCGATGGTCATCTTCGACGGCAAGGGAGACCTCGAATTCTTCGAACAACTGCTGCCACACATTCACCGCGCCGGACGGCTGCACCAACTGCGGTTGCTCAATCCATCGCGTCCCGAGTTCTCCGCCCTGTACAACCCGTTCTTCACACGTGACGACAACTATATGGCGCAGGTGAACATGATCTTCGGCAGCTTTAACCTGCACGACGAGTTCTTCGCCAAGCACCAGCTGAACTACCTCGGCGACATTGTGCGCGTCCTGTTCTATACCGGCGCCCGCTACAACTTCTACGACGTGATCGTCATGCTGCTCGACCAGGACGTCCTGAAGGAACAAATCGACAAGGCTATCCACCGGCTCGATCGCGACAGCAATGTCACCGCCCAGCAGCGGTTGAACTTTGAGATGAGCGTGAAGAACCTGACGCAGTCGCTTGAGGACCGGGAGCGTGTGCCCAAAATCCAGGGCCTGATTAACGAGTGCATGACGTTCCTGGACGACGAACTGTCGGCGGTAACGGGGCAGTACGACGACTTGTTGTCGATCGAAGACGTGATCGACCAGGAGCTGATCCTGTTCGTGAGCCTGAACTCAAACAAGAACATCGAGCCCGTGCGCTCGCTCGGGAAGATGCTGCTTCAAAACATCCAGCTCACGGTCGGCAAACGTTACGAGGACAAAGCGGACCGCCGGCGTCAGAATCGCCCCATCTTCTCCGTCGTACTGGACGAGTTCGCTCCGTTTGGTTATCGCAACTTCGCGCAGATTCTGCAGACTGCGCGAGGCACAAACACGGCGTTCCTGTTCTCCATGCAGAGCCTCCCGCAACTGATGCAGGTTGGCCGCGGCTTCAAGGAGGAGGTTACTTCAGCGCCGAACACGACCATAACGCTCCGCACGCGGGACGAAGAAACCGCCGAATACTTCATCAAGGCGTCGGCCGAACAAGTCGTGACGCGGCGCAGCGTCCAAAAGGAGCGAGGATTCTTCGGGTTTGGGAAGTACGAAGAAACCGGACGTGCCACCGAAAGCGAGAATCGCGAGACGCGCTCACAGGACGAGTCCATTAAGAACCTACCCAAGGGCCAAATGGAAATCCTGATGTCGGATGATACTCGCGGCACACTGCACTCCTTGCTGCAAGTTCGACCGCCGGAGGAAGTCGCAATCCCTGGCTTCCAGCCGGCGCTCTATCCACGGATGCTGCACTCGCGCGCGGAATCGAGCGGCGCCAACCTCAGGTTCAAGGACCCGGATCTGGCGCGGAAGTACCGGGTTCCCAGTCGCCAAGTAGGAGGTTTCCGCAAATGAAGGTGCAAGTTGTGTGCATGATTGTCGCCTGCACGGTGATGGTCGATGGCCAGACTGGGCCAAGCCCGGCGCACAAAGCGGACGAGAAGCAGCCGGCGACGGGGCTTTATCAGCGCCAGGCAGCTACGCGCCCGCACGAGCAGAAGGATGATTTCTTCACGGCATCGACCAAGCTGGTCAACAAGAACGACCTCGATTATGGAGCGATGATCGAACGGCGGCGGCAAGCGTTTCTCGACGCGAGCGCCGCGAACCCCTTCTTCTGGTACAGTGCTCTGACCACGGGTCTGCTGATGGTGCTGATGTTGGCTTACGGTGTCCGCGTCATGGACGAGAAACGGAAACTCTGGCGCGCCGCCGAAATTCTTAACGACGTGTGGAACGATGCACAGTACGCGCGCGCGTTGGCTGAGACGGCGATCCAGAAATACAACAGGCACATGGAGGAATGCAACCGGGTGATTGAGGCGCAGTTGAGCGGGCGTGCCAGCCCAACTGCACTGGAGGCCACTGACGCCCGCAACGAGCTAACTCGTTTACGCGGAGAACTGGACACAGTCGACGGTGAACGGAAAGTCCTGAAGGCGAAACTGGACGACAAGGAAAGACTGATTGACGAGCTTTCTGCCCGTCTGGATGCTCTCGAGAAGGCGGGACAGACTGGCGGTTCGATCCAGCCGCGGAACGGGAGCGGAACACCAGGGCCAAACGAAACGGAGCGCAAGCTCATCGCACGGATCAACCAACTCACGGAACAGCTCGAAGCGGAGAAACAAAAGAACCGCACACTGAAAGGAGCGTAGCCGGTGCTGGTGACTGTGAAAGGATTTGGCGGCATCTGGGAGCGACGGTTTGGAACGAGCACTGCCCGTTCTAAGCGGTTTGCTCAGGCAGCTTTTTACAACACAACTGGCGTCCAGGTCAGCGGCAAGGTCCGTTACCGCTGGAGAATCGGTGGCAAGATCCGGTTCAACGGAGTCGGCGGTTTCACTCCAAGCGACCCGTCACGTTCGCTGAACCGCGTGTTTGAGTGCAAGGATCCGGAGACCACTCGCGCAGGTTGGACGCAAATTCTGTTCAAACGAATGCTGAGTGGTCCGGAGCGGCCCGACTTTTACCTGTTCGTTGTGACAGCCGAATACACCGGACGACTCGACATAGAGTCGTCTTGCTGGAAGGCCGATCCGGTTCAGGTTGTGTCCGTCAGTGAAAACGCTGACCAACAAGAGGCGATGCTGTTGATGCCGGCGTACTCCTGGGTGCACGGGGAACTGGGCACGTTTTACGCGGAGCCTTCCACGAGGCAGTTCTGGTCCGCCGGCCTTCGGCTGGAAAGGGCAGGCCTGGCAGAGTAAGGAACGGCCGATGCGTTACGAAAAAGGAACCATGGAATTGAGCCCAGCGAGGGACATCCCTCTGCTGCAGCAGGTCCTGCGATCCGGATTCGTTACCGGAAATCAATTGTACGAGTTCATGCGGCTGGAACAGACGGAAGGTTCCCGGCAGGCATTCGATCACCGGGTCCGGCGGCTGGTCGGACATGGCTTGATCGAGAAACGTCCCGGGCTGGCACGCGGGCGGCACCAGGTGTACTCGATTAGCAAGGACGGTGCGTCCGTGTTGATCGATGCGGGTGAGTTGTTCGCGGGACGCAGAAACGTAGACGTGGTTAAGCAGAGCTGTGCGCACTGGCTCGAGCTTAACGAAGTGCATCTTGCGCTCTGGAGGAGCCGGGCGCTGGTGAGGTGGACTCCTGCAACCGAAATCTGCTCGCAGAATCTGACCAGCTACAGGTACGCGAAAGATTACGACGCAGTGGTGGCGGTCGGTTGTGATGGTGGCGAGGCGCGCTTTGCGCTCGAGTACGAACGAACGCCTAAGACGTTTGGGGCTTACGGCGAGATTGCCAACACGCTGGAGGACGAAACGCTTGTTGATACGATCCTGTACCTCGCGTCGAACTATCACTTGATGTGCATAGTCCGGGATCGCGTCACGCCACAACGAGTGCGAGTCTGCGTCGGACTGGCCGCGGAGTTCATGGGCAAGCTGCTTCGAACCCCCGTGATGATCGCAGGAACAACCCAGCGAGATATCCCCTTCCAAAACATCCTGGCACAACCCCGAGAGAGACGCGTACGCCCATAGAGGGGCTTGCCACTTGTCCCTTTGCCATCACTTTGAAGCGCATTGCCGCTTTTATTCATGAGTGAATAAATCGCAGGTCGCTCAAGGGAAGGCCGCTTAGGCGACGAATTACTCCCCCCGTCTTCTGCGAAGCCGGGGCTCGTAATGAATAAACCGGCCGTGGCGGGTGCTTGCGTGCGTTGCGCGCGCCCGTCGCTTACGCTCCTGGCGCTTCGCAACACACGGGCGCGGTCCAGGTGCCGGCTCCTTGAGAGGTTTGCAGTGGGCGTGAGCTGGTTGAGAGTTGCTTGCGCAGGGATGTGCGGTGATCAGTTTGAAATCAGCCCCAACGAATCAGGAGCTATGCTTTAGGAAGCACAATGTCCGAGTTTGTCCAGATTGAGATCCAGCTTTCAAGGTCCAGTACCGTGACTTGCGCACCGACGGGCCGCTCCGCTGCGGTGTTCTGGCTCCAGGGAATCACCCTCATATGGATGCTGGTCGAGTGCGGCCTGTCACTTTATGCGGCAGCGGCGGCACGTAGCCCCGCAATGCTCGCATTCGGATCCGATAGCTTCGTGGAGCTATTGTCCGCGGGAGTGGTTCTTTTGCAGTTTCTGCCTCAAGTTTCCATTTCCCAACGGAACGCCGCTCGTGCTGCTGGCGCTCTACTGTTCGCTCTTGCTCTTATCGTCTGCGTCATGGCAATTGCCTCGTTGGCGTTGCGCCTGCGCCCTGAAACAAGCCGCCTCGGTATCGGAATCACCGTGGCTGCTCTGATCGTGATGCCTATCTTGGCCAGGCTGAAGCGCCGGGAAGCGCGCCGCAGCAACAATGCAGCTCTGGCTGCCGACGCAGTGCAATCGGCCGCATGTGCCTATCTGGCCGTTATTGCCCTAGCAGGCCTGGTGATCAATGCACTTTTCCATATCGCTTGGTTTGATTCACTTGCTGCACTGGCGGCCGTACCGTTGCTCCTGAAGGAAGGTCGTGCAGCGTGGAACGGGCAAGCTTGCGGTTGCTGTTGAGCCTCACCCCGTGGATTCAGACTGACCAACTGTCCAATGTTGTAGAACGTGTCGTTGGTCATCGTTCCGTATGGCGGTGTGGCCGACATTGGCTTGAGTTCCTACAGCCCGTTCCGTCGCCGCGCCGCCAGCCTTTCCGATTTGAAGACGTCGAACAGCAGATTCCGCGCATTCACTCTAAGACCGCAGGGTACATGAACTGCACTGCTCACCACAGTCGCAGGCCGATTAGTCACGCCGGTCGATGACGGCTTCGTGCACGCGGTGTGCGCCGGTCACCAGTGGAAAGTCCATCTCGGCATTGTCGATCAGGCCGTAGTCCCTCCTGGCCTTGAGCACCCGGCGCAGATAGTCGTGTCGGAAGGGTACGCCGAAGTATTCGGTGCCCTCCTCCCACGTCCGATCGACAACGAAGTTGTCCGAGTTGATGCACCAGGCGTGCGCCACCGTGTGCATGGCAATCCATCTGTTGACCGCGTAGCCCTCCACGTACATGTACATGTCGGGCTTCCGAAGCGCAAGTGCCGCGGCGTTGCGGAAGCATTCGCGCGGTCGCCCCATCCGGACTCCGCGTGGCAATGCAGCGTATTCGAATGAACGGCCATTCTTGAGGATGAAGTCGGCTTCGCTGGTGTACGCATCGCAGCGCTCGCCGGCCACGGCTTGGCGGCTGAAAGCGTCCGCCCAGGATTCGAGGAATTGGCGGGTGGTGCCCGCTGCGGTCTCGCCTTGTCGTAGCCGAGATAGCCCACTCTCGATGCAGGTCCAGTGACAGATGATGCCGTCATCCAGCGCTGGTTCTTCGGAATCGAGTGGTGGAACGAGCCCGGTCCTATCGCCGGCGCGGATCGCGCGCTTACATAGAACGCACCGTTGGCCGATCCCAGGATGGCCGGCTCGGAGCGGCGACGACTTTCGAAGTCCCAGCGTCCGCAAATTCATCCGATTCCCTTTAACGAATAATACCGCCGCGCGGAAGGCGTGCGCCTTACCCGCATCCCGAAACGCGGGCGCGTTTGGGAAACTCCGCGCAGCCTGCGTACGTTACTGCGCAGATCTGGGTTGCCCGCGCATAACGCCGCGGTTCATCCAAAACGCACCGCGCGATTCGATTCTTAGCGCAGCCTTCGATTCCGTGCCGGCTGCGCTGATGAAGGTAGAGATCGGTGTCAGGTTCGAGCCGGATACGCCGAGGCATGGAGTGTTCGATCTGCGAGCGGAGAGTGCTGTCTCGAAGAGGAGGTTTGATGAGAACGCTGTACTACGTCAACGCGGGCGCGAGTTGGTTCGGGTTCTACCTCGATGAAGGAGCGTTAGCTCTGGCAAACGATGGCGCCCGATTCAATTCGTTTGGTGCAGTCCTGGCCTGGGCCGGTGAGCACGATTTCGAGTTCGTTGCCAAATGCGAGCCGGAAGGATCGGCGCGCGTCGCGACTGAGATGCGTCGGAACGGAGGTCGAATATGAGCGAAGTTGAGATCACAACTGACGGTTCGTGCCTCGGGAACCCCGGTCCCGGAGGCTGGGCGTGCATCCTTCGGTGCGGTCAGCATGAGCGGGTGCTGCAAGGTGGTGTGGCGGACACGACCAACAATCGGATGGAACTGATCGCGGCCATTGAGGGGCTGCGGGCTTTGAAGCGTGCCAGCCAGGTCACCGTGCTGACCGACTCCGAGTATGTACGCCGGGGAATCACCGAGTTCCTTCCGAGGTGGAAGGCCAACGGCTGGCGAGCCTCCACTGGAAAGCCAGTGGTGAATCGGGATTTGTGGGAGGAGCTCGAGGAGTTGGCCGGCTACCACGAGGTGACGTGGATACACGTCCGAGGACACTCCGGGCAACCGAATCACGAACGGTGTGACTCGTTGGCGGTCACGGCTGCGCGTTCGGCAAAACGAGACGCTGCTCGGGCTTGATTGGGGCGAGGCGGAAATAAAGGAGGTGCCCAGGTCGCCGACGCTCTACACACTCGTTTTAGCCGGGGTGATCGTCGCAAACCTGCCTCTATCGAGATTCACTGGGCACCATCTACGGATCGCCGATCATGTGGAAAGTGACAGCGCTCGCCCGAAATCGACCGTACTCCACGATCGCCTAGGTTTCTTG
>Ga0209332_1000259_pt1 | contig 13649 bp, 9 predicted proteins | sample BlaSpr_A8_OM3_M1_FD_187974 | JGI IMG/M metagenome (GOLD analysis project Ga0209332, IMG submission 187974) | Forest soil microbial communities from Thunder Bay, Ontario, Canada - Black Spruce, Ontario site 2_A8_OM3_M1 (SPAdes) (version 2) | ecosystem: Environmental > Terrestrial > Soil > Boreal...
ATTCCGCTCCTGCACTACGGATGAGCAGGAAATTGTTAACAATCCGGCGATCAACACAGTCGTAATAACGACCCGCCACCATCTTCACGCCGCACAGGCGGTCGCAGCTCTCAACGCCGGCAAGCATGTCTTCTGCGAGAAGCCGCTCTGCCTGAATGAGGAAGAACTTGTCGGAATCGCAGATGCGCACAATGATCTTGCCTCGGGAAGTCTGCTGATGGTTGGATTCAATCGGCGGTTTGCTCCTCTTGCGGTGCGGCTGAAACGTTTTTTGCAGGACGTGCATGAACCTCTTGCCCTTCATTATCGAGTGAATGCCGGCTATCTGGCAGCAGATCACTGGTTGCATGATCCGCAGCAGGGCGGAGGACGCATCGTGGGTGAGGTTTGCCATTTTGTGGATTTTCTCTGCTACCTGCTCGGTTCGTCGCCGGTAGAAGTTGAGACTCGATCTCTTTCGAATTCGGGCCGCTACAGCAATGACAACGTGGTGTGCTCTCTGCGTTTTGCCGAAGGCTCTCAGGGAACCATCAGCTATCTGGCAAACGGCGATAAGTCTTTTTCGAAGGAAAGGCTGGAAGTGTTCGGCGGCGGCCGCGTAGCTGTGCTGGAAGATTTTCGGCGCCTCGAGTTGATTCAAGGCGGAAAGAAGAAAGTGCTTCGCACTTTTCTACGGCAGGATAAAGGACATCGCGGGGAATGGGAAGCTTTCGCCGCGGCAATTAAGAATGCGACTGAATCGCCTATTCCGTTCCGCGAAGTTGTGAGCACCATGATGGCGACATTTGCTTTAGACGAATCACGGTGCTTAGGCCGACCCATCACAGTGAAAGAGTTGCGCCGGAACGGCGTGGTTCCGAGGGCCAACGGATTTGATCGGGCTTCTTGATTCAAAAGTTTTCTGAAACGTGGTTTCCCGTCGCATGAAGATTCTCTACGCTTCGCAATATTATCCGCCTGAGATGGGTGCGCCGGGGGCGCGAGCTTCCGAGTTGGCGCGGCACTGGGCTGTCGCTGGGCATGAAGTTACCGTCCTCACGGGATTTCCCAATCATCCGACAGGAGTGGTGCCCCCGGAGTACCGCGATAAATTCAGGCGACTCGTAGTTCGTGAGCGCATCGACGGTGTAAATGTGGTTCGCACCTGGCTGCTTCCCTATCCGAACCGGAGGGCGCACGAGCGAATGTTGAACTACAGTTCATTCTGCCTGTCGGCGTCGATTACCGGTCTCTTCTCGTCGCGACCGGATGTGGTGATTGCGTCGTCGCCGCAGTTGCTGGTGGGTCTCTCCGGATGGTGGCTGGCGCAGTGGAAGCGGGTACCATTTGTTTTCGAAGTGCGCGATCTATGGCCGGAATCGCTGGCGGCGGTGGGCATGGGCGATGGAACTTCGCTGTTGCATCGATCTCTCGGGAAGATTGCCGGCTTTCTCTATCGCAAGTGTGATCGGGTGGTGGTGGTTACTCCTGCGTTTGAAGAGCATCTCGTGGAACGTTGGCGAGTGCCGCGAGAAAAGATTTCAGTGGTCGAGAATGGCGTCGAAACGGAGGTCTTTTCTCAGCGGGCAGGGAAGGATCGGCGCAAGGAATTGGCGATGGAAGACAAGTATGTCGTTTCTTACATTGGCACGATGGGCATGGCGCACGGGCTGGAAACAATGATTGCCGCCGCCGGCGAGTTGCGCGACTCGAATCCTGAAATTACTTTTTTGATTGTGGGAGAAGGCGCCGAGAAGGAGCGCATTATCGCGATGGCGCGTAATCGAGGTTTAAGCAACCTGCGATTTGTCGATCAGCAGCCGCGCGAGAACATTCCTTCTTACATTTGCGCCTCGGACATATGCCTGGTGTTGCTGAAAAAAACCGAACTCTTCAAGACCGTCATCCCCACCAAGATGTTGGAATTTATGTCGTGCGCGCGCCCGGTGATTCTGGGAGTAGATGGACAGGCTCGCGCGATTCTGGAGGAAGCTCGGGGCGGGCTGGCGATCGAACCGGGTAATTCCGAAGCTCTGGTGAAGGCGGTGCGCTATTTTGCGGCGAACCGGGACTTAGCTATCCAGATGGGACGAAATGGCAGGGAACACATCGTGCGAAAGTTTTCACGCCGTCACAGCGCGGAAAAGTACGTTCGCATTCTCGAGCAGATGCTGATGTTACCGGAACGAGACAGCAGTGAGATTGCCGCGTAGTTTTCTCTGCGGCGGCTTCAGGTTTAAGGGTGAACCGCGATGACTGCCAGCCCGGTGGCGGCGCCCATCGCCGCCTCAAAGCCTCTTCCTGCCGCGACACGGACTCCGCTCAGCGGCACAAAAAGGATGTCATCGGCCTGCAGCGTGACGTCGGGAGCTTTCGCTTCCAGCATTCTTTTCAGCGGAACTTTAGTCTCGGTCATTCCTGCGGTCCCCTTGCGTATGATGCAGGTCCCACTCATCTTCGCCGTGTGATTCGTGCCTCCTGCCAGCGCCAGAGCCTGCAGGACAGTCAAGCTGCCGTTGTCGACCAGCAAACCTGTGGGATGGCCGACATCGCCCACGACATAGATAATCGGCGCGCGAGGTACGGTAATAGTGTCTCCCGGCTGAATCTCGATATTGTCCTGCATATCGTCGGCCAGATTTCTTGGCAGGTTGACGGTAATAGGGGTTTGCGCGTGCTGCCGGATGATGCTTACTTTCCGTCCCGCCGACGAAGAAAACCCGCCAGCCGCAGAAAGCAAATCGTAGAGCTTGCGGTCACCCAGAGCCGGATAGATGCCGGGCCTCGCAACTTCTCCGAGAACGGTCACGCCCTGGGACGCGGATTCATCGAGGAAAATGGTGACGTGTGGGCTGCGTACGAAGCCGCCATCCTCGAGTCGTTTTTGAATCAACGTCTGTGCTTCTCCTACAGTAAGGTCGCCCACATGCACGTAGTCAATCAGCGGCAGGTAAATGTCTCCGCTGTTGCCGACCCTCGCTTTGGTAGCGAGTTCGGGCACGTTGTAAACGGCGACTTCCAGCAAATCGCCGGCTCCTAATCTCAGCTGCGAAGGATTTTCAGGAAACGATGTGGGCGCACTGGAAGAATTATTTTGAGCGTTTGTCGCCGGTGGATTGTTGCGGGGGACGGTTCCAACCGCAGCTTGAGACAGAGGTTGCGCGGCGGGAAGCCCGGGCACCGTATTCTGCGCGGGCGAAGATGCGGGCGTTTGCTGCGAAAACGCTGTGAATCGGAAACCGCAAAACGAAACCAGAACAAATGCGAGCAAGGTGCGGGCACAACTAAATCTGCCAAACGCCATTACACGCCTCGGTTGGGTAGGAATGAAAAAAGTCTAGCACAGACACCGGGCGTCAGAGTTTTTAAAAAAGGTAAGAGGATTGAGTATTTTGCGAGCAATCTTTTTTTCCACAGATTTTTTTCTTTTTCACGGAATGATGATTGAAACGGTTCTCGTCGGCTGTTAGATTTCCCCTACCCTCAACGCAGACAAAAGCAGACGAACCTGTTAACTCACTTCCAGCCGCTGTCGTGCTGCTGCAATACTTACATTTGGATGAATGAATACCTCGCGTGTCGAGGCCTGTAAATAAGAGCCTGGGGGGAATGGTTGACAGTAGCTTTTTTTGCGATTTTCTTTTTGTCGCTGCTGTTCTCGTTCGTCCTTACTCGTTACGTGCGCGACTTCGCCTCGCGTCGCGGCTGGGCCGCGACCCCTTCCCATGAGCGACATCTGCACTCGACCCCTCTGCCTCGCCTCGGTGGAGTGGCGATTTTCATTTCGTTCTGTTTGAGCCTGTTGGCGGCTGCGGCGATGGCCCGCTACGTTCCTGGTCTGCACTCAGCCCTTTCGCCGAAGACCTTGTTCACTATTCTCGTGCCGGCAACAGTGGTTTTTCTGCTGGGTGTCTACGACGACCGTTACAGCGTTGGCCCTTACGTCAAGTTCGCAGTGCAGGCTTTGGCTGCCGCAATGTTGTTCGCCGGCGGTCTGCGCATTCTTAATGTCCCGGTGTTATTCGGCAAGCATCAACTGCCGTGGTTCGTAGGGCTGCCGCTTACGATTTTGTGGGTACTGGCCATCACTAACGCATTCAATCTAATCGATGGCCTTGACGGTCTGGCCGCCGGTTCCGCGTTGTTTTCCACGCTCGTGGCTTTTGTCGTTACGCTGTTGAATGGATACTCGCTGGTTACGGTGATGACGATAGCGCTGGCCGGTGCCATCCTGGGATTTTTACGCTACAACTTTAATCCCGCGACAATTTTCCTGGGAGATTCCGGCAGTCTTTTCATCGGATTTCTCTTGAGCGCCCTCGCGCTGGCTGGCGCCGAAAAGGCTCCGACAATCGTTGCCGTGGCGATTCCTGTCGTTTCCTTCGGACTGCCGATCCTGGAGACTTCGCTCTCCATCCTCCGCCGTCTGATCAGCGGACGCCCCGTTTTTACAGCGGACCGCGAACACATCCACCACAAACTGCTGCAGCATGGACTCACCCATCGCCAGGTCGTGATCGTGCTTTATGCGGTTTCAGCTGTGTTCGCTTTGCTGAGTCTCTTTCTGCTTTGGCCAACCGGGAGTTCGCTGGGTTTGGTGCTCGCGGTTCTGGGAATCGGCATTTGGATCGGGGTGCAGCGCTTAGGCTACCTGGAACTCGGCGAACTGGGACGGGTCGCGCAGCGAACATTCGAACAGCGCCAGATTGTGATCAACAATCTTGCCATCCGGCGGGCCATCGAGGAACTGAAGGCAGCTCGCGACTACGAACAGATTCAACGAGTGCTGGAAGCGGCCTTCGCCTCCAATGATTTCGACGGCTTTGACGTTCGCTGCAAACTGCTTCCTGGCGAAATCCACCCGGACAGTTCGGTCGAAAACGGAGTATCACGTCGCGGAGAAGTTTTTTTCCACTGGCACAAGGTACTCGTGGGTCCTCAGGAGGGGCTTGCGGTCTGGACGCTTTCCCTGGATCTGGTGAGCTCCTCAAACCGCCGCCGAGGCGCCCTGATGGTGCACCGGCTCTACTCGCAAAGAGATTTGCAACTGGATATAAATTTATTAACGTCGGCATTTCCGATGGTGCTCGCCGACGCGCTGGATCGCGCCCTGCAGCACACCGTGCAGGTGATTCCCAGCGCAGGCCAAGATGAGGGATTTATGGCAGCGCAGGCGGGATGAAGCCGGCCGCGAGGAAGGAAATACCCTTCGCCGATCATGCTGAAAACCAGAGGCTTAGGAATTATAGCTTGGCGCTGACGTAAGAATTAATCTCACAATTCAGGCAAATCTCTTCAAAAACAGGGGCCGTCCATTGCATGGTGTTTTTCTCCCAATTCTTCGATGCGGGTTGCCGCGAATAAGTTGCGATTTTAGAGCATTGGACTTTCGCGAGGCAATACCACCAAAGAGCCCCCTCGAAAGAGACGCGACTACCTCTTTAATCAATACCGGGCTACTTTTGAAGCGACCACCTTTTCCACAAGCGGAACCTCTACGGCTACTGCCTAATCAGGCCATCACCGGTTTACCCTAAGTTTCTTTTTCAGGGCGAGGGCGCATTGATGTTTGGCAAGACGGTGTATGGTTCGACCTTTAAAGACGTAAACTTTGTTCCGCTTCAGTCGGCCACTTTTTGCGTCCAGTGCGAGTCGATCTGCAGCAACAGCCGGCCTTACTGCCTGGCCTGCGGGAACCCATCGCTGCTCAGCCTTTCCCGTGTTCTGGGCGGCTCGCTTCGGCAGAAGCAGACTGCCCACCTGATCACTGATTCTGAGCTCGACACCCTGGTCCGCGACTTGCTGCGGACGGTTCCTGATCCTCGCGTGGTGGATGTTGCCGAAGGCCACGCGCGGGTGCCGTCGGTGGTTTTGCGCAGCCAGCTTCGCGTGGCCAATGCCGCGCATCCGGTATCGGGCTTTCGCGCGGTGCATGTGGGAGAAGAAATTGACATTCGCGCCGCGGAATTAGATCTTGAACCGGCGATCAGCGCCATCACCGAGCGCGCCCAGCATCTGACCGGGGCCACCGGAGCGGCAATCGCTTTGCGGGCGGGAGACGAGATTGTTTGCCGGGCCCGCGCCGGACGCACCGCCCCCGATCTCGGCGTTCGCTTGCAGACCGATGCCGGCATCTCCGCCGAAGCCGTGCGCACCGGCGAAATCATGCTGTGCCACGATGCCGAACGCAATCCCCGCGTGGATCTGGCCAGTTGCCGCCGGCTCGGCGTTCGATCCATTCTGGTTTCGCCTCTGCGCTATTACCGGCGAACTTTAGGTGTGTTCGAAGTATTGTCGTCTTCTCCAAGCGCGTTTGATGAGCGCGACGTGGCTACCATGCAGCTCCTTTCCAGCATGATGGTCGCAGCAATCTCCCGCATCTCCAGCCTGCATCAAGCGCGAGTTGCGCGTCTCGCCGGTTAGTCGTCGTCTATTTTCAATAGGCCCAATACGGTGTCGCGCCGCCGGGCGCGGTCGTATTCTCGATCGACGTGTAAATGTTCCGCCCGTAGAAGAAGGGTAGTCCCCAGTCAAAGAAATCCGGATTAGAGGAAGAAGGCGTACCCATGATCGAGGGGCCGCCCAGTTGGCTGAACGCATTATCGCTTGAGTTGGCGAACAAAGTGTCAGCGTTCGCGATGGTGAAGCTCACAGCGCCGCTTGTCCCGTTTGTTCCCTCATTGGTCGCCGAGAAAGTCTTAGGACTTGTCGGACAATAAAATCCCGTCGGAGTTCCCGTGGAATCCGTGCAATTTGGCAAACCCGCTGTGCCGCTATCAAGAAAGAAATAACCGTTCGAACCGCTGTCGATAAAACTCCCAGCATAAGGGGAACCGTTGTACTCCGTCGTAAAGGAGAATGTGTTGCTATCCATTCCGTATACGGTAGCGGAACCCAACGCATTGTTGGACTGCGTTCCGATGCCGAAAACCAGCGATCCATTTACGCTTACCGCCGAACTCGAAACCGCGGGCAGCTCGATGATCGCGCCGTTGTTGTCAGTCGAAAACAACGCGACGGGATTTACGACCTGCTGGGCCAAAGGTTCACCCGTGGAAGTGCAGCTTCCGGAAATACATTGGTAATAGAGGCCGGCGCTTCCAGTGGTCACGCAAGCGGAAGCGTTTCCGCAATCCTGCGCGAAGGGGCCGACCCCGAGAATGCCGTTGGCCCCCAAAGTGGCAAGCGTATCGGCGGACGGCCCGGGCGCGGAACTTGAGCACGCAGTCGGCACGGGAAAAGCCGTGTCACTGAGCACCTGAATTGGAACGGCGCTCGCCTTTTCTCCGGCGATCTGAACATCCGCGGTTTGAACCGGCCCCCATGTATAAGAACCCAGGAAGGTGAGGCACTCGGCCACGGGATTGCCTCCTGCGGTATTTTGTTGCGGTAGAGAAACGTTGGTGAGCGCCGAGGAAAGAATTCTCAGCCCTGACGAACCCGTATCCACCAATACGCCGTCGATCGTCTGGCAGGTTGACGTTCCGGGCACGCAGACCGTCACGCTGGCAAAAGCTCCGTTAGCGTACGAAAACGCTTGGGAACCACTTAGGGAAGCGGCTGGGCCGGCATTCACCACAATGGGCGCCACGTTCTGCCCGGTCTGCACAATCACGTTGGCTTTGGCGGGGCTGCTGCCGCCTCCGCATGCGATCGAAAATGCGCACGCCACTCCCACCGCTGCAATAAAAACTTTGTTGAAGATTGTCATTGGATACTCTCGGCGCCAACGCCCGCGGGCAGCATTTCCGGAACATAAGCTCGACCTGCAAACGCGCGCATGTGTCCGCCGATCTGCACGATCAGGCCCGGTTCGTTAATCATCACCGGGCCGCGCCGTATGCGGGTGGTTCTTTGCGTCTGGCTCGCGCGACTATATTGGTCGAAATAGGTTCCGAGGATTTGCTTCATGTCGGGAAACCACGGACCATTCCAAGCCAACGCAAACACCTTCCCGTCAGCAGAGATATATTCCCGGACTTTCGTGCCGTTCTCCCCTTGGATTTCATGCACGGTATAGGATCCTGCAGCCCGCATAGTTCGAGTGCCTTGCATGTGAACTTGGTCGGCCTGAATTGAAGCTGCATCCCCGCCCAGCGAAGCCGAGGCTGGCAAGGCCGTCATAGCCAGGGCCAATGCCCCGGCCGCCGCCAGCCTTTTCAATGGGATAGAAACCTTGCTCGACTCGACCATGCGGGCACCTCTGAGGTTGGGCTGAGTAATTGTTATGGATTAGATTGGGCATGCGCCGGATGGGGTTGCATCACCGCCTGGTTTATGAGCGGCTTATAACGTGTGGTCTAAGAAGTGCATTTCACATTTCTTGATGCTTGTTTTTGGCAAACTCAAGGTAATATGTACAAGTTCGATCTGGCACCCTTATGTCTGCCACCGTTCCGTTACCTCAATCTGTTACTTCGAATCGTCGACGCAACGTACGCCAGAAGGTGCATGCCCCGGCATATGCCAGCTTCGGAGGCGCTTCGAAGGATGAGATGCTCGATCTCTACGAGGTTCTCGACATCAGCGAGGGCGGCGTCGCCGTGCAATGTCCGTCGCAAATGGAGATCAACCGGCAGGTTGACCTGTGTCTTGATCTGGCGGAATCCAGCCATCAGATTTTTGCCACCGCCCGTGTAGTTTGGTCGGACTCAACCGGGCGGGTTGGGTTGGGATTTCCTGGTTTATCCGATCCTGCGCTTCACCGTTTGAAGGAGTGGCTCTTCCTTAACGCGATGGCTGGCGCCGCTAATGCCGCTTCCTCAGCCGCTGCCGCATCTGCGACGCCAGAAGTTTCCGCGTTTCGGCCGAACTACACCGACATGCTCACGGCGGCTTCCGCAGTACAGAGAGAAGCGGAGTCGCTGGGCAATAATCTGGAAGCGGTTCTTTCCTTGATTGCTCGACGATCCCATTCTTTGCTGCGGGCTTCAGGCGCGGCGATTGCGCTGGCCGGAAAAGATGCCGGCACCATGATTTGCAGAGCCAGCGCGGGGCCGAGCGCGCCGCCCGTGGGAGCAACTCTGCAGGTAGGTTCAGGATTTTCGGGGGAATGCGTCCGCACCGGGCGCCTGTTGCGCTGCAGCGACACTGAGACGGATGATCTGGTGGACCGCGAGAGTTGCCGTGCTCTCGGCATTCGTTCTCTGCTTGCAGCTCCGATCCGTTCCGGCGAAAAAGTGATCGGCTTGCTCGAGGTATTTTCAGCAAAGCCGAATGTTTTTGGCGAGAACGATAGCGCCACCTTGCAACGTTTCGCGGAAACGATTTCTGGCGCGGTTCGGCGCGCTGCACCGTCGGACGATGCGCCCAGTCCGCCCGCAACTTCGACTAAGCCGTTTTCTCCGCCGGGCAGCATTCTGTTCGCCAGTGAACCGGCAGAACCGAGTGATGAGAATAAGCTTCGAGAAGAGGACAGGGTGGGAACTGTTCATCTGCCTCGGGGACATCTCTATCTCCTCTACTGCAGCGCTGCCACCATCGCACTCGTCCTGGGCTTCATGCTCGCGCCGTGGATTCAGGAGAGGTTACACGCCCGGGAGCGAAGTGGGGAGCAGACGGTCCTGGCTTCGTCCAAAGCGCCTGCGGATGCTCCGCTGCCCAGCGCGGAAAACTCATCCATCGTTTCCGCCACTCCCGGACAGCTTCGCGAACTCGCGAAGCATGGCAACGCCGCCGCCGAAAATGCCCTTGGCCTCCTCTATGCGCAGGGCGATGAAAAACAGGCAATCGCGCAGGATGAGAGGGAAGCTGTGCGCTGGTTCACAAAGGCCGCGGAAGATGGCAGCGTCCCTGCCCAATACAAGTTGGGCTTACTTTACTGGGGCGGTCATGGCGTTCCCAAGGATGTGTACAAGGCCTATTTCTGGGCGGTGCTGGCACGCGCCGGCGGCCAGGAAGGCAGCCAGGATCTCGCCAAGGTTCTGGCCAACGGCATTAGGCGCGCGCAAGCCACCGCCATCGAGCAGCAAGCCGAGATCTGGTATCAGCAGCACGAATCAAGCGCCAAGCCCAGGCCCGGCCGCTAGCTCCTTTATTCAGCCGAGATGCTCATGTAGGGACGGCCGCCCTCGGCTGTCCAGTCGAGCGAAGCTCGACAGCGCCGCTCATGTGGGGACAGCCGCCCTCGGCTGTCCGGTCGAGCGAAGCTCGACAGCACGCTCTGCCGCGGCAAGCCAGGCGAGAACCGTCAGGGAAGCCGGAATCCGCGCCTCCTCCAGCGTAAAATAGGTACAGAGGTTCCGTGTCTACCCTGCGCACGATTCTCGACGAACGAGTCCGCGAGGCCGACTCTCGCCTTTACGAAAAGCTCGATAAGAATCGAGTCCGTTGCTTCGCTTGCGGCCACTGCTGTCCCATTCCCGAAGGACAACCCGGCGTTTGCAAGGTCCGCTACAACCGCGGCGGAACCCTCTACGCGCCCTGGGGATACACGGCGGGAACGCAATGCGATCCGGTCGAAAAGAAACCATTTTTTCACGCCTATCCTGGAGCCCTCGCCTACAGCTTCGGCATGATGGGCTGCGATCTTCATTGCTCGTATTGTCAGAACTGGGTGACGTCGCAGGCGCTGCGCGACCCCAGCGCCGTCTCGTCTCCCCAGCATGCATCGCCCGAAGCTCTGGTGCAGGACGCGATCGCCCAGGGAGCGAAGATTCTGGTCAGCACTTACAACGAGCCGCTCATCACCAGTGAATGGGCGGTAGCCGTTTTCAAAGAAGCGAAGGACGCCGGACTTATTACCGGCTTCGTTTCCAATGGCAACGGAACGCCGCAAGTGCTCGAGTATCTGCGTCCGTGGCTTGATCTATACAAGGTCGATCTCAAGAGCTTCGACGATCGTCACTACCACGAACTGGGTGGCCGCATCGGCCCCATTCTTGACAGCATTCGCCGCATTCACGCGATGGGCTTATGGCTTGAGATTGTCACGCTGCTGATTCCAGGCTTTAACGATTCTCCGGACGAATTGCGCCGCCTGACGGAGTTCCTCGCGGGAATCTCGCCGGATATCCCCTGGCACGTCACCGCTTTTCACGGCGACTACAAGATGCAAAACGATGTCGCGCGCGACACGAACCAGGAAGATCTCTTAAAAGCGGTCGAGGTCGGACGCGAAGCCGGGTTGCGCCACATCTATGCCGGCAATCTTCCCGGCAGAGTAGGCCGCTGGGAAGATACGCACTGCCCCCAATGCAATGAAACCTTAATCGAGCGCTACGGCTATCTGATCAAAGATTACCAGCTCACTCCCGATGGCCGTTGTCCACATTGCGCGACTGCCATTCCCGGCCGCTGGTCTTCTCGTTTCGAAGGCCAGATTGCCTCCCATCCTTTCTTGCCACGTAAGAAATCGCACCTCTTTACAATCCAGCCAAGCTGAGTTCTCGGTGCTCACACCGCCCAAGCTGAGTTCTCGGTGCTCACACCGCGTTTTGTTCATAAGGTTTCGGGAAGGGCACGACTTTAGTCGTGCCGCTCAGGGCCAATAACGACGCGGGCTTTAGCCCCTGAGGACTGTGGATCAGGCAGTTCCTCCTGCTGCTTTTCTTCTTCAGCGCTCCACCTGCGCCACGCGCATGCTGATGCGGCCTGGCGACAAAAAAGGTTTACAATCCAGAATCATTTGATCCATCGTCCTCTTCGTTGATGCGGAAACTATCGATTGTCGCTCTATGTGTTGCCGGCGCGCTGCTCACATCCTGCTCTCCGCGCGACTTTCTTACTCGCCGTCTGGCTGCCGATCTGATTGCAAATTCCGAAACCTTTCGCGCAGAGCAACTCTTTGAACTTCACACCGGCATCGTTCCTAACAAAGAATATCTTTCGCCCCTTTATCTCGCCTTGCAGCATCGAGGGTGGATTTCGGGAGTCGTCGCGCCTTGCCCGCCCGCTCTGGCTCCGCCTCCCTGCTGGGGTGTCACGCTCACGCCGTTGGGTGTGGATACGTTTCAAACCCTGATCGCTCCCGGCGATACGGAAAAGCAATCGTTCAATATTCCTGCCGCGAGGCGTGAGTTGGTTGCGATCACCGGCATCGCAAAGCAGGGCGGTGTTGCGGACGTGGAATTTGTTTGGAAATGGACTCCTCTCAACGAAGTTGGAGCCGTGATGTACTCCTCCGATACTCGTTATCGCTCCGCGGCCAGCTTTCGCAGCTATGACGACGGCTGGCGCGTCGTCGAGACGAACGCCCGTCCCGGCCAGCCTCTCGATGAGGCCCTACGAAACGCAGAGCCCGCGCAGTGAAAACTGCTGCCACATTACCCGATCCCGCCTCCTTTCTCTGCGAACCTCCGTGCCCTCTGTGTTTAAGAATTTAACCCGCCACCACCCAAGTTGCTTCTGACGAACGCGTCGTTGTATAACCCTAATTCCCTCCAGGGGCCTATGAAAATATCCAAACATCTTTTGTGGTTGACCGCACTCCTTTGTTTCCCGTCGCACGGCTTTGCCGACAGCAAGCCCAAACTCACGCTTGACGAATTCTTCAATGCCGTCAGCTATCCCAGCATTGCTATTTCTCCCGATGGAAACTCTGTCGTAATTGCTACCGAGCGCGCCGATTGGGACCAGCAACTCTTCCGCACCGACCTCTGGCTTTACCGGCCGGACGCCAAAGGTGAATCGCTGATTCAACTCACGCAATCAGGCCATGATGTCGATCCCAAATGGTCGCCCGATGGGCGCTGGATCGCCTTCCGCTCCGAGCGCAAGCCTGCGTCTGAAAAAGATTCGGGCTCCAGCGATGACGACAAAGACGACAAGGGCGAAGTCGGCCAGATTTACCTGATCTCTCCCGCCGGCGGCGAAGCGATCCCCATCACCCAGGGCCAGGAAGAAGTTCACACATTTTCCTGGTCCGCCGACTCGCGCACTTTATATTTTGCTACGCGGAATCCCTGGACCAAGGCGCAGAAGGATGAATACAAAAAGCAATGGAAAGATGTCGTGCAATATCGCACCGCCGAACGCGGCGACACCATCTTCTCGCTCGACGTGGCTGCGACGCTCGCCCGCCACACTTCCGCGCCCGCGAAAGAGGCCACTGATTCTGAAAAAGAATCCGACACGACCCCCGGCGCTCGCACGATCGCGACTTCTCCCTTACGCATCGACGACATGGTCACTTCGCCCGACGGCAGCAAGCTCGCTTTCCTCACCAATGCCGTAAATCAGCGCCAGGAAAAATTCGAAGATGTCGAACTCTATGCGCTGGATTTAACCGGTGTGGCGCGGGCGCCCTCGCCCGCGACCGCCGGCAGCGAAACTAAACCCGCCCTTCAACCGCATCGGCTGACCAACAATCAAGCGGTCGAAGTGCATCCCCACTGGGCCACCGACAATCGCCACGTATTTTTTACCGTGGAAGTCGGCGACCCTTCCGGTCCCTATCGCGACTTGCAGCCCCATCTCTACTGGGTTGACAGCGAAAAGCCCGACAGTGAAAAGCCTGACAGTGAAAAGCCCGACACCCAAACCAGCGCCATCGAACAATGGGCCAAAGATTTTACCGGCCCAGTCGAGCACTACGCCGTGACTGCCGATGGGATGCTGGCCTCCGCGCGCCTCGGAACCGAAGTCTCCGCATACTCAGTCGCCCAGCCCGCACAGCCTCTGCACAAACTGAGCGGATGGGATGGCACGTACGGAAACCTCTCTGCCTCTTT
>Ga0209332_1000260_pt1 | contig 13630 bp, 10 predicted proteins | sample BlaSpr_A8_OM3_M1_FD_187974 | JGI IMG/M metagenome (GOLD analysis project Ga0209332, IMG submission 187974) | Forest soil microbial communities from Thunder Bay, Ontario, Canada - Black Spruce, Ontario site 2_A8_OM3_M1 (SPAdes) (version 2) | ecosystem: Environmental > Terrestrial > Soil > Boreal...
GTGAGGGATTGAAGTGCACTGCCTCTTCGATCGCCGAGGCGAGCCAGGGCCTCGACCTCGCAAAAGCCGGCCTGACGATTCTGATTGAAAACACAGCAGGCGCGGAATACTCGCTGGGCGGCACTTTCGAGCAGGTCGCGGAGTTGCTGGAGCTTCTACGCAGCACCGTGCCCGTGGGCGCATGCATCGATACCTGCCACACTCACGTTGCCGGATATGACATCGTGACCGACGAGGGCCGCCAACTCACGCTGCGGCATTTGGGGAAAACGGTGGGTCTGAAAAACGTGCGCGTGTGGCACTGCAACGACGCCAAAGCCGAGCGCGGTTCGAGGCTGGATCGGCACGAACATATTGGACGCGGAAAATTGGGACTGGAAGTATTTCGAGCGCTGTTGAACGATCGCCGCCTTAAACACGCAGCATTCATCGCCGAAACGCCGGTTGATGATCCAGGAGATGACTTGCGGAATATTGAGGCGCTAAAAGCGCTGGTCACAAGTAAAGCACAGTCATAAATCAGATCGCGGTGATGGCCTTGGCCGCGACGCGTTGTAAAATAGACGATTGCTCCTTACCAGATCATCCCAATCTATGGAACAGGAAGAAAATACGACCACCACATCACGTGACGAGCGTTACGACCCGAAGCGCGTCGAAGAGAAGTGGGCTGCGCGCTGGCAAAGGGACCCATCGCTTTATGCGGCCGAGACTCATCCGACCAAGCCGAAATATTACGTCCTGGAGATGCTTCCCTACCCTTCCGGCGCGCTGCACATGGGCCACGTGCGCAACTACGCCATCGGCGATGCGCTCGCCCGTTACATGTGGATGAAGGGTTACAACGTGCTTCATCCCATGGGCTGGGATTCTTTCGGCTTGCCGGCGGAGAACGCTGCGATCAAGAACAACACTCCGCCCAAAGAGTGGACGCTCGGAAATATCGCGGCCATGAAGGTGCAGATGAAGCGCCTTGGCTTCGCCTATGACTGGTCGCGCGAAGTCACCACTTGCCTGCCCGATTACTATCGCTGGAATCAGTGGTTTTTCTTGAAACTCTTCGAAGCGGGACTCGCGTATCGCAAGAAGAGCCGAGTGAATTGGTGTCCGCAGTGCGCGACTGTATTGGCGAATGAGCAGGTTGTCGGCGGGATGTGCTGGCGGCATGAGGATACTCCGGTTGAGCAGCGCGAACTGGAGCAATGGTTCTTGCGCATCACGAAGTATGCCGACGAATTGCTGCGCGATCTGGAAAAACTGCAGGGATGGCCGGAAAAAGTCCGCATCATGCAGCAAAACTGGATTGGACGCAGCGAAGGCACGCTGATTGATTTCGACCTGGGCGGAACCGTCGGTCCGGCGGGCTCGACGATCACTGTTTTCACCACGCGCGTCGATACGATATACGGCGCGACCTCGGTGCAGCTCGCGCCGCAGCATCCGATCATCTGCGACATGATTGAGCGCGATACCAAATTGCGAGCGCAAGTAGAAGAGCTGATCGCGGAACAGCGACGGGCAAGAGAGGCAGGGGATATTGGCAACATCGAAAAGCACGGCGTGTTTACCGGGCGCTACGCAAAGAATCCTTTTAACGGCGAAGCGGTGCCGGTATGGGTGGCGAATTACATTTTGATGGACTACGGCACCGGCGCGATCATGAGCGTGCCTGCGCATGACGAGCGCGATTATGAATTCGCCCAGAAATATAAGTTACCTATCCGGTTGGTCGTGTTGCCGGCTGGTGATGACCCGGAAGAAACCATGGTCGAACCGCTTCTGCCATTCACACCCATAGACGGGATAGTTGTGAACTCCGGTGAATTCAGCGGGCTGAGCTGCGCGGAAGCAATCAAGAAGATGACGGCTCGGGCCGAAGAAAAAGGCTTTGGCAAGGCGACAGTTACCTACCGATTGAAAGACTGGGGCGTCTCACGCCAGCGCTATTGGGGCACGCCGATTCCCATGGTCTATTGCGACAAGGACGGAATCGTGCCGGTCGCGGAAAAAGATTTGCCGGTCATCTTACCGGACAATGTGCCTATCGCGCTGGCCGGGGGATCACCGCTCGCAAGTGTGCCGGAGTTTTTAAATACGACGTGTCCGAAGTGTGGCGGCCCCGCGCGCCGCGAGACTGACACCATGGACACCTTCGTCGATTCGTCGTGGTATTTCTATCGCTACACGGACGCGAAGAATGACAGGGCTCCGTTTGATTCCGCGAAAATCGATTACTGGTTTCCGATCGATCAATATATCGGCGGCGTAGAGCACGCCATCCTCCATCTTATTTACTCGCGTTTCTGGACGAAGTTTATGCGCGACATGGGCCTGGTAAAAAATGACGAGCCCGCCGCCCGCCTCTTTACCCAAGGCATGGTGATTAAAGACGGCGCCAAAATGTCAAAAAACCTGGGCAACGTCGTTTCGCCCGACGAGATGGTGGAGCGCTACGGCGCCGACGCCACGCGTATGTACAGCCTGTTCGCCGCGCCTCCGGATCGCGATCTAGACTGGCAGGAATCGGGCATTGAAGGCATTCAGCGTTTTCTGGGACGGGTGTTTCGCTTCTATCTTCGATATCCCGTAGAGACGCGGCTTGCCGCGTCTCCCGGCGCTGAGAAGATGAAGGCCGAGACGGGGCAAGCCCCGTCTCTACAGAAACGTTCGTTATCGCCTGAGGCTCGTGCGATTCAGCGCAAGCTCCACCAGACCATCAAACGCGTCAGCAATGATTTCCAGGGCCGTTGGCACTTCAACACCTGCATCGCCGCGATCATGGAATTGGTCAACGAGATTTACGGTGCGGAGGACGCTATTGCTGGCGGCAAAATACCGTCTTCACTGCTTGCCGACGTCCAGCGCAACATCGCACTGCTGCTGGCCCCAATGGCTCCCTATCTCGCACACGAATTGTGGGAGATGACCGGGGAGACGAGCAATCTGCTCAAGGCGCAGTGGCCGAAATACGATGCGGCGCTGGCGGCGGAAGATGAGATTCAGATTCCGGTCCAAGTCAACGGGAAGTTGCGCGGACTCGTGGTCGTGCCTGCCGGTGCGACGAACGATCAGGTTGAGCAGGCGGCGCTCGCGGATGAAAAAGTGAAAGCGGCGCTCGCGGGAAAGCAGATCGTCAAGAAGATCGTGGTTCCCGGGAAACTGGTGAACATTGTCGTGCGTTAAGTGCGGCACCACAGAGGACACAGGGAGACAGGGGAACACAGGGGCGACGGAAGAAGGATTGAGAAGGCGGAGAACCACAGGGCGCGATTAGATTCCCGCTGCCTCCTGTGGTAAAGGTTTTGCTTTTGTTTGCAACCAGGGCCGCAATCTGAGAAACTCATCCGTGGAAACCCAATCCATCGTAGTCCTCGACTTCGGGGCGCAGTATTCGCAGTTGATCGCGCGCCGCATCCGCGAACAGAAGGTTTTTTCCGTCGTCCTTCCGTTTAATGCCAGCCTGGAAGAAATTCGCAGCTACTGTCCCGTAGGAATTATTCTGTCGGGCGGCCCTTCATCGGTGTATGACAAGGACGCGCCGCTGGCCGACAAGCGGGTCTTCGACCTCGGCCTGCCTGTGCTCGGCATCTGTTACGGATTGCAATTCATGGTCTATGCGCTCGGCGGCAAAGTTCGCTCGGCATCCAAGCGCGAGTACGGCCATGCCCAGGTGGAAATCCAGCACTCCGACTCGCAGCTCTTTCAGGGACTGCCCCACGAGCTCGCAGTCTGGATGTCGCATGGCGACGAGGCCGAAGAACTACCCCCAGGTTTTCGCTTAACTGCAAAAACCGCGCATGCGATTGCCGGCATCGAGAACGCTGAGAGAAAAATGTGGGCGGTGCAATTTCATCCGGAGGTGCATCACACGCCCCTCGGCTCCGAAATTTTACGCAACTTCGCTTTGAACATCTGCGGCGCCAGACCCTCGTGGACTCCGCAGCACTTTATCGACGCGACCGTCGCTCAAGTGAAGCAGCAAGTCGGCTCCGGCCGCGCCATCTGCGCGCTATCTGGTGGTGTCGATTCTTCTGTCGCCGCGGTACTGGTCGATCGCGCTCTGCGCGACAACCCTGGCAAACCTGCCCTGAGCGGAGTCGAAGGGTCGCGGCTTACGTGCGTCTTTGTAAACAATGGCGTGCTACGCAAGAACGAATTCGAGAAAGTTCAGCAGAATCTCCGTGACAATCTTGGACTGCACTTGGTCGCAGTAGATGCCACGGATCGCTTCATGCAAAAGCTCGCTGGCGTCACCGATCCCGAGACTAAAAGAAAGATCATCGGCAAGGAATTCATCGAGGTCTTCGACGACGAAGCGCATCGCATCCTTAAAGAAGAGGGTGAAGTCGAGTGGCTGGTGCAAGGCACTCTCTATCCTGACGTAATCGAATCGCGCTCGGTGCGCGGGCCTTCGCAAATTATCAAGTCGCATCACAACGTCGGCGGATTGCCGGAGAAGATGAAGCTAAAGCTGATCGAGCCGCTTAAAGATTTGTTTAAAGATGAAGTGCGCCGCATTGGGCGCGATCTGGGCATGCCCGAAGAAATTTTGCAGCGGCAGCCCTTTCCAGGGCCGGGTTTGGCGGTACGCATTCTGGGCGAGGTAACCAAAGAGCGCGCCGATCTCTTGCGTGAATGTGATGATGTCGTTGTTTCTGAGATCAAGAGGGCTGGGCTGTATCAGAAGATCTGGCAATCGTTCGCCGTGCTTTTGCCCGTGATGTCGGTAGGCGTGATGGGCGATCAGCGTACGTATGCTTACACGTGCGCGGTGCGAGCGGTGCATTCAGAAGATGGAATGACCGCGGACTGGGTTCCGTTGCCTTATGAGGTGCTAAAGACGATTTCGAACCGCATTGTGAATGAGGTGCGCGGGGTGAACCGGGTGGTGTACGACATTACTTCGAAGCCGCCTGGCACAATCGAGTGGGAGTAGCGACGATTATCCGTAGAGACGCGGCTTGCCGCGTCTCCGCTGAATGCTACTCTGAAGCTTGCGATGCCCACTGCGATGTAGTGGTTATGAGTCAGGCTGCGATGACCCAACGGCTTCCACGGAATTGTGAGCCGAAGGAAAATGTCACATTGACATTGTCATTGCGTTCTGCTTCGCCGAATTGAAAAGCCCAGACTTTTTTTCCAGAGGCTTCCTCAGTTTTTTCCACATAACCCTGTTTTCAAAACCCGCACCAGACAAGGCTTCTAGCTTACACTCGAACTGTCAACACTTTTCACTTCGAGGTTGCACGGAACCGCCGGACCTCGTCAGGGAAATGATTGACAAATCTTCCGTGGCAGCTAGAATACGCGGAGTTTTTAACGGTGATTTTAGACATGAGCCCCGAAATTTTAGATTCCGTCCTGCTTCGAACTGACTACCCCGAACTTGAACTCCACGCTAGCGGCAAAGTCCGCGATGTTTATAATCTCGACGCTGACCACCTGCTCTTTGTAGCCACCGACCGTATCTCAGCCTTTGACTATGTTCTTGCTACCGGAATTCCGCACAAGGGCCGCGTCCTCACTCAAATTTCGCTCTTCTGGTTTGATTTCCTAAAAGATATTGTTCCGAATCATTTCGTGACCGCGGATGGCAATCAGTATCCAGCGGCGGTTCGCGCGCATGCCGACGAACTTCGCGGACGCTCGATGATGGTGATGCGCGCCGACATGTTTCCGGTGGAGTGCGTCGCGCGCGGCTATCTCTCGGGCTCCGGCTGGAAGGAATATAAAGCGACGGGCACGGTTTGCGGCATCAAGCTTCCCGCTGGACTGAAAGAATCCGATCAACTACCCGAGGCTATTTTCACCCCGGCGACCAAAGCGACCACCGGACACGACATCAACATTTCGTTTGAAGAAATGTGCAAGCTGGTCGATCCGGAGATGAGCCGGAAATTGCGCGACCTCACGTTGCGTATTTACAAGAAAGCCGCCGATTACGCGCGGCAGCGCGGCATCATCATCGCTGACACCAAGTTTGAATTTGGACAGACCGCCAAGGGCATCACTCTGGCGGATGAAGTTCTAACACCGGACTCCTCTCGCTTCTGGCCGGCCGACAGTTATCTACCGGGCAAGGTGCAGGATTCTTATGACAAGCAATATGTGCGCGATTACCTCGAAGAAATTCGCTGGAACAAACAACCGCCCGCGCCTGCCCTCCCCCAGGACGTTGCGCGGCGGACGAGCGAAAAGTACCTCGAGGCATACCGCCAGTTGACGGGACGCGAGTTGGAGATTTAACCGGCGTGGGCTCAAGCCGTATTCTGGATCATAGTCTGGATCGGTATTTGGATTTCCAAGTTGTTCTGGATTTCCAATGATGAGCGCGGCGGATTGGATCATTCTCGGCTTTCTCGCGTTTTCCGTCGCTGGCGCAGCCATTGGAGGCTTCTTTCACGAAGCCTTCAAAATGGCTGGAATGGTAGTTGGCTATTTGCTGGCGGCGTGGCAGTATCAGCGGCTGGCAAGCTGGTTTGCACCACATTTGAAAGAGGCATGGCTCGGCCAGATGATCGGGTTTCTGATTATTTTTTACGCGGTCGTCATCGTAGCCAGCTTGGCGGGACGGTTGGCCCGTCTGGCAATGAAGAAGGCCGGGTTGAGGACATTTGACCGGACGCTGGGCGGCGTGCTCGGTTTGCTGCGAGGTGTTTTGGTGGTGGCGATTGTACTCACCGCAGTCGCTGCTTTCGATCCGGGAACGCGGTGGCTGGCGGAGTCGCAGTTGGCTCCCTATTTTCTGGTAGGCGGGAGAGCTGCAATCTGGCTCGCTCCAGCGGAAATGCGTCATCGTTTTTATCAGGGATTAGATTACATGCGGCAGGCGCGTTTTCAAACAAACGGATTGCAGAAGCGATGAATGATGTGGCTAGCAGCCTCGCTTAGCGGCTAAAGCCGTCATTGAGAGTGGGAGATTTATCGCAGCGGTAAACCGCTGCGCCACCCAAAAGCAAGCAGCGATTTGCGGCTGGTGCGATTGCAGCAGGGTGCCATTTTTTGCAGCAGGCGATTGCGGCTAGAAACGATTGCGGCTGATGCGAGTGAGGCTGGCTTGAAAATCGAGATTCATTACAGAGATGTTGTTTCTGTGAAACGTGCGGAATCGAGGCAACGGTGAAAGACCAACTGGAAGCGCTTATTCTTCAGATGTACAAGAGCAACATCCTCTATTCAGAAGCGGTGCGCGAGTTCAAGAAGCGATTCATCATTACCGTGCTGGAGGAAAACCGCGGCAACCAATGCAAGGCCGCGCGCCAGTTAGGCATGCACCGCAACACGCTGAGCCGCACTATGCAGGAGCTTAAGATCGACGTGCGCTCTCTGCGGGCTGGCGCTAAGCGTCCACCGGGCAGCGCTCGTTCGCTCACGATCGAGCGTAAGCAAGTTCGTTAATAAACTCACGGCTTGGGCATTAGACTTTAACTCGCGCGAAGAAATTCTTAAATAAAAATGGCGGTCCGAAATCGGACCGCCATTTTCTTTTTTTCTCAGTTGCTGCTTACGAGTACTCAGTGTGCCGCGGACGGTTTCTTATGGGTCGCTGCTGGCTTCGGCGCCGCTTTCACCAGCAAGGCTCCCTTGTCCATGACCATCAAAAACGGCTTTGGAGTGTAGGATTCCGGCGTTCCTTCGAACTGGAAGTCAGTATCCAACTTCGGCATTTTCGACGCCGGAATTCCCGCCGTCATGGTCAGATCGATGTCGGCGCGCTTGGCATCGATATCGTCCTGGCTGCCTGCCAACTGCAGTTTGCTAGTCGAATCAATCGCGATCACGTGAGCCACCATCTGGAGCGGCTTCCCTTTCAGCGTGGTCCAAACCTTCTCGGCATCTTCGGGCGCGCCTTCGGACAGAACCAACTGCCACTCGGCAAAGCTCATCTCTTCAACTTTCTTGCTCTTCATCAGATCGGCAGCTTGTTGCGCCGGGGTCGGGGGAACATACTGCGCGATCGCAAAATTCGCGGGAGGCAACGGCGTGGTCGCGGCCTGAGCGAGCAGGTTTGTCCATCCGTCTTCGCTGCCGTGATACTTCACATATCGGCTCTTGCCGAATTTTGCGATCTGATCTTTTCCTGCCCCCTGCGCCAGCGCCGCGGCACGGGCGATGAAGTAAAGTCCATCGACATCTTTTTCTCCGGGCCCAGGAGCCAGGTAGGAGAGAGCCAAATCATAAACATTCAGCAGGTTGGTGGGATCGGCTTCGACCGCCGGACGCAGGTACTGCGCTGCCTTGGCGAAATCTTTCGCATTGTAGGCGGCGATTCCAGCAGCGCCGTTGAATATGCTGGTGGTTTGAGTTTTTAATTTAATCCAGTCGGCGTCGGCGGTGCCTGCAGGTTTGGTTGCGGTCTGCAAGCACTGCAAACCCTTCTCGCCAGCCTGACCAGCATCGGCAAAATTCTGCGGCGCGTTCTGGCCGGCTACAGCCGCTGCCTGCTTGGTGTAGGCGACCAGCGCGAGCGCCCGGATGTTGCATGGATTCGCTGCCAGCACTTTATTTGCAGTCTCCAGCATCTTGGCCGCGTTGCCCGTCTGCTGGTAGGCGCCCATCAAAAGTTCCAGCGCATCTTCTTTCATTACGCTGTTCGGATACTGGGTCAGGAACGCTTCCAGTCCGCTGACCTTGGCGGCGGGATCGGTTTGTTGAACGGCGCCGACATAGGCGTTATATTCGGCCGGATCTTTGATCTCTTTTTTCTGCTGTGGAGCGGCCGGAGCGGCACTCTGCTGCGGAGTCGCGGTGGCTGGCGTTGTGGTCTGGGGCGTTGCCGGTTTTGCACTCTGAGGCGTCGCCGAACTGGGCGCAGGGGTTGACGGCGGCGTGGTTTGGGCGGACGCGGCGGTTTGAGCGACGGCGGTAAGCGCGGTTACCAGCAACATCGCGAGAGCAAGCTTCTTCATTTCCTATGGCTCCTTAAAATCTTCGGGAAAGTTGGAGTTGAAATCGTGCCCGATTGCATTCCAATTGACGTCGGGCTCGCGCCATAAACCAAACGCGTCTGATCCAGAAAGATAGTCGGCGGCATGTAGAATTAGCGCTGCCTAAATTCTTCCGTGAGCGGATTATAAGGATGTAATACTCCTAAGGCAAGCAAACTTGCTCGTTCCGCACCTCCACGTACTTCGATGCGGAAAACGCTCCCCAGTTTGGATCAAGGCTTAAACCTTGTTTATGAACCGTGAAATAGGGCAATTCTTAAGCTCAGCCGTAGAGACGCGGCGCGCCGCGTCCCCTCTCGCGTCCAACGAAATTAATCAACTGTAGGGCGCGAATAGTTTTACTGAAACCGGTTACAAAACTGCTCGGGGTGACCGCAGCTGCATCCAATATGCGTTGCGCCGCGACGAGTGGGGCGAAACGACGACTACCTTAAACTTTTACAGGAGAACTCGTGACGAACAGCTCCTCACACTTGCCGCTGGCTGGCCAAGTCGCCGTGATTACGGGCGCTGGGCGCGGCATTGGCCGGGCTATTAGCCTCCGGCTTGCCGAACTCGGCGCTCATGCGGTTCTCTGCGGACGCTCCCGCGCAGGGCTTGAAGAGACTGCCGCGGCTATTGCCAACAGCGCTGGCGCTGGTTCGCGACGCGATGAGAAATCTTCCATCATCGAGTGCGACGTCACTTCTCTCACTTCGGTCGAGGCGCTGGCCGGTCAGATCGAGAAGAACTTTCAGCGCCTGGACATCCTCGTCAATAACGCCGGCATTGCCGGAGATTCGGGACCGCTTCTCCAACTTGCACCCGACACCTGGGACGATGTTCTCAACACCAATCTGCGCGGCGTCTATTACTGCATTCGCAGCCTAGCACCGCTGATGACGAAGGCGCGCGCCGGACACATCATCAATATCTCGTCGCTCGCGGGCAAGAATCCGGTGCCGAACATGGCCGCGTATTCTGCCTCAAAGTGGGGATTGAATGGCCTGACTTATTCCGTAGCCGAAGAACTGCGGCCGCAGAATATTCGCGTCTCGGTCATCTGCCCGGGATCGGTGCACACCGATTTCAGCCCGCACGCGGGAAAAAATTCCGAGAAGATGCTGCAGGCGACCGATGTGGCGCATGCCATAGCCATGATCGTGACGCAAGCCCCGCAATCGTTCGCCAGTGAGATCCTGTTGCGGCCGACGCAGAAACCCTAGGGGCGGTTCTCGGTTGTCAGTTCTCAGTAGCCAGACGGTCTGCTGCGTCCTCGGCGCCTTGTCGTTCGCATTGCAGACGCAGGGTCTCTTCTAGCGCTTCCTTGCCTTCTTCTTCAGGTGCGCCGCGCTTGCGATTGTCTTTGCTTGACCGTCTCATAGGACGGGCACGGTGCTGCATGCCCCACGCTCAGTGACATATTGTCGCAAGCGACGCGATGGGGGTCTGTGATGGGGAACACTGAGCGTTTGTGATGAATAAGAACGAGGGGTTGGCTGACGATGAAGCTTGGGATACAGTACGCGACTTTCTTGCAGCTGGGGTAGTTAGTGCAATGGCGATTGTTACGCTAACAATCGCTCGTTGCCGGTTTGCCGTCACCTTGTGTGTCACTTCCAAAAGCGAATGCCCGGTGCCGTCGCTCGCAACCGCCCCGAGTTCGCTTTAACTGTCTGGGTCTTGTCGTTGCCAAAGCAAAGGTCGTTCCATATGATTTCCGGATGAAGGCTAGGCTTGCGTCCTTGCTGTTGTGGGCTATTCCTGTCTTTTCGCAGAGCGGCCAGTCTGATCCGTCAAAGTGTCTTCCGCTACCGCCCGGGCCTTTTCCCTTTGGGGGTGCAGTACGTCCACAGACAGACGAGTATCTGTATCCGCGATATTTTCGATACGTGAAACAGTGGGACAAGTGTCTCGCTCATGGCAAATGGCCCGCCGCTAAAATTCAACAGTTTCCCGAAGCGTATCCCTCCGGTCTGAACGGCGATCAACGCAAGATCGTGACGCGGGAAGCCTACGAGTGGGGTCTGGCACCCCTAGAAGCCACATTGATACTGGTTGCGCCCGGTTCCGAGGCTCAAGCCCGGCCCTTTCGGATCACGACCTGGGCACAGATGCAGCAGATGAGCCAGCAGAGGAGGCACGACGCGGACGAGCGGGACGAGCAAGCAAAGCTCGTTGAATTGCGGCTGCAGAAACTCCGATTGCGGCTGGGCGAGGCCTCGTTCGGGCTGCTCAGTGACCATGTACACCGACTGTTTCATGCGATTCCGGGGCGGCTTGTGCGGCAGACAGTGCCGGAAGTAGCGATGTTTGGCAGGTATCTGCATAACATCGCGATGATGGACAAGTTTGCGGCAAACGGAGGGGAAGACGGGACAGCAGCGGCCAAAGCGCGTGACGATGAGCAGAAGGCATGCGGATTAGGCGCCAGTGAGGAGGAGATTTTGCAGCGAGTAGCCGATGATCTTCAGAAAGACACGTAGAATGATCTCCTCGATCCCCCGGCGAGGGCACTCGCCGCGAACGGTCCCAAGACTCAAACTCCTCGACCCGTAGATTCGGCCCGATTCGGTGGGCTAAGAGAAGGCATCGATTCGCACATTGCACAACTCAGGTCGGATCTGGGCGAAATCAGCTTTGAGAAAGTCGAAAAACGAGTGCACGCGTTCTATGAGTCCGATCCGATTTCAAGAGTCCTTCCAGTCGACTCCGCGAAGCCACAAACCGAATCTGGTGACCAATAATAGCCAGGCCGCGACGCAAGTGGCTGGAATCGTTTACTAACCAGGCGATAGCACTCGCGATGCCAGCCGATGAGTGATATCGCGATTTTGCAACAGCTACTGTCCGGAGTTTTTCAATATGCTACTCGCCGAAACCCCGCTAGCAGCCACCTCTCCGTGTAGTGTCGACATTCTGGAATGTGTTCACCAAATTGAAGCTCGTAGGAACTGCATCGAGGGCCGTGCTTGCATCGTCGATCGTGTTACCCGATACGGTGCCGGTAAAGCAGCCGAACTCGACTCCCACGGGACCTTTCGTGATGTTGTTGTTTTCCACCGTCGCGCCGTTTCCGTACAGTTGGATGCCGGCGATCGAGCTATTAAAGATGGTGTTAGACTTAACGACATTTGCTGGGCCGCTGACCGTTACTCCACGCTGCGTGTTCGATACTGTATTTGCTGCTACCGTAGCAGTCGACCCGGTCAGTACATCGATACCGTCAAAAGCTGCGTTGATGACATTCCCAACCACGGTCCCGGCGCTTTGGTCCCGGATGCCACTCCCTGTGGTCGACACGCGGTTGCCTCGGATCGTGGCCGTAAGGGTCGGCGGCGTTTGATTGCTCACCGCGTATATTCCGTAAAAAGTCACATCGTGGATACTGGAGTTTTCAATTGTGACCGATCCGTTTATAGCGAGTGAATTTTGGGCCACGATTCCAATGCCGAACACACTCGCCTGATTTCGAGTTGTCACCTTATTGACAGTTCCCGAGGTGCCGACGTCATAAACGATTCCGACCAAAAAAGCTCCACTCGGGTTGCCGCCGCTCCCGTCGATGGTCATATTGGTGATGTTGACTGAGGGTGTGCCCGCAGTCACCAGCACTTGGGCCGCGATTTGGTTTCCGCCTTCGATCAACGTCGTGTTGATCGCCAGGCCGTTTGGAGGCACCGTAATGACGGCACGGTCCAGCGTCCCGCTGACTACACCCTCCACGGTCACCGGCGCGGAAAGCGCGACCTGCTCGGGGTATTTGCCCGGACAGACAAACACAGTTCCGTTCAATGGGGCCGCAAGGACAGCTGCCTGGATCGTCGCGAAGCTCTTAAGCTTTGGCATACATCTCCCCACAACGACGTTCTGGGCGGCAGCGGGGCGAGCCCCCAGGTGCAGTACTGCGGCCAGCAAAAGAAGCAAGGCGATTCGTTTCATCACAATTTCTCCTCTATACGGTAGATTTCTCTCCAAGCCCCTTAATCACAGGTTCGGCAAAGATGAAAGCAGAAGAATGCGGAGGAGAGTTCAAGAACATGCGAAATCTCGCAAGTCGATGACGATGACAATGTATGAGTTGGTAAAGAATCGAACTCTCAATTCAGGTCAAACCGAGCGCGTCTGAGTGAGTTGGTTCGCAAAAACGCAACTGAGCATACACCTATCCGGTGGTTTCCCGATAGTGTGAAACAATTTACACACATTGGAAGGCGTTAGCACTCAGAACCGATCAATTAGTGCAATGGGGATGTTACACCAACCACCGCGCGACACTTGACTGGTCGACCATTGCCGAAGTTGGCTGGCGTTCCAAAAGGATCATATTAAAATGGTGGCGAGAGAGGGGATGTGTCTACCAGCGGCGCTGATCTCCAGGACCGCTGCGCCCAACTTGTTAGTCCGATGAAACCTATACAAAAGATTGCGACACTTGCTGTGGTTGCACTGCTGGTTGCGACTGTGTACGGTCTGTTCCGAACGAAAGGGCAGCCCAATACTGCAGCGTCGACCGTCAATTCAACCAATGGCGGAACGCAAGCAGGTTCCGTGGTGGACCAAAGTACGTTGTGGACAGCACGCTGGCTGGCGCAAATGCCGATCACGTCGGAGGAACGTCAAGTCGCCGAAGATGCCCTCCACCTTGCGGACAAAGAGATGGACCTGGCATTTGCAACGGCAGTGCGCGAGGCGGAGCAGCA
>Ga0209332_1000263_pt1 | contig 13570 bp, 8 predicted proteins | sample BlaSpr_A8_OM3_M1_FD_187974 | JGI IMG/M metagenome (GOLD analysis project Ga0209332, IMG submission 187974) | Forest soil microbial communities from Thunder Bay, Ontario, Canada - Black Spruce, Ontario site 2_A8_OM3_M1 (SPAdes) (version 2) | ecosystem: Environmental > Terrestrial > Soil > Boreal...
GAGGCAGGTAATTTTTCCGACTTGGGCGAAGTGCCAATCAGCCCCCATCGCCACATCTGCGGGAAGAGCGCGCGAATTCTCGGAGTCGGCGGAGAAGAGCCAGCAGCCTATGGTCCCAGCATGCGGCAGATGGCGCGCTACATGCACAATTACCCGCTGCGTGAATTTGTTACTCACCGTTTTCCCTTGCGTGAGGTGGAGGCAGCGGTGCACAAGTCGGTTGCGCCGGATTCGATGAAGGTCGCTATCGTTCCCTGGTCGTAATACTCCAATTCAGATCGCATTGCAGTTATCAATTTCAGCTGTTGCTAAAGGAGATTTTCAATGGGAAAACTGGCAATAACCGGCGGTGAACCTACCCGAAAAAAGCGCTTTGATGCCTGGCCGATTTACACGGACAAAGAACGGCGTGCGCTTGAAGATGTTCTAACCAATCACAAATGGGGCGGCCAGCCATTTCCCGGCAAGCATGGAGACGCCTTCGGCAAAGCCTTCGCCGAATTCCACACTGCAAAATACGGCCAAGCCGTGAATACAGGCACAGTCGCGATCCAGGCCGCGCTGAAAGCCATCGATATTAAACCGGGCGATGAAGTCATAGTCCCTGCTTACACGTGGGAGGGAACCGTAGGCCCGGTCTTACTCGTCAACGCCGTTCCCGTTTTTGTCGACGTCGATCCCGACACTTATTGCCTCGACGCGAAATTGGTCGAGCAAGCAATCACTCCAAAAACCAAGGCATTTCTTCCCGTCCACTTGGGCATGAGATTTGCCGACCTCGATATTCTCGTACCACTGGCAGCCAAGCATGGCATCAAGATTGTTGAAGACTGCGCCCATGCGCACGGTGGCATGTGGCGCGGCAAGGGAGCTGGGTCGATTGGAGATCTTGGAGCTTTCAGTTTTCAATCGAGCAAGTTGATTACATCCGGCGAAGGCGGCGCGGTCATCACGAACAATCTGGAATATTTCGAGCGCGTGCAGTCCTACATCAATACCGGACGCAGAAGCGTTACGGACAAATTTCATCATCGCATAATAGGATTCAATTACCGCCTCGGCGAATTTCAGGCGGCGGTGCTAAACCCGCAGCTGGAGCGGCTTCCGGAGCAAGCCAAAATTCGGCAGGCAAACATGGAGTACTTCGAATCGCGCCTCAGTAAAGCTCACGGCATCGGATTGCTCAAACCAGAGCCTCGTATCACACGCCTCGCTCCTTACGGCTATGTCTTGAAATATTACACCGAGCAGGTGAAGGATATTCCACGTGCAGCTTTCGTCGCGGCGCTTCAACTGGAAGGCATACCCTGCGATGGACTCTTCTATGAGCCCGTGTATCGCAGTTCGCTGTTCCCGATCGATCCTACCGATTATCCCGCATTGAGCTGGGGACGCCCGAAGCCGCTTGATCTACGAAATATGTACAAGTGTCCCGCCGCAGAGCGCGCCGCCTACCACGAGGCAGTTTGGTTCTCGCATCATCTCTTCCTCGGGGGCAAGGAAAATGTCGATAGCATCGTCGATGCCATCGACAAGGTTCTCGAGAACATCGAAGAACTTCGCGGCCTCGATCATCGCGCGATTAAAGATCAAGGCCTAAGCCGCGCCGATCGGGAAAGCTAAGCGCAGCTGACGAAGACGTAAGGAACTGAGAGGATACGAATCGATGGCATCGGCGAAACGAGTCGGATACGCGGTGGTGGGCCTGGGCAGCATCTCGCAAGTCGCGGTGCTGCCCGCGTTCGCGCATAGTAAAAAGGCGAAGCTAGTCGCAGTAGTGAGCGGCGACAAAAATAAAGCAAAGAAGTTTGCGCAGGATTTCGGAGCGAGTCAAGCTTACAGCTACGACGAGCTTTCCCGGTGTCTGGAAAATCCCCACATTGATGCCGTTTATATTGCGACTCCGCCGGGTGAGCACGAAAAGTACGCGGTCGCGGCCGCGAAAGCAGGGAAGCATGTACTCTGCGAAAAGCCGCTAGCAGCCTCGGTTCAGCAGGCTCGGAACATGGTCACTACCTGCCGTCGCAATAAAGTATTATTCATGACCGCTTACCGGAAGTATTTCGAGCCCAGCAGCCTAGCACTCAAAAAGATGATTACTTCCGGCGAACTGGGCCGCATCGATATCATTCACACGTTGTTTTCCGAACTGCGAGTATTCGGCGACAACTCACCGGCGTGGTTGTTCTCAAAAAAGTTGTGCGGCGGCGGACCGCTAACGGACCTTGGCGTCTATTGCATCAATACGACGCGTTGGCTGGTTGACGAAGATCCGATCGCCGCCACGGGCATCAGCTGGGTTCGAGATAAGAGGCGATACAAACAAGTGGAAGAAGGTGTAGCCTTCCGTCTCGATTTCAAGAGCGGCATTATTCTGCAGGGCACGGTGGCTTACAGCGCAGCGTTCTCATCTTTCGTTCACATTCATGGAGAAAAAGGATGGGCGGAACTTGGCCCGGCATTTGCCTTCGAAGAAGAACGAAGAATCAGCGGAAAAGTAGGCGGTAAATGGTTTGCTAAAACTTATAAGCCGATGGATGAATTTGTTCTGGAAATCGACGCTTTTGCTTCTTGCATTCAGGACAATCGTGAACCCGAACCGACCGGCGAGCAAGGCCTGCGCGACATCATTATTATTGACGCCATTTATCGCGCTGTAAAACAGCGCAGATCCGTTGAGATCAAATACTAGAGATCAAATACCAGCTATCAAGTACAACCAGAAAAATTAAAACCAAAATATAAGAGGATGATATGGTGAAGCTCGGGGTCGGAGTGTTGGGCGTAGGTACGATGGGCAAGCAGCATGCTTACAACCTGCGGCACAGGATTCCAGAAGCACAACTGATCGCCGTGGCTGATACGGATATGCAACGCGCAAAGGCAGTGGCAGCCGAGTTGGAGATCGAGCACTACTTCAATAGCGTCGAGGCCATGGCCGAGCGTAAGGACATCGACGCGATTGTGGTCGTCACGCCTGCGAAGTTTCACGGCGCGGCGATGAAGGTTTGCGCTAGCGCGAAGAAAGATATTTTCTGCGAAAAGCCTTTCACTCTCACAGTAGAAGAGGCAGACGAAATTCTGGATCTTACTCAAAAAGTTGGAGTGCGCGTTCAGGTCGGCCATGTGCGGCGCTACGATCCGCCGAATGTCAGAGCTAAGCAGCGCATCGAAGCCGGAGAAATCGGCGATCCCGTTATCTTCAAATCGCTGGCACGCGACCCCGCGCCGCCGCCCGTGGGATATATGGCGAGTGGTGTCAACGGCATGTTTTTTCAGGATTCAACCGTCCATGAATTCGATCTCGGACGCTGGATCATGAACGACGAGATCTCAGAAATTCATGCCTATGGCGCGGTTCTTGTATTTCCAGAGATTGCGCAATACAACGATATCGACACAGCGCTCCTCAACATGAAATTCGCACGCGGCACACTAGGAGCGGTCGAAAATTACATGCAGTCCGGCTATGGCTACGATGTTCGCACAGAGATCGTCGGATCGAAAGGCACGATCATTACCGGATATTTGCAGCAGACCGCCGAAGTAGTGATGACGGCCGCGGGATCGCGCACCGACGTGGTTGATCACTTCCTGCTTCGCTTCGCCGACGGATATCTAAACCAGATGCGGGATTTCGTTCAGACCATTCTTGCCGATCGTCCCACAAAAGTGGATGCGTTCGACGGCCGCCAGGCCGTCGCGGTGGCTGCAGCGGCAGAACGCTCCTATCGGGAAGGCCGCGCTGTCGAAGTGCAGAATCGGAAGCGCCCCTGATCACACAACCATTTTCAATACGCACGCCGCACGCCATCCCAACACGCACCGCGCCTCAATTATTGGTCTTTGCCGGCTGCAAAAGCACGAATTGCTGAATGGCACTTCGGTTGCGTTTGATTTCTTCCTGATGCAGCCGCGACAGCTCCTGATACTCTGCGAGTTCCTTCGCAGCGAGATCCATCTTATCCATCTGCCGATAAAGCTGACCTAGCTTGTAGTGTGGAATGTCTGCCTTCGGGTCTTCACGAATGGCCGCGAGGTATTCTCCAACTGCTTTTTGATCGTGTTTCTGCGCGGCATAAAGGCCCGCCAACTCGAGATGAGCGGCGGGAAAATCTGGTCGAAGTTTTATAGCTTTCTCCAAAAATACTTGCGCCTGCCCCAAAGCACTTCGGGGCCCCTTGGCGAATTCCGAGCGAAACAAAGCAGCACCATAGTCGAACGCCAAGTCCGCATTTTGCGGATGTGCAGTCGACAACCGATTCAGCCGCGATAGAATTGCCTCCCAATCGGCGGGCGAAAGTGAACTCAGAACCGTGTTCCATGCCTTCAACACGGCGGCCGAATCAGGATCAATCTCGAGCGCCTTGGTGAAGGCATCAGCTGCCTGTGCATACTCCCGAACCGCGTAGTAGCTGAACGCTAACCCAAGATATTGCCGCGAGGAATTAGGAAATTTGGCCGTTCCCACACCATAAACCTCAAGCGCTGGACCGAATGTGAAATGCGAAAGGTATTCCATTCCAAGGTCGAAGTAATATTCCTCATTCGTAGGATCAAGTTCAACGGCGCGTTGATAATGGTGAACTGCATCAACATACTCTCCCGAAGACTCCTCGATTTCGGCCAGCGTGTTGTAGAGCGCAGCTGAGGGCTTTTTGTCGAGTGCGCGCAGCATCAATTCAATTGCCGCGGGTGACCTTCCCGCTCCTTTGTAAGCCCGCGCGAGATTTAGAGTTGCCATCTCGTTCGTATCGTCCTGCCGTAATGATTCCTCGAGCGGTGGAATCGCCTGCTGATAATGTTCGTGTGACAAAAAGAGAAGGCCAAGCGCCAAATTCTGAGATGCTGATAAGCCGGCAGGAGCAGAGGGTAACGCGTCACGTGGAGGTGCCGTGTGTGATGTGGACCTATCCGAGTCAGGCGCAGCCGAAAAACTGGCTTGCACGAGGGCTAAATATATTTCGAAGGAAGGGTTCAACGCGTATGCATGAAGATAAGCTACCTCAGCGGCGTCGCCGTCCCGTAAGGATGAAGCGATCGCTCCGGCGAGCGAGTAATACTTAACGGCCGAATCTTTTTCCTGGGGAACCGCAACCTGGCTCAATACCTTTTTTGCCGGCTCCGCTTGCTTGGACTCAAGCAAGGCATGCGCCCACTCATACCCTGTTTGAAAATCTCCTGGGCGAACTCCCCAAGCTTTCGCCAGATATTTTGCCGCGTCTTCGTTTTTGTGAAGCGCGGCCAGCGCAGTACCTAAGCCTAAAAGTGCTGTAAAGTTGTGAGGATCGCGCGCATGAGCCTCGCGGAAATTGGCCACGGCATCCTCATAGCGACCGAGTTTTGAGAGCAATACTCCAAGGTTGTTGTACCCCATGGGCGAGTTCGGCGAGAGATGAATTACATTCTTGAAGCTCTGCTGAGCCTCCGAGTCGCGGCCCAATTCACTCGCGGCGAGCCCTTGCAAATTGTATAAAGAAGGGTCGCGAGCGCCGCCCCTGATCGCCGTATCCAGTAATGTAAGAGCCTCAACTGTCTTACCCGCCTGAAGTAAATCGATTGCCTTAGCGTAGGTTTCTTGGATATCGGCAGTTGGAGCACGGTTTGCGCGTTCATCGAGAGGCGCCGCGCCGGAAGTCTGGGCCCTTGCGGCACCAACAATGTTGAATGTGCAAAATGTCGCGGCAGCAAGGATGGCGACTGTAAGAATCCGACCGGAGGCAGGAAAAGACAAAATCAAAACGCGTCCTGTGAAATGATTCCTTTACCTTCCTGTATGACGACAAGCCGATTCGCGGCGACGTGGTCAAACGTCTCTTCGATCCCGCCCAGCCAGCGAACCAGCACCCGCGCTTCTTTAGCGGCACCTAAGCCGAAATGCAGCCGTAGATCATTCTGCGAGCAGAAACTTCCTCCGCTGCGAACTTCCTGAACTTGGCGGCGGTCGCCCGCTTTCACGGATACGCGTGAGCCAATCGCTGACCGGTTGGTCCTGGTGCCGATCAGCTTTACCAGTAGCCATGAGTTTGAGGGAGGCGCTTGATTGCGCAACAGGGAAGGGTAGTCGTTCAAGTTGTTAAGTACGATATCGATTCTGCCGGTATTGAAGATATCGCCAAAAGCCGCGCCCCGACTGCATCGTGATTCGGCGAAAGCTGGTCCTGACCGCTCGGAAATATTTACGAATCGACCGCCGTCGACGTTTCGCATCAGAATCAACTTGCTGTCCGTTTTCGGTAGTTGGTGGTGAGTACCGGTTCCGGGCGAATATATCGATCCACTGGCGATCACAAGATCGGGTCGACCGTCATCATCAAAATCAATAAATCCTGTTCCCCATTTTACGGAACCAGTCTCACCACCAAGCCCGGCGGGAACAGTCACATCCGCAAAAAAGCCTTTGCCATCGTTGTGGTAGAGGCTTGGCATTTCGTCAGAAAAATTTGTCTTCACAATGTCAAGCAAACCGTCACCATCGTAGTCTACGGAATCCGCGCCCATTCCGCCTTGCGTTCGTCCGTTGGCATCGTAGGCAACTCCCGCGAGCATGCCGCTCTCGCGAAAAGTGCCGTCATGGTTGTTCATGAAAAGTAAGCTGGGAGTCGAATCGTCGGCAACATAGATATCGGGCCAGCCGTCGTTGTCGAAATCGCCAACACAAGGAGTGAATCCAAAAGTGGGTTCGGCCTTGTGAATTCCCGCCGCTTCCGACACGTCCGTAAAAATGCCGTTGCCATTGTTGCGATAAAGAAAATTCTTAGTGCCCTTCAGACCAGCGACACCGTAAAGCACGGGCGATTGTTGGCCCATCAGTGCGGGGTTGCTGTCGTAGAGCAGCAATCCATACTGATGATCCACATAGTTGCTGACGAAGAGATCAAGATGGCCGTCACGGTTGTAATCGACAAACGCAGCGCCGGTGTTCCAGCGCTCTTCTGACTGAATCAGTCCCGCGTTGCGAGTTACATCAGTGAAAGTGCCGTTGCCATTATTGTGGTATAGAACGTTGGCTCCAAAATACGTAACAAATAAATCGAGATTGCCGTCGTTATCGTAATCACCGACGCAAACGCCTTGGCCCCAGCCGTGCCGCACTAATCCGGCTTTCTCGGTCACATCAGTAAATGTCCCATCGTGATTGTTCCGGTAAAGATGATTCGTTGGTTCTTCGCCCTTCGGAAATTCCTTGAGTCCCCACCCATTGACCACGAAAATATCGAGCCAGCCGTCGTTGTCATAATCAAAGAGAGCAATCCCGCCGCCGGTCGTCGAAAGCAGAAAATCCTTGCTCTCGTGGCCGATCAAAACCGTCTTAGCGAGAAGCCCCGCGGATTTACCAATGTCGACGTAGCGCGGAAAATAGGTCGGGGGGCTCCCCGCGGCGAAGCCTTGGGAAAAAAATGGACTCACCAGAGCGCCGGCTCCCGCTCCCATCTTCGTCAGCCACTCTCTACGATTCATCGCAGTGATTTTAAAGCTGTAGGACAGAAGGGGAAAGAGAAACCTGGTTTCCGTAATTTGCGCAAGCTAGGCTCTAAGCCCATTGCGCGAGTCAGGCGAATTCTTATTCGGCCGAAGTTGAAAACCGCAAGACTCCCGCACATGCAATTCCGGCGCAAGCTTCCTGGTCTCGCCTCGAACGGGCTCCCCTTTGATCCGCTCCAATAACATCTCCGTCGCCTCAAAACCGATCTTGTATTTCGGCAACTCGACGGTAGTCAGTCGCGGACGAAACACCGCGAGCCAAGGATAATCGTCAAAACTCACCAGCCCGAAATCTTCCGGACATCGCATCCCCATCTCTTCCGCCGCCGTCAAAAGACCAACCGTCATCAGATAGTTTGCGGAATAAATACCGTCGGGGCTGCGCGACAGCAGCGCATGGCCGCCCCGGTATCCAGACTCAATGCGGTAATCGCCCTGAATCACCAGGTCAGGTTCATGCTTAAGTCCATTGGCCTCGAGCGCGTCGCGAAATCCCTTCCAGCGCTCGCGTCCGTTGCTGATCGTCATCGGGCCGCCCAGCAGTCCAATACGCTTATGTCCCGCTCGCGCAAGTTGACTTACCGCTTCGTACGCTCCCTTGTAGTCATCCGTCAGCACTGCATCCTTAGTTAGGTCAGGATAAGTCCGCATGAGTAACACGAAAGGTACTTTCGAGTCGTCGATCAACTGGCGCAGCGAAGGGCGAAACGCCTGCGGAGCCTTCGTCAGCAAAATGCCGTCCACCCGCTTGGCGAGCAGCACCTCCAGACATTCTTCCTCGCGCTCCAGTCGATCGTCGCTATCGCAGAGCAGAATACTGTATCCATGTTTCTGGGCTGCGTCCTCAGCGCCGCGAACGACCAACGGGAAAAAAGGATTGGAAATGTCCGGGACGACAATCCCGATGGTGTGAGTACGCCGCTTCGCTAAACTCCGCGCCAGCAGGTTAGGACGATAATTGAGCTTGAGAATCGCGGCATCGACTCGCTGCTTGAGAGCCTTGCCAACGTGAGCCTTCTCATTCACGACGGCAGAAACCGTGAAAACGGATACGCGAGCTTCTCTGGCGACGTCGTAGATACTCGGCGCCTTGTTCGCTTTACGCTTGCGCGTCTTTCTTTCAGCAGGCATGTTCTTCTTCTACTTTACAGGCAAATCCTGAAAAGTGGAGGCCCCTGGACGCGCCGCAAGTCAGCGGTGTTTTTCATTTTTATACACCTAGCAGACGAAGGTATTCCCGTCCCGCAATAGCATTGGCAAGTGGAGCGTCCGCCCCAACGCCGCCCGGCAGAACGTCCGCCTCGACCACAACCCAGCCGTCAAAATTCCTATCTTGCAACAGCCTTACAACCTTAGGGAATGCTATATCTCCCCTGCCAAGTGGCGCAAATATCCCATGCCGCACCGCTGCATGAAAATTCATTCGAGCCGCGCGAGCTTCTGCTGCCTTGGTTTCGTACAAATCTTTCAAGTGCACGCACCACACCCGCGCCGCTTGCTTCTCCAGAAATTCCACCGTGTTGCCACCGCAATAAACGTAGTGTCCGGTGTCGAGGCAAAGCCCAAGTTCATCGGCAGGAAAAAGCGAAAAGAGACGATCAATCTCTTCGGGAGTTTCCACGTGGCTTCCAGCATGATGGTGAAACGCGACCCTGAGACCGACAGTCTTGCACTGCGCAATCACCTCGCGGATCGCCTTCGCTGCCGCATCCCACTGCGAATCATTCCACGACAACTGATTGCCCTCGTCGCGTCGCCCCGCAATCGCATTTCGGTCGGGCGTGACTTTATCGGAGAGGATCAACAGGTGAGCGCCAGCAGCACTGATCAACTGCGCCGAACGAGCCACAAATGCCAGGCCTTCCGCGTGTGCTGCGGCATTGCCCAACTCGATATCGACGAAGGCTGAGCCGAGAGTTAGAGACCGCTTCTCTAATTCGCCCCGAAGCGCAGCGGCATCGGCAGGAAGAAATCCATAAGGCCCAAGCTCCGTGCCTGAGTATCCCGCAGCCTTGATCTCATCCAGAACCCGCCCATAGGGATAATCCGCCGGGAGCTCAACATGCTCCATGATTCCCCAACTGATGGGAGCGTTAGCGACACGAATAGCCATTCCTTGATCGTTATCCTTTCATCGAACCGGAAGGGCCTTTATCCGGCTGAAGTCTGCGTCGCACAAATCCGGGAGCCGAAGCGTGCAGAAGAGCGACGCATGCCGCCCTTCCGCTGCTCGATTGAGTCTGACAGTGAGCCACTAGAACTCGAGCTTAAGACCAAACTGAATTTCGCGTTGCGTGTCCTGCGTATTTGTTTGCGTGATGGCCGCGCCGCCGGGGACGTTTATATAGCCAGCGCCACTACTGCCGCCGCCAGATCCAAAGTTCGGAAGACCAAAGCTTGGATGGTTGAAGATGTTGAAAAACTCCGACCTGAATTTAAGTTGGTATCTCTCGCCCAACTGAAAATTCTTATAAATAGAGAAGTCGAAGTTGACAAGGTCTGGACCGCGCAGCACTGCGCGCTCGGTGTTTCCGAACATGTGAGCGGTGGTTTGCCCGGGAGCGAGAGCCGGAACCGCAAATGCGGCTTGGTTGAACCAGCAATCGAGAGTCTGGTGGCCGGGTTTGCTGCAGCCGAGCGCCGCTTGTCCAGCTACATCAAAGGAAAAGTCATAGGGGTTCGCAATCCTGTCGGGGCGTGCGCTGGTCGCGCCAGTATTGGTCACGTCGCCGCCGAGCAGGGCATCGAATGCTTCGCCGCTGCGCGCCGTGGTCACACCGCTGACCTGCCAATCACCGAGAACAGCGCGCGCTACGCTGCCGCTGGCATTGCCGAAGTGTTTCCCTCTTCCGTAAGGCAAATCGTAGACGTAGCTTACCGTCAGGCGATGCCGGAAGTCCGGAGTATTCGGGCCTTTTTCGGCGGCGATGTTATGGGCATTTTGCACGTCGCATTGCTGCACGTTACCATCGGCCGTGCCCACTGATTTCGCGTAGGTATAGGCTGCGAGAACATTGAAGCCTGCGGAAAATCGATGTTCGATGGAAGTTTGAAATGCGTTGTAGAACATGCTCAACCGCGCGATATCAAGAGGCAGAACAGTAGTCAGACCTGGTCGGATCCCAAAGTAGGGACGGCCATAATTACCGGTATTGCCCGGATCTAGGGCTGGATTGCTGGTGAAGTTCGTATCCAGAGGCTGATATGGCTGGTTCAGATTGGAGGATTCATGGTCGTAAAGGTTATTACTCTTTGTCCCGACGTATCCCACCTGGAACAGCCAGTTGGCGGCAAGCTCTTGTTGAATCGTCAAATTCCACTCGTAGATTCGCGGAATTTTTCGAATCGATCCGGTAGTTCGAACCGTGCCAACCGGATTATTTGGATCGACGGTCGGAATCTGAGTTGGGAAGCCATCCGAAACTAATTGGCCCGGAGCCACCTCCGAAGTATTGAAATTGCGGGAAAGTACGACAAGGTTAGGAGGATTTAAGCCGAGGTCGTCGAAGATATTTCCTTCCGCGGCATAGAAGATTCCAGCTGCGCCTCGCACCACGGTCTTGGGCATGACGGTCCAGGCAAACCCCGCTCGCGGCGCCCAATTTGTCTTGTCGAACCCAACTCCCGCATGGGGACTCTGAGTATCTACGACCGCTGTTGTCTGATTAAAGTTGCCGATTTTCTGTCCGCCCGCGGGTGAGTTCAGTTCGTACCGTAGTCCGAGGTTCAAGGTCAAATTTGGAGTGACGCGGATATTGTCCTGAACAAATTCAGAGATGTCCCAATAACGCGTGTCATCCTCGCCATTCAGATGATCCTGAAACGAAAATTGTGGGATACCCAGCAAGGTATCCGCGAGGGAAGAACCCGTGTAATTGCCATTGAACTGATACCATCCCGATGGAGCTGTCTGTTGAAAGAAGTTTCTCTGCTGCCGCCGGAAATCCATTCCGAATTTCAAGGTGTGCTTTCCGTGGATCAAACTTACCGTGTCTGCCAGTTGATAAACGTTTTCGACGATTGTTTCCGGAACCCATAACGAGTCGCCTAGTGGCTGATAACCGGAAATCTGAAGTTTGGAGAGTCCGGAACTGTTGCCGCCGCGGTTCGAATTCGGAATGCCCAGGGCCTCTGATGGGCTCGTTCCGAAATCGATGGGCAAAGTGTTGTCGCGATAGCGCACAAATCCAACGCGTGCATCGTTAACCAGGTTGGGATGGAGGATGCGGGTCCAATCGACGCCAAAGCTCTGCACGCGGTCACTTAAAATGCTCGTCCCGCCAGAACTGTTGCCGGCATCTACCCCCGGAAGAGAAGAGGGATTGGTTGCTACCGGTGTGGCAATTGCGTAGTGAGCGAACAGGCGGTCTTTGTCGGTTACGTTATAGTCGAACCGCGTCAGAAACGACGTCTCATCGAATTTATACTTTGCGTTGTAGATGAAATTATTGGTGAGGGCGGAACCAGGCGCCGGTATCGGATACAAATTCACAATATTCTGACCCGTCGCGTTGATGTCGCCGGCAGGAATGACGTAAGGATTTGTTGGATTGAGGAGAGTTCCGGGTGGCGTCCCTGGAGCGTGGAGCTGAATGCCGAGTGCAGTGAAATCTCCACCGCGCTCCGCCAACGTCGGAACCGTGTTGACAAACGGTTCCACTCTGCGAATGTCGAAACGCTCGATCGAACCGAAGATGAACATCTTGTCTTTCACGATCGGGCCACCGGCCTGCCCACCGTATTGGTTCTGTTGGAACGGGGTCGGCGACGTGGCAAAGAAATTTCGCGCGTCCAGGTGGTTGTTGCGAAAGAACTCCCATGCCGTACCGTGAAACTTGTTGGTGCCGGAACGCAGCAGTAGGTTCACCATGGCTCCGCCGCGTCCAAACTCAGCGCTCATTGAGTTTTCTTCAACGCGGAACTCCTCGATCGAATCCGGCGGCGGTTGCACGACGACCGTGCCATTGCCAAATTCATTGTTGTCAAAACCGTCCAACAAAAAGTTATTATCGAACACACGAAGACCGTTCACTGCCAACGCAATTCCGGGGCGGTTATTGTCGGTCGATCCGGCACCTGCGCTTGTTCCCGATGAGCCCTCGTTTGCTCCCGGTCCAAGAAAAGCCAACTTGAAGAAATTTCTGCCGTTCAATGGCAGTTCGACAATGCGCTTCTCGGTTTCAATCGTTCCCAGGGACGATGTTTCCTCCTCCAGCAACGGTGGCGCGCCAGTAACTTCCACCGTTTGTGTTACCGCCCCGACGGTGAGAACGGAATCGATCTTTACTACCTCTCCGATGTCGAGAGTCACATTCTTCTGAACGAGGCGCCGGAATCCCGTCTTTTCGAAAGTGACGGTATAGTTGCCAATCTTCAGCGGGGTGATGCTGTAGCTTCCCGAGGCGTCTGCCGTGACAGTGGTGGCGGTGTCGGTGGCGATTTCGGTCGCCGTCACCGTAACCCCCGGCACTCTCGATCCAGTTGAGTCGGTCACTGTGCCTACAATGCCGCCGGTTGTAAGTTGAGCCAGGGCAAGTTGGGATTGCCACAGAGTAGATACGGCACAGACGACGAGAGCTGCCACCAAAGATGCGCGCTTTGACATATTCTCCCCCTCGGGAATACGATGTGCTGGCCGTCCAGATAATCAAAAAAGGTTACGCTAAATAAGCGCTTATCATATAGCCTTGTTGCAGGCCCAATGTCAAGAAGTTTTTATTGCACAAATCGCTTTAATGGAATGAATTACAAAATTCGATGACGGTTAGCATTCTACCGTCCCTGCCAGCCCGTGAGTCCCTTTTTGATGCGTCGCAAGTCTAAAATCAAACCACGCTAAAACTTCGTTTCAACGGCTACACTTCGATTTTCGCGTGCTGATTTATAGATTGCTTCGATGGTCGCAATATCGCGAAGACCTTCCATTCCGTCAGGTTCTGGATCACATCCTCGGCGGATGCAATCCGCGAAGTAATCAAGCTCCAGAACAAATTCGTCCATCACTTTGAACTTTTGTTCAAACCATTTGCCTTGAATTTTGCCAAACAGCCGCCGCTCCTCTTCAAACGCGAATGCCGGATTCAAT
>Ga0209332_1000264_pt1 | contig 13569 bp, 12 predicted proteins | sample BlaSpr_A8_OM3_M1_FD_187974 | JGI IMG/M metagenome (GOLD analysis project Ga0209332, IMG submission 187974) | Forest soil microbial communities from Thunder Bay, Ontario, Canada - Black Spruce, Ontario site 2_A8_OM3_M1 (SPAdes) (version 2) | ecosystem: Environmental > Terrestrial > Soil > Boreal...
GAGATGGTGGCCGAATGTGACCGGCTGCGCGACCTGAAGGTGCGTGAATCCCGGCATGACGGTGGCAGCGTGCGCTTCAGCCAGATCAAGCAACGCGCGTCGCAGTGCGGCGATGCGCGTCGCCAGGTCGTCGATCGCGGAGCGTACGTAGAGCCTCATGTCGGTCGCGACTTGATCGTTGCGGCTCCGTCCCGCGTGCAGCCATTCACCCGCCGCCGGCGCAATCGTGCGAACGCGCGCATCGATCGCGCCGTGGACGTCTTCGGCTCCGATGGCGCGCGCCTGCGCCGCGAACTCGCCCGACGGAATCTCGTCGGCGATCATCCGCAGCGCCGCGTCGAGCGCGCGCGCCGTCCCGACGTCGATGATCCCCGACGCGGCCAGCGTCGCGACGTGCGCCTGCGAGCACGCGACGTCGAACGCGGCGAGCACCAAGTCGTCTTCGAGCGACGATGCGAACGCCAGCAATGGCGCATCGGGGGCGGCCTCAAAGCGCCCGCCCCACTGCAGGGAGTCGCTCACGGGGCGGGCGTGAGCGCTTCGCTGGCCACGCGCGCAGCGAGTTCGACCGGTAGGCCCCAGAGATGGATGAAGCCGCCGGCGGCATCGTGCTTGAACTTGTCGTCGCGGCCGTAGGTGGCGAGTCGCTCGTCATAGAGGCCGAACGGCGAGCTCGAACCTTCCGCGACGCACGTCCCCTGGTGCAGGCGCAAGCGCACGCGTCCGGTCATGCGATCGGCAAGCGAGGTGTTGAACGCGTCGATCGCTTTACGCAGCGGTGAGGGCCACAAGCCGTCGTAGGTCAACTCGGTCCACTTTTGGTCGAGCAGTATCTTGAAGCGCAACTCGTCGCGCGTCAACACGAGCCGTTCGAGCGCTTTGTGCGCGGTGATCAGCGCGATCGACCCCGGACACTCGTACACTTCGCGCGACTTGACGCCGACGATGCGGTCCTCGACCAAGTCGATGCGGCCGACGCCGTGCATCCCGGCCTGCTTGTTGAGCGCCGCGAGCAACCGCGCGCCGCGCAAGCCCGCGTACGCCGGGACGCCGGCTTCGAAATCGACGACGAGCGTGTCGGGCGACACCGGCCGTTGGTCGGGCGACGCGGTCCAGGCGTACGCATCTTCCGGCGGCGCCGTCCAGGGATCTTCCAGCACGCCGGCTTCGATCGAACGGCCCCAGAGATTTGCGTCGACCGAGTACGGCTGCTCGATGGTATGCGGAACCGGGACGGCGTTGGCGCGCGCGAAGGCGATCGCATCGGGACGCGACAGCGGTTTCTCACGCAGCGGCGCGAGCGCGGTGAGTGCGGGATCGAGCGCTTTAACGGCGATCTCGATGCGCACCTGATCGTTGCCCTTCCCGGTGCAGCCGTGTGAAACCGCGTCAGCCGCGTATTCGTGCGCCGTCTCGACCAAGAGCGCCGCGATCAGCGGGCGCGAAAGCGCCGCCGACATCGGATACATCCCTTCGTACAACGCGTTGGCGCGCAGCGCCGGCAGCGCCATCTCTTCGATGAAGCGCTCCCTCGCGTCGATCAACAGCGCCGCTTCGGCTCCGAGCGCAAGCGCTTTTTTGCGCACCGCTTCGAGCGCCGCCGACGCGCCCTCGCCGGCGGTGCCGTCACTCTCCCCGAGGTCGAGCGTCATCGCGATGACCTTGTTGCCCTCGAGGATATGGCGCTTCAGTAAGACGGACGTGTCGAGCCCGCCGGAATAAGCCAGAACGATGGTGCTCATAACGGATTCTCCGAGCGCATGTCTTGGAAGCGCTGCTTGACCACGGGCAGATGCGCCGGGTCGTCGAGGATGACGAGCACGGTATCGTCGCCGCCGACCGTTCCGATCACTTCACTCCAAGCCGCTTCGTCGATCGCGGAGGCGACCAGCATCGCGCTGCCGGGCGGCGTCCGCAAAACGATATCGTTCACGCTTCCGCTGACGTTGCGCACGAGATCGGCGACGACTCGATGCAATCGGCTCTCGTACGTCTTCCCGAAGCCGGGCTCGATGTATTTGAAGTGCGTCCCGTTACCGTTGCCGTTCTTGAGCGGCACCTTGACCAGGCCGAGTTCCTTGATGTCGCGCGACACCGTTGCTTGGGTGGCTTCGTAGCCTCCCTCTTGCAGCAGGCGCGTGAGCTCTTCTTGTGAGTGGACGGGACGCGTTGCGATGATCGACAGGATCGCGCGATGGCGCAGCGTTTTCATTTATACCGGAATCCCTCTGAGATCGGTGAGAAGCGCGACGAGGAGCGCTTTTTGGGCGTGCAGCCGATTTTCGGCTTGGTCGAAGACGACGCTCTGCTTGCCGTCGATCACCGCGGCGCTGACTTCTTCGCCGCGATGCGCGGGCAGACAGTGCATGAAGAGCGCATGCTTCGCGGCAGCGGCCATCAGCTCGGGCGTGACGCTATACGGCAGCAGTGCCGCCACGTTGCGTTCGGCCAGATGTTCTTCGCCCATCGACGTCCAGACGTCGGTGTAGACGACGTCGACGTCGCGCGCCGCGCGCACCGCGCTCGTGAACGCGCGGACCGTCGCGCCGTGCGGCTTCCCGAGGCGTTGAACGTGCGCGAGAAAGACTTCGCTCGGACGATGCGACGGCGGGCAGCCGAACGTGACCGAGATTCCGCACATCATCGCGGCCTCGGCCAGCGACGCGGCGACGTTGTTGCGCGCGTCGCCGAGATAGGCCAAACGCAAGCCGGTCAGCGTTCCGAAGCGCTCCTTGACCGTCATCAGATCGGCGAGTGCTTGACAGGGATGCGCGGTTTGCGAGAGCCCGTTGATGACCGGTACCGTCGCGGCCGCCGCGAAGCGTTCGAGCGGTTCGTGCGCGTGCGTGCGGACGACGATCGCGTCGACGTAGCGCGACAGAACTCGCGCCGCGTCCTCCGGCGTCTCGCGCGAGCCGACCAGGAAATCTTGCCCCTGCGCGATCATCGCGTGGCCGCCGAGTTGCGTCATTGCGACTTCGAACGAAACGCGCGTTCGCAGGCTGGGCTTCTCGAAGAGCATCCCGAGCGTGCGCCCCCTCAGGAGCGGAAGTTGATCGGCGCCCCGGCCCCCCTTGAGATGGCTCGCGACGGCCAGGACCGTCCCAATCTCGAGCGGCGAGAGGTCGCTGACCCGTAGAAAATTGCGGCCGCGGAGCGCGATGTCTGCCGCTGAGGCGAGCATACTGCATATTTATTCACAAAACGCATAAAAATGCAAGGGGTTCGGCGGGAGGCGCCTGAAATTCGGCTCATGCTCCTCGTTCTGAAGTACGGCGGCAACGCGATGGGCGGGCCGGATGCGCCGGACCCCCTGCTCGACGAGGTCGTCGGGCGAGTCAACGCCGGGGACCGCGTCGTGCTCGTCCACGGCGGCGGGCCGCAGATCGATGCCGAGCTGGCGGGTCGGGGGATCGGAGGCGAGCGTATCGCGGGCCTACGGATCACCGACGCGGTGACGCTGGAGGTCACCGAGCGCGTCCTCTGCGGCGCGGTCAACAAATCGCTCGTGCGCGCGCTGTTGCGGCGCGGGATCGAGACGGCCGGGATCAGCGGCGAGGACGGAGGGGTGCTGGTCGCTCGTCCGATCGCGCCAATCGGCGGAAAGTCGCTCGGCTTCGTCGGCGAGATCTCGAACGTGCGCATCCCGCTTTTGACGGCGCTCTTGGAGGCCGGCTTCACGCCCGTCGTCGCGCCGCTGGCGGTTTCGACCGACGCGGTCACGGCGCTCAACCTCAACGCCGACACCGCTGCGGGCGCGATCGCGGGAGCGCTCGGCGCCGATCTCTACGTGGTGATCACCAACGTCGACCGGGTGCGCACGCGCGTCGACGATCCGTCGAGCGGCATCGAGCGGCTCGACGCCGCTCAGGCACGCGCCTATTTGCGCGACGGGACCTTCGATGGCGGGATGGCGCCGAAGATGGAGAGCGTCCTCGATGCGCTCTCGCGCGGCGCGAAACGAGCGATCGTTTGCGGCTCGGGTCCCGAAGCGCTCGCCGGCGCGCTCGCCGGACGCGGAACGATCGTTACCGCCTGAGGTCTTCGCTTCGATGGGGGACCGCGCGCCATGTGGGCCCGAATGCGTAGCCGTAGATTTGCTGAATTAGGAGGAACTCAAGTGAAGCCATCGGTCGAGCTCGCCGCCCTGCGCTGGGTGGTCATCGTCTTGTTCGGACTACAGATGGTCCAGTTCGTGAGGCCGGTCGCATCGGCGGCCCCCGCGGGGGGCGCCATGCCGAACGCGCCGGTCGTCGCGACGTTGGACGCTCGCGTTGCGGCTCTGGAACACGCCGTGAGTTTGCTGCAATCGAACGACAAAGAATTTCAAAACGTCTACTATCATCACGGCCACTCCCTGGCCATGCTCGTCGTGCAGAGAAAGCCCGACGTCGCGTGTAACTCGTCGATCGCTGTCCTGGGCGCCGGCCTAAACCAGATCTGCACGCTCAAGGACAATTATTATCTCAACTTCGTGACGCTCCCCGACGGCTTCTCTGGCGACTGGTCGCATACGGGTCCTCCGATCGCAGCCAAGTAGTGCGCGAAAGCCGCGGAGAAGTTGAGCTCATCGGTAAGGAGGCAAGCTAATGTACAAGTTTTCCGCTTCGCTCCTCGGGTTGACGTTTCTGCTGACCGGCGTCGCGCCGGCGGCCTCTCCCGCGTGGCGTCCCGCCGTACCCACCCTTCGCGTCTTCATCGAGCATTTCGTTTCCGGTCTCGCGCCGGAAGTCGATCTGCGGCCCAAGATCACGCAACGCGGATTGAACGTGCGCAATCAGGGTAACCGTGGCACCTGCACCGTCTTTGCCACAACCTTTTTGATCGAATACCAGAAGGCCGGGATGCTGGGTGCGCGCGGGGGGCGCAATCTGTCGGAAGAGTATCTCAACTGGGCCGGCAACAAGGCAACCAACGAAGATGCCGACGGCGGATTCTTCACCAAGTTCATGAGCGGGTATCACGCGTGGGGCATCGCGACCGCACGAGAGATGCCCTATCGCGCGACGTACGATCCCCAACACCCCGCTACGCCGAGCAAGAAAACCGTTGCGGCGGCTCAGGCGATGTTCCCGGTGAAGTATCCGTTCACCACCGTCAAGCTCTGGGACAACACGACGGGGATGACCGCCGCGGAGTTGCAAAACACGCTCGCTATCCTGCGTTCCGGGCGTCCGGTGGCCACTGGAATCTGGTGGCTGAATACCTTCGCCACGGTGACCGTCGGCGGCGTTCCACTGCTCAAGGACTATCCGCGGAGCGCCAACTCGGGCCCCAACCCGCCAATGTTCGACGGTCATTCGATCGACCTCGTCGGCTTCCGCGAGTCGCGCGCGTTCCCCGGCGGCGGGTATTTCATCTTTCGCAACAGCTTCGGCCCGAGCTTCGGTAACAAGGGTTACGGATTTGTGTCGTTCCAGTACATACGCACCTACGCCAACGACGCCATCGCCATCTCGGCGCCGCCTCGGCGCAAAGCCATCTGAGCTTAGAGCGCGGTTGGCGCCGTGCCGCGGATCGGGAGGTGATCGAAGCGCCGGTTGATGCTCGAGCCGAGCTTGTTGAGATCGGCACCGTACACGTGGATCGAGATTGCGACATTATCGCCCGCGTTGATCACCGAGTGGATATCCTTGCCGTCGGGGAGCATCGCGGCGGCTTCGCCCGCCGTGGCGGTGCACGTCCCGCACCGAACTAAACACGGTGACGCGCCGCTCCGATCGAGGCGGTAACGAATCTCGCGCTCGACGCCTTCATACACGCCGACGACGCACCACGCGACGTGATCGTGCACCGGCGTCGACTGCCCAGGCTTCCAAACGAGTGCGCAGACGCTGAAGCCTCCGTCCGGCGCCACGTGCAGAACGTGCTGGACATAGCCTTCATCACTCGGTTGACGCGCGCTGACGGGAAGCCAATGGGTGTCGCGATTGAGATGCGCGAGCCGCGACGCGACGTGTTGGACAAGTTCCGCCTCGGAGGGGATGGTCCGGCGCATCGACTCCACGTCGTTGATGAATGTGGCGAACGGATCGTACTTCATCGTCCCTCACTCGGCACAGGCGCGCCGCCGTCGCTGTTCCCCGCCCGAAACGGCGTCGCCTCCGCGCTCCTCCAGGAGCGATTCCGGCGCCCGCCAATCTGACGCGCATGGCGAAGCGTCTCTACTTCTTCGAAGAGGGAAACCTCGAGATGAAGGACGTGCTCGGCGGTAAAGGCGCCGGGCTCGCCGAGATGACGCGCGCCGGGATGCCGGTTCCGCCTGGCTTCACGATCACGACGCAAGCCTGTCTCGACTATTATAGACTTGGGCGGCGCTTTCCGGACGGGCTCAACGACGAGATCAAAAGTGCGATGCGCGAACTCGAGAAGCGCACCGGCAAAGGTTTCGGCTCCTCCGCCGATCCGCTCTTGGTCTCCGTGCGCAGCGGCGCGCGCGTTTCGATGCCCGGGATGATGGACACGATCCTCAACCTCGGTCTCAACGACCAAACCGTCGTCGGGCTCGCGCGCCTGACCGAAAATCCGCGCTTCGCGTGGGACGCGTATCGGCGCTTCGTCGCGATGTTCGGCAGCGTCGTGTTGGGCGTCGAAAAGGATCGCTTCGAACACGTGATCTCGAACGAGAAACGCTCCGCCGGCGTTTCGAACGATCCCGAACTCGACGCTGCCGCATGGCAGCGTGTGGTCGCGAACGACAAGGAGATCATCCGCACTGCGACCGGCAAAGACTTTCCGCAAGACGTCGGCGAGCAGCTCCATCTTGCCGTCGAAGCCGTCTTCGACTCCTGGAATGCGAAGCGCGCGATCGATTACCGGCGCTTCAACAAGATTTCCGACGACTGGGGGACCGCCGTCAACATTATGACGATGGTCTTCGGCAACATGGGCGAGGATTCAGGGACCGGCGTCGCCTTCACGCGCGATCCGAATACCGGCGAGAAGAAACTCTTCGGCGAATACTTGCGCAACGCGCAGGGCGAAGACGTCGTCGCTGGAATCCGCACACCCGTTCCGATCTCGGATTTGGAGAAGATGCAGCCCGAGGTCTATCGTGAATTCGTCAAGTACGCCGATCAACTTGAACGGCACTATCGCGACGCGCAAGATCTCGAGTTCACGGTCGAACGCGGCAAACTCTACATGCTGCAAACGCGGAGCGCGAAGCGCACGGCCGAAGCCGCCGTCAAGATCGCGCTCGACATGGTGCGCGAAGGCCAAATCGATCGTGCCAGCGCGCTGCGCCGCGTCGACGCGGACTCGCTCGACCAGCTCTTCCACGCTCGAATCGATCCGAAAGAATCGTACGAAGTACTCTGCAAAGGCCTGAACGCGTCGCCGGGCGCGGCCGCCGGAGCGATCGCGTTCGATCCCGACACCGCCGTCGAGATGGCGCAACGCGGCCCGGTGATCCTCGTGCGCGAAGAGACTGCGCCGGACGACGTCCACGGAATGATCGCTTCAAAGGGCGTGCTCACCGCGAAGGGCGGCGCGACCTCGCATGCCGCCGTCGTCGCTCGCGGGATGGGGTTGCCGTGCGTCGCGGGCTGCGAGGCGCTCGTGATCGACATGCGAACGCGCACCGCGACCATCTCCGGCAAAGCCTTCAAAGAGGGCGATTGGATCACGATCGACGGGACGCACGGCGTCGTGATCGACGGTGCGCTCAAGTTGATCGATCCGCCTTCGGAATTGCCGCCGTGGCTGGCCGAATTCTTGAGTTGGGCGGACGAGACGCGCACGCTCGGCGTTTGGGCCAATGCCGATACCCCCGAGGATTCACGCAAGGCACGCGAACTCGGCGCGGGCGGGATCGGTCTCTGCCGCACCGAGCACATGTTCATGCAGCCGCAGCGCCTGCCGGTCGTGCAGCGGATGATTCTGGCCGGCACCTCCGAAGCCCGCGCCTCGGCTTTGGCCGAACTGTTGCCGTTCCAGCGCACCGACTTCGTCGGCATCCTCGAAGCGATGGCGGGCTTGACGGTGACGATCCGTCTGCTCGATCCGCCGCTGCACGAGTTCTTGCCGTCGCTCGAAGATCTCTTGGTCGAGACAACCGAGTTGCGGCTGACCAAGGGAACTGAAGATACCCACTACCGCGCGCAGATGGCCGTCCTCGCTCGCGTGAAGGCGATGCACGAAATCAACCCGATGCTCGGATTGCGTATGTGCCGTCTCGGTTTGCTCTATCCGGAGATCTACGCGATGCAGGTGCGGGCGATCTTCGAAGCCGCCTGCGAGCTGCGCGCGCGCGGCGTCGACGTGCGGCCGGACGTGATGATCCCCGGCGTCGGCACGCGTGAAGAGATGCGCGCCACCTACGAAGCCACGAAGGAAGTCGCCGATAAGGTCATCGCCGAGCGCGGCGTCCCCGTCGCATACAAGATCGGGACGATGGTCGAACTGCCGCGTGCCTGCGTCGTCGCCGGCGAACTCGCGGAATACGCTGAGTTCTTCTCGTTCGGGACCAACGATCTGACGCAGACCTCGTACGGCTATTCGCGCGACGACGCGGAAGCGACGTTCATACCGCGCTACCTCGAGCTGAAGATCTTGAGTGAAGACCCGTTCCAAGTGCTCGATCGCACCGGCGTCGGCGACTTGATGCGCATGGGCGTCGAGCGCGGCCGCGCGGCGCGGCGAGATCTCAAGATCGGCATCTGCGGAGAGCACGGCGGCGAGCCGTCAAGCGTGAAGTTCTGTCACGAGATCGGGCTCGATTACGTCTCGGCTTCGCCGTACCGAATCCCGATCGCCCGACTCGCCGCCGCGCAAGCTGTGTTAGAGCAACGTTAGCGCCGCATACATTAGGTTTAAACGAATGGCGCGGCACGATCCTTGGCCGACAAGATCGGCTGGCCGTCGAGAGGCCATGCGATCGCGAGTTTCGGATCGTTCCAGCGTACGGCCGCCTCGTTGGCCGGATCGTAGAGGGCTCCGTGCTTGTACAAAAACACGACGTCGTCGCTGAGTGCCAGAAAACCGTGCGCGAAGCCGGGCGGCACGTAGAGTTGGCGGTGATCGTTCTCGGAGAGGTAGAAGCCCTGCCAGCGTAAATGGGTCGGTGAACCCTCGCGCAGGTCGACGATCACGTCGTAGATTCGGCCGCGCAGCACTTGGACGAATTTCGACATCCGCCGATCGTAATGCAAACCGCGAATCACATTCTTCTTGGAAAACGAGACGCTGTCTTGGACGAACTCATCGGCCAGACCGAGCGCGTGGTATTTCACCGTTGAGTACGTCTCCTTGAAAAAACCTCGCTCGTCTTCGAAGACCTCCGGAACGAAGATCTTTGCTTCGGTAAAATCGGTATCGAACACGTTGATCGGCATGGCGAGCGCCTTCGGCGTCTCGACCGGATTCGGCCTGCCCCGGCCGATGATAGCCGCGATAGGCGCCGCGCAACGCCGCGGCTAACACGGCGGCGTGCGCGTCTTGGTGACGGGCGGTGCCGGTTACATCGGCGCCGTGTTGGCCGAACATCTGGTGCGAGCTGGCCATCACCCGGTCGTGCTCGATCGTTTCTTTTGGGGCCGCAAGCCGCTGGCGCATTTGCAGGTCGAGACGATCGCCGCCGATTTGCGCGAAGCGCGCGAAGAATGGCTCGATGGTATCGACGCGGTGATGCATCTGGGCGGCCTCTCCAACGACCCGACCGCCGAATACAACACCGAGGCGAATTGGCAGATGAACGCGGTCGCGACCGAACGGCTCGTTGAACTTTGCAAACGCCGCGGCGTCAAGCGTTTCACGTTTGCCTCGAGTGCCTCCGTCTACGACACCGAACTGTCGGCGAGCGAAATGGAGCGTACGCCGAGCATGTGCGACGAAACGACCGCGCTCGCACCGAGGGGCGCGTATTCGCTCTCGAAGGTGTATGCCGAGAAAGCAATTCTTGCGGCGGCGGACGAAACGTTCGCGCCCGTGATTTTTCGGCAAGGCACGGTCTACGGCTGGAGCCCGCGGATGCGTTTCGATCTCGTCGTCAACACCTTTATCAAAGACGCGGTCATCCACGAGCGTCTCTATCTGCACGGCGGCGGTTGGATGTGGCGACCGCTCGTCGACGTGAACGACTGCGCCCGGGTCCACGTGATGGCGCTCGAAGCGCCGCTCGATCGCATCCGCGGCCAGATCTTTAACGTTCTCGAAGAGAATTATCAGATTCGCCAACTCGCCATGCTCGTCGCGGGTTCGTTCGCGCTCAAGGACACGCAGATCGATCTGGTCGAGAGGCCGTTGCCGAAACTCGTTCGCAACTATCGGATGAGCAACGCGAAACTCTCCAAGGCGCTCGGCTTCACGCCCTCGGTCACGGTGCTCGAGTCGATCGAAAACATGATCGGCAAACTGCCGCCCCCCGAGGAATTGGCCAATCCGCAATACTACAACGTTCGCTGGATGACGCTGCTGGAAGAAATCCATGCCTCGCAGCGCGGCTTCGCTTCGATCTATTGACGCCGGGCACTGCCCTCGACGATCGCGCGGCACAGGCGGCGGGCTTCATCTAAGTCGGCGGCGTTGCGCCGGACGAAGATTTTGCGCCAGTAGGCGGGACCCGAGAGTTTCGCGATGACGTCCGAGGCGCGCGTCGCGTCGACGACGCCGGCGTGCGTCTGCACCGGGACGGTCGCGGCGTCGCCCTCGTGCAAGAGCGGGAGCCGGTGCATGAGCTGGTGCTGCTCGTCGGCCCAGATCGCGTCGCCGAACCGGTCGCGCAGCGCGAGCAAACAGGCGTCGTAGGTCGACAGGTCCCGTTCGGCGTTGAACTCGACGGCCAGACCGTAGAGTTTACGGCGTTCACGCAGCGCCGAGGCGGCTTCACCCCGCGCGCCCCGCAGCGCCTCGAACACCCGGGCGTCGTCCCACTCGAGAAACGTCTCGATCGGATCGAGAGCGCGCGGGTCGGGCCAGATCTCGCGCAACGCTTCCTGGAGCACCCGCTCGAACATGCGCGTCGTGTGGTGAAAGTAGACCGTCGCGAACATCATATACCGTGCGAGGACGAACGACTCGAGCGCGACGATGCCGCGTCCGTCGACGCCGAGCACGGGTTGCCCGCGAACGTCGAAAACGCGCAGCGAGCCGACGAGTTGGTCGACGTCGTATCTGCCGCCGGCGACGCCGGTGAAGTACGCGTCGCGCTGTAGGTAGTCCATCCGGTCTGCGTCGAGGTTTGGGCCGCTGACCAACTCTTTGAGCACGCCGTTCTGCGGCGGCGGATCCCCGGTGACGAGCGAGAGCACCTCGCGTGGATCGACCTCGAGCGCCTCGAGTGCCGCCCGCATCTCGCCGAGCGCGAGGATCGCGCGCGTCCGCGCCTCGTGCTGAATTCCGAGGACGGCTTCGCAAGCGTGACTGAACGGCCCGTGTCCGATGTCGTGCAAGAGCAAACTGACGCGCAGTAGCCGGCGTTGCGCGTGGTAGTCGCGCTCGTCGGCGAACGGGCTCCCGTCATGGCCGCGCAGGGCTGCGAAGACGCGCTCGCCCATCGCGAGCGCGCCCAAAGCGTGGCTGAAGCGTGAATGCTCCGCCGCTGGAAACACCAAGTAGGCAAGTCCCAATTGGCGCAAGCGGCGCAGGCGCTGCATCGGCCTCGTGTCGAGCAGCGCGACCTCGCTCGCATCGAGTTCGATGAAGTGATGGACGGGATCGAAGATCCGCTTCGCCGAGATGCTCATCCGGCCAGCAGCCTGTCGATCGCGGCTCGCGCCTGCTCGAAGCGCTCGTCCGGCGACCCCCTCAGCATTTCGAACGGCAATCGTTCTTCGGTCAACGCTTCGGTGAAGCGCTGCGTCATCCAAGCGCGTAAGTGCTCGCTGTCGCGGATCGCGTCGGGCACGAACGGAAAACCGGCCGGATCGGCCACCAGGTAGAAATCGGCGCGCCGGTACGGAAAGCGAGTTCTGGTTCCGAGATAACGCTCTTCCCAGATCTCGGTGGCGAGCACGTCGGTATCGCAGATCAAGACGCGCTTCGCGCGGCGCGCCGCTTCCTCTTCGCGCTCGAATTGCACGCGCGCGATCTCGGCGAATTCCTTCGGCTGCCAGACATATCCCTTACCAACGTGGTGCCCGACCGTCTCGGAATACTCGCGGCCGTATTCGCCGACCCACGCGGTCTGGTAGTGCTCGGCCAAGCGCTGCGCCAGCGTCGTCTTCCCGGTCGACTCCGCGCCCACCAAGGCCACACGCTTGGGTCCGCCTGCAACCGTTTCGCGCGTCATAGGATTTAGAGCCTTCCGCGGGAGGTGCCCAGCGGCCCGCCCAACCTCTCCCTAGAGAAACGTGCGCATCGATCAGAACGCGATCCGCGAAATACTCGCGCGGACCGACATCGGCAGCTTCATCGGCAATTACGTTGCGTTGCAAAAGCGCGGCAAGGATCTGGTCGGGCTCTGCCCGTTTCACGGCGAGAAGACGCCATCGCTGCACGTGCATCCCGACAAAGGTTTCTTCAAGTGTTTCGGCTGCGGCGTCGGCGGCGACGTCTTCAAATTCGTGCAACTTCTCGAAGGCGTCTCGTTCCCCGAGGCCGCGCGGATGCTCGCCAAGCGGGCGGGCGTCGAAGTCGAAGAGGAAACGCCGGCGGCGGCGCGGGCGCGCTCGGATCGCGAGTTGATCTATGCCGCCAACGAAGCGGCCGCCGCGTTCTTTCACGAGACCCTGAAACTCGGGCCCGAGGGTGAGATCGCGCGCAAGTATTGCGCGGGACGCGGCTTGAGCGAGACGACGGTCGACTCGTTCCGCCTCGGCTACGCGCCGGCTCGCTGGGACGCGCTGGTCGGACGTTTGAACTCCACCGGCATCGACCTGCGGATCGCCGAAAAGGCCGGCCTCGTCAAGACGGGGCAGCGCGGCCACTACGATTTCTATCGCGGCCGGCTCATGATTCCGACCTATGCGACGACCGGTGAAGTCGTGGCGTTCGGCGGACGCGCGCTCGACGATTCGGAACCGAAGTATCTCAACACCACGACGACGCCGGTCTATACCAAAGGGCGGGCGCTGTTCGCGCTCGAGCGCGCGCGGCGCGCCGCCGCGGAGAAAGACGCGTTCGTCGTGGTCGAGGGCTACCTCGATTGCATCGCGCTGCACCAAGCGGGGTTTCACCATGCGGTCGCCTCGCTCGGCACGTCGTTCACCGCCGAGCAGGCGAGCGAGTTGCGCAAGTACGCGGAGCGCGTCTTCGTCTGCTTCGACGCCGACTCGGCCGGCACGGCTGCAACCGCCAAGTCGATCGACGTGTTGACTGCTGCGGGCTGCGCGGCTTTCATCGTGCAGTTGCCCCCCGACGAGGACCCAGACACCTTCATTCGTACGTACGGCGCGGCTGAGTTCCAGGCTCGGCTCGATGCGGCGCTCCCCTGGATTCAGTTCAAACTCGACCGCGAGATCGAGGCGATCGTGGCCAAGCGCCTTCCGGCGGCGCATGCGGCGCGCACCGCCGAGTCGCTCGTTCGCGCGCTTCCGCGCGAAGAATGGGATCGTTGGCGCGTTTACGCCGCCGGTCGCCTCGGTCTGGCGGCCGACGACTTGCGCAAGAGCCGCTTCGTCGATAATGCGG